>Ga0041059_1000227_pt1 | contig 37576 bp, 30 predicted proteins | sample AraColnosormetaG_FD_56232 | JGI IMG/M metagenome (GOLD analysis project Ga0041059, IMG submission 56232) | Arabidopsis roots microbial communities from North Carolina, USA - Col MF nosort | ecosystem: Host-associated > Plants > Roots > Unclassified | place: USA: North Carolina | collected...
AAAAAAAAAAAAAAAAAAAAGTAAATACCACTGAAAACGTTATTTAAATTATGCAATTTACGTTAGCTCACATAACGATAAGAAAGTCGTAGAAGCTGTCTTAGAGGCTTTTCCAAGACCTAGATGAGGCCTCCGGTCATCAAATAATTTACTAACACGGTTCAAAATAGACTTGTCCATATTGGTTTCACGTATAAAACCGGTGACAAAACCGAGTTTATTCACGTTCAGCTCCGTACCGATGACATTATCGGCTCTAAGATGCTCCTTGGCGACCTGATCTCTACCATAACCCGAGGCATCCCCGTCACCACGACCCTTTTCTTACACGAGCTGAAAACCCTCCACGTGTCCATGCTTACGTCATCCATGTAGAACTTCGGCAGGACGGTTCTAGCCACTGCTTCGATCTCTCCTTCGCAAAGACCAACCGTGGCTATGAAAATCATGAGCTTGAGAGCAGCGTTGTTGTAGCGGAGAACGTCAAGGAGTTTGGTGATGGGCCAGTGAAACAGCATGACGGTGAAACGAATTAGACCAGATGCGTCAAAGGCAAGGAGCACGAAGTAAGAGAATGAATCCTTGTTTTTCAGTATATAAGCCGAGGCCATCTTCTTCATTGTGGATCAATTTGATTATGCTTCTCTCTGTAATCTTTGTTAGAGACAAAAAATTAGGTGGGAATTGAATGAAAGCTTAAGAGTAAAGAAGCAATCAGTGTGATGATAAAGACTACGTTGTTTCCAAAGAGAAGCATATGCAATTGGTTGATAAGTGTGGAACCAAAAGAAGATCTGCATAAACCAAGGATCTAAAATATATTGCTTCCGGAGCCTGGCGGCGTAATTTGAGATTTAATGATCAACATTTGTTTTTTACTAAAATAAGTATATAGTAAGTGATTCTTCGAATAACCATAAAGTCGTGAAACAATCATGTTCTTTTCGCTTATAGTTATCATGTAAGATTCCTACACTAAGGAAACCAAAAATAGGTAAAGTCCAAAACCACACCCAGTAAAATCCAAGAAGAATTGAGGTTAAACAAATAACTAAGTGTTTTCTCTTATTAGTTGGACCCCGTGAGAGTCTTTTAAGTTTGAATTGAACCTAAGTTAATGACAGGCCTTACCCGTCAGAAAGAATAACACCAGACAACACAGTAACGAAGAGAGCCCCTTCGTTATATACCGAATGATAGGAGAAAAAACTGAGACAGAACCAGCCAAAACGAGAAATTTCAACCTCTTTGGATTCATTGTTCTTCAAGCCAAGTCACATCATAGCTGTCGTTCAAGGTAAGGGTCTCGAGGAGAATTTGATCCGAGATACTCTGAAACATCTGCGACATATGTTTTCAGCTTCGATGTGGTTCGTGTGAGCCACCCGGCGTTTGCCTGCTCCATCTCTTCCTCCATTTTCTTCTTCTCTTCTTCTTCCAACATACTGATCCTTCTCTGACCCATGTACGTCTTCACAGCTTCAACACCTTCCTTCACCACTTCCTCGGGTGGGACGACGAGCGGGTTCTGATCCACATTCAGTTTGGTCAGGCTATCAAGTGTGCCAAAAGTGTCAGGGAGGGCATGGATTTGGTTGTTACTCAAGTCGAGTTCTTGGAGGCTTATGAGTTCGCCGAATGAGAATGGGAGATCCTTGAGATCACTGAAGTTGCTGCTTAGGTTTAAGTACTCGAGATTTGTGAGCAACACGAAAGAATCAGGAAGGCCGTTAAGTTCGTTGAAGTGGGCGTCGAGGTGTTTTAGGGATCTCATTTCGCCTATACTGGTCGGGAAGGATCGGATCTTGTTATACTGAACCAGGAGCTTTTCTAGATTCACTAGCTCAGGACCGATGTTGGTCGGTAAGTAGGTGAGACGGTTGAAGCTCACGTCCAAGATAACCAACGACCTACAATTTTGATATAAGAAGTGGTGAAAATTGATTCACAAATCAAACTTGACAAAGTGGAGTTGTTATATGATACGTACCCACAGCGGCAGATGGAGTCAGGCAAGGATGTGAGCTTGTTAGTCGAAACATTCAGGATTTTTAGTTTGGACAGTAAACCGATGGAATCAGGTAATGTCTCCAGAGAATTCGTGGAGACATCCAGTTCAACAAGACTATGCAATCCAGCAATTGAATCAGGAATCGACTGTTGCACATAAACCTCAGTCAGGTAAGACAAGTGACACTCAGCAACTGAACTTTTCACTAATCACTAAGAAATCCAGAAATACTAATTCAGCTCGAGCCATAGATTCTACCTCAGAACTATCAAGAAAAGAGCTAGCATGGACATCAGCAGCAATCGCTGGCAAAAGCCAAAATGATATACCACAGCGAATATTTAACATGTAGCTTCTCTTTCACTAACTAACTAACTGGACACAGTTTTTAGGCGTTCTAAGACTCCTATTCCTTTGAAGATTTTATACAACAGGCAATATCAAAGATGCAGAACCAAAACAAGCAAACACGCACATACATACCAGGATCTCTACATATACTACCGGCCAAAATCTAAGATGCAAAACAAAACAAGCACACACATACCGGAATTACTTCGAATCACATTGTACACACATACTAGACGTCCTTATGCAGAATCACTTAGAATCACATTAAAAAAGGCATTGTTCTTGTTCATCACCAAGATAACAAAAAAAGAGAACAAGTAACATTGTGATCCCTCTTTATTATCTAAGGGATTACTCATCAACCAGAGTATAGTGCCCAAAAATGTTACCTTTAAGCTACACTAACGAGTACTAAATTCTCAAATCCTAAACCAAAGTTCCATCCTTTTAACACAGACAAGCACAGAAGAGATTCAGACCCCACCAGAGAACACAAATCAGCTTAATTCCATTCGGGAGAGTGGATCAAAATAAGTAACAATGCAGCAAATTTTTTATTTTGAATTTGTATTGGAACTAACCTCAAGCTTATTGTTGGAGAGATTAAGAACAAGCAACCCTTGAATCCTCCCAAAAGCTTCAGGTAGCAACCTCAGTTTCCTCCCAGACAAATCAACACGATCCACCGGATTAGCAGAAGCATGCTGCAATATCCCAACAACCTCCTCATTAACCTCCACAGCCGCAACATTCTCCTCATCCTCCGCCGCATTCTTCTCAGCAGATTCATAAATCCTAACAAGCCTCTCCTCTGCTTCTTTCAAAAGCTTCTCATACGAAGCATGAACCTCATCAAGCTTCAAAATCGACTCACACCAAGTCTTCTCCTGATCCATCTCTTGTCTCCTCTTCTCATCTTTCGCCGCCGCATCGGTTAACGCGATATCCTCGAACGATTCAGATAAGAACGATTCGATTTCCGAGAGTTTAGCACGAGCCTTATCGACTGATTCGTGATCTGGTCTAGGTCCTAGGGTTCGAAGGATAGATCGAGTCTCGGCGACGTCAGAGATCGCACTTGTCATTGAAGCGAGAACATCTGGTTGTGTTAAGTGAGGCATCTGAGTGACGATCTCAATCGATGATGATGATGATGATGGTGGTGGTTGTTCGATGTCGAAGGGAGGAACGGAGGAGGAAGGGGATTTGGCGGTGAAAGAAGGGAGACGAGCCAAGACATAAGAGAGGACAGGGAAATTCTTAGGGTTAGGTTCTGCCGCCATTGTTTTCGTTAAGCTTCGGAGATTTGGAATCTGAATCTGGAAATTGATGAAGATGATGATTGATCCAGGCTTTGTTGCGTCTCTCCACGTTCTCTGTTAGTGTTCGCCTTCTCTGCGTTTTCTCTGATGTCAAGTTGACACGTGTAAGCTTGTGTTGCTGAGTATAAATAGTAATGAGTTATCTCTTAATTAAGATAATTTCATATCTTTTCTGAGTAAATCTACAATATACAGTTAAGATATCTTTTTTTTTACTTAATATTACTTCACTTTAAATTCGGTTAAACATAAACCATGTATTTTTTATCTTGAAATTTTAATGTAAACTAAATTTTAAAAAAACTTTTGAAGTAAGAAATTTATTTCCGTATTATAATAATTTAAATTAAATAAACAATTTACTTGGTTAAATATTTAAGAAAAAGCATATCAGCTTGATTTTAATTTTATTATTCCTATATCAAAAAAACTCATGAAAGAATTTATGAGTTCAATCAAATTTAATGAGTAGACAAATAATAGTATACTCTTTTTTTTAATAATTCTGAAAATTACAGACTTTTAATCTATTCTTATTTAATAATGTTTTTCCATCTGAAAAGATGATTGAACTCGGGATACAAAAAAAAACCGACCCATTTGTACTACTACTTGGCCATTACCCATTTGGTTATGTTCTCATAAAAAAAATGTTTTTAGGATTTGAAGACGAAGATTTGATTGCCTAGCTAGAAAGTATTCAGAAAAAAGTGTCGAATGCTCTGGAATATGTTGTAATGGGCATAGATAAAATTTTGGATCTTCAAAATGAAATAGTTTCTATAACTTTTTATAGTTTAATGGTTTGTGATCAACAGTTGTGTTACACATCTAAACTCGTTTATTTTCAGCAAAAAAAATCTAAACTCGTTTATTACATGTTGTAACCCAAAAAAATAAAAAAATGAAAAACCGTCGCAAGTGATATCGACCTTTCGCCTACTTTCGCACTCATGTTGGTGTCTTGACAAAACCCACTGTGGACGCATATAACCACCGGAGGAGTACAGGCCAAAATTTCTATTATTAATATGAGCTTAGTTAGATAATCCAAGTCTAGTAAAAGATTTGAATAAAAGCAAGTTGTGTCCACAAAACTAAAATAAACCAAATCCAAAGTCAGTCACATTTGGAATTATGTTGTAATGACAGTCACTGCTTTGTCATCATCTCACCTTTTAAGGCATTGACCTTTTGTTTTTGTTCGACAAAAACCATTTTCGCATTCATCACTTTCGAATAAAATTATATAACAGTCTAAGTAACAAACTCATATTAGGATACCAATTTGAATTTGACTTTTATTGGATATCGTAGCTAACGAAAAAAATTCTTAATCATTAGACGATTAAGATTATCGATAACTCAAATGTTTTTTTTTCTAAGTTATGGTCGAAATATTGGTATACATCATTCAATTTTAAAGCATAACTAGCTAGTGATAATGACTACTACATACGCCATAAGATGAACCAGAATCCTATGATAATGATATATCCAAAAAAAAACTGAATTCAAATTGTTGAATTATCTGAGTTTAACTTTTTATCACACACAAACAACAACTGAAACATATGGAACAAGAAAAAGAACACTTTATTTTCTTGAAAACTCTGTAAACTTAAGAATTAGTTTATTTAAAAATTAAACCAAAGAAGCGTTTTAAATGAACTAAAATCCACATTTATACAGCTCAATCTGTACTTCTTTTTTTCTAAATTTAGCAACAGAAAAATACCAAATTGAACACCTTCACATATAAAATAAAAGATAAACATGAATTGTTTTGTAAGAAATTTGATAACCCCACATGCATTTGGTCATTATTTAACAACAAAAAGTAGACTCAATTTTAATAGTATATCTTTAGATCGAATCAGCATAATGACGTATCTTTCTGACGTATAGCTTTTGTCTTGGTTGTTCTTTACACATCTATAATAACCAAACCTGTGTGAACAAGACCTAAAACAGAGAGAAATTCACAACAAAAATGGAGACTAGAGAAACAAAACCAGTGATCTTTCTCTTCCCTTTCCCTTTACAAGGTCACTTAAACCCAATGTTTCAGCTCGCCAACATCTTCTTCAACAGAGGCTTCTCCATCACTGTGATCCACACTGAGTTCAACTCTCCAAACTCTTCCAATTTCCCTCATTTCACTTTCGTATCCATCCCCGATAGCTTGTCTGAACCTGAATCCTATCCCGATGTCATCGAGATTCTCCATGACCTCAATTCCAAGTGTGTTGCTCCTTTTGGTGATTGCTTAAAGAAGCTTATATCTGAAGAACCAACAGCAGCTTGTGTGATTGTTGACGCTCTTTGGTACTTCACTCACGATTTAACCGAGAAATTCAATTTCCCGAGGATTGTTCTCCGAACCGTTAACCTCTCAGCTTTCGTCGCTTTCTCAAAGTTTCATGTTTTACGAGAGAAAGGGTATCTTTCTTTACAAGGTACACTTTTGTTGACTTTTATATATCTCTAGTTTGCTTCATCTTTGTTGACTTTTCTTGCTCTTCTCCATATGGCAGAGACTAAGGCAGACTCACCGGTTCCGGAGCTTCCGTATCTTAGAATGAAGGATCTTCCATGGTTCCAGACAGAAGATCCAAGATCAGGGGATAAGTTACAGATAGGTGTGATGAAGTCACTAAAGTCTTCCTCAGGAATCATATTCAACGCCATTGAAGATCTTGAAACAGATCAGCTTGATGAAGCCCGCATAGAATTCCCAGTTCCACTCTTCTGTATTGGACCCTTTCACAGGTACGTTTCAGCTTCATCCAGTAGCTTACTTGCACACGACATGACTTGTCTCTCCTGGTTAGACAAGCAAGCAACAAATTCCGTAATCTACGCAAGTCTTGGAAGCATTGCTTCGATCGATGAATCTGAATTCTTGGAGATTGCTTGGGGTCTAAGAAACAGCAACCAACCTTTTCTATGGGTGGTTAGACCCGGTTTAATCCACGGGAAAGAATGGATCGAGATTCTGCCTAAAGGGTTCATCGAAAATCTCGAGGGCCGGGGTAAAATAGTGAAATGGGCACCTCAGCCTGAAGTTTTAGCTCACCGTGCAACAGGCGGATTCTTAACACATTGTGGATGGAACTCAACACTTGAGGGCATATGTGAAGCTATACCAATGATATGCAGACCATCTTTTGGGGACCAGAGGGTGAATGCTAGATACATTAACGATGTTTGGAAGATCGGATTGCATTTGGAAAACAAGGTAGAGAGACTAGTGATCGAAAACGCGGTTAGAACACTAATGACGAGCTCGGAAGGGGAAGAGATCCGCAAGAGGATTATGCCCATGAAGGAAACTGTTGAACAATGCCTTAAGCTTGGAGGTTCATCATTTCGGAATCTCGAAAACTTAATTGCTTATATATTGTCTTTCTAATGCGGTGTTCTTCTTCTTCTCCACATCCAAATTTGCTTTCCTTTGATTTAATCTGCATTCCCATAATCAGACACATTTTATCATTCAAAAACTTTACCATGTATATTTGAATTATCAGTGATGATGAATTTGTTTCAACTTGAGGTTTTATTTGCCCAACTAAAATCTATTGGGCCATAATGTCGAGAAGCTTAATTACCCACATATTAAACCCAATTAACGTCGTAATCTTATGATCCTACCAAATTTAAAATGGCCATTAATATAGGGTTCATTAATATAGCTTATCTGTATATATAAATCGATAAAATTGAAAAAGTTAAGCAAAACCCTAAGTTTGCTAAGATGAGCATGACGCTTAGTCTTCAGCGACACGCAAAGAGAATCCTCGCTTACAGTAACAGGCCTCGATTCTTCTGCTCCTACAGAAACGGAACGCTATCGACGAACCAAACTCTGCATGGTCGAATCGAAGCTGCTTTAGATCAGAAAGCAGAAATCACAGCGGTGCTTGAGCAATAGCGACATCAACAAGGTTATCGATTGAACCCTTCGTTGGTGAGAGGAGTCTTCGTGAAGCTCTGCACTTCCCAGCGACTTCACCAAGCCCTAGAGGTATCAGACTGGATGATTGAACATAAGATCTGCTGTCTCGTCCCTGAAGATTTCTCAGCTCGATTTCAATTGATTGAAAACGTTTTAGGTTTGGAAGAAGCAGAGAAGTACTTCGAGAGCATCCCGGAGAATCTGAGAGGTGAATCTCTCTACACTGCTCTGTTAAGAAGTTACGCCAAACGATCGGAAAAAAAATATCTTGATAGAGCGAGCCGAATTCATATTCAAGAAGATGAGAGAATTAGGTTTGCTCGGGAGACTGTCACCGTACAGTTCGATGATTTCACTCTACAGCTCTTTCGGAACCCGAGATAAGGTCGACGAGAGTCTGCGAGAGATGAAGGAGAGCAACATTGATCTCGATCGTCTCACCGTGAACAAAGCTTTGCGAGTGTACGCTGCTGCATCTGATGTGGCAGCAATGGAGAGGTTTCTGGCTGATTGGGAAGGAACTGTGAAGCTTGAGTGGGTCACAATGCTTGACTTGGCAAAGGCTTATCTGAATAATGGTTCTAAGGGAAAGGCGAGAGAGATGCTTCGTTGAACAGAGGAATTGAATGATCCAAAGTCCTATGAAGGACTCATAAGGCTTTATGGTGAAGCAGGGGAGAGGGATGATGTGTACCGTATATGGGACTTGTACAAGAGCACAAAAGAGAAGGACAATGAAGGGTTTCACGCTTTGATTGGTTCTCTCTTGAAGCTTGATGATATCAACGGAGCAGAGGAGATATACTAATGAGTGGCAGTGCTCGCGTCTTGAGTTCGATGTTCGAATGCCAATTATGTTAGTGTCTGCTTATCGTGAAAAAGGAATGGTGGAGAAGGCAGAGAAACTGATGACCAGATGGGGACTAAAATATCGGTTAGATCAGTGACTCCGGTGTTGGAAGAATGGGAGAAAAAGGGTAATGAAGTGAAGCCAGTGGATGCCCAAAGCACTTGAGGCATCAACATGGATGTGTGAAAAAAGGTGTTTAATATATTTGCACAAGATTATGCAGCAAGGCTTGTATTGGAGATAAGGCCATGAAGCTTGTATTGGAGATGAAGGAGAACAAAATTGAGCCTGATAGTGTCACGATAAACAACGTTTTGAGAGTAAACGCTTATGGATTAGCGCTAGAGTCGATGGAGAAGTTTAAGAGTAAATGGGATGGTGATGGAAAAACCAAGCTTGATGCAATGGCAGCTGCTTACGAGAGAGCCGGGCTACTACTAAAGGCGATAGAGATACAAAGGAGTAAAAAAGAAGTGTACCGTCTATGGAATGAGTACAAGAATAAGGCAAATGATGGGATTGCAAGAGAATAGAGATGTGATTACCTCTTTTTGGAATGAAGGATATCAAAGTGTGATTAGCTCTTTGTTGAAGCTTGACGATGTACAAGGAGCAGAAGCTATATGGAGAATACTGGGATCAATCAAAAGGATTAGAGTTGGTGGATGCTCGAATACCGGGTTTGCTAATCTCTCGTTATTGCGAGAAAGGTGATGAAATGAAGATGAGGGAAGTGATTGATGTTGAGAGTACTTTTGCTCTTGCATTATTACACTAGAAGCCATTGCTTCAAATACAGAGCATGCATGGTAGAGAAAACAGAGAATGAAAAAGTGGAAAATTTCTTGTTACTGCTTCAATCACTTAAGAATTTTATGCCATCTTTGTTTTCTTTTTTTTTTTGTTTATTGGGTTTAGAATTGTTTTTTAAGGGAAATTTGTGTTTTTATTCTATTTGATTGGAAACAGAGTTATTTCTATAAACAGGTTTATTTTACATTTAATATTGTGTTGCATGTTTGCATTTCCATTTTATATGGGATATGCTAAGATAATGTTTCATTTTATTCTGCATATTTCGTTTAAAGTAACTTTTCAGAAATTTTACAGCTCTGTTATTTAAATTCTAGATATAAGATGGATCTAAATATAGAATGTTTCTTTGAATGTGCACACAGCCAGCCTGGAAACAGGTATTAGAATAAAATTTAATGAAGTAAACGGGAGTATAAAATAGTTGTACATATTCCTCTGTTATAACCTGTATCTTAATCCATCAGTATATGATATTTTTTGAATGTGCAACGTGCACAGGGTGGAAACAGCTCTTGGGAACAAATTTATTACACAAGTAAACGATGACCAAGTTTAAATATTGTATATTTTGGTCATTCTTAATAATATAAACAGCAAGTTGGTCATTTGTGTATTAGGAGAAATGGGATGCTTGCTAATTAATTAATATTAACTCCCTTATTTGCTTGCATATTTACTCAACTCCGAGAGAAGTGGGAGAGAAGAAACTATCAAGAACACACATTGATCATAACCAAAGCAGCCAAAAAATGGATGGAGGTAACCCAAGATGTCCGTTATCTCATCCAACTAACCCTCACACCCTCTCTAAATCCGGCCAAATCACCAAGTTTGGTTGTTTTACATGCGGTAAAAAAGCACCGCTCAGCAAAAGAGACCGTCGCTTCTCTTACTACTGCATCACCTGTGATGTGAGTTTCCACAAAGGATGTCACATTTTTCCGAGGAAGTTAACACATCCTTATCACCTTCAGCACCCTCTTACTTTCACCTTTCCGGATTATGAAAGCGGGATCACATCCGACAGCTTCGATTATGAAACCTATCGCACTGCAGTAAAGTGTCACTCTCAATTCATCATCACATATAGTCTTAAGAAGCCTGGATCTATAGAATGCTCATGGTGCGGCAAAAATATCGAAGACGATTGTTTCTATCGTTGTTCTATATGTAACTTCTATTTGGATCTCTCTTGCTCCCAAAGTATTCCACTTCTCCTCGTTGCAAACCCAAAGAGTCATCAGCATCCACTCGTGTTCTACAGGCGACCACTCTTGACTCCATGTGATGCGTGTGGGTTAGTCAATGTGTTGGATCCAAGCTATGCTTGTTTTCAATGTAATTATATGGTCCATCAAAGTTGCATAGACTTACCTCGAGTCATAAAGATCACGCGTCATCGGCATCGTCTTTCTCACATTCCTTGCGTCCAATCTCCGGTTTCACCATGTGGGGTATGCTATCAGAAAGTTGAAAACAAGTACGGCCTATATTCTTGCAACCGCTACGAAGATCACTCTTATGTAGTGCATTCGAAATGTGCCACGCATGAAAATATATGGGACGGGAAAGAACTCGAATGGGAACCTGAGGAACCCGAAAACATTGAAGATATCCTCCCATTTAAGAAGGTTGGTACTGATATGATAAAGTATTTCTCGCATGAACATAATCTGAAGCTCGAGAAGTATGATGCTGTTCGTGATGCAGAGAAGCTATGTCAAGCATGCGTCTGTCCTATCAACTCTCGTGATTTCTACAATTGCATCCACTGTGATTTTTTTCTCCACGAGGTATGTGCTGGTCTTCTTCGAAAATTGGATCATGCGTTGCACAAACACACTCTTATCCTAGACCCATATCCTCGAGACAGTTATTATCTCTTGGACTGTCCCATTTGTTCCAGAGGATCCACTGGTTTCAGGTACATATGTTCCATAAGTAATTGTAATTCCCATCGAATTGGCATAGATATTCGATGTATTTTAGTTCCAGATCATTTCACTCACGAGAGTCATGAACATCCTCTATTTATCTCCACATCCTTCAAAGCAGAAATTCGTTGCCAGGGTTGTCAGAAGGAGTGCATGCAGTCTTACCTGCAGTGTACTATATGCATATTTATCATGTGTTATAAATGCGCTACAATTCCAACGGAAGTTAGCTACAAACACGACAAGCATCCTCTTTCTCTATGCTATGGAGAGAAAGCAGATGATACGTACTGGTGTGAACTATGTGAGAAAGAGGTTAATCCAAGGAATTGGTTCTACACATGCAACATATGTTGTATCACTATCCACCTTCATTGCATCTTCGGATCTTCTAGTTATATGAAGCCTGGTTCCATATTTGATTACAACTATTCCAAATTGGAAGTTCTTCGCAACAGTAACAGCACTCGACCGCAATGCACCCGATGTGGTGATCGTTGTCCAGGTTACATCTACTTCAAACGCAAACGCGATAAACACCCTGTAACGTTTTCCTGTTCTGTGCAATGTTTAGAGGGAGGATGATGGTGTTGTAGACATAATGAACTTTCTTTGTGTTTATTAAAGTTGTTTGTTTATATCTTTGTGTGTGTGTGTCTTTTTTTCAAAGAAATCCGGAAACTTGTATCGCCACCACTTCTAAAGAATGAAATATCTTTGTATTTGATGATTTATCCATCCCTTTTTTCATTCGATATAATTTCTTAAGCCCAAAAAAGTGAACAGCTTGACAACGTATAAAGAAAAACGAACAGCCTGACTCACATAAACAAACCATCTTCTCTAACGTAAGAGCGTCTTAAGAAAACCGAGACACCGCATGCACACATATACTTACCCTACTTAGCTCTTTGTTGAAACTTGACGATGTACAAGGAGCAGAAGCTATATATGGAGAGTACTTGGATCAATCAGAAGGAGTAGAGTTGGATGCTGAAATGCCGGGTTTGCTAATCTCTCGTTATTGCGAGAAAGGTGATGAAATGAAGATGAGGGAAGTGATGAATTCAAGTAGGGAGAAGCTCAAGCAGATGGAGACCACCAAGATTCAGCGTTGGCGCCTTGGCTCGTGCTCTGTATGAGTGTATGGCTTAATTCTTGTTACTGCTTCAATCACTTAATAATTTATTTATTTTGGTTTATTGGGGTTGGAATTTTTTTTAGGGGGTATTTTTGTTTTAATTCTTACAGTAGTTCTTAGTTTTAAAAGCTTACTTAGGAGAAGACACTCATGCAGAGCACGTTTATCTCCGATCAAACCAGGGTTGGACTTGCATAAATGTTTTCATATATAACACACCAAAATTTTATGATATATCATTGCATATTATATTTATGATAAAAATCAACATTATATTATACTACTTTTATGTACCACTCTCATATAATAGTATAAAATAATATGATATTTAATAATAAATAAAAATTACAACTAAATATTTGTTTTTTCCGGCATTACAGCTAAATATATTTAAATTTTTCAAAGTATAATTAATTTGAAAATTTTCTATACAAGAATTTCATTTTTAATTAGGGCTAAACCCTTACCAGAGGTAGCCCATATAAATCGGAATGGGTGAATGCAAACTTAAGCCGATTATCTTTATTTTTTTTTATTTTTTTTATTTTTTTCTCAATGCTGGAGGATTTAATATCATCATATAAAACATTCTTTTAGAAAGAAAAAAAAAATCATCAGAAGGTTTAACTATCATCATCGGACATGAGCATGAGGCATAATCTTCAGCGACACGCAAAGCGAATCCTCGCTTACAGTAACAGGCCTCGATTTTTCTGCTCCTACACCAACGTAACACTATCGTCTCCGGCGACGAACCAAACTCTGCAGAGTCGGATCGAAGCGGCTTCACATCAGAAAGCAGAAATCACAACGGTGCTTGAGCAATGGCTACAGCAACAACAACAACAGGGGAAGCAGTTAAACCCTTCGTTATTAAGAGGAATCGTCGAGAAGCTCAGAAGTTCTAACCGACCTCGCCAAGCCCTAGAGGTATCAGACTGGATGGTCGAACAAAAGATGTACAATCTCCCGGAAGACTTCTCAGCTAGATTTCATCTGACTGAGAAGGTTTTAAATTTGGAAGAAGCAGAGAAGTTCTTTGAGAGCATCCCGGAGAATATGAGATTCGAGTCAATGTACAATTCTCTATTAAGAAGTTACGCAAGACAATCCGGAGAAAAAGCTCTGAAGAAAGCCGAATCTGTTTTCAAGAAGATGAAGAAGCTAGGGTTGCTCTTGAGACCTTCACCGTACAACTCGATGACATCACTCTATAGCTCTCTCGGAAACAGAGATAAAGTCGATGAGATTCTTCGAGAGATGAAGGAGAACAACGTTGAGCTCGATAATGTCACCGTGAACAACGCTTTGCGAGTATACGCTGCTGTATCTGATGTAGCGACAATGGACAAGTTTCTAGCTGATAGGAAAGAGATTACAAGGCTTGATGGGCTCACAATGCTTGCGATGGCAAAGGCTTATGTGAGAGACGGTTCTAAACAAAAGGCTAGGAGGATGCTTCATGAAACAGAGGAATGATTGGGTCATGACTATAAGGAACTCATGAGCCTATATGGTGAAGCAGGAGAGATAGAAGATGTTCACCGTGTATGGGACAAGTACAAGGCGACAAGACAGAAGGATAATGAAGAATTTCGAACTTTGATTGGTTCTCTCTTGAAGCTTGGTGATACCAAAGGAGCAGAGAAGATATACTACAATGAGTGGGAGTGCTCCGGTCTTGAGTTTGATAACCGAATCCCCGATATGTTGGTGTCGGGTTATCGCGAAAAGGGAATGGTGATGAAGGCAGATAAACTGGTGAACAAGACTTTGTGGATCAGAGGATTGGCTACACCAATCACTCTGTTGCTGGAAGAAATGGATAAAAAGGGGAATAAAGTGAGTCCGCCGGGCTTGAGAGACCTCATCAAGAATCTACGTGATTCAAATCAGTTGTCCAAAGCACTTGAGGCATCAACATGGATGTGTCAAAAAAAGGTGTTTAATCTCTTTTCAGAAGATTATGCAACAAGGCTTCATCTGACTGAGAAAGTGTTGGGTTTGGAGGAAGCAGAGAACTTTTTCGAAAGCAGCATCCCGGAGAATATGAAAGATTACTCTGTCTACGATACACTCTTAAGCTGTTATGCAAGATCTAGCAACACTCAAAGTAAAGCTGAAGCCGTTTTCGAGAAGATGAGAGAGCTAGGTTTACAATCCAAACTTTCCCCATTCAACTCGTTGATATCTCTCTACAGTGGGCAAGGGAAACTAAGTGTGGTCAATATACTTCTATGTGATATGAAGCATAAGAATATAGAGCCTGATATTGTCACGAGGAACAACGTTTTGAGAGCAAACGCATACATATTGGCCATAGACTCGATGGAGAAAGTATAAGAGAGAGTGGGATGGTTTTGAGAGCAAACGCATACATACGTGATCATGGTGATTATAACGTGATATCGTCATCTAGAATGTCGTTTTTGTTAACCGTACTGTCATTCCTAGTTCTCTAGATCTACCACTTTGTTGATATGCTGGTATTGGAACGATACCGCATGTTCTCGAAAATGTGCAACATCGTTGACCACTTAACTCAGTCTTATAATTATTGTATATGTTCCATTTTAATAAGAGGATGTTAAGATAATATTTCAATTTATTTAACATATTTCTTTTTAAGTAATTTTACTGAAAAAAATTAATGCTCTGTTATTTTAAATTCTTCATATAAGATGGATCTAAATCTTGTATATTTCTTTGAATGTGCACAGCCTGGAAACAGGTCTTGAGAACAAAAAAGTAATGAGCATTTATTAAAAGTAAGCGAAAGTATAAAATAGTGTTACAGAAATGTTATTACTCTGTTATTTTAATCCTAGAACTAATCTTGATCTTAATCTTAATCTTAGTATTTTATTTTATAATGTGCATTACTGCATTGCACAGCGTGGAAACAGGTCTTGCGAATAAAGTTAATGATAATTCTATCTATTACAAAAGTAAACGATGACCGAAATATGAAATCGTATTTTCTGGTCATTCTTAATTATAAAAACAGCAAGTTGGTCATTGTCTACTAGGACATATGTGAATGTTTGTTTATTAATATGAACACTGCCATTTACTCTACTCCACGATAAGTGGAAATAAATTAGCAGAAACATACATCGATCATAACCAAAGGATCAAAAGATGCCGAAAAAAGAAGTACCTCCACTTCCTCCACTTATTGGATTTGGACGATACCGTAACCGGTACGGCAAAAAGATGGACAAAGAAGAAGAAGAGGAAGAAGACGTTGCTCCACCTCAGCCACCTCTTGGATATAAAGGATGCCGTAACCAATGCAGCGCAAAGATGAACAAGGAAAAAGTATCCCCACCTCCTACACCTCTTGGATTCAGACGACACCATAACCAAAACAGCGCAAAGAAGGACCAAGAAGAAGTGTCTCAAGTTCCTCTGCCTCTTGAATGTAGACGATATCATAACCAAACCGGCAACAAGATGGACAAAGAAAAAGTACCTTCTCCACCTCCTTCAGCTCGTAGATTCAAACGATCTCGTAACCAAAGAAGCAAAAATATGGACAAAGAAGTACCTTCAACTACTCCAGCTCCCCGTCCCCGTAGATTCAAACGACATCAAAACCAAAACGGCAAAGAAATGGACAAAAAAATAGTACTTCTAGCTTCTCACCATTTTCCTACCGAAAACCCAAGATGTCCTGTGTCTCATCCAGCTCAACCTCACAGCCTCTCTCCTAGATTCGGTGGAAACACCAAGTTTGGCTGTTTTTCTTGCGGTGAAAATACATCTCCCATGACTGAAGACCAGATCTACCATTTCTCCTGCACCACTTGCGATGTGGAGTTCCACAGTGGTCATTGTTTACGGTTTCCGAGGAAGTTGACGCATCCTTATCACCTCCAACATCCTCTTACGTTCACCTTCCGGAACGATGAAACCGGGATCACATCTGATGGCATTATAGATGAATCTTTTTGCACTACAGTTTTCTCTGACTCCAACACGTCTGATCCTAAGAAGTTAGGATCTACCGAATCTGATCATTGCACATGGTGTGGAAAAAGTATACAAGGAAGTTGGTCCTACCGTTGTTCTATATGCAACTTTTGTTTGGATCTATCTTGCTCTCAAAACATTCCACTTCTCCTCGTCCCGAACCCAAAGAGTCATCAGCATCCACTCGTCTTCTACCGGCGACCACTCTTGACTCCATGTGATGCTTGTGGGTTGATCAATATGTTGGATCCAAGCTATGCTTGTTTTCAATGTAATTACATGGTCCATCAAAGTTGCATCAACTTACCACGAGTCATAAAGATCACGCGTCACCAGCATCGTCTTTTTCACACACCTTGCCTCCAATCTAAGATTTCACTATGTCGGGTATGCTATCAAAAAGTTGACACCAACTACGGCCAATATTCTTGCTACCACGAGGTTTGCTCTTATGTAGTGCATTCGAAATGTGCAACGAATGAGAACGTATGGGATGCGAAAGAACTCGAATGGGAATCCGAGGAATCCGAGGAAATTGAAGATATACTCCCATTGAAGAAGGTTGGTTGTGGTCAAATAAAGCACTTCTCTCATAAACATCCTCTAAAGCTCAAGAAGTACAATGGTGTTAGAGATGCAGAGAAGCAATGTCAAGCATGCATCCTTCCTATCAACTCTAGTGATTTCTACAATTGCAGACACTGTGACTTTTTTCTCCACGAGGTATGTGCTGGTCTTCTTCGAAAACTGAGTCATGCGTTACACAAACACCCTCTTATCCTAATCACCTCTCCTCGAAACCACTATGATCTCATCGATTGTTCAGCTTGTTCCAGAAAGTCCACTGGTTTCAGGTACATATGTCCGGAAAAAAAGTGTGTGTCCAAACAAGTTCAGATAGATGTTCGATGTATCTCATCAGTTCCCGAATATTTCACCCATAAAAGTCATAAACATCCTCTATTTATCTCCACGTCCTCCAAAGGTGAAAACAAGACTTATTGCGTGGGTTGCAAGAAGATAGGTATGCGGTCTTACCTACAATGTACCATATGCAAATTTGCTCTGTGTTATCAATGCGCTACAATTCCAACGGAAGTAAGCTACAAATACGACAAGCACCCTCTTTCTCTATGCTATGGAGAAAAGGCAGATGAGACGTACTGGTGTGAACTATGTGAGAAAAAGGTTAATCCAAGGGATTGGTTCTACACATGCAACGAATGTTGTATCACTATCCACCTTCATTGCTTATTTGGATCTTCTTCTTATATGAAGCCTGGTTTTAGATTCAAGTATTACTCGTCCAAAGTGGAAGTTCGTCGCAACAGTGTCACTCGACCGAATTGCGTTGAATGTGGTCATCGTTGTCCAGGTTACATCTACTACAAAAACGATAACTCTGTAACGGTTACTTGTTCTTTGCATTGTTTCGAGAAAAAGTTGATACCGCTGCAAACATGGTGAACTTTCCTTGCTATTTTGTTTTTTCATTTTTTCTTGAGGGACTTGTAACGTGACTTACTTCTAATTCTAAAGAATAAAATCCTAATGAATTCGATGAGTTTTCATCTCTGGTTCTTATACGATCTTCATGTAATTCCATTTGTTACAATAACTACAAGCTACATATTTATAGATGTCAAACAAAACAAAAGGGTCACAACTTTTGTTGAACCAAAACTTAACTGAACTTTGTCTTTTGGTGCGAGAACTTTTTTGTTTCTTCTTTTGACGTACATAATAGCGAATCGTCACTGCAACTCCATTTTCTTAAAAACAAATCAAGTAGCATCTATATTAACCAATGAAAAAAGAATGTTGAAATTTAAAATAACAACGTAAGTTATTCAACAATTTTTATCGGATGTCTCAAAATAACAATAACAGTGACGAGTCACATAATAAATGATTTATCACCACGATGAAATATAAGGTTACACTGTTATTAAAAATTCTGGATAGAAGATGGATCCAAAATTTGTATATTTCTTTGAATGTGAACAGCCTGGCTACAGCCTACACAGGTCGTGGGATAAAAATTCAATGAGCATTTATTAAAAGTAAACGAAAATATAAAATAGTTGTGCAGAAATTTTATTGGTCTATTATTCAAAATCCTTGAACTAACCTTGATCTAAAATCTTAGTATATCTTATTTATGATATTGCACTGCCTGGAAACAGGTCTTGGGAATAAAATTAGTTATTACAAGTAAACATTGACCGAGTATAAAATCGTATGTCTTGGTCATTATTAATTAATGATAAAAACAGCAAACTGGCCATTGTCTATTAGGAAATATGGGGATTCTTGTTTATTAATATTATTAACTCCCATTTACTAAACTCCGCGAGAAGTGGGAGAGAAGGATTTAGGAGAAACATACATTGATCATAACTAAAACAGCAAAAAGATGGAAAAAGAAGAAGTATCTCTACCTCTTGGATACAATCACCAAAGCAGCAGAAAGATGGACAAAGAAGAAGTATCTCCACTTCCTCCGCCTCTTCCTCCTCTTGGATTTGGACGATATCAAACCAGAAACCACAAAAAGATGGACAAAGAAGAAGTATCTCCACCTCCTCCGCCTCTTCCGCTTTTTGGATATGGACGATATCAAACCAGAAACCACAAAAAGATGGACAAAGAAAAAGTTCCTCCACCTCCTTCACCTCATCCACCTCTTCACTCCCTTCCATCAAGCAAACCTGAAGTAAAACCTCACCCTCGTCCTACAGGAAACCCAATATGTCCTGTGTCTCATCCAAGTCAACCTCACACCCTCTCTCTTAGATCTGGCAGAAACACCAAGTTTGATTGTTTTTCATGCCGTAAACATATGTCTCCCTTGACTTACCATAATTACCATTACTACTGCAAGACGTGCGATATGGAGTTTCACCATGGTTGTCACACGTTTCCAAGGAAGTTAACACATCCTTATCACCTCCAACACCCTCTTACTTTCACCTTCAGGAACAATGAAACCGGATTCCTATCTGATGGCAATATAGATGTATCCTTTTCCACTACACTTTCGTCCTACTCCAACCTGCCTGGATCCAACAAATCTGATCATAACAAGTTTGAATCTACGGAATCTGATCAATGCACATGGTGTGGAAAATATATCCAAGGCAATTGGTTTTATCATTGTCCTATATGCAACTTTTGTTTGGATCTCTCTTGCTCCCAACAAAGTGTTCCACTTCTCCTCGTCGCGAAACCAAAGAGTCATCACCATCCACTCGTCTTCTACACGCGACCACTCTTGACTCCATGTGATGCGTGTGGGTTGGTCAATGTGTTGGAGCCAAGCTATGCTTGTTTTCAGTGTAATTACATGGTGCATCAAAGCTGCATCGACTTACCACGAGTCATAAAGATCACGCGTCACGAGCATCGTCTTCATCATACTCCTTACCTCCGTTCCACAATTTCACCATGCCGGATCTGCTACCAACCAGTTGACATCAAGTACGGCCAATATTATTGCAACCGCGAGAATTGCTCTTATGTAGTTCATTCAAAATGTGCAACACATGAGAACATATGGGACAGGAAAGAACTCGAATGGGAACCCGAAGAATCTGACGAAATTGAAGATATCATGCCATTTAAGAAGTTCGGTAGTGATATGATAAAGCATTTCTCTCATGACCATCTTCTAAAGCTCGAGACATATGATGGTGCTCGAGATGCAGAGAAGCAATGTCAAGCATGCATCCTTCCGATCAACTCTCATGATTTCTACAATTGCATGGAATGTGATTTTTTCCTCCATGAGGTATGTGCTTGTCTTCTTCGAAAGCTGAACCATGCGTTACACAAACACACTCTTATCTTAGATACCTCTCCTCAAAACCACTATGATCTCATCAATTGTTCAGTTTGTTCCAGAAAGTCCACTGGTTTCATGTACAGATGTTCCGAAACTGATTGTAGATTATTAAAAGATCAAGTTCTTCAGATAGATGTTCGATGTATTTTAGTTCTTGATTATTTCACCCATGAAAGTCATGAACATCCTCTATTCATCTGCACATCCTCCAAAGGTGAAAACAAGATTTGTTGCGAGGGTTGCAAGGAGATTTGCCAGCAGCCTTACCTACAGTGTACAAGGTGCAAATTTGCTATGTGTTATCAATGCACTACCGTTCCAACTGAAGTATGCTACAAATACGACAAGCATCCTCTCTCTCTTTGCTATGGAGAACAAGCAGATGATATGTATTGGTGTGAAATATGTGAGAAAGAGGTTAATCCAGCGGACTGGTTCTACACATGCAACATATGTTGTATCACTATCCACCTTCATTGCATATTCGGAAATTCTGTTTATATGAAGCCTGGTTTAACATTTGAATATGGCTTCACTAGTAAAGTGGAAGTTCTTCGCAATAGTAACAGCACTCGACCGCTTTGCGTTAGATGTGGTAATCATTGTCCAGGTTACAGCTATTATTGCCATATAGGCAGCTACGGTCAATGGACACTTAAAAGTGTTACTTGTTCGTTGAAATGTTTGGAGCCTTATTTGTATTAATTTTGTACAGATAAAACCGTTCGATAAAACGGTTACATGATGAACTTTCTTTGTTTTTTTGAATTTGCATTGTTGTTTTTTCCGGGACTTGTATCATTACCACTTCTAAAGAATAAAATCTCTTCTAATTCGACGATTTTCTCCACCTTTGCTTCTCTATACGATTTAATTCCGTTTGGTAAAATAACTACAAGGTATCATCTATTAAATTAAAATCGCCACACTTATGTGTTTGATAAGTGAAACTAAGAGGTTGCCAAGTTTTTCCGTAGGTATTACTAAATAAATCTCTTAAAAAATATATTAAAAAAATAATAATAAAGAAATCTCATTCTCATTAATTCAACAAAGATTACAATCATACGATTATGTACAAAAGACTAGGAGTAAACCAAAGTAAACAACTGAAGCTAGTAGATCTTGAACGGCACGGTGTGATACTGTGATACAATTATACAAGAAACCAACGATACATAAGTCAGTTGCCTTTAACTCCTCCATTTATCTCAAAGTATAGAAGTTACCAAATGGTCTGGGTGGTGTAGTCGGTTATCAGTCTTATCACGTCCGAAAAACAATTGTGTCCAAGCAAGTTAGATAGATGTTCGTTGTATTTTTCTTTTCTTTTTCTTGAGGTTTTACCATGACTTTTACTAAACAATAAAATCTCTTTAATTTCCATGATTTTTTTAAGGAAAGAGAGAGTTTTTACACATCAGGTTTTATGCCAGCCACACGATCTTAAGCAATCAACGGTCACTTATAAAATCTCATATTATATCACAACCATCATATATAAACTAAATTTTTTAATCTAACGGTCCATGTAACTTTAGTTACCATTCCTGCTTTTGGTTTGTCATTGGCAAGTTAAAAGTGAATTGTGCTAAAATAGGTGAAAACTTGGTAAAAAGTGAGTTTACTTATAAAAAAATGTGACAAATGGAAGAAATATTGAAAAAACCAAAAAAAGATGTGGCCAAGGGTCCCTTATTTAAATCCTATATACAATTTGGATCTAAGTAATATTTTTTTCTGAATGTGCATAGAAAACAGGTATTGGGATCAATTTACTGTAAGTAAACGAAATTCTGTATTATACAGTCTGTATAAAATGGGGACTTATAAAATCACCTTGCCAATTAGACAGTGACCTCAACAAGACAACAACAATGAAGAGAACCACTAGAGTTTTGGAGCTATATTATTTAAATCCTGGAATAATAATTTGTTGAGAATTTAATTACAAAGTAAACGATGACTTACATATAAAATTCGTAAAGTCTTGGTCAATCTTAATTATAAAGAACAAGTTGGTCATTGCTTATTATAAAAAAAAAATGAAAATGCTTGTTGTCAAGTAACATTAACTCCATTTTTTCTTGCATTTACTCAACTTCACCAAATCGTAGAGAAGTTGGAGAAATAAATGATCAGAAACACACATCAATCGCAACCAAGCGGTCAATAAAATACTAAATAGACAAAGAAGAAGTAGCTCCAGCTCCTCCGCCTTGGATTATTTTTACACCGGAGAAGCAAAAAAGAAAAGAAGATGGACATGAAAGAAGTGCCTCCACCTCCTCCACCTTCTGGATTCAAACGATATAAGAAAAAAAGAAGCAAAAAGATGGACAACAAAGAAGTGCCTCCACCTCCTCCTCCTCCTCCTCCACCTGTTCTGCCTCATATCCGATCAAGAAAAAAGATGGACATCAAAGAAGTGCATCTACCTCTTCCACGTCACTATCCTCCTCCTCCTCCGCCTCTTCCGCCTCCTCCGCCTTATGGATTCAGACGACATCATAACCAAAGCGGCAACGAGCTTGAGAAACGAATAGCACGTCTAGGCTTTCCAACTCTTCGCCCTTTTCAATCCAAACGATATGATAACCAAACCCTTCCAAACCCAAGATGTCCTCTGTCTAATCCAACCTACCCCCACACACTCAATCCTAAGTTCAGCGTAAACACTACAAATGGTTGTTTTACATGCGGTGAAAACACATCCCCCTGGATTGACCACCATAATGTCCATTTCTTCTGCAAGAGGTGCCATGTCGAGTTCCACTTTGGTTGCCACACGTACCCTAGTGAGTTAACACATCCTTATCACCTCCAACACCCTCTTATTTTCACATTTCATAACTATCAAACTGGGGTCATATCAGACGCCAGGATAGATGAATCCTTTTGCACTACAGTTTTGTCTGGCTCCGATCCTAAGAAGTCTGGCTCTATAGATAAATGTTCATGGTGTGGAAAAAATATCCAAGGGAATTGGTTCTATCGTTGTTCTATATGCAAATTTTGTTTGGATCTCTCTTGCTCCCAAACTGATCCACCTCTGCTCGTTGCAAACCCAAAGAGTCATCACCATTCACTCGTATTCTATGCTCGACCACTCTTGACTCCGTGTGATGCTTGTGGGTCGGTCAATGTGTTGGATCCAAGTTATGCTTGCTTTCAATGTAACTACATGGTCCATCAAAGTTGCATCGACTTACCACGAGTCATAAAGATCACTCGTCACCAGCATCGTCTTTTTCATACTCCTTACCTCCATTCCACGATTCCACCATGTCGGATCTGCTACAAACCAGTTGACATCAAGTACGGTCAGTATTCTTGCAAACACGAGGATTTCTCTTACGTTGTCCATTCCAAATGTGCAACACATGAGAATGTATGGGATGGGAAAGAACTCGAAGAGGAACCAGAAGAACCCGACAACATTGAAGATATCGTCCCATTTGAGAAGGTTAGTAATGATATGATCAAGCATTTCTCTCATGAACATCATCTTCTGAAGCTAGAAAAGTATGACCGTGTTCGAGATGCAGAGAAGCAATGCCAAGCATGCATCCTTCCTATCAACTCTCACGACTTCTTCTATAACTGCATGGAATGTGATTTTTTCCTCCACGAGGTATGTGCTGGTCTACTTAGAAAATTGGATCATGCGTTGCACGTTCACCCTCTTGTCCTAGACCCTTCTCCTCAACGACACTATAATCAAAATGGTTGTTTGGGTTGTTCGAGAAAATCTACTGGTTTCAGGTACAAGTGCTCCATAGAGAAATGTGTGCTTCTCGATAACGTTCAGATAGATGTTAGATGTATCTTAGTTCCAGATTTTTTCACCCATACAGCTCATGAACATCCCCTATTTATATCCACATCCGAGAAAGGGAAAAGTAAGATTTGTTGCGAGGCTTGCAAGGAGATATGTCTTGTGTCCTACCTACAGTGTTCTGAATGCAAATTTGCTATGTGTTATCAGTGCGCTACCATTCCAAACGAAGTCTACTACAAATACGACAAGCATTTTCTCTCCCTTTGCTACGGAGAAGTAGTGTTTGGTACGTATTGGTGTGAAGTATGTGAGAAAGAGGTAGATCCAAGGGATTGGTTTTACGCATGCAACAAATGTTGTATCACTGTCCATCTTCAATGTGTATTCGGATCCTCTGGTTATGTGAAGCCTGGTTTCACATTATATCATTACTTCACAAAAATGGAAGTTTTAAGCAACAGTAAGAGCACTCGACCGTTTTGCACTGAATGTGGTCAACGTTGTCCAAGTTCCGTCTACTACAAACTTGGTTGGTTGGGAACTAGTACTTTTTGTTCGTTGAATTGCTTAACGTCAAAAGAAAAATTGATGGTGTTGTCAACATGATGAGTTTTTTTTTAATGTGTTATTGGAATTTTTTTTTTTTAATAATGTTTTTCAGAGATTTGTGTAGTTATTATTTAGATCCAGAGAGTTTTTCAGAGATTATTGGATTTTAATGTGTTATTGGATTTTTTGTTTTTAATGATGTGCAACAAAGAGAGTTTTTTCTTGGACATATATAATTAACATTCAATGGACATTAACGTCTGGGTAGTGTAGTCGGTTATCACGCTAGTCTCACACACTAGAGGTCCCCGGTTCGAACCCGGGCTCAGACATTTTTTTCTCCTTCATATTTACGTTTCTGCCACGTCATCATCCGCTACACGGACGCTAGGTTCTGATTCACTTTTTCTTTCGTCTTGGGAAAAAAGCAAACACAAAACCTGAGAACAAAAACATCCGCAGAATCGATATCCCCAGAATCACTACTCTACAAATTCGAATCCAAAGTTCAAACCCTATTCTTCGATTTTCGTAGAGCAGATTATTGTTTCCCTTTAGGTGTCTCCATAGTTTCTGAAGAGAGAAGGATGGATTGGGACAGCGTTGCTGCTGAGGATGTGATTGAGGCGTTAAGAGAGGTTGAATGGTCGGCGAGTCCTCGTTCCTTGGCCGAGTTCTTCTCCAGATTCGCGTTTCCTCGCTCTTTCTCTAAATGGATGAGCCGTCTCAAATGCAATCTCTACTAGTATTATCACCCTCTCTCTCTATATATATATTCGTATTTGCAAATCGGGGTGTTGATTTTTGTTTTGATTCCTCTTGTTGCAGCTATAGGACGAATTACTTCATCCTCTTCGTTTTCGTTCTGGGTATGTTGACCTTCTTGTGTTTCAAGCTGTGATTGAGAAATCTGGTTTTTTAATTTTAGATCCTCTTGAGCTGTGTTTAATACTTAGTAGGGGTTTTTTCTAACTCTTTTTCCTCCGTTGTGGTGGACTCAGGTCTTGCACTTATCACTCGACCTCTGGCAATTCTTGGTGCTGCTCTTACAGCTTTAAGCTTAGCTTTCCTAAACGACAGGTATTTCTTGTGATTTCGCGTTAGTTTCTACTGTCTATCGTTACTTAAAGATGCATTTGTTATTCCGGTTGTTGTTGGTTCGCATCTATAGAATGTTTAGGAGGAGGTTCTCTATCTATATTCAGTGATTCCTTAAAGTGTCTGTGCTTAGCGTTTAGATTCAATAAGGTTCTCTTGATGGTATATAAAACTCGAGTGTTGCAAAGTTCTCTATTTTCAATGATTAGCCCTTAAAATGTCTGTGCGTAGTACTAAATTCAATAGTTTATGGCGTTAATTCTGTAAACATGAGGGATTTAAGGTTCCTCTATCATGAGTATTGTCAGTGTAAAACCCTTGATGTGTCTGTGCTTAGTATGAAATTCAATATGTAATGGTGTTGTTTCTTAAAACTTGAGTGTTTTAAGTTTCTCTATTTTCAGTGATTTGCATGGTTGGTTTTTACTTTACTCATTGATTTGATGGCGCTAAGGTTTTTCTTGTCTTTTGCAGTTTTGCAGCTACTTTTAATGAGAAGATGATCCGGACCATTAGGCATTTCTCGCCACATTTAGCTGCAAAGATGAGGCCTCCCCACATGTGAGTAATTTTTTATTCCCATGGAAGAGTTACAGATGGTTTTTGTTATTTACTACTTGAGTGAACACCTTGCAGGCCTGTCATTCGTGGGCGATCTGCAACTAGAAAGACAGTCTACATTTGTGGCCAACCACGTTTGGTATTCGTCTTACTTGGCTTAACCGGTACTTATTATCTCTTTATCATATAATCTCTCTCACCTATTGGTATGCAACTTCTCTGTGAACTGATGCAAAATATATGATTTTCCTTATGTAGCCAGTTTTGTCCTGTGGTTTACTTCATGTGGTTTGTTATGGGTCCTCTATGCACTTACCACTGCCCTTCTCAGTAAGCTATCCTTGCTTTCATCTCTTTCTCTGTTTTTTTGGGTCCAGTTTCCATCCTTTTGACTTGTAATTTTTCTCTCTCCCTTAGTGATACTTCTTCATGCAAGCCTGAGAACTCCAAACCTCAAGGCCCGCTTGAACACATTCCGTGAAGAATTCAGGGCTGTCTGGCGTAACTACAGCGAACTTTAAAGTCAACATAAAGCATTGATTCGATCTTATTGCAAACCAACCCGGGACATCACAGGGGTTTCGAGGAAAGACATGAACTCCAATTCCTTCATCATGTGCACAAACAATCGCAGTTATTCTTGTCTTCCAGTAGTAAGCTAGTAAATTATAAGGCCACTGGTCTGGTTACAGATGCGGCTCTTTGTTCTAGTTAGTTGACTAGAACTACAAGGCAGAATATAGTGTTGTTTTCTTAAGGTTCTTTGTATACTCTTTCAGTCTATAAAGTGTGTAAGTGATTCAGTTTTACAAAATCTTTCATTGGCTTTTTCTACGTATAGTTTTTGGATTTGAGATAGAACAGTACAGTGCTTTATCAATTGTGTTTTAAAATTTTGGTAGACAAAACGCCAAAACATGTGGGCTTCGCTTGTGGAATCAGTAGTTCTTTTAAAAGAAGAATCAATCCTGTAAATAAGTGTTATAACGAAAAGCCCAAAAAACATAAGAGAGTCTAAATTAATTCCTAGAAGAGGGTAAGAGGCTTAGTGGAGCGGGCCTGGACACAGCTTTTTGTAGATATTAGAATTTTAAAAATTGAATTTCTTCACATTAAAATTGCTACTGGACCAAGTAAAATTCTGAAGGAATCAAAACGGTGCGTTCCGGTTACGGAGCACACACAGATAAGATAGGAAACCCTAAAAGTGCTTCTTCTTCTTCGTCTTCTTCTTCAGTTTTAGGTTACGATCGAAGCAAAAGCGGCGCATCTGAATCCCAAACGAGTGACGATGACGATCGATTCGCAGCAAAAAACGAGCAAATTCAGATGGGGGGAAATGGACGAAGACGAAGATCTGGATTTCTTGCTCCCTCCCAAGCAGGTGATTGGTCCAGATGAGAATGGTTTGAAGACGACGATCGAGTACAAATTCAACGATGAAGAAAATAAGGTTAAGATAACGACTAGGACACGTGTCCGCAAGCTAGCTTCTGCTCGACTCAACAAACGAGCCATGGAGAGGAGGAACTGGCCTAAGTTCGGAGACGCAGCCAATGAGGAAGCTGGTAGCCATCTCACTATGGTTTCTACCGAAGAGATCCTTCTCGAACGACCCCGAGCTCCTGGTAAATTCTCTCCCTCTGATGATGATGATGATTCTGGTGATTTTTGTTTGTTGAGATTCGTGGGGTTATTGGTTCGTATTGAATTTGGAGTTAAAATTATAAATTTGTGCACTTTGATCTAATTGAGTTGGTAAAATGTTCAGTCTTATGGCTGTGCTAATTGTGTGAATAAGTTTCTAGACTCACCTAGAAAGATGTTGTTTGTGATATGTTCTAACTTGGGATTGCTGTCCAATTCATTGTTTGATTCATTAGTTTTATTGTTTAGTCTAATACTATTGGGTTAAGGTGACCAATTAGCGAATCACATGTTAGCCGTGAGGCTACTTGTTTGTGTGATTGGTCAGTATGTCACCGATAGCAGTTTATTGTTTGTAGTCCATTCCTGAGTACGAGCTGAAATGTGCTCTCACTTTTGTGGCTGCTAACTGTACACATAGATGTTGCAGCTTTTCATTGGTCTCCTACTTGATGTTAGGAAGCTTTAGTTTCGATTGTTAAAGCTTTTCTCCTGTGACATGTTGTCTCCCATTTGATGTTTGGAAGCTTTAGTTTCGATTGTTAAAAATTTTGTCCTGTGACATGTTGTCTCCTTTTGTGTTATTACCTTGATGAAAAAATTAGATTGATGTAGGAGTCACCATGATCTTGTGTTTCAATGAACCAATGTCAAATGGTTTGTAAACGGGCAAAGTTTAAGTTCCTTGATAATGTTACTAGGGCTTTCGTGATCAATCTATTGATAGGTGAATGACTAGTTGTATAGATAGCCATCAAAGATGATGTTAATCAGTGGCTTATAGTGCAGACATAGGTTGCTATGTTTGATTCTGTGGCTATGCATTACTGTATCATTTTAAAGTTGACTATGAGTTGGCCATTGGTTCACAACTATCTTTCATTCTTTGTGTAATTGTGTGTATCTTAACGGTGTGTGATACTTCAGGTACCAAAGCGGATGAATCAAAGGCAACAGGAGATGGCTTGTCTCAGCTGGGTAAAGGTGGTGCAGTTCTCATGGTGTGCAGGATATGCCACAAGAAAGGAGATCACTGGACATCAAAATGTCCATACAAGGATCTAGCTGCACCAACCGATGTCTTCATTGACAAGCCACCCACAGGGGAATCATCTACCATGTCTGCTGCACCTGGAACTGGCAAGGCCGCGTATGTCCCGCCTAGCATGAGAGCAGGTGCAGACAGAAGCGCTGTGGGTTCAGACATGAGGAGGAGGAACGATGAGAACTCTGTGCGTGTAACCAATCTGTCCGAGGATACCCGTGAACCTGACTTGATGGAGCTGTTCCACCCGTTTGGAGCTGTCACACGTGTCTATGTGGCCATTGATCAGAAAACTGGAGTGAGCAGAGGATTTGGTTTCGTCAATTTCGTGAGCAGAGAAGACGCTCAAAGAGCAATCAACAAATTGAATGGTTATGGTTATGATAACCTCATCCTCAGGGTTGAATGGGCAACTCCAAGACCAACCTAGAAAGAAATGTCTGATGTTGAGACCTTAAAACTCTTCTCATTCTCGTCTTTCTTGTTATGGATTTTTGTTTATCGACCAGTTTGTTTGTTGGTTTGGTTTCTGTATGAATAGATGAGAATTTGTTCAATTTCTCTTTAATACATAAGGCATGCTTTTTAAAAAATGGATTTGTGTGATACGTAAGAGTTTTCCAACACTTTTTTCATTGATGTCTAAAATTATTTGTGATGTTTGTTTAACATTCCCCGTTTCACAAAAATATTGTTTGACTTTTACTTTTTCGTTCTAAGATATCAATCAAAATAATAATCTTTATTAATGAAGAATATAACTAATTAACAAATGTTAGTACGTATATTCTTTTAATTGTAATTATAACATTTTCGTATCATTATGTAAAAATAAGAAAATTTCCTTTGTTAAATTTAGTCGAAAAAGTAAAATTTCCATTTATTTTTAACTGCATATATATCAGCTTAAGTAATTTCTTCTTAGTAGAAGGTCAAATTTTAGAATTTCATTGAAACAATGGAAAAGGTTTCAAAACTCAGTATTATCTTCCGTGACGAACTACAAAACTTCAACAATGACTATGTCGAAAATATAGATGTCGTCGGCAAAAAAACATCTAATTCATCATCGGACAATGAAAGCGACCAATTCGCCAGCTTGTTTGGTTCTTCGTCACCGTCTTCGTTTCAAATGCCTCTTCAGTACCCGAATTACGCAAAGGAACAGTACGACATTATGTCGGAGGAAGAACTCGATCGACTTCTCAAACTCTATGGTCTGCCTACAGATATCGGTAACTTGTCCTGCAAAAAAGAATTTGCAGTGGGTGCATTCTTGTGGGAGACGGGGTTAAATTCTTCTCTGGATGAGCATGATTCAGTAAACCCTAATTCGTCCATTGATGATTTGGAAGAGAGATCTTTGATAGGGTTAGTGACAGTTCTAGTAAAGGATATGGTTCAATTTATATTCCGTGGGTAGCAAGTTAAGGAAGTGAAAGCCTAATTTTGCTTGACCCTAAAGTTTCGTTTCTTGTTGTTTATATGGATGGATTTCAATTATTATGATTTACTATATCATATTATTTAATTTGCTTCGCCGTAAGCTATCGTCTGTTTCCTTTTCTTTTCTTTTTTATCGTCTGTTTTCTTACAACCGAACAAAAGTTAAAACCAAATTGAATAGGGAAAGAAAAATATGGTTTATATATTGCGGTTTGGAGAAACTAGTCGGGACAAGTTTCTTCTTAAACAATATATAAAAAGGACCAGCGACTCTAGCTGAGAGAATAATCTTGTTTTATATGTTTTAAAAACTGTATACCAATGAGAGAAACAAAAGCTTCAAATAAAACTTAGCTAGGACCAAAATCGACCAAGAAGGATAATAAGAGCAAGAGATAGACTTTGAAAACAAAGTAAAATCTATCTAATTAGATATAGAAGCATTATCTAAAAATATAAATAGAGAAATTCTAAAACACAAAAACAGTTTAAAGTTTCTTGTTGGGACCATTCTTCACTATGAAACTGCATCATAAATTCATAATCTGAGAGACTGAGACCCTTTCAAATCATTAAGATGATGATGTTACGTTCTGCTTATGGTGTTCTTATATGGTTTGTATTTGATTAGTATTTCTTTACTTCAGTTATTTAAATTTAAAGTCATTTTAATTTTTTATGCTCTTTAATTCATAAATTCATAAATTCATAAAAGAAAATATTTTTTTTTAGAATGTGTTCTACGTTTGGAATCAAATATCGTCAGTAAACAAATCCTTCTCCGTTTTATTAAACCTTTGCATAATATACAAATTTAAAAATGAAAACAATGATTATAGGTTTTACGGCCTATGCATCTTTTCTTTACCTTTTATCATTGATGGACTACTACAGTTGGTGAAAAGTCTTATTTAACAAATTTAGTCGAACAATTCACTTGTATGTTTGCACCGTTGAGCTAAAATCGTCTACCAACTATATTTGGTTTAAAATGTTATTTTTAACAATTTTAGAGCATTTCAATTGTGTATTTTGTAGTGAATATAGCTATATCTTTCAGGCAACATCGTCAAAAGGCTGACCAAGTTTCTCTATTATGTCCCAAACACATGTAATTAACGACATTTTAAGTTAACTTAAATCTATACTAGCAATGGATTTTATGTAGGAAAAAGTATAAAGTTAGTTGTTTTGCTAAAACTAGACTTATGATATAAAACCAAACTTATTGTTAACATTTTTAATGTAGCACAAGGAACTCACGATGTCATGTAAGCCTTCCTCAATACTATAAAGTAAGAACCATTAGGGACATGAATAGATATTTAATAAGACAAATTGAGACAACATTATGATGTATAGCGAAAAAAGGGAAAGAATAATTGAGAAAGAGAGGTCAACATCAAATCTTGGAAACCAAATCTCACATAGACCAAATAGACACGTGTTGCTATTTGATTGTCACAAGTAGGCATAATCTTATCTAAGCTCCCACTTGTGTTGTGTCCCTCTCAATCCCCAACTTTTATTGTGTTGCCCTCTCACTCTTTCCACAAACCCAACAGGCAACAGCTAAAAAAATCAATCCATCATTATAACATTATGCGAATTCCGATCTAATAATTTTATGGCAGTGCCTTATCTTTTGATGGTGAAATCTCCAAACTTCGACCAATTGTGATGTATTGGATTATCCAATCGAACTTTTCACGCGTGGGGATATAAATTTACCGTAGTTTTGGTTCAAATGTGGTATTTTCATATCCAAAAGATGCTAGGTTTACGAAAAATGTCTTCAACAAAACCCCATAATAATTGTTGGTTTAGAAAACAAAACATAACCTAACGTATGATTAATACCTAACAAACATTAATGTGAAGGGTTTATAAAAACATGATTGAATAGAATAAGATTTTATTATCTGGTCATTGTGGCAACTGGCAAGTGGCTAGTAATGGACGGTTAAAAGTATGTATTATTTTTTGTTCAAGTTGATATTAATTTATTTATAAAAGAATGTGAAGATCATATTCCTTTTTCTTACCCTCCTAGTTGATATTTTCTAGTCAATTTAATCAAAATCTGTTTAATTGATTATTGATTCCGACCTTAACTGACATTAAGCATTCGACAATGTTGCCAGACAAGTCTCTTAACTTAACTATCTTCATTAGTATTAAAAGAATTAATAAATCATTGTACTTTCTAGTTCTTATATTGATTGTCCAGATTAGTCTCTTCCACCAAGATATATATATATTTTTGTTGATTTATGTTTCTAATATTATCCTTGAATCTTTTAATTACAATTATGTGCTAAAATGCCGCGGTCTACGACACGCGAGTCTCCCATACGACCCCATACCAATAAAATAAATAAAATCTTCTTAAGATAGGGGAAGATTAGTAAGTAACCGGTTTGGATTCAAATCATCGTCGAGACTCATACTAAACCAGTTCGGATCGAATAACATTAACCGAAGTTTTAAAATGGTAAATACGCATAATCTGTTCTTTCATTTTAACATTTTTCCCCTCTGAATTAGATTATTACATTTCCAACGACCATACTAAAAGAATACATGTATAATATTACCTGAATAGAAAAATAAGAAAAATACTCAAACTATTTAATCAGCTCTTTTTCTTCCCCAGCCTGAATTAAGAGCTAACTAAAATAGAAAAGAAAAAACACCTTAAAATGAGAAAAACTAAAATAGAAAAATAAAAAGAATACAATTACAATTAGGCTATGTAACAATTATTCTAATACTACTACTAATTATAACACTAATTATTAAGACGACGCTTGATTATTCCTCCTCTTCCTCAAGTCAACCACAACGACGCTCACGTTATCGGAGCTCTGTCTTGCTAGAGCCAACTTTGTTAAGAGCAACGCCGCATCGGAGCACGCATTGTGCGCCGCATCTGAGTCGTCACCCGCACCAGCACCTCGAAGGCACATGCGAGCCACGCCACACGCCGTCTCGTTTGGTACAACATCCCATAGTCCATCACTCGCCAAGATCAAACACTCATCCTCATCAGTTCGATCCGTCACTGTTACCTCCGGATCCGGAATCACATACGGTTTCAAGTAATTATCACCTATACAAACAAAAACAATAATCATCAGATTAAATTCAAACGTGTAATTCAAAATAGCCTAAAAAGTCAAATCACAAGAGAGATTCACTCACCAATTGCTCTAGACATGGCAAGAACTCCAAGAACCCTAGCTCCATCCCAATATATAACTCGCCCACCAGCTTGTTGGATCCGAATCAATTCATCGGGTCGATCCGGCTGTTCATCACAAAACAAAAACTCTTAGAACCATGCCATCTTGATTCATACTAACCAATTCGTAATTCTATATAAGACATAATTTTAACTACCTTGTGATCTACGGAGAGAGGAATGGCTACACCGTTACGACAAAGCACAGCCCGTGAATCACCGCAATTAGAAACAATGATCTTCTCCGGCGTGACAACCGATACAACAGCGGTGGATCCGACGGCGTCACACTGAGGAGACTGCAATTCACATCTACAAGAATTTTTCATACTCCGAGTAGCACCATTAACAACTAAGTTACACTCTCGTTGGCTAACTTCTTTATCCATTTTTTGAAAACTCTTAACCATCGTCTCTGTCCACTCGTCGGAAGCCATAACTTCAACTTCCTTCTTCACTATATCATGCAACCGTTCTCTGCACTTCTCCGCAACCTAAAATCAACCAAACAAAACCCTAATTAGTAACTAATCACAAACAAAAGAAAAAAATATTACTAAACAGAGGAAATTAACGTACATGAGAGCAGCCATGGCCGTCAAAGACACCGTAGAAATGATGATTCTCAGAGTTCCGTTGAAGAAACGAAGGATGAATCGAGACAGCGTCTTCCATGTCTCGTCTTCTACCACAAACCGACGTCGTACCGATCTTAGGTACATCGGAAAAGAAACTCTCTGCTTCCGTAACAGAATTTGAATTCGTAACCGCTGATCTAGCCTTCTTATTCTCACTCCTCACATTCGAATCCAGATCTAGATTTCCCGGTAACGTCGAGAGCACTACTGTCTCACGCTTCTGCCGTTTACGGCAGTTTTCAAGCGGAGGAGCAACGGCGGAGTCAGCAACAATTTTGATCGACGGAAGTAGATCTAACCTCCGTCTAAGAGAAGCTCGAGAAGTTGAATCAACCGGTGCCGCCGGTTCAGTCTCTCCAACAACACCGCAACAAATCCCAGCCATTTGATCTCTAACAAAACTTCTCCAATTTACAGAGCAAACCAAAAACAAACAATCTCCGATTATGAGTCTTCTTCAACAATAGAGAGAGAGAGAGAGAGATATTAGTAGAGAGAGATTTTGTTGAGCGTTAGGAAATGCAATGTGATTTTAAAAAGAAAAGGTTTGATTTAAAAAGAAAAGTTGAAGAAGAACGCAAAAAAAAAAAAGGGTTTGATTTTCGCATGGAAGGGTTACACGTAATTAACGGGCAGGGGGGCATGAATAAGGGGAAGTTGCTGACCGTCAGCATCAACGGGCAGGATCCGACACGTACCGTTTGGTGTGACGTTCCATTTCCTGGTACCTAGATACAATCTAAACCGTCCATTCTTTCTTTTTTCCTAGATCTATACACGTGCCCTTTCTTTCTTTTGGATACGCCGTTAACGTGGCCCAATCACAGTTCGACACACCTTAACGGTAACGACCGGCCTTTCTTGACACGCATGTGGTCCACTCTTTCGTTTTGTTCTTTTTTTCTTTTATTTTGTTTCATTTAAATACGCTTAATACAGTATTATGCTGTTAATTAAGATTTAAATAAGTCAGAGGTCAAAATAATGGCCATGGGAGAGAGACAATCTTGTTATAAAATACTGGTTTTAATTATTTTGTCAACTTTTTTATAAATCAGAATAATCACTATGAGATTAATGTAATCGATAAAATCTCTGATAGTAGAAAATTATACAGTATGAGAAAATGTAAACCCCTTCTTTTTCTAGTTATGGAATCCTGAATGGTGAATACTCTGATAGTCTGATTGGTAATGCCAAACAGAATGATAGGTCAGCCCCACTACCCTTAAAACATATAAGAAAAATCTAGTAATATATACGATATGGTTCATATCATTTCACAAACCTAAGCAACATCAATAATACATTTGAATGTTTCCTGTGTTATTTTAAATATTGAACAAACCCGCTTCAATTTGTACAAAAGCGATGCCTCTGAACGTACTATCAAGTATAAATTTGCTTCTAAAATAACGCATCGTGAATCCGTTCCGTGATTACATATTAATCGAGGATATAATTGACATCCAAACTAAAGAAAATTTGCTTCAGAAATAACAATTTTGATCCTATTTGTACAAGAAATAACAAATATATATATCGTAAAAGGTTGATTGTATTGAATTGCCAAAGAGACTATTTGTACAAGAGATGTTGCCTAAAAGAAGATAGAAACGTATCTAACTGAATCTAGGAGAAGAGAAGATTAACATATATTCTAACTCTGATATTATTTCACACATGCAATTTGAAATGTTTAAACAATAAGAGTATATTTATGCTTGAAATTCTGAAATGCACATAAACGAAAATAAATTGGAAAATAGTTACGTGTATCTGATGAGTTCAAACCTCAGCATCAAACACTTCTTTTTTGGTTTTGAATAATTAAAGGTGGGCATTTGGGTTAAGTTCGGGTAAAACCCGATTAGATATGATTTTTTTGGATATAAAAGTTTAAGATTCAATGGGATAAATCCAAAATATCGGTTTGGTTTAAGTTTGTATCCAATCGGTTTTTAATCGGTTTGGATATAAATTTTCAGGGTCCTTTTAGAACCGATATCCGAATTTTTGAGTAAATACCTGAATTTTTGGATAAAATTTTAGATTTCGAATAAATTTAGATTTTCGAATAAAATACCGGTATTTTCGGATTCGACTTAGATTTTTTGGATTAAAAAATTTAGGATCCAATATAGTAAATCTTCGGGTTCAAGTTTAATTTCGAACCCAATATAATAAATCTTCGGCTTTGGTTTTTTTTCTAGTCCTAGTTTTGATGTTAGAATTTCATAACTTGGAAAACGATTAAAACCTACACCACAATCCATAATTACATATAGAAGACTTTATACTATCAATCATCTGAGTCATCTGACTACAAAGGTTTCATCTCATTCACACGCATTGTCCATGCTTGAGATATTTTGGTTTCGTATTGATTGATTACAAGATTTATTTATTTATTTGTTCATGATTCCTTCTATGCTTAGTCGATATAGGTGTTGCATACTCGACACGTGGTAATGTTCGTCCTCCCACTTGTGCTTGGTTTCACTTACATCACCGATTCCACAGTCCATGAAAAGGTGTCTACAATCACGTCTTTAAAAACACGTCGTCGTCTTTTGTTTATTGCGGAAAAACAAACCTTATAAATCATGAACCTGAAAGGACAGGGTAGTAGTATACAGTACATTATACAATAGTACAAAATATCTCTCTTGTCAGAAATAAATAAAAATAAATTACTCGTTCCACATGTATATATAAATGAGAATCCTTAAAGAGAAGGTTTCGTAAGATCAGGAGTTTTGGTAATGGAGTAAAAAATTAGTCTTTTGGCCTCATAAAACTAGTATAAGAGTAATTAAGTATTACCAAAATAAAACAAGAAAGTATTTAGAAATGTACGTATTGTCTTCTGTATCGTTTTTTATCACTTCAGTTCATAAATAACCTTAAATATAAATCGAATATGAGGATAAGTCTCATTTTACAACGAGATTATTGTTGAACTTGATTTTTTTTAAAAAGGATAATTGTTAAACTTACGTGAATACGAAGAAATCAGCAAATTGTAAATTTTGTTTGTACATGAACAAAATTCTAAAATCACTCATTAGATATCTATCTCTAGCTATCTAGTGATTATCAAATACGTTAGTTTTTTCAATCAAGTTCCTGTTCTTGATCAGAAAGAAGTCATCATGCACAACAACAAAATCCAAAGTTAACCCAAAAAGAACAAACGAAAACCAGAGCGTGACACACACGTCAAAAAAGACTCGCGTGGAAGTGAATAAAATCGATAATTGTTTTTAAAAAAAAATTTGTTAATGTTGCATCGCATCTGCACCACACTAACTCCATCGCATCCAGCTGTGATTAAAAATTTAATGCCGTCTACGTAAGCC
>Ga0041059_1000228_pt1 | contig 37528 bp, 29 predicted proteins | sample AraColnosormetaG_FD_56232 | JGI IMG/M metagenome (GOLD analysis project Ga0041059, IMG submission 56232) | Arabidopsis roots microbial communities from North Carolina, USA - Col MF nosort | ecosystem: Host-associated > Plants > Roots > Unclassified | place: USA: North Carolina | collected...
AAAAATTCCACAAGTTTTAAGAAGACTGATTGGTGATTAAAAAACGTTAAAAAAAAAAAAAAAGCCAAGTCAAAGATGTGTCGGTAATAGCGATTGACCAAACTCTATCTGTTTTAGAGCATCATTAATGGTAGTTTCTTAGCATAATTTTAATATAGTTTTTATGAATATTTTTATAATTGATTTTGAAAATTCTGAAGTTAAAAACTTGGTTAAGAGATTGAAATTTAGGCAATATGCAATGGTGGAATCTTAACTTGGAGTTCTTAAAAAGAAAATTTGAAAAAAAAAATAGAAACATTATAATTTTAAAAAACTTAATAGTTATTACAACTCATAAAATTTAAAACATACATGACATAAAATTTTAAACAAATATGACAAACAATTCTATTTAATACTTAAGTTATCTAAAAATTAAGATTAATTAAATTAAAATATTATATTTAAGACCTAATTTATCTAAGAATTAACTTAAAAAACATTAGATTTGGCTCTTATATAAGAGCTATTCTTAACCATTAATTGAATTATAACATTAAATTTAAGATCTACTTTATCTAAAAACTAACCTAAAAAACTATCAATAATGATGGTCTTACGAATGCCTAGATTCTCTTCAATATACAAAAAGTACGGTTTAGTTATTGTTTGGACATTTGAAATCTAACTAATTCTCTTTTTAGTCTTAATGCAATGGAATTGCAAATACTCCATAAACCATAGTGTTGCACCCTAACCGTATCTCTCTCTAAAAGAGAATCTAGTCAACAAGATTATGTTTAATCTCTAATTAATGACAATAAGATTTACTGCCAAAATAAATAAATAAATAATAATAATAAGATTTACTGCCATTTATTCTTCTATATTTTTCAATTTTTTATTTACACTTGTTCCATAATCGTCCCAAGGAGTAGACTAGGGTTGATGCTCTTTCATCTATAAAACGACTTAACACAACATGTTCTTTCACATCATCATCATAAGCCTCAACAATCCATCACCATACATATTAGATTCTCCCTCTTTCCATAGTTTATTTTTGGTTCGTTTTATTGTAAAAAGATATCAAACTCTTTTTGGGGGACATTCGTTCTTCAAGTGTAACAGAAGGAGCTCCCTTCCTCCAAAACGAAGAGGACAAGATTTGAGGAACTAAAATGCAGAATCTAAGAGTTCATGTCTTCCTCATAGAGAGTGCGCGGTGTTAAAAGCTTGAAGAAAGCACACTTTAAGGGGATTGCACGACCTCTTAGATTCTCCCTCTTTCTCTACATATCATTCTCTTCTCTTCGTTTGGATTGAAGGGAGCTCCTTTTCTTCTTCTCTTAATTAGTCTCTGTTCTTCAAAACTTGGTTTCGATCTAACTTGTTTTCTTTTTCTCTAGTGCATTTTTTTTTTCAGGTTGTCATGTTTATTTGCAGGTGTTTGTGGTTGATGCTTGCATGGAAGCAATATTAATGTTGTTTATTTACGAGAAGACGTTCGTGTGCCAATTTGAAAATATGATATTAATGGAAATACAGATTAAAACTGACAAATGTATAAATATTTCTTGTTCCTTGTTTTAATTTTAACATTAGTCGTGTGTTTGTCGTAAATACGAAGGGGACATTTCACCTAAAAAAAGAAAAAAATATATTCATCAAAACTGGTCTTGGATACGTTTTTAGTTAAAACAAGAACAATAATAAAGTTAGGTTTAACTTCGATCAGATCGAAACAAGTACACTATAATTGTTTTGGTTTGAGAAAATATACCATCGATGGTTTCAAGAAATAATAGCAGCTGGGTTGCTTGTAGTCGATACGTTAAGTCGTATCATCTCAAATGATCCCTAGTAGTACACAACATAGTCAACTGGTTTGTCATGTGTTGGCCTACGAAGAAATGTATACCGGCCGGATTTCAATTTATAAATTAGTCCTTTTTTTTTTGTCAAGTTATCATTGCATAGCCAAGTTTCACTCGGTCAAAATCTAATTAACAAAGTCTGTAAAACGTTGAAGTAATTGTATTTTATTAAAAGAAAACTCCAAATTAGACTTTGATTCCAACGAATATTTAACGACATAAAAGGCATTGCCGTTTGTTGAACGAGTTGTCTTCTTACCAAATTTGACGCTTTCCAACTAAATACACTCCTAATTTTGCCTATTACCTTTTTCCTCCTCTAATTAAGTAAATGCTAAATTTCCCCCAAATACTAAAAATCGAATCCGATAAGTCAAAATCAAAATCGTACCTACGCGATTTATGCAAAATACCGGAAAAAGAACCAAAGTGCTTATTACAATCAAAAGACCAAACCGGTTAAACAATTAGTTAGGCTGGCATTAACGAACCTCTTTGTCTTTAATTAGCCTTTATCCGTCACCGCCCTGTTACCATAACCGTTCAACGTCGACCCGCTCTTTGTTTCAGAAAAAAAAAACAGAGAAAGACTTTTTTAGTGTTTCTTTGTCATTTTCGTTCCTCAAAAAAACCTTTTCGAATTTGACCCTTATTGTTATCCTGATTCTTCTGCTCGGTTCTCGCCGGAGAGAAGACACGGAGAAGAGGGTTTTCGAAAAGGAGGATGAGAGGTTCCAATAACACCGATCTATTTGACCCTAAGACGGAGATGGATTCCAATTTCTCTCGCCATGGTTCTTCCTCCGAAGGTGATTTTGGTTTCGCTTTCAATGACAGTAACTTCTCCGATCGTTTGCTCCGGATCGAGATCTTGGGTGGGCCTTCGGATTCTAGGTCTGATGCTGAAGGATGTACGAGTATTGCCGATTGGGCTCGTCATCGCAAGAGGAGAAGAGAGGACAACAAGAAGGACAATGGTGGTACGTTTGATTCCCTATCGGTTGGAATCTCAGATTTTGTTGTTGTTTTTATGAATTGTTCTTATGGTTGGTTTAGGGCTTTTGGGTTTAAATGTTTAAGAAACTTATACGTTTTGCATTTCCAGTTGCGATTTCAGACATTGTGGCATGTGCTGAAGAACAGATTTTAACCGATAACAACCAACCTGATATGGATGATGCTCCTGGTGGTGATAATCTTGACGATGAAGGAGAGGCAATGGTTGAAGAGGCTTTATCAGGTACCGTTCTAAATTTCACATTGTCTCTCGAGTGACTGGGTTTGAATTTGTGATACTTAACAATTTTCAGAAGAGCGTTTTTTGTTGAAGTCATTTGTCTGAAACGTGATGGCTTTGTTTATTAATGGTTTTTGTAGGTGATGATGATGCATCTAGTGAGCCAAACTGGGGTATTGATTGTTCTACTGTTGTTAGAGTTAAAGAACTGCATATTAGTTCTCCTATCTTGGCCGCAAAAAGCCCCTTTTTCTACAAGGTATTAACCTTTTTTCTTCTTCTATGTTCTTATTGTTTGCTCTTGTTCATCTCGCATGTAATGCTATCTTTTGCTTCTTGTTTTCCTTACCCTGTTGTAGCTGTTTTCTAATGGAATGAGGGAATCAGAACAAAGACATGTAACCCTTAGAATTAGTGCACAAGGTACGACAATTTAAGTCAAGCTTTTAATTCATTTCTGCTATTCTCCAATCTCTTTATATTGGCTTCAATTCTCTACTAGCTCTCTGTTGGCTTCTTCTTGTTTTGGATTCTTTATGCCTCTTGTATTAACTCAGTTGCTGACTTTGATTTACATATGATATACGATATTAGCTTTAAGGGAGTCCACATTGTTGATTTCTCATGCTCTACTTTTATGTGTATTGTAGAGGAAGGTGCTTTGATGGAGCTTTTAAACTTTATGTATAGCAACTCTCTAAGTGTCACAACAGCACCCGCTTTATTAGATGTTCTTATGGCTGCTGACAAGTTTGAGGTTGCTTCCTGTATGAGGTATTGTAGTAGACTACTGCGAAATATGCCCATGACCCCTGATTCTGCTTTGCTCTATCTTGAGCTGCCCTCTAGTGTTTTAATGGCTGAAGCAGTGCAACCTCTAACCGATGCAGCAAAGCAGTTCCTTGCCTCGCGCTACAAGGATATTACCAAGTAAGACTCTCCAGTGGTTTGAAATGCATTTACTCTAGTGTTGTATAATTCTTGTTCATGTGTTACCATCTTGTACAGGTTTCATGATGAGGTTATGGCCTTACCATTGGCTGGAATAGAGGCGATACTATCGAGCGATGATCTCCAAATTGCTTCTGAGGATGCTGTTTATGATTTTGTCTTGAAATGGGCAAGGGGACAGTATAGTTCATTGGAAGATCGTAGAGAGATTCTGGGTTCACGCCTTGCACTCTACATCCGCTTCCCATACATGACGTGTCGAAAGCTGAAAAAGGTACTAACGTGCAGTGATTTTGAGCATGAAGTAGCATCAAAGCAAGTATTAGAAGCGCTCTTCTTCAAAGCAGAAGCCCCACACAGGCAACGCATCCTCGCAGCTGAAGGATCGGACTCCATGAACCGCCGTTTCATAGAGAGGGCTTACAAATACAGACCCGTAAAAGTGGTGGAGTTTGAGCTTCCTCGCCCGCAATGTGTAGTGTACCTGGACTTGAAGCGAGAGGAATGCGCAGGACTATTCCCTTCAGGAAGAGTCTATTCTCAGGCTTTCCACTTAGGAGGTCAAGGTTTCTTCCTCTCAGCACACTGCAACATGGACCAGCAAAGCTCGTTCCACTGCTTTGGGCTATTCCTCGGAATGCAAGAGAAAGGGGCTGTGAGTTTTGGTGTGGACTACGAATTTGCGGCAAGAGATAAAAGTACAAAGGAAGAATACGTAAGCAAATACAAAGGAAACTACACATTCACAGGGGGGAAAGCGGTTGGTTACAGAAACCTTTTCGGGATTCCATGGACTTCGTTCATAGCCGAGGACAGTCAACATTTCATCAATGGCATTCTCCATCTCAGAGCCGAGCTCACCATTAAACGTTCCTCAGACCTGCACTGACTGTTTTCTTCTCTCTCTCTCTCTATGTCGTCACATTTAAGTTGTATAATCTCGTTATGTAGCAGCTCTAACCACGAGTGTCCTTTGTACAATAATTGCCTAAGGAGCAAAAGTATGGCTTAAAGAGTACCTCATTCTGTAAATTCTTTGATTGGATTTTTTTACTTTTCTATATGGGTCTTTATAAATAGTCCAAGATAGAATTTGGGCCTAGCTTTTGAGGTTAGTCTTAAAATATGGGCTCAAGGCCTACTACGATGCGTAATGATGAAGCTAAATTGCCTATAGTGTGAACATTAGGCTTTTATATTCAAAGTTCAAACAATGCGGCTATAGCAATGGTACATCGAGGAAATAGAATGAAGTGACAAGGATAATTTAGGAAATGAGGATAGAGGAATTGAGTCCTCGTCACATGGGGCCCACATAAATGCGTAAGTAAGACTATCCGCTTACCAGACGGACACGTCATTTTGTCGGGACACGTTTGAGCCGTTGGATGATTAATCTCCTTTTCTGACTTATCGACCCCACTTTTTTTTTCCACTACAAAATATTGATGGCCACGTCAGATGATTCGAAGTTATATAAAACACACGTTTTTATTGCAGCTTAACCGTCGATTTTTTTCTAATCGAGAAACCGAGATCAACGGTCTATATTCAAAGCTGATGTGGTCTGTACCTTTGCTTACGTCACCGAAAACCTAAGTTGAATAATACTAGTACTAGTATTATGCTCTCTGATTTCTTTCTACAGTACACAAAATAAAAATAAACAAAAATAGAGAGCCCAGACAATATTTACTACATCACCCAATGGATAACCGACACGTAGATACATCCATGTGAGTCGCATTTTGTAATGTAGGGACCACTTCGTGGATAGAAGCTCTTTTACGCCAACGCAAAAAAAAAAAGCCTCGTTGGCCCTTTAGCCTCTAAATGCCAATAACTATCTACTGGCGTGGCTTAGTTTATACCGTTGGATCATTTGTTTATCCCAGCCGTTGGATTCGAAGCAGTTGTCGGGCTTGTGGGCCTTTTCTTTATTGTTTTGTTTTCATAATAATGAAAGAAAATAAACTAAAAAAGTATTTTTTATTTTTCCTTTTATGGTGATTCCATGATGGCAAAAACGTGGCCATACACGTGGGTCGTCTCGTGGCACCTTTGGAAGATACGAATCGGTAGTGAATAATGGACGGTTCGGATCTTTAGTTTTGTCGACAGAAGTGCTCTCCGCGTCGGAGATACTACTAGTCAAAGGTCTTTTCTTCCTTCGTATTTTACCATAATGTCCCTTCTTTCTAATCAAATTTTTATCATGTATCCAAATTATTCGAAGCAATATTCTATATAATAAACAAATATGCCCATCGGTAAGTAGCAAAAGTTAAATTGTGTTTATTTTCATGCCATACAAAAATAATGATTCTGAAAATTCGTTGGAAAGATTGTTTAGTTTTCTTATTTTTATGTTGCACATGACTTCACTGACGTGTGAATGTGATGACGGATTTTGAAGAGGATTATACACTATGGTAAATATCGACTTTGAAAATTATATTAACTGCATAAAAAATTAAAATGGACGGACCACGTAGGTCACATGAGGGAAGCGTAGAGCGACTAGAAATCGAACACGTGTACGGTAGAGATGACATAAGAAATGGCTGGCACTAAACTCGATGAGCCAACTCATCAAACACCACCGTAGTTTACGCTGTTATATATTCTCATGACACGTGTCTGATGACGTGGTCATCGTCTTGGCGCTCCGTTTTTTTTCTCTCTCTCTCGCGTCTCCCTTCCCTCAAAAAAAAAAACTGAACTCTTTTTCGCTCTGGTTTTTTTAGAGAGAGAGAAAGATGAAAATGCGTTTAATTGCTGTTTAGGTTTCGAATTCGCGATTTAAATTTCTGGGTTTCTCTCTGTTTAAGCTTCTTCTTCTTCATCTTCTGCTTACGTTTCTTCTTCAAGGAGCTTTCGGATTCTTGTAGGTATTGCGTAACTTAAATGGTTCAAATAGAGATTGTTTGGTCGAATAGTTTTGTGATTTGGTTTCTCTATCATTCATTGATCTTCTAAGTTTTGTGAAAATTTTGCCATTTTTGATCGTTTGCTTTTGCATTTACTTGAATTGAATGAAAAATTATAAGTTTTGAATTTGAACAAAAACAGCTAAAGCGTAGAGAAGAACAGAGTTTCTTTTTTTGGGTGCATGTGATTGTTTCAGGGGTAGAATTGTCCAGTAGTGTCTACTTTGTTGATTCCTTTTGTCTTCCTGAAAGTTTTCTGAACATAGGATGTGAGAGAGAAATACTATTTTACCCTTCTCTGTCTCTATATTTCTCACACAACAACACCCATCCCCATGATTTTGCAGAAAGAGTCATTGTTCTCTTGAGTGGGAAACCTTGAAACCATTCCTATGGGAAATAGCAGCGAGGAACCAAAGCCTCCTACCAAATCAGATAAACCATCTTCACCCCCGGTGGTATGTTGAACAGTTTCAAACCATAATTCCAAAGTCAATTTAGTTTTTCTTAAATTCCTTATGCGTTGACTTGACTCTTGTTGATAGGATCAAACAAATGTTCATGTCTACCCTGATTGGGCAGCTATGCAGGTTAGTCTTTTTTTTATTACGCTCCAGTTATGTACTAGTAATACCATGATTAATAATGATTTTCATGATGTGTTGCTGCTAGGCATATTATGGTCCAAGAGTAGCAATGCCTCCTTATTACAATTCAGCTATGGCTGCATCTGGTCATCCTCCTCCTCCTTACATGTGGAATCCTCAGGTACTAAACACAAACACGAATCATCTTGTGCTAATATGGTAAAGATTAGGAAGACGTTTCATTGGTGTTTTGTTGGTCTTAAATCCCTTTCAGCATATGATGTCACCATATGGAGCACCCTATGCTGCTGTTTATCCTCATGGAGGAGGAGTTTACGCTCATCCCGGTATTCCCATGGTATATAGTAATTCTGTTCCTCAAACATCTCGTAGTTGAATCCTCCGTGATCGTTTATCTGACTTGGCTTTGAGTTTCTGTGGACAGGGATCACTGCCTCAAGGTCAAAAGGATCCACCTTTAACAACTGTAAGTTGTATACCTAGTTTGATACATCAAAGATTGAGAAATGGTTTTGTTCGCTGTTTAATGGATAGTTCTTCTTTATCGCAGCCGGGGACGCTTTTGAGCATCGACACTCCTACTAAATCTACAGGGAACACAGACAATGGATTGATGAAGAAGCTGAAAGAGTTTGATGGGCTTGCTATGTCTCTAGGAAATGGGAATCCTGAAAATGGTGCAGATGAACATAAACGATCACGGAACAGCTCAGAAACTGATGGTTCTACTGATGGAAGTGATGGGAATACAACTGGGGTAATGTTTCTCTTCTCTTACTCTCAGCTATCTTTAGTTTTCATATGATTGTCTAAAGTCTAGAACCTCACTTATTGCATGTTTCCAGGCAGATGAACCGAAACTTAAAAGAAGTCGAGAGGGAACTCCAACAAAAGGTATATAGCCTTATTCATGTCCCAAAGAGTTAGAATCAGTGTAAATATTAGATATAATGGGAGTTTTAATTCGGTTTTTTTGGCAGATGGGAAACAATTGGTTCAAGCTAGCTCATTTCATTCTGTTTCTCCGTCAAGTGGTGATACCGGCGTAAAACTCATTCAAGGATCTGGAGCTATACTCTCTCCTGGTGTAAGTGCAAATTCCAACCCCTTCATGTCACAATCTTTAGCCATGGTTCCTCCTGAAACTTGGCTTCAGGTACCCTGTGACTTATTCTCAACTTCCACTTGTTGGATTTTCGAGCTAATCTGATCCGTTTCCCTGACCAAGTATTAAATTTTGTCTTCAGAACGAGAGAGAACTGAAACGGGAGCGAAGGAAACAGTCTAATAGAGAATCTGCTAGAAGGTCAAGATTAAGGAAACAGGTTTGGTTACTGAAAGAATACACTGAAGCTCTTTAGAAATTCTTTCTCTTAGTGTGTAACTCTCACCAAAACATTTAATAAACTAACAAACTGTCTTTCCTTGTTTTGAAGGCCGAGACAGAAGAACTTGCTAGGAAAGTGGAAGCCTTGACAGCCGAAAACATGGCATTAAGATCTGAACTAAACCAACTTAATGAGAAATCTGATAAACTAAGAGGAGCAAATGCAACCTTGTTGGTAAGTAAGCTATCATTAACCAACAAATTATCTTTATGAAGGCGTGTCATTTTCTTGAACATGGCCGGTTCTTTTTGGGTTGCAGGACAAACTGAAATGCTCGGAACCCGAAAAGAGAGTCCCCGCAAATATGTTGTCTAGAGTTAAGAACTCAGGAGCTGGAGATAAGAACAAGAACCAAGGAGACAATGATTCTAACTCTACAAGCAAATTGCATCAACTGCTCGATACGAAGCCTCGAGCTAAAGCAGTAGCTGCAGGCTGATCGATGGTAATTCATGTCGATTTCTACTTAATTTGTCGACATAAACAAAGAAAATAAGTGCTACTAATTTCAGAAAAACTTGATAGATAGTATAGTAGAGAGAGAGAGAGAGAGAGAGGTGTGATGATTATTGATCTATAAATTTTCGGAGAGAGAGAGGGAGAAAGAGAAACTTTTCCTCCAGATGAAAATTTGGTGTTATGGTTTGTTACTGTTAATATAGAGAGGCTTTTCTTTTTTTATAAAATGGCTTCCTTTGTTGCATTTCCTTGTTTTAGACCTGATGTAATTTTATGAAATCGGTGTTATTGCTTTGCGTAAGCTTTTGTTTCTTTTGTCAAGGTTTCATGCATAAAGGATCTTTCTTTTCAGGTTTCATACATCTCTCTCCGAAAATTTATAGATCCAATAATCATCACGAATATCACAAACATTATGAGTCTGTCTTTGGGTGATTTTCTTCGCTACTCTTGAGGACTGTCAATCACACAAGGCATTCTTTTCTACAACCGAGTTTATTTTATAAAAGCTGAATATTAATGCTCGCTCACACATAGAGCAGGTTAATTAACTTGTACTGAGAACTCTGGAAATGAAAACTAAAGATTCTGTCAAAATTCAAAAGCTTTATCATCAAGGTATTTGTATTGGTAGTAAATAAAAACATGAAAATGTTAAAAGAGAGAGAAAACAAAATCCGGAATGGGAGACTTTTTCAAAGATTCTAAAAGGTTGACGTTCAAGTAGTCGGAATCTAAATCTTGATGTTGAAGTAGTCGGAGTCAAAATGATGCAGCCTCACGTAACCGTCTTCACCTCCACTAGAGAAACTGAAATATACATTCCACAAACTCAGTGAGAGAGCCAAAACACACACTCAAAACCTCATCATGTGAGGATTGTGTCAATCAATCAAAATCCAAATGTTGTTAATTTACCTCTTCCCATCAGGATTGAATGCCAAAGCATTTATAGGTCCAAAATGACCTTTCACACCACCAATTTCCTCTTGCAGAATCTATATATTATACCAAACACAATGATACACGGTTATTTAAATATGTGTATTTTCCAGGTTACATGTTTCCAAGTAAAACACTCTTATTATAAACACTAACCTTGTCGTAAAACTTAGCTTCAAACTTTCCAGCACGATGATCAGTGGTAGTCACAGCTGATGCATCTTGACCACCTCCAAGTACAACCTAAAAGAGAGAGCAGAAACATTCACAAAGATAACATCATGCCTTGCTGATTCTGGGATTCGAAATTGAATTTCATGAAGCATTAGTGCATACATGGTTGAGAAGTGGAGACAGGGAGACAGCATTTACGGGCACCACAGTGGTGTAAGTCTTAAGAAGAGTCAGCGTTCTCATGTCCCAAAGCTGAAACAATCAACAAAAGAGAACACTCTATTAGATGATTTATATCTATATGTATAGTGCAAAAATTTGAAACAAGATATACTGTACAAGTAAAAGAAAGAAGCACATGCCTTTGCAGTTTTGTCAAGTGAACCTGTAAGGAAGTGAGAGTCATCAGCTGCTTTGCAGAGCGATGTAATGTCCTTCTTGTGACCCACTTCCTCATCTGATTGCTTGAGCAATTTTCCCGTCTAGTAACAATGGCAGTAGCACCACATAAGGTTTAGTTCATAACCTTAAAAGAGAGAAATTAATACACAAGTAAGGCCTTAAGAAAAATTGAAATACCTCGGCATCCCAGATTCTGATAACTTTATCTTCACCACCACTAACAATAGTTTGGTTCAGGGGACCCCAAACAGCTCTATTGATCCTCTTCTTTCCATCAGGACAATGAAGGACAAGCACAGACTCAGCATCCTCTACACAATTGCATCAAACAAACAATTTCCTTTTAACACATACAAGAAGTTGGCTAAAACGTAAGTAGTAATTCAGCTAGGAATGTACAACTTACGTTCCTCAGGATCTTCCGCAATACGCTTCACATGAATAGCAGCGGTACGGTCCACGAAGTGATCAGTGGTAATCACTGCAAGACGATCTCCAACAGCGAAATCCACAGACCTCGTAGGGGCATTAAACTTGAAAGTGAACAATTCTTTTCCAGATTTTACATCCCACAGCTTTGCAGTCTGATCAGCACTACCAGTGATCAATCTTGACGAGTCTCCTAAGAAATCACTAAACATTCAGCTTTGAAAGACTAAGACGACAGAATTCACTCGATACTATAAACCCTAAACAAGCTTGTAGCTAAGGGGAAACAATGAATCTAATCATCGACTCGATACTATTTGAAGAGAAATTGAGAAACTTACGGGAGACATCACAGCACCAAACAGCACCGTTGTGACCACGGTAAGTTCCAAGGCGCTCGCCGTTATCGGCAAACCAGAGGGTGGGTGTGTGGTCCTTGGCGCAGGAGAAAAGCAGATCTCCTTCTCTGTTGTACCTCAGAAACGTCAATGGACGTTCATGTCCCTTCATCAGGATCGGCCTCATCTTCAGTTTCTTAGGGTTTGATGCGAATCTTTGAAACAGATACGAAATCGAATCAATCAAAAGACAAGAAAAATAATTGAAGAAACGATTACGGAAAACGGCTTTCTTCTTCACCTGTTCACTTGAAGACGAGAGAGACGACGAGGAAGAAGTGCAAAAACCCTAGGAAATCAACTTTGTCCTCTCTTTTGACACTTTTACCCTTTTGTAATTTTTTAAATTACTCGAGATGCCACAGTTTAGCAAAGCTCAGTGGCTTCAGCGTTTTTAGCTTCTTCCCTATTTGATGAGTTCGAACCTCGCCCGTTGCGCCTATTTTGTTTTTTTCCTTTCTCAAAAGCAGTTTCATACGTTTTTTTTTTGTGGGTGCATATGTCTATTTGAAAAGACAAACAACAAGCTTTATCATCAAAGTAGTATATTGGTAATTTGGTAGTACATCAATTCTGAAAATGTTAAAAAGAGAGAAAATATTATGTGGAATGATGAAAAAATGGAAAGACATGTTCAAAGAATCTAAATCTTGATGTTGAAGTAATTGGAGTCAAAATGATGCAGTCTCACGTAGCCGTCTTCACCTCCACTAGAGAAACTGAAAATACATTCCAAAAAACACTCAGCAACAAAGCCTAAAAAACACTCTCATCAACTGAGGATTGTATCAATCAATCAAAATCAAATTTTGTTAGTTTACCTCTTCCCATCAGGACTGAATGCCAAAGCATTAATAGGTCCAAAATGACCTTTCACGCCACCAATTTCCTCTTGCAGAATCTATATATTATAAGACCAAATACACAGTTACATATCTCTTTCCAGGTTACAAGTTTTTAAATAAAACTGTTTTACTGCAACACTAACCGTGTCGTAAAACTTAGCTTCAAACTTCCCAGCACGATGATCAGTGGTAGTCACAGCTGATGCATCTTGACCACCTCCAAGCACAACCTAAAAGAGCGAGAGCAGAAACATTCACAAAGATAACATCAAGACTTGTTGCTTTTGGGAACCGAATTTGAATTTCAAGAAGCATTAGTGCATACATGGTTGAGAAGTGGAGACATGGCGACAGCATTTACAGGCACCACAGTGGTGTAAGTCTTAATAAGAGTCAGCGTTCTCATGTCCCAAAGCTGAAAGAATCAACAAAAAGAACACTCTATTAGATGATTTATCTCTATATGTAATATGTATAGAGCATATTTTTGAAACAAGTAAAAGAAAGAAGCACATGCCTTTGCAGTTTTGTCATGTGAACCTGTAAGGAAGTGAGAGTCATCAGCTGCTTTGCAGAGGGATGTAATGGCCTCCTTGTGACCCACTTCCTCATCTGATTGCTTAAGCAATTTTCCAGTCTAGTAACAATGGCAGTAGCACCACATAAGGTTTAAGCTAATAAAAAAAAAAAGAGAGATATTGATAGACAAAAGAAAGGCCTTAAGAAAGTTGAAATACCTCTGCATCCCAGATTCTGATAGCAGCATCTTCACCACCACTAACAATGGTTTGGTTCAGGGGACCCCAAACAGCTCTATTGATCTTCTTCTTTCCATCAGGACTTTGAAGGACAAGCACAGAATCACCAACCTCTACATCAATTACATTAAATCAATTCCTTTTACCCATACAAAAAAGACATAGGCTAAAAAACATAAGTAGATTTTAACTTAGAATTGACAACTTACGGTCTTCGGGATCTTCTGCAATGCGTTTGACATGAATAGCAGAGGAAGTTCCCACGAAGTGATCAGTGGTAATCACTGCAAGATGATCACCAACAGAGAAATCCACAGACCTTGCAGGGGCACCAAACTTGAAAGTGAACAATTCTTTGCCAGATTTCACATCCCACAGCTTTGCAGTCTGATCAGCACTACCAGTGATCAATCTAGACGAGTCTCCTAAGAAATCACAAACAAAACACTAATCGTTAAGCTATGAAAGACTAAAACAACAAAGACAACGACTTAAATCCTAAACTGAATCCATTCCATCCACTATATACTATTTGAATTTGAGAGGCTGAGACCACTTACTGGAGATATCACAGCACCAAACAGCACCACTGTGGCCACGGTAAGTGCCAAGACGCTCGCCGTTATCGGCAAACCAGACTGTGGGAGTGTGGTCTTTGGCGCAGGAGAAAAGCAGATCACCATTTCTGTTGTACCTCAGGAACGTCAATGGACGTTCATGTCCCTTCATCAAAATCGGCCTCATCCTCGTTTCTAGGGTTTGATGAGAGGAGCTTTTCATCTTGCAAACAGATACGAAATCAATTCAATAGAAAGAACAAAAGATAATACATTAATCGGAAACAAGTACATGACCAAACGGAGGAAGAGATATGTGCACATACTTGGTTGAATCGAAGACCTTCGGGATTAACGCACTCAATTGTCATGACGGAGGAGGCGACGGTTGAAGGACGACGGATTTGATCAGCGAGCGTTCTCTGAGATTTTGAGGGCTTTAAGTGGTGAATCGTTAAACCGGTGAGCGTACCATTGGTAAATAACTCCGAATAGAGCCACGTGGCAGTAATGGGCTCGAAACAGAGTCCACCTGGCCTAAACATCTAATCTGTAGGCCCATGCCACTTTGGATGTATCAAACTCAATATGATTATCAGTTATAAATTAATCGACTAATCTAATAACTGAAATTTGAATATTTCAATGAATGTAGGAAGAAGAGAAAAAAGAGGGAACACGTCAGCAACAAAAACGGCGCGCGTGAGTCTCGGGCCTAAAACGAAATCCCTTCCTCACGTCTCAGCCTTCTTCCATTAACGAGAGAGAAGAGACAACGCAACACAAAAAAACATTCTCTTCTCTCTCTCTCTCTTCCAAAAACTCAAAATCTCTTAGAAACCAAGTTTGCCTGCAATCATCATCATCATAGCATCTCTCTCTCCATTTTGAAGATTTCGTTTTGATCTTCCTTGATACGATTTATCAGGAGATCGTCAGAGAGGTGAATAATTAAGAGAAAAAAGATGGCAGATTATCAGATGAACCCGGTTCTTCAAAAGCCACCAGGTTACAGAGATCCAAACATGTCCTCTCCTCCTCCTCCTCCACCTCCCATTCAACAACAACCTATGAGAAAAGCCGTCCCTATGCCTACTTCTTACCGACCAAAGAAAAAACGTAGAAGCTGTTGTCGTTTCTGTTGCTGTTGCATCTGCATTACTCTTGTTCTCTTCATCTTCCTCCTCTTGGTCGGAACAGCTGTTTTCTACCTCTGGTTCGATCCTAAGCTTCCCACTTTCAGCCTCGCTTCCTTCCGTCTCGACGGCTTCAAACTCGCCGACGATCCCGACGGCGCGTCTCTCTCCGCCACCGCCGTTGCCCGCGTTGAGATGAAGAATCCGAACTCGAAACTCGTTTTTTACTACGGAAACACTGCCGTTGATTTGAGCGTTGGTTCGGGAAACGATGAGACCGGGATGGGAGAGACGACGATGAATGGATTCCGACAAGGTCCCAAAAACTCGACGAGCGTGAAAGTGGAGACGACGGTGAAGAATCAGCTCGTGGAGAGAGGATTGGCTAAGAGACTCGCTGCGAAATTTCAGAGCAAAGATTTGGTCATTAACGTTGTTGCCAAGACTAAAGTTGGATTAGGTGTCGGCGGTATTAAGATCGGAATGCTCGCCGTTAATTTGAGATGCGGTGGCGTTAGCTTGAACAAGCTTGATACTGATTCACCTAAATGCATTCTCAATACACTCAAATGGTACAAAATTATCAGTAATTAGGATTTTGGTTTTTGATGTTAATTACATCCAAAATTTCTAAACTTTTATATGAGATTATTAATTATTACGTTGCAGGGTAACTATACAGTAACAAGACGGAAGGATTCGAGGATTTGGAAAAACACGATGATCTAACATCTGTATACTTGTAACTTTACTGTAGATATGTTATCTTCTTTCTTTTGTAATTTTATTTTTTCGTGTTTTATACTCCACACATGTTATTAATTTTATTTTTGGGGTATTTGATCAAATTCACTGAGGGGGGCATATTTAGCGAGTGTTTGTTTTATTATTATTTTGTGTGAGATAGATTATTTTGTGTGTAATATTTTATGTGGGTTATTATTTGGGCAGTAAACATAATGTAATGTGGTGATTTTTATGTTAAGAATATTTTCGACATGTTTGTGTAATGGTGGTGGGAAAATATTGTTCAGGTGGCGTATGAATCTTTAGACACTAATGGGCCCGTAAAGTATATGGGCTGAAATGTTTCGTAAACAAAAATATAGATATCGAAATGGTGTGCCATTTTTGGGGGCCTAAATTGGTAAAATGTCAAGTGGAAATGTGGAATTCGAAAAAAATGGCTTGTTTTTCAGAATTAGGATAAGAAGTCCAAAAATAACAAAATTCCATTATATCAGTTAATCTGTTTTTCCTCATGTGTATCACTACAGAGAGATAGCTGTATCTGTCATTCAATGTGATTTGTAAAAATGATAGATAATATTTTAGATGTACAGTCTAGTTGAGAATGTACTATTTTTGGTATTATCTATCGTACGACTGCAGGTTTCTGCAAAATTCTCGCTATACAGAAACGATTAGGATAAAAATGGATGTCTAGATCAAATGTCGGAGAAGAGAGTCGATCACTGTTTTTATCTTGTTTATTTATATGATGCATGAACTGCTTCAAATGTGAAGTAAATTGTTCACGATGTTTATTCCCTTCAACTAAATGCAATAATAAAACAGAGAGAAAAACATGTAGACGATAATACAAAGACCATCTCGTTTCCTACCTACACCAACTCATACCTCGTAGTATAACCAAAAAGCAAATAATAATTAGGTTACAACAAATAAATCTCATGCCTCAACGTCCAACGCATATCGTGGCAATTTCTTTTGTTATCGCTTTGTCTTCAAGGTTGTTCATGTGGCCCTAATAAGATAAGTCCAATTTCTCTTTTGTTTCATATCTTTTGTTTCTTTCTATTAATAGATTAATGCATGTTAATGCACGCCACATACTATATAAATTAATTTTTGATTATAGTATTCCTTATTTATTTCCCGCTACGAATCTCTTAATTATTTGAATTGATTATCTTCCGAAACTGCTTCGAAAGACTTGGTATATATTATGACCCCAGATTCTTTTACAACAACTTACCAAAGAAAATGAATCCACCTAGATCCCCATAAAAATATACACAATAACCTGACCTGGTCAGAAATTCAGTAACAAATAAAGAGAAATTGAGTCTATATTATTTTTTTGTCTTTCTAGTTTATGACTTTTATTATATCAGATGATCCAATACCACTATAAATTTGTGGTAAATATTTTTTATTTCTCATGATAAAGTGCCAAAACAAAAGATATTGAGAAAAATTATCCAAAATTTGTTTTTTTTTTCCTTTTTAGTGTCCAGTTTCAAAGCTGATTAATATTAGTATAAGGAAACAAAATATATAATGTCTGCAATCACTTGATCTCCAAGCAAACAGATCATAATTTCCCAAAATAAAAACATTCTTAATTCAAATCAAGAGGAGATAAATAATAACAATCAATGATCTTTCACAAAAACTTTAAAAACATTCCGATTACATCATTACCATAAAATTCATAATTATCATAGTGGGTCAAAAGGAGTGAGTGACAGTACTGTGACCAGTCTCACGTGAGAGAAGGCCCGCCCATTTCTTCTCATTAGCGCGCATGACCTTCACGAACACATATAGGCGCGTGTCATGGTACAACAATAGTCAAAGTTACTTGTAAACCAAGCTATAGAGTGAACCAAAACCGAAGCTCTTGAATACCGAAATAATCCACGTGTCAAAAATCGGAGAAGCGGCTAGTCGTTTGAAGCGCCCACTAATCTCTCTCTTAATTGCCTTACTTAAATTTTCATTAACAGAAAACATAATTATGATACGGCTAAATCTCGGAAATTCCATAACGATAATTTCGAAAATCAAGAAGGAAAGTAAGAAAAAGCCAAAAACACAAAAGGAAATAATAATATTTTTGAAAAATGGGAAAAAGGAATAAATGAGGGGGGGGCGTGACTATATTTAACAAAGGGATTGTTACTAAGAAACGGCGTTTTCTTCTTCCTTCATAGATAGCCTTTTTGACTCTTCTTTCTCTCTTCTACTTTTTTTCAGGCTCTCTCTCTATATCTCTATCTTCTTCTCCGGTTAACTAAAAGAGAAATGAAAAGCCGAGTGAGAAAATCCAAGTACACGGTTCACCGGAAAATCACATCCACACCGTTCGACGGTTTCCCGAAGATTGTCAAAATCATAGTCACTGACCCATGCGCTACTGATTCTTCCAGCGATGAGGAAAACGACAACAAATCTGTTGCTCCGAGGGTGAAACGTTATGTGGATGAGATCAGGTTCTGTGACGAAGATGACGAACCTAAACCGGCGAGGAAAGCGAAGAAAAAGTCCCCGGCGGCTGCGGCGGAGAACGGTGGAGATTTGGTAAAGTCTGTGGTGAAGTATAGAGGAGTGAGACAACGACCTTGGGGAAAATTTGCGGCGGAGATTCGTGATCCTTCGAGTCGTACTAGACTCTGGCTTGGGACTTTTGCGACGGCGGAGGAAGCTGCTATAGGTTACGATAGAGCCGCGATTCGAATCAAAGGTCATAACGCTCAGACGAATTTTCTCACTCCTCCTCCTAGTCCGACGACTGAGGTGTTACCGGAAACTCCGGTGATTGACCTTGAAACTGTCTCTGGTTGTGATTCGGCGAGGGAATCGCAAATCAGTCTGTGTTCTCCGACTTCTGTTCTCCGGTTTAGTCACAACGACGAAACAGAGTACAGAACAGAGCCAACGGAAGAACAAAATCCGTTTTTCTTGCCTGATTTGTTTCGCTCCGGAGATTATTTTTGGGATTCCGAAATTACCCCTGACCCTTTGTTTCTCGACGAATTCCACCAGTCCTTGTTACCAAACATCAACAACAACAACACAGTGTGTGATAAGGATACGAATCTGTCTGATAGTTTTCCGTTGGGAGTGATCGGAGATTTCAGCTCATGGGATGTTGATGAGTTTTTCCAAGATCATTTGTTGGATAAGTAATTTGATGAGTTCTTCCCCAGAATTTTTCTGGGTTTCTCTTTTTGGTTGTGTGAGTGAGATGAGTGGTTTGATGACAACGACGGGGATGAATCTTAGCCGTCCGTTTTCCATTTCGTGGACGGCTCCGATCAGCGGAAGAAGCGCAACGGAGTTTTTATTTATCTGTTTGAGAATTTTATAATTTAATTTGCGAGTAAATATAGTAATTAGTGTTAAGATTGTGAGAGTTTAAGTTAATTAGGGAGGGGTTTTGAATATTGGGGATTTTGGGAGGTTTTTGTTTGGTTTCTCTCCAAGTCTGTCACTATGCAAGGAAGCAGTATAAAGACCGTATATATATTTTATTATTAATATTGATAAAAGTATTTATTTAGTGCAAATCTTTGTCTTTTGTTTCCTTCGCATGAATCTCTCTATCAAGTGGGGTTTATGTGACTTGTCATTTTTATTGTACATAAAAACATCTAATCACATTCTTCTCCCCCTAAACATGTAAATCGTTTTAATAAGCCAAAAAAGCAGGGAAAATATCGTAAGATCCTAACTATATGGATTAAGACCAAATCAACTATCTAATTTTAAAATATACATATAGTCAAAAGACGAATTATTTACATCTAAAGAGTATCTTGTTGTGTTTTTCTTCTTCTTCTCTTTTGGCACTAAGTGTCAGAGCAACAATGCCCATTAATGTGAAGAACCAACTCATTGAATCATCTATTACCCTACACATTGTCTCCACTTTAACAACCTTCTCAATTTCAAAGACATTCAATTACTACACCTCTTTTTTTTTTCCTTCTTGTGTTCAAAATTTGGTCCATGTCTACGCAAAACAGTTCATTTGATTCAATACAAACAGCAAAACGAAACTATACAAAGTTAGGTTTACATCTTTTTTTAAGGAGAAATACTGTAGTGTACATGGTTGTGGATGTGAATTATGTATTGAGTTGATATATATTCAATGGGAGACAACATGAGAAGAACAAAAAAAAAACAATGAAAGAGTGAGGAGAAGAGAAAGACAATGTATTGGGACATGAACTTAGATGTCTTTCTGTCAAAGACCACCACAGGCTCTGCTTTGGCAAATTGGAGATTTAAAGGAAAGAGTTTTCCAATGAAGAAGAAGACTTCTCATGATCTTGTCGTTGACCTTAGTCCCCCCCATTATAAACATTTTTAATTATTTACTTTCTAATCTGTCAATCTTTCGATTATGACGTTACCTAATACTATTACACAAAAACGTCTTATGGAATTGTCATTTATTTATTCACATGGGTTTCAATCTGTCACTCTCTGTCTACTTTTGGAAATGTTTTAAATTTGATTGTAGACTTTTCTTACTCTTCTACTAACTACGTTTGTTTTCTTCAAAATCTTTACTTTCTTTATGCAATTGTGAAGTGAATGAAGTAAAAATGACCATCAAAATAAATAAATACGTAAGAGAATAAATTGTAGTAGAAGAGAAAGAAGTCTGAAGTCTGTGATGTTTTAGAAATAAAAAAAAAGGACCATTCACCAAAAACAGCAATAACAACAGTATTGGTCCGTTCGAGGTTTAATTTGACCAATTGAGTAGATTTGTCTCTTTCGTGTTTTTAAAATTGGACCAGACCGTTTTTGGCTTCCCGAAGTGTGTGACTACTCTGCCCTGAAACCCTCTTTCTCGTTCAGAAGCAGAGCGCTCCCCATTCCTCTATCAGAAATTTTAACAACAATACAAACTGAAACCTTTGATTTTCGTGGTTGAATGGTCAAAACACACCCAATAAAAAAAAGGTTGTGATTTTTAGTATAATGCATTTTTCCTAAGATGATGGTTGCACCAAAAAGAGAGAGGCAATTCTGTTATCCTCCTGCATGTTAGATCATTTATCCGAACAAACCATAAAAATGAAAATATTTTGAAAAAATTAAAGTTTGTTTGTTTTCAAAAAACATATTAATCCCATGCTCATGAGTGTGACAAAAATGGACCACTAGCCGCATAGAATCACAATGAAGATTTAACAAAGCAAAAACAAGATATTGATATTCTAAGATCTACTTGATTAAGACATGCAAATGCATTAAAATTAAAAAGAAGAATCGACCTTTTAATGCAGTCATCTAATGCGTGTGGTAGGAAATGCTCTGTAAACAAAGTTTTTAAATGAAGTCGAACAAAATTTTTAGAAATTGTAAAACATATCAACCAATAGTTTTTGGCAGTAAAATTTAAAAGACTTTTAATTTGTAATATCTCAGTAGATGACTGGAAACAAAAAAAAGTGGGTCTAAGCCCATGTAGCAAACCACGTTGCAAAAGGAAATGTCTTTATCAGACAGAGGTTGGCCCAAATCAAATTGAGAGGTGAGACAAGTTGCCTCTGTACCAATGAGATTGTTATGGGTCCCATAAGATCTTTAAGTGAACCCTTCTTAAAACGCTTTTACACTTTGTGTATCAATTCGATATGACCCGGTTTAACTCCGGTTATCTTGCAAATACAAAGCTGGTTAAGTAATGGTAACGAACTACATCAATTTTGGTAAATAAAGGTTTGTCATCCATGCTTTGGCAGTGTTGTCAATTTAGGCAACAAGGCAAAGAACAAAGAATAAAAGCAAAAGTTTTGTTTCCCCCAACTTGTTCACATATAACATTATGTCTCTATGTGGAAGAATGCTTTTAAAAAAATTCAAACATAATTGTTACAAATAGTTATTGTTTGTCAATATAATGACTCATATAAATTCAAACATACCCAGCATGAAAAATGGGAAATTTTATCAATATATATTAGCTATTCTTGTTGTTGTCATCAATGATGAATGGCTGGTCTTTAGTATGCCAAATCCCATTATGTGTTTTCCCTAATAACATTAACAATAATAGTGTTAGGTGGTAGTACCCTGGTTGGTGAAATGCTAATGGTGAAACTGGGTCAATATAAAGATAACACTTATTACTACTGATCTCGCCAGCTTGGTGGTTCTCATTCTTGTCTTCACAAACATATAAGACCCTCCTCACACGTTGATGAACTGATTCTTTTCCAATTATAAAAATCGTAATCTTTGGTCACAAAATATTAAATTTGGTCTTCAAGCCTTAAAAACGGCAGAGATTACATCAGTCAAGTAAAAACAGCGACGCTTTTATTGATCAAACTCATTCTAGCAAAAGGTGTTACAGGCCCATATGAGGCCCATAATGTGAAAACAAGGCTTAGTCAAAAACGGCAGGGAGTGTGGTCAAAAGTTTTGAAACGGCAAAGAGTGTTAGTATGTGTTTTGTCTTTGGTTGATGATTTATGAACGGCAACGAATCACCTTCCGAAGATTTTTCTTCCTTTCTTTTTTGGATTCTCCTCCATGCAAAATTGGAAAGCCCTAAGACGAACACCAACCATACGCCATCGTGCGACGTGAAAATTGGAGAATCTGATTGGCTGAAGGATTATTGAAATTGAAAGTTATTGTGATCGAGTTTTGTTTTTTCCTGATGGTGGAAGAAGCACAATTGGATCCTAAATCGAAATCGATTCCGAATGAGAATTTGAAATTTGGAGAAAGGGCTTTGTCTGCCGGAGGCGCCGCTTTTATATCGGCGGTCATAGTCAATCCTCTCGATGTTGTTAAGGTTCGAAAGTAAACATATTTCCACACTTTTTGGCTTTGGAAACTTGTCTGCGAAAATCTGATTTTGAGCTTCTTTTTATTGTAATAAGCAGACGAGATTACAAGCACAGGCTGCAGGAGTTCCGTATCAAGGCTCGTGTCGTCTTGGTTGTTTCGACACGAATTCCACGGTATATTTGCTAACTGATTCTTAGTTTTGAAATGGATTCTGGATTGCTAAAGCATTGATTTTTATCTTCTGGTTATTGCATTTGCAGTTGGTACATGATTTGAGAAGTAATTCTGCTCCAGGGATGTGTAGAATTACTGGCTCTGCATCTGTATGCTCAGATAATCAGTACAAGGGAACTCTTGATGTTTTCTACAAAATTATCCGCCAGGTTAGAACAATTGCTCTGTTTGATTATTGTTGGATATTGAAATTAAGATGGTATTAAGAGCTGCAGTGTCTATATATAGAGATATGTGTGAATCCCTTTTGTTTTTTGAGAACATTCATCTTACTGGTTTAGTGTCTCTGTGCTGCAATATGGCTTGGAAGTTGTAGCATCATCTAGTTGGATACCTCTATTGGAATTGTTGTAATTTTTTTATTTAAAGTTCTTTATTTACTCATTTGTAGAGTTTCACAGGAACAACTTTATGCAGGAAGGGTTTTCTAGGCTTTGGAGAGGTACAAACGCAAGTTTAACTTTAGCCATTCCGACTGTGAGTTCTCTCTCTTAAGTAATGCTGTTTGCTTCTGCAACTTATTTGTTCATTGGGTCTTCCTGACTTATTAATACTTCTTTGACTATGTCGCTAGGTTGGGATCTACATGCCTTGTTATGATTATTTTCGCAACATAATGGAGGAGTTCACGACTGAGAAGTCTCCATCTTTGACGGTTTATGTCCCTCTAGTTGCTGGGACAATAGCACGCTCCTTGGCTTGTATCTCTTGTTACCCTGTTGAGTTAGCAAGGACACGGATGCAGGTAACTCTTTAAGGATTTTCGCCCTCATTCATTGTAATGGTGTGGAGATATGGACACAGAACCAATGGATATCGATTCTTGTGTTTTACTAACAGGCATTTAAGGGAACGCAAAGAAATGTGAAACTGCCTGGCGTTTGGAAGACATTAGTTGACGTCGTCAATCCAGTGAAGGGCTCAAATAATGGATATAGGATGTTATGGACTGGTCTTGGTGCTCAACTTGCTAGGGATGTTCCATTCTCTGCAATCTGCTGGTCGATACTTGAGCCTGTGAGTAGTAATCTGTCTCTGAAAAACACATCCATATTCACCCATTGTGTCTTCCATCCATGTCCTCACGATTGTTTCATTGTGACTTTAGACCCGGAGAAGCATTCAGTCGGCCATGGGTGAAGAACCAAGGGCAGGCAGTATAATAGGTGCAAACTTCGCTGCTGGTTTTGTTGCGGGTGCAGTTGCTGCAGCAGCTACTTGCCCTCTAGATGTTGCAAAGACTAGGCGTCAAATAGAGGTAAACATACCTTTTTCACTTCATCTTTCATAATTCCACTGTGTTGCTCTACAAACTAGAATTCATCGCCAGCTTGCATTAAGTAAGTTTTGGATCTTAAACCAAGTAACAGTTAAATTTGTTTGGATTATGCAGAAGAACACAGATAGAGCCATGACAATGACCACAAGACAAACCTTGGCAGAGATTTGGAGGTATGAGTTAGAGATCCATTAGACAATTTTCGTGTTTCCAAACTTAACCATCCCGGTCGGGTTTTTGGTATAGGGACGGAGGGATGAGAGGGATGTTTAGTGGAGCAGGGGCTAGAGTGGGACGAGCAGGACCATCTGTAGCCATTGTGGTATCGTTTTACGAAGTGGTCAAGTACGGACTGCACAACTTCCACCAACAGTAACACTTATACTAGACAGATTTTGTTTTGATGCGAAGCTAAAAAGAACACACTTGCGCGTCTAATCCAATAAAGGTTACCGTATTAGGTGCTTACGGCAAAACTTGATTTTTTTTTGTCAAGAAGGAATATTATTTATGCAAGTTGTTGCATTTGTTTTTCGTTTTAATATTTTTTGTAAGAACAAGTAAATTAACACGAGATTCTTATGGCAAGAAATTAACTCCATGCATGCTGATCAAGGGTGTGATTTATAAATGACATGTGAAATGGCATATATACAATTCCGTGATTTATAAACTTTTTCATGAGAAATTGTAATCTGAAGATAAGACTTTGAGAATCGAATTCAAAAGAGTTGAGCAAATTTTCTGGCTTTCATATCCTGCTTCTGAACTGGTCAGAGATTTCTTTTGTGAGGCCAATAAAGTTGGTAATTGTCAAATATCTGGTAATTTAAGCTAAATGATGACATTTACACAAATATTATAAGGGAAGAAGAATAAATTTAATATGGAAGAGAATAAACAAAAAAGAACAAACAGTAGAGATTATCATCAATCAATCAATCTCCAGAAATCATAATCGAGAACATGATGATGAAATTAACTCTTGAAAATTTTATCCACAAGAAGAAGAAAAAAGGCAAATTGAAGAAACTAATAAGAAGTTGCAAAGAAATAAAAAAAAACAGAAGAAAGAGAGAGAGAGATTAGAAGAAGGAGTAGGAAGAAGAAGCATCAAGAGGATGAATTAGGTAAGTCAGCACTAACGCCACCACCATTAGCAAATACGCTATCCCTTGATCTATCGATGTTCCTGCCATTTCCAAAACACACCATTTTCAAATGTCAGAGAGAAACGAATTCGTAATCCAATTCGACTGTTTCCAGATTTCACGCGGAGAGAGTCTCGATTCAGATCTGGAAATGCGAATATCGTGGAAGAAGAGAGAGAGAGAAGTAGAGAGGCTTACCATCGCTGGTGGGAGCAGGAGCTGGAGCCAGGGATTGAGCGCCGGCGAGAGATAAGATGACGGCGAATACAAAACTGAACAACGCGAATCCGGTGACGGAGTTTCTCGACGCCATCTCTTGGTGATTGATCCGACGAAAATGATGATGCTCGAGAGAAAAAATCGAGAGCTCTGCAGGTGAAAAACTCCGGCGAGAGAGTGATTCTGCAGAGACGACGGAGGAGAGAGAGAAAACGGTATGAGAGGAATAAAGCAAGAAGTGGAAGGAGACGACTTGTTTAAGGTGTTCTTATAGTATGAAGACCGGTTAAAGGTTACCGGTTTCAACCGGTTATTTATCCGGTCAAATCTATTTACTAGTCAAGCTAATTAAACAAAAAACTTCTAAGAAGCATGATTTTCCTCGAATTTTCTTTTATTCTTTTTTGACCATTCCTCTATTGTTCTTTTTTTTCCTAGTTTTCTTGTCAAAATTGACATTTTTTTTTGAATGAATAATTGTCAAAATTGACATTACTATGTTTCTAGATAAATAAAAAATAAAATCATGTTTGAATGATCAAAAGTATGAATTGTTGTGTTAGAATTTTGACTAAAGTTGTTGTATCTCTAATCCAATTTGATTTGTGAATTGTTGATAGAAAATTGTTTTCTTTTTTCTGTCAACGGATAGAAAAAGATAGAAACTTGATTAGGTACTGATCTAAATTACAATCATATAGCCGATAAAAAAAATTATAATCATATAAGTAAATAAATTATTTATGTAATAAACTTAAATGAATTACAAAAATTCAATATTGGTAGCTTTATAGGGTAAATTCAAAAATAGCAATAGAAATGAAGTTATGGATTATATGGTTTAAACATAAGCCCAAAAACAAAACAAAAAAATCTTTAAAAGAAATTGGCGGCTAGTTTAATTAAACGTTACAGCGACGAAGAAGGCCATGTGATGTGATGTGATTATCTTTTTTTTGTAAGCATTGTTTGGTTGGATTATGATAAAATACAAATCTTTAGAGGTGGTGTAATGGTAGGGGCTGACAGACTGGCAGCCAAACTGGACTCATTCGTCATATGTGACTCATTAGTCAGTCTCTCTCTCTCTCTATTATTCCTTTTTTTTATTGATACTCAATTATTTGTTTCTGCTATGTCGATTAATTTATTTAACGGCTATCTCAGTAGGTGTTAATCTGCGTGATTATCGGTTAATCTGCCAACATTTTGATTTTTTAAATACTAAAGATTTTCCTATCTATCTCACATGTGGTGTCAGAATAAAACAATTTATCGTGATGATGTTATCTTACATATGCTGTTTTGTTTAGGTAGAGTGTATTTTACAATATTAAAAACTTTTTAACTTGACACTATTTATAATACTAAACAGTAAATAACGATTTTTCTATGGTTTTTGATTCATAACCATGGCAGATTGATTGATTTTACCATTCTATTCCATATCCTTTTTCTTTTTCTTTCAAGGTTATCAGTTAAAAATTAAAATATATATGAGTGTGCTTGACTTCTTTTTTAATTTGGAGTACCTCGGTTGTTGAATGTACGACAATATGAATTATTTGTTGTATAGTTATTATATTTGTTATTTAATGATTCATGTAATCTTTATTAGGTGGCTAATTCACTAACTAGTAAGAGGAATTAGCCGTTGGATCAGTTACATCAATCATTTTATGTTTCAAAATATATATACTATAATAATATCTTTTAACATAACAGGAACGTGCATGTTGCAGTTGGAAATAATGTAGGGTCATCTTTTTTCAAATTTGCAAATCCTAAAACGTTATCAGCTTTTACTTTTCAAGGGTTACTAATGGTTCAGAAATCAGAATGAATGTAGTAAATCCAAAAGGAATAATACACATATATATATGTGTCACATGTGTGCGGCCAAAATAGTTCACTGACTCTTGCTCTCTCATATCTTCAATCATGTTTTTTTTTTTTTTAAACATATCTTCAATCACGTTACTCGACTGGTGGTGTTTCACGGGTGAGAAATATATGTATTTACGTATTAATTTCTTAGAATGAATATTCTACAAATAAAAGTTACTATTTGTTCTTACGTCAAAAGAATAGAGAGTTATTAAAAAGGCCACTTGATTAAAAATATATGAATAATCAATTGATGTTAATAATAATAAACTTCGTATATAAAAAATTGTCGTATATGACGACTAAAATTTAAGCACAAAAAAAAGTCTTGTGGTATAATAATTTTGATCAAAGAAAGAAAATAGAGATGAGCACAAAGAGCCTAAAATAGAGGGACAATGAAAAGGATGGAGTAATGGGATTGTTTGAAGCAACCATGTGCCCTGTGAACCCAACTTGCCTCTTTTGGTTCCAATTCGATTACCAATGTTTCGTCAACTACTGGTCAAAGTTACCAATATTTCATCAGAATAATCAAATCATCTTTAGCATTTTACAATATTAGTATAGAGATATCAGAAAATGTTCTTATTGCATGGCATAACAAAGATGATAGAACTGCTAGTATTATTTTGTGGCATGAACAGAATGGGCCAAAATTTGATAGTCACTGATGATTTAATATTTAGATTCATTTTCCATTGAAGAACCAATTTTTTGTTTTTTGTTTGTCCGGACTTGTTAGAATTGGAATACTCAAAAGACACTTACCTGGCAGATGTGAAAGATGACTTGCAAGAGATGGCATAGCACCAAAATCTTAAAGATTTTGCTTCGAAGGAAGGATAATGTTTTGATTTTTAAAACGCAAGACAAAGAGAGTCTCTCGCGAAAGCAGAGGGTTCAAATCTAAAGAGAAATGTTGGCTCAAAGGCCTAAACCCACGCCACCAAGCAATCAATTACATCTTCCTATCCTAGTTTTACTCTTAAACATACAATGTACCCATTACATGTTGGACATAGATACAAAGAACATGTCTAATTCATGATTTCGAGATTTATAGTAATAGATAATAGGAAAAAAATAACCACATTTAACCCATGTGCCCTTCATCAACGACATATTCTACTTGTTTTCCTAGAGACTTGAAGTTGGTGGTCACACTAATAACATCGTATGTGCAATTGTTATGAATTTCTTCTAAAACAACACTGAATCTAAAACCATAAATTGTGAAATACGCAGACGAGAGGTAGTAGCCATGCGATGAAATGAATGGATGATATATATATTTTCTCTCTTATAGAGAATCTCCAACAACAATTACATAACCGAGCTAACGATATAACACACTTGTACAAGTTATATACCTCTCATCATTACACGTTATGCCGACCAAATATGAATCATTTCTGAAGAATCTGAGAAGTTTATCTCAAATTATATCTCATATATATAGAATTACAGGAAGAAGAATCAAATAATATATTATCACAGACAGTTTTGCTTCTTCAACTTCTCCAAGATTTCGAACTTTTTTTCTCTTCTGGTCATATGGGATCATAGTTTCCAGGACAAAAACGTTTGCTTCAAAGTCAGACCTGCTTTGTCCTAGTTTCAGACTCAAAAAGTCCAATGCCCGCAGTAGTAGCGAAAAGGCCAAGTTGTCAAACAAGTTTTAGTAGCTTCATGTTTCCAGTAGAGTTTGCAGCTACAAGCATATTCGATTTTTTCCTCCAACAGACGCTCGACACAAACTGTCCATTGTCATCAAAGTATTCGTTTCCAGAAATGGGATCGACGGATCCAAACTTGTATGAAGTCATTGGCATCGGTAAAGATTTATAGTAACTATATACCTAAGACGCAAAATCAAAGTAAAGTTTTTTTAGTAAGTTATAACAACTAATTTTAGGCAGCTTCATAAACAAACTAAACGCGATTGACATATACCACCTTTGATAATCTGAAATTAAGTATTCTAAAGGTTGAGATTTTGTTTTATGATGTGATATATACCTCATTGGTCTCTGAACCACAAGCTATGTATCCGTCCAAAACCGACAATCCAACGAAATTCTGCACAGGTAAAGGATTAGACATCAGAACTAACTAATGATGTTGGATGAGATGTTAAAGGTAGATAGAAAAGTTTTTGGGACTAACCTTCTGATTTGTATGTCCTTTATATGTCAATGAACAAGCACCAGGAGATAAACCAGAGGAATTTGTCTTGTTAAGATTCCAAAGCTTGAGAGAGTTATCAGTGGAAGCAGAAACAATGGTTTCTGAATCCATAAATTTAACATAACTCACCGCTTTCTCATGACCAGCCAATGTGCACCAAGGTGTTTTGACATACCGAAGGTCATAGCAATAGACCTTGTAATCAGCTGACCCAAATGCCAATAAGTGATTGGAATAAGAAGAGAATTGCACGCAACACACATTTGCTGGACTCCAGATTGTGCCTAATGAACGTTTCTGCATACCAAACAGAGAAGAATATAAGTTTCACTAGATTTGGAAATTCACAAGTATAAACAGAGAATCATGCCTTATGGAGCTATAATCTGGAGTAATAAAAACAACGGGGACATGAAAATTCTTGCAATATCAGGAGGTAAAGGAAAGAGAAGTGCCTCATTGATGCTCCAAAGCTTCACCGAGCAGTCATCACTTCCACTAACAAATTTTGTCGGGTCAGATGGAGAAAAATCAACTGACCAGGCTCTCTTCTGGTGTTCTGTGTACTGCGAAAATCCTTGTCCAGTGCCGGCATCCCATATCTACATTCATTAGCACCATACAGTAAGAAAATGGCAAGTGAAAACCATGAAATAGACGCTTCTATATCTCTATCTTATCACAAGATTAACATGTACACATCTCATAGAGGAAGAGAAAGCACATGAGGCTAGTCCTATAGATCCTACCGTGCAACATATGATGGTAAATAAGAAAGATTCCAAACTTGACATCGATAGGTACCTGAACTACACCATCGTAGTCAGTCGAGGCCAAGTAGTTTTTGATGTAGCTATTCCAGCAAACACAGCTTAATTTAGATTTGTTGACCATCTCTACTAGTGGATAATGAACACCGACAGATTCATTCATAAATGCATTGAAGTCAAAAATCTTGATCTTCTTTGATATCCCAGCTGCTGCTATGTGTTCTTCATCAGGGTCAAAACTCAACGAGCAGACCACACTTGCAGAGTTTAAAAGGTCCCCACTTCTTATTGTCCCACAGGTTTCGAACTTGCTATACCGAGCAAATTTGCACAACCCCTCGAAAAACACTTCGAGTTGATCTGAAGATTTTCCTTTGGTACTCATATCCTGATTTTCATTTTGGTTTTCAGAGCATCTGTCCCTGTCCTTTAGTGTTTTGTCAGAACGGGCAGTAGCAGCAGAACTCGATAAGTTGATTTGTGATCGCATGAAAAAATATGCATCTTCAAGTTGACGGATATTACTCATCAGCCTGTCTGTATTAGCAGTTGGTACAAACAAGGCACTGGAAGTTGTACAGTGCTCGTCTAGGGGAGATGATTGCACCCTTTTTTCAATAGCTCCATGAGATCTCACCAGAGATACATTTGAAGAATATCTTCGCTCGGCCTCCTTAATATCATCCTCTAAGGTCTGGATATCTTGCAAAAGTTTAGATGCTTTTTTCTTCTTCTGCACTTCTAATGAAGACAAAAAATGAAGTAACAGCTCAGATATCTCCTCAGCAGCAGCAGTCGATTTAACTGAATCATCCTCGCATATCAACTCTGACTTTAGTATATCTCTGTCACATAAAGAGAAAAGAATGAGAACAGAAAAAGAAACAAGAAGATAATTCACACAGTAGCATGCCATTTTTTTTCTTCACAATTAAGCGGGAAAACATTAAATAAAATTGAAGATATCCGGCAAAGAAATCTTAAATACGACTATTTAAGCTAATGGAAGGTCTACAGATTCTCCTTTGTACCACTCCTAGACTCCTAGTAAATACTCGCCCACATGAATCATAAAAGAGTAGCACTCAGCTAAATACCTAGCTGATGGTCGGGAGGAGGGTTCAGGATGTAGAAGCCAAAGACAAAATCCAGCTTCCTTCGGGTATTTCGAGAGAAATGTTGGTGGGAGAATCCGATGGCGTAAATCTGCCATCATTGCAGCATGCATCTCGCCTGACTCGCAATGGCATAGCAACTGAAACAACAATTGGTCAAGCTAGATGTCAGTAGGCGTCTTCACATGAAAGTATCAAACAAGTAAACAAAAATACTGACAAGTTATATACTGCAGACTGGAAAATACTAGCTCTGGGATTCAAAGTTCAGACTAGAGTAAGAAATTTCATGAAAATGAAAGAATATAAACTACCCAAAGCCCACATAAGCAGGATATGACAGTACATAGTGTTCAAATGCAAGGAAATGTTACATCCTTCTTGGTATTAAAGCAAACTAAAAATCTATCCACAACAATAAAACTGGGTATTCGTCCATACCTCAAACAGAAGAACACCAAGGGCATAAATATTTGATTTTTCTCCAATATCTTCTCCATTTATCTCCTCTGGACAAGTATACCATTGCTCTTCTAGCCATGTGGACATAGACTGTTTTCTCGACACTGAAGACACGCTTAAATTTTTTATGTAGTCTTGCTGTTGAAGCTCGCAACTGTCTGGATTACGTGCATCAACCATGTTTAAATCAATCACAGGGCTTTTCCTTTTGAAAGGTCGCCCGGTTGAAGTGGCCTGAAGTTGATTCCCTGGAGAATTCAAATGCAAGTCCATTTTTCTTTTCTTCGAATCCCTACCTCCACTAGATGATTCCTCAACAACAGGCCTCCTCCTATTCAAATCTTCGTCAACATCTGATTCTAGATCGTTCTTTCCAAAATTACCAATATATCTAAGTTTCTTTGATGGAACTAAAGTGAAAAGGGATGGTCTCAAGTCTAGCAAGAATAATCTTTTTGAATGGGCTGAGTCAACCAGTTCCACCAGCTGCCTAAATAGACAAAGGCCATGTCTTTTTTCTCTTTTAGCATAACTTGATCTAAGAAACTCCCTCAAACTGATTCCAATAGAAGATTTACTATGATTCCCATCACCATGTGATACCATACCATTTCCTTTGGGACTTGATTTTAGAGGTAACACATCGTGAGGAGTAGGCGACTTGCTAATATCCAACTTTTTTTCCTTGCTTCCTAAATCTTGATCAGAGACAAATTCAGGAGGAGTTTCCTGGTTCTTTCCTACTACCCCTTTCCCTTTCATAGCTCTTTTAAGTAACAACTGAGAAAAATTCGAAGAACTCACCGGCGTTTTCATTTGGACACCTTCACTGATCAATGCAGGAGCATTCATAATACTATTCTCACCAGCTGCTCTTAGACGTTCAGAAAAAGCTTCAAGATTCTGATCGCTCCTCCTAGACATAAAAGGTTTCAAGTTTTGCCTCTCAGAAGGAGCTCCAGCAAGCTGTTGTCTGATTCTGGACAACATTTGATCCATATCACGAGGTTGAGAATCAAGATCCCCATCTCCTGCCCTAAAAGCAGACCCTCTAGCCAAACGATAAAGATGCTCAAACTTGCCAGCCCTAGGACTATCCACATTAGTATTATTACTCCCTTGAACAATCCTGTAGTTCCCCAATGTCAACTCTTCAACAGAAAGCTTAGCTCCTGCGGCTTCCTCAGGAGGCGGCGGCTTAGTCAAATCAACATTCCTGTGAGCTGAGCTTCCAGGACAATCACTGTTTGCAGTTTCTGATTGAATCACCATATCGTTATGACGAGCATCAAGCTTATTACAAGGAACATCATCCACTCGTGCTTTCAATTGTATGTTGTTAGTCGCCACAGTTTCTTCAGCTACTCTTTCCATAACAGGCATCAACACTCATTGCATCAGCACCACACGTAATAATAATAATAATCTACAGCCTCCATACCTTAAATCATATACAATACAAAAACAAATCAGAATCAAACCAACAAAATGAAGAAGAAGAAGAAGAAGAAGAAGAAAGAAGCCCTACCTAGTAAATTCATGCATGTAGAGATTCTAAAACTAGTTAAACATACAATAATCACTAATCCCGAAACGTATCATTAGCTGTAATCTAAAGTAGCTAATCAAAACAGAAGAAGATTATGTAAAATCGCAGCAAACTATTAAAACCAATCATGAAGATTACGAGAAACGAGAAATACACAAAAATCAAATCGCTTACCCCGAAGATCCCAGATATCGAGAGAGATCACAATCAGATCATACACCGAAGCGGTGTGGAGAAGAAACCTCTTGAAGAAAGCAAATTCAAAAACACACAGAAGAAGAAGAAGAAGAAGAAGAAAGGTGAGGCTATAAATTTGTCATATACTATTGATAATTACATATAATATCTCTTTTGTATTCTGTGTATAGTCGAAGAAACACAAATGAATCTCTCTTTCTCTATAGACTTTTGCACAATTCGTTCTTCATTCCTTATTTTCTGATTTTTTATTTTAATGATTAATTTAGGCTTTGAAGCCACATATCAAATTTTCTTTATTCTGGCGGACAATTTTTTGAACATTATTTTATTTAATTTTTTCATTACTTTATAGCAAAAAGAGAGAAAGATTTTTTATTTTGGCTGCCCAATTATTATACTTGTTTTGTTTAAGTAAGAGGTCAAAAGGATTATGACACGAGATTACGTTCATAATCTTTTGATTAGTGACATCAGCTTTAGAGATGGTCCTGTTTTTTGGTCTTATTTACGGATTATGCCACTCAGGTTTTTCCTCTCTGGTTAAACGATATGTGTGAGTATAGGGGTAGGATGGTAAATAAAGAGGAAAAGCGTGGGTATTAAGAGTGTTGCATGGGGGAAGTAATCTTTAGGGATATTTGTTAAGAGGAGGAGATTAAAACACGTCGACGTCGCTTAATCTATTCGCCATTCGAGGGGGGTCACGTGAAAGATGTGGAGATTATTAAGCCACGCTTTTTTTGCGAATAAACTAATATACCCTCACCTATAACAACACTTTTTGGGCTCAGCCCATTTTGGAAACCCATTTGGGAAACTTTGTACAACAAACACAATTTAAACTAATATACTCCACCTATCAGTTATTGGGCTCAGCCCATTTTAATACTTTTATGGGCTGCTTCGCTTATAACTTGGACACAACTTTTGTTTTCCATAAACCCATTAGTTAAGCATTTATTTTAGGATGTCAAAAAAACAATGAAAAGGCATTCATTTTAGCCATTGGCCAATTTTATCAATGGTTAAATGTTTGGTTGTTCTCAAAACGAAACATTTGAGATAAGAAAAATAAAAATAAAAATTGGTCGATCTTGTGACTAATGAATTTAGGAATCTTATTTCTCTACCATCGAGTCTTTAAGATGGAAAATATACCAATACCACTCAAAAAATTGCAAATTGATTTAATTAGTTACTATGAATGACCACAAGAAAAAAAAAAGAAGAAGATAAAAATTTTGTCCAAAAGACGGGCTAATTTAGGGACTAATAGCTCCCAATAATTGTATCATTTTTGGGTCTTCTTTTTGGGTTTATGGATTCGTCTCGCGAAGCCAATCGTAAACATGATGCGGAGGAGAAAAGAGAAGACGAGAAAACTTCTCTGATGGAGGTAAATCTCATGGTGGTGCTTCTCTCTCAGCTTTCTACGAAGAAGGAAGATGAGAATGGTTTGGAGAAAGAGAGAAGAGACCATGTTGCACACGAGGCTCGTGAATCTAGAGCACGTGCAAACAAGAGGTTTATGAAGGATACAAAGTTGATGGAGAAAAGGACTCACGTGCTTCAGCCCATGGCTAAAGAATTCAGGCATTACAGGAAAATGTGAAGGCGCATGACTGACTTGTGATTGCCCCCAGAACCTGAGTTCAATTATATTTATTGGATTCAAATTTTTTTGTTATTGATCACTATATATAAAGATGAACAGATCTTTTCATTATTAATTAACTGTAAAAGATGAAAATGAAGAGATTTTTTGGCGTAATTAAATGTAAGCAAGTATTCGCTTTGTAACGAAGATGTATCCAATCTTGTATCAACTATAGAAGAGATGCAAATTCAATGTTTCAACCTAACCAGCAACATGTTGTATTATTTTCTCTGCTCTAATTCGGATTTGTGATGCTTAGTTAAATTTGTGTGGTATATCAGATAGAAACGTTTCATTCATCAATCTTATCGTGTTATGATCATTGTTCTTAAACAATGAACCAAAAGCAGCATTGACACGACCCTAGCTCCTCCACCACAATAACATGAAAATCCTCCTCTCTCTATTTCGGATTCGTAAATCATAGGGAGATTCCTTTTAGACGAACCACAACCTAAAATAATAATATTTAACATGATTAACAGCTACTTACCTTTACCTAATCTATCCCTTAATCTAACATTATTTTAATAACTAGTTGACATCCACAACCTAATCCATATATAATCCCTTTAGCTTTGTTTTGTTTTTGTATTCTCTCAACATGTGAACTTGGAAATAAAACCCAAACTGATAATCAGCATAATCTATAAAATTAAATTTCGAATAAAAATTTGATTTGGTCGGTCCTATATTCCATAATATACCCTGAATTGTAAATTCATAATACTACAATGATATATCATATTTATATACAACACGTTTAAATGTAATGGTAGAGTTTTTGGACGAAGTGTTATTATGAAAAATTTAATTTGTTGAGATCAGAGTGTTATATCTTTAAAAATTTCGGCTAGCCGTCGAAGGGAAAAGATGTTCACACGAGGGCTCCGGTCTTCGTTGAGAAGATGTGACTTGAAAACAAACAAAAGAGTGATAAAAAGGAATGATATAAAAAGTGGCCGGAAACGGAATTGGGTAGTAAATGAGGGGTCGTTTTCGCAAAACCCAATTTTGGTCACTATGCAATAAGAGGTTTGGGTTTGTCACTAATGAATTATGACACGCTCTCCATTATTATGACAATTTCATTAATTTTCATCCATTTGATTATTATCTTATGTTTTAGTTTTTCTTTGTTATTATATTTTGGATAAATGTACATTGTGACTGATTTGTATATTACAAACAATAAAACCGCCAAAACAATAATAAAATTAAAATATGTCTTTCATAAGATGATACCAAAATAATTTTTAAAATATAGAGATGACATATGTATAACTTTTTTTTACAACCTAAACTAGTAAAACATGATACTGAATAGTAAAATAATACATATATGTTAAAGGGCAATATTCTTTATTATTTAACAGATAATTTTAATACAACGAAGAGTTACGCAATAATTATGAAATTAACCACTAGAATATGGTCGACTGTTAAAAATGTCAAATGTGATTAAGGTTCAATCATTTGATACGTGCGTGAATCTTCATTAGCTATTATTTCGGCTATATAATATTCATTAAACTTTTCCTTCTAAGTTCTAACCCTCTTTACCTTTTCATTCAATTATTTGATTGGTTTATTGAATGCAAATAGCAAGTTAGCAACCATTATTCTAGTGAAGACAACCCTTTTTGTAACGATTTGACGTGGTCAACGAAATGGGTAAAACGTCATAAAAGCAAAGCCATGGATTATAGAGGTACTTATAATAAATTATTACACTAATTAGTAATTACCTTCAGATTTAAAATTCGTTTTGTAATATTTCAACAAGACTACGCTAGAAAATGATCGCTCATATGGTTATTGTATTTTCATTTTTCCCACGTATATAATCTGAAAATTATAAATAAATATAAATAACATTATGAACGTTAAAAAATTCTCATTACATGAAGTTACAAGCAAACTTTAAATCATAGATTGACCTAGAAATTTAGACAAAAAAAAAAGATTGACCTAGACTATTTGTTGATGATTGGAATTATATATATAGTAATGAGGAAGAAAATATCTGATAAGTATTTACATAAATATTTGTCAATGCATTATGCAGGTCTGATTTTGGATGTTGCATGACACATCAATGTCATTAATTAACACAAGCAATTAGATTACATGTTTGGTCCACAAACAAGTATATATATATATATATATATA
>Ga0041059_1000229_pt1 | contig 37504 bp, 44 predicted proteins | sample AraColnosormetaG_FD_56232 | JGI IMG/M metagenome (GOLD analysis project Ga0041059, IMG submission 56232) | Arabidopsis roots microbial communities from North Carolina, USA - Col MF nosort | ecosystem: Host-associated > Plants > Roots > Unclassified | place: USA: North Carolina | collected...
CAAAAGCACCCAAAAANAAAAAAAAAAAAAAAAGGCTCACGCCGAAGCAATAAAACCACCACAAAAAGTCAAAAGCCAAAGTCAAAAGAGAGGCTTCGTGGGCCCTAAAAGGGATACACTTTGGTTCTCTGTTTCTGTTCTTCTTCTCTAATAAGTTTTTCTCTAGTCGTTCAATATTACTTAACGATAAATCAGACTTTTTAAACTCGATCTGGTGGGGACGATGAGTGGAAGGCCGGCGAAAAGGCCGAGGACCGACCATTCCGTCGTGAATGTCTGGGAAAGGGAGCTGGGTCTCTTACCCAATCGCAGTTTCTCAAACCGTTTTTCAGCATCCGAGGTCTATTGATTCACTCTTTTTCTTTCTTTCTTTAGGGTTTCGTTGAATATATTGCGTTACTTTGCTCCTTTGTTTATGTTTAACAGCCACCCAATGCGTTACGAACAATATGCTACTCAATGAACGTTTTTAGATTCTTCTTCTCAATTGTCTTTAATTTTACTCTAATTGCTTTCAGAAGAATGTGTTTGCAAATGATAAAATCTTTATTGTCCAAATGTCTAGTGATAGGAAACCAAACAACTATCTTAATTAGATATTGATGATTTTACAAAAGCAGGATCTATTGCGGCGTCTTGGACTTGACAAGAAGCTTGATAAGCATAAGGGATGTGTAAACACAGTGAGTTTCAATGCTGATGGAGATATCTTGCTTTCTGGTTCTGATGACAGACAAGTTATTCTTTGGGATTGGCAGACTGCTTCTGTCAAACTCTCCTTCGATTCCGGCCACTTCAATAATATTTTCCAAGCCAAATTTATGCCTTTCTCTGACGATCGTACCATTGTCACATCTGCTGCTGATAAGCAGGTACCACTCTGCCTCTCCTCTTCATACCTCCTACCGCGAACCACACCTCTTGATAGCTCCTCATGTTACAACTAGCTTATGTTGATTTTTGTAACAGGTCCGCTATTCCAAGATTCTTGAATCTGGACAGGTAGAGACTTCTTTGTTGGGTAAGCATCAAGGACCCGTCCACAAATTGGCTGTTGAGCCTGGAAGTCCTTTCTCATTCTATACTTGTGGTGAGGATGGGGCTGTCAAGCATGTGAGTTGTATTTTTCATTTTGTTTTCTTATCGTCTGTTTTTATACCTAGGCCGCCTAAAACAACACGTATTTTCAGTTTGATCTTAGGACTCGGGTGGCTACAAATCTTTTCACTTGTAAAGAAGCAAAGTTCAATTTAGTTGTCTACTTGCATGCAATTGCAGTTGATCCTAGGAACCCTGGTCTTCTTGCCGTGGCTGGAATGGATGAGTATGCTCGTGTCTATGATATTCGTAGCTATCGCTCCGAGGGTTGGTATAATTTTACCCAACCCATAGACCACTTTTGTCCTGGCCATTTGATTGGAGATGACCATGTAGGAATAACAGGTCTGGCTTTCTCGGATCAAAGTGAGCTCCTTGCTTCGTATAGTGACGAGTTCATCTATCTTTTCACCCCTGATATGGGGCTTGGCCCAACCCCATATCCATCTTCAACTAAGACTGAGGAGAGGATGACGCCTCAGGTTTATAAAGAGCACACGAACCGTGAAACAGTCAAAGGTGTCAACTTTTTTGGACCCAAGTGTGAGTATGTGGTAAGTGGTTCTGACTGCGGCCGAATATTCATCTGGAGGAAGAAAGACGGAGAGCTTCTCCGTGCCATGGAAGCAGACAGACATGTTGTCAATTGTATAGAGTCTCATCCTCACATGCCACTGATGTGTAGCAGTGGAATAGATACTGATATCAAAATATGGACTCCTGGAGGAACCGAGAAACCTCTGTCGCCAGGAAATGCGAAACAGGTAATGCCACATCTATTGCTAACCTCGTTTGCTTCTTTTATTTTTGGTGTTTGAAGACTCGGAGGATATGCTTTAGTTAACAAGAATGTAACTTTGGATACAATACATGTGACTGGAGGCTGAATTTGGTTTTGGAAGGCAAACTAAATGTTTGTATGTTTGCTTCTTGGAAACAGGCTTCGGGTTTTGGTAACCCACGATGGTTCGACGGATATTATGTGGATGACGATGATGATTCTGACGATGAATCTAGTGAAGAGAGTTCAGATGATGATGATAGTTCGGAAGAGGAGGAGAATGGTGAAGTTGATGTTGAGATTACGAAGGATGATGATAATGATCATGGGGATGATGATGATGATGATGATGAGGATGATGATGGGGATGGGGATGGGGATGAGGGATGAGATTTGTATAGACATGTATTTATCTAAACACAAAATAAAACAGCATATGGTAACAGTACCAAAGAAAGGATTAGTTATAGTTTAGTTAGATGTCATCATCGTGGATACAAAATACTATTCAATAGACATTTTCATTCTTAACCAAATGGATCACATACATAATCAGCTTCTGTAATGTCAGATTGTCAGTTTCTTCAATGAACTAGAATTTCCAACAATCCAAATTCCAAAGTAATTTAAAATGTAAAAGATGTCATTGGTAAAATGGGTTTATAATCCAGGAAACTTTGAGCCCAAAAAAGGCCCATAGATCATCGAAGGCCTTTGATATCTGCGACGGCGAGATCAGCTTCGTCTTCCTCCAACGCTCGATTTAGGGAGGATGGTGGTTTCTCCGGGGCTGCTCTCAACTGTTTCAGGTCACTATTCGCTCCGGTTGCTTCTTCTATATACTTTCCCACTGCTTTTTGATATTGTCCTTAGTAATCATCTAGCTTCGATTTTGGTTCATAGGCGTAATCCGATTGGCTCCGTCACACCGGATTCTAAGACGCGATGGGTTCGGACCCATTTGCTTCAAGTTTTCTGGGGATTTGGTAATTTACCTTTCTTTCTATTGCGGCTTAACAGCTTAAGAAGCTTTTCACTTAAGCTCTGTTTGAGTGTGTAGAGTATCAATGGGAGAGTCAGTCATAAACATGTGCGTGGAAGTGGCACGGTGGGATCTGTAGGTTCCGCTCGTGAAAGTTGGAGCTCTCATAAGAAGCTTCCCGAAGAAGAGCCCTTATGGCTGAGTCTTCTTAGAGACATGGTCTGGTATGAAATTCTCCCACTGAGTCTAGCTTTTAATATATATATCTGCTGGAAGAGTCTGAATGTTGCATTATATTGAATTGCATTTTTCTTGTGAGAAGGAGCACGAGATCTCTCTTGTCTTTCATGGCTGAGCAACCAAGTCAGCTGAAATACATAGAGTGGCCAACTTTTGCAAGCACGGTATGTCTTGTTGTTGTTGTTACAACATATGAGAAAGAAAGAGATAGTTTGTGGGTGTAACTTTGTTTTTTTTTGTTTTGGTAACAAACAGCTAAAGACTGCTACACTGAGTCTGTGTCTGGTAGCTGTATTCATTGTTGCGCTATCATCGGTGGATGCTGCTCTTTGTTACATATTGGCGTTGATCTTGAGGAAAGCCCCATGAGGAAGGCAACTCCATTATCATTTGTCTCTTGTAGCCTTATTGATAGGTGAATGTTTTTGATGTAGATAGAATGCAGGAGGATGTACTCAAAATCAATGTGTTTCTAAAAGTTGAATTGAAATGAAACCTCTCTGGTCTAGTATCTCTCACACATTAAGGGAAATCCAATCATATATGTCCCAAGCAAATCACACCATAAATAATAAGGAAGGATTCAACATGTTGTTGGTTTACAAGTAAGAGAATAAGATGATGCTAGGTGCTACTTGAGAACAACAGCAGCATTGCGAATGGAGAGATACTGGTGGACTTGGTCGGAAGAAAGTGATCTCACAGTCTGGAAAACATGAGCATTAGCATAGCGGAGGTTTGTTCTTGGGTCCACATAAGGTGCCTGCGAGGGATTAGAGAAGCTCATTGAGTTTTGTTGTTTTTGGGTAGTGAATAAATTTGTAGAAAAGAATCGATCACTCAAAAACAGAATAAAACCTCATATCCAGTAATATCGCAAAGTCTCTTGCATGGTTGAGTGGAAGGAGGCGATTCAATGTTAACATCTGCGAGGCACAAAGAAGATTTGATTTTTGATTCAAACAGAGTCAAAAATCCATTCAAAATCAGAAATCAGAGAGAGAGAAAAGAGTTACAAGTGGGGAGGTCGGGAGGAAGATCTGGGAAGTTCTCAGCTTGAAGAATCTGCTTGAGGTGTTTCCACCTTCTGCTGCTTGATTGTGCTTTTGGGTACTTTTCGTAGGCTTGCTTCTTCTTAAAGCTCAATCGCGACGCCACCACTATATCTGCCTCCATCAACTCTCTCTCCATCTCTCTCTCTCTCTCTGGAAAAAAAAACCTTATTAATTCCGACGAGGAGAACGACGACGACGAAGGCTTCTTTCTTATACGGTGTCCTCTTAAAAATCAAACCGGTCCGGTACGGTAGTGGAATGAACAATTTAGTAAACCGATAGCAGTGTTTACATTGGAAACCGAATTGAATGAAGTGAAGCTGTTTCTTTCTAGATCCCCCAAAGCGAGTTCATCATCTTCTTCGCCTGGATTCGATCAAGACTAGCACTTTCATCAGATTTGATTACAATCTCTCTTATCTTCCAAGTTATAATCATAATATCCGAGCAATTTGGGATCTGGGTCTTTCCTCTACATTCAATTTCTTAATAAAGCTGGCCTCTTTCTTCCGAGATGGTTCTTGAGCGATGATGAGTGACTCTCAGCGATCACTTTCTGTGCGATTGAGCCGCCGGGGTGAGAGAAGCAATCATTACTCACAATCTAAAGGTCTCAACCCAACTCTTTTTGAACTAATGATCATCACTTTCTTTTAGGTATAGTGGTTTACACATGAAAATTTGAAGATGACCCCCGTTATAGTGTTTTGTTTCCACTATAGAAGAATCTAATGCGTAATGAATGATTATGTCTTCGTAATGAATCCCTAATGGATTCTATTACTTTGTCTCCAATGATGCAGATGCTGTGGCTGGCTTCTTCTCTCCCACCAGATTGCATGCTGATTACACTTTGAAAAAAATTTGGAAGGCAGGCTTCCTTCGCTTGCTTCTTGTTGGCGGCATTGTCTGGATGCTACTCATTCTATTTGCCCTCTTGTTTCATGTTTGGTCCTGTCAATCTTCCCTTTCTTTCTTCTCAGGTTTCCTCCAACTTCTTTACACTTGCCATTCTTCACTAAATCTATCATTTGTCATACACTCAATAGAAGATGTTGTTATTGTACTAGTTACTCCAACCATCTTCTGCATTCACCGCAGATTCTATCACAGTAACCTCATGTTCTTTGTAATTTCGTTGCAGCTATTTGCAACAAAGAAGGCAGACTCTATGTCATGTTGGACACTATTGGATTTGTACCTAAACCCCAGCACCGTAAGATTTTTATATCACTCTGTTTAGCTTCTGCTTATTCTAGAGCTACGCTTAGCAACTCTTCTTTTCTAGGATGCCCCATTCCCGTTGATTATGACCCTGATAAGGTGCTCCTACCAAGTGATAAAACCGCAGATACAATTGTCAGAAATTTGACCTACGTAACAGAGGATGAATCCTCTAAGTCTCAGTTTCCTCTATTTGGCGGAAACATAAGCTGGTCTGAACGAGAAGAAAGCTTCAAACTGAAACCTGAGATGAAGGTAAAAGACTTGTTTTAAGGCAATGGCTAAACCTCTTCTACCATTCTTCCCACGAATAATTTCTAAATTATTTATTTCATTACAACCCAAAACGTTTCAGGTCCATTGCGGATTCATGCCACGTGGTGGTGCTGAAATGTCATCTCTGGATAAAGAATACGTAAAGAAGTGCAGATTTGTTGTTGCCACGGGGATTTTCGATGCATATGATGAACCCCACCAGCCATCAAACATAAGCAAGCGTTCTATGAATCTCTTCTGTTTCCTTATGGTGGTAGATGAGGTCTCTCTCGATTTCTTAAGAAAAAATACTACTGTGAGGAAAGATGTTGAAGGAGGCATATGGGTTGGCATTTGGCGTCTGATTCTACTGAAAACTCCTCCATATGATGAGCCTAGGAGGAACGGTAAAGTCCCGAAAATCTTAACTCACAGGTTATTCCCTGAAGCACAGTACAGCATTTGGATTGATGGGAAAATGGAGCTTATTGTTGACCCCTTGCTTATTCTAGAAAGGTATGAATACAAATAAGGATATAAGACCCGTAGAAAATGGAGCTTATTGTTGCCCTTGCTTATTCTAGCAGATTATATACTTCTCCACAATGTTTATTAGCACAGGGACTATCAGTCTCCGTGTTACTAAGAAAAGGCTAATAGATGCATATTTCGCTTTCATCTCACTTTCAGGTATTTGTGGCGTGGGAAACATACTTTTGCCATTGCCCAACACAAACACCACCGAAACATATATGAGGAAGCTGATGCGTGCAAGAGGAGAAAGCGATACGCCCGACCTCTGGTTGATCTTCATATGAAAATATATCGATACGAGGGCTTGGAACCATGGAGCATCAAGAAGAACACTGTTAGTGGTAAAGACCATAGCAAAAACATCAATGTCATCGTGCACCTTATTGATTACTAAGCATCTTGTCTTGCGTTCCACAGATGTTCCAGAGGGAGCTGTGATAATAAGAGAGCACACTGCAATGAACAATCTGTTCAGCTGCCTGTGGTTCAATGAGGTACACCTGTTAACACCGAGGGACCAGCTAAGCTTTGGGTATGTAGTGGACAGACTAAAAGGAGCCTTCAAGGTGTTCATGTTCCAGAACTGTGAGTATAACTCTCTCTTCGAACTGCACCCTCACATTCGAGAGCATTCCTCGAAGATTGAGTGGGTCAAGAGTCTTCAGGAACTCAAAGGGAAGGGAGAGAGTTTGAAGGAAAGCCGAGGCGGCTTTGGGCTCTGGACTCCTTACCCTGGTGACCTTGATTCTGTTGAGCTGCCAAAAGTAGTAAGAACTTCTAAAGCTGGTTGAGACAGTAAACATTATACACTAGTTTTTAACTTTCGTTTGATCGCTGTCTTCGGTTTTCCGAATTTTCCAATTTATCAAACATACACGTCTTTTGAATTCTATTTGTAGATCGAAGAATCAAATGTAAAACCCAAATTGTTATAAAAAAAGAAGAAGAAGCTGCATTGACATTCGTGACAGTAATAAGACAAACAAATGTATGTTGTTCTGAACCAGTAATTTGGTACCCCAAAAAAAAGATGCAAAATCTCATAAATTATACAAGAATTTCAATTTCTCTTACAAAAAGAATAATCAACCTGGCTTGCTCAGTTTCGAAGACAATAATAAAGGGTCTAGCGATTGGGAACAAACACCATTTATTGGGACGGACGACTCAGAGGTGTGATCCAACCGCAGAAGTAAAAAATAAAGATGCATTTGGACATATCATCACACCAAGGCAGTAGAAACTATGTTCTTCAGTTGGTGGTATCGCGACTGTAAAACTGATCAAGGGTTTTCGCGGGTATACGGTGAAGTAACTCACGGGGGAAGATTCTGAGGAGAGTCCATGCCAGGTCGAGTGACTGGAAGATGTTTCGGGTATCATAAGCTCCCTGAGCCACAAACTTCCTCTCGAACTTATCCAAGAACTCAAGATATAGCTGTTTGCATCAGATAAAAAAAGTGTTAAGAGGAATAAAACGGAAAGCATTTAGACTGTGGTAAGAAGAAAAGAAGAGAGACCAGATCCTCGGAAGAAAGAGCTTCTTCTCCAACCACGGCTTTCATGGCCTGCACGTCCTTTCCAATAGCGTAATTGGCATACAACTGAAATCACAAAAACATAATAACAAGTTAAGCTCAGGCTAAAAAAGTTGACAAGTAAAACTTACATAAACAAAGCTTTTCTGCAATGCTGGTAATGGACAAGAAATAAAGTCTTACTTGATTAGAAACATCAGAGTGGTCCCTGCGAGTCATACCCTCACCAATGGCACTCTGCAATACAAAGTCATTGTTACGTTTACAATCGATCATTTGGCTTCATCTATTATTTTTGAATCCCCCACACTTACCTTCATGAGACGAGACAGAGATGGCAAGACATTGATCGGAGGGTAGATCTGTGAAACACAACGAAAATTGGTACACCAGCTATTACATAAAACTAGAACCAACGCCTTACACTTACACACAAACTAAAGTGAAACAACTTTCAAAATTTCTGACATTTCGGGTATTACAGAATATAAACACAACATAATAAATGTATAAGTACTGTTCACTTATAGGCTTCTAGCCTTTAGCTTGGGCGTACATAGATTATTATTACATTCAAATGTCAGTGTTTTGAAGTCATGAACAAAATGTTTCAGTTTTCAAGAATATTTCTCTTCATCCACATGCTCTCTATATCTAAAAACTAAAGGGGGTGATTCTGGATTTAACAGAATAAATCAAAAGTCCAATAATAGGATTGTTACTAGGTATATAGGTTTCTCATACAGGTTAATTTTTCACGTTGTAATAACATCGATTATGATAAGAACTTTGAACCAACTATCTTCTGAAAGAGTGTACCTGTCTATTGTGAAGTTGTCGGTCAATATAGATTTGCCCCTCTGTAATGTATCCTGTCAGATCTGGTGTGGGATGCGTGATATCTGGACAGATAAAGGGGGCAAAAAAAAAAAGACATTTCGAACAAAATTATCCACCTGACCAACAAACCTTTTATATAGGACCAACAAATATTCCTCTGTAAGAAGGCTTTATGATCAGATTAACTGCATAGGTGTACTACACTAACACTAGTATATCAGCCACTCAGTCTGTTAGAGTCCCAAACAGCTAGACCTAGATCGGGCAACGACTTATTATAGCATGGTTTGTCTATTCCTCTAAGCCAGTTTCCGGGTGAGTTCTATTCCATGTTTACTTTCAACTATCTCGGTGTCGGTCAAGGTTTCCTATCACCTATTGTTTACTTCAAACAAAAATCATTCGAATTAAAGGCAATAATGCTAAAACAAAACACCATGAAAATAGCACTAAGAATTACCATCGTTTGGCATGGTTAAAATGGGAATTTGAGTGATGGAACCTTTCCTCCCTTCAATTCGCCCTGCTCTCTCGTATATGGTAGCCAAGTCGGTGTACATGTAACCTGGGTAACCACGCCTTCCAGGCACTTCTTCACGGGCAGCAGAGACCTAAGGGTATTAGTCAACGTTAAACACTATTTCAGGCTTCCTATCATCTCAAAGTTCAAGAATTGTGAACAGAGCATGCAAATATCGGTTATCACCTCACGAAGAGCATCGGCGTAGGAACTCATGTCTGTGAGAATGACAAGGACATGCTTGCCACATTCATATGCCAAGTACTCAGCAGTTGTAAGTGCGATACGAGGAGTGATGATACGCTCAATAGTGGGGTCGTTTGCCTGTGCGGAAAACAGAATGAGAAACCTTCAGAAAAACATTGGAACTAAAATTTGCTTCAAGATGTCTGTAGTGTGATTGCGAGACTTGCCAAGTTAAGGAAAAGAGTCACTCTCTCCATCGATCCATTCTCCTCGAAATCACGTTTAAAAAATTGTGCAGTCTCCATGTTCACACCCATTGCTGCGAACACAATGGCGAAGTTATCATCCTCCTGATGCTGCAAATTCACATAAATGGACCAATGTGATACTGTTTTATAATACATTATGGCATTACACAACTACCAACTCATTGTAGATTTTACCAAATCAAAGGAGAAGGACAAGGGGCGTTAAGTCACAAAAAAGTAATACTAACAAATCTCCCCAAGTAGGATTTGGTCGACAGAGCGCATGCAATGCTCTCATAAAAAAAGAAAGATTCAAGAGAGAATATCCTAGCTTAACTTAACCCTCTTAATTTATCTTGTAATGGGTATGTCTAACTGTCTAAGGGATCACTGTTATAATTGTAACAAACCAATTTCCAACTGTAGACACGGACCAGTAATGTATAAATCGTGATACCTCGAGAAGATTATCTGACTTCTCTAAACGCTTAACCAAACCAGCCTGACGGCAAATCTGAGCAGCAATTTCATTGTGGGGAAGACCTGCGGCAGAAAAGAGGGGAATCTTCTGTCCTCTGGCGATAGAGTTCATGACATCAATGGTGGATATACCCGTCTGAATCATCTCTTCAGGATAGGTTCTCTCACTGGGATTGATAGAACTTCCTGGAGAAACAAAAGTCTAGAATTATATCTGTGTGTTTTATTATGAGATAGTAATTATGTGACAAGAGGCTAAAGCAGCTCACCAGAAATATCCAAGTACGCCTCAGGCAATATAGGTGGACCGTTGTCAATGGGCTTCCCTGAACCATTGAAGATGCGACCAAGCATATCCAAAGAAACAGGAGTTTTCAAAACCTATGGAAAAAACATTGGAAAATGTGAGTATATTATAGACACTGATACTTTAAAACTTGGTAGCAAAAACAAACCTCTCCTGTAAATTGCACAGTTGTGTACTTGTTGTCGATTCCAGATGTTCCCTCAAATACCTGGACAAGCAAATCAAAGAAATTTACCTCGCAGTGTGTTGAATAATAATGACTATGCAAGATTACATTGATTTACAAATGCGTTCAATTAAGCATCAAAGTGGAGACAAGAGGAGCAGAAAACTAAAGAAGAGAGGAAGATTCAAGAAACCTGAACAACAGCTTTCTCTCCATCAACTTCGAGAACTTGACCACGTCGGGTAGTTCCATCCCCAAGACGGATATTGACAATTTCTTGGTATTTAGGCCCCTAGAGAGGAAAGCAGTATCATCAGGAAACCCATGGGACGAGAACATTATAAAAGAGAAAGATGGAAACACCAATACCTTGACTTTTTCAAGGATGACGAGAGGTCCCGCAACACCAGAAACAGTTCTATACTCTGCGGTATAAGCAAAAGGGTGTCAAATAGAAAAAGAAACCAGGCAATGCAATCACTGAATGATCAAATGATGATAACTCATAAGATCCCATAGGGTATATAGCAAATAAAGGACGTCTTACCCATGCCGATCTCCAGGGTACCCTCCATTTCAAGGTTGTTTTCAGCAGCACCCATTTTAGATCTTCAGAAATCAGAGCAAACAAACGAACATGTCAGCAACAAATAAAAGAATCAGAGACTCAAAGGAAAGCGATGGACGTGAATCTACTTAATTCGTTCCATTTTACCCAATTTTAGAGCTCTATCAATATGAATTTCTCGATCAGATCAACGGGATTACTTACCCTCAGAGCATAAAACCTAACAACAAATTCAAAACGAAGATAACAAATGGATGGGAATAATCGACAAGTAGAGAAATGGGAAAGACATTGTTTAGAGTGTACGTACCTCTTTCTTCTGAATCCAAAGATCTGTGTAGAGGAAGAAAGGAGCCACAGCAAGAGAGAGATCTATGTTGGTGGACTATACATACATACCACCGATTTCAATTCAATCAGTTTCATAACTTTCAGCTAATTACATTTATAGCCTTTTACTTTCCCATATTATCACATTAATCATTTTCTCATCTTTATACTTTAAAATTTTTGAAGAGAAAAAAAACATATCCAACGTTCTACTTAATTTGGTATGATTTTTTTATTTTATTTAAAACACCTAAGTTATAAGAAAACCTAGTTTGGTAAGATTTATTTTGTCCCGCTATTTTTAGATTTTACAGAAAATTATGGTCTTTTAGAAAATCATAAGTTTACTAATTAGTAATTAATACAAAATAGTATTTATCAAAATTTAATAATTTTCTTTATTTTTTTTCAAAAAAGAAAAGAATAAATCAAGTATTGATTGATATATGTGTTAAACTCTTTGCTATTTGCATTTCCGAGAGATTTAATAATGAGAGAAAAAATCTAAAAATTTCATTTTAAGAAAAGTTGAAAACTCTCAGGCGAGATTATATGAGAGCTGAGACTTATTGATTGGTTCAGAACACAACTGCATACCAAAGGCCATGTGTTTTGTAAGGCCATGGTCTGAGAATAAGCTGAGTTTCTCTAGTCTGAATCAGTAATACCTTAAAAAGCAAGCAATGAAAATTAATGAAGAAGAAGAAGAATTCTTGTCACCTTTCTTTCTCCAGTACACAGCTAACAAAGGGAACAAACAAAACTAACCACTTGATTATGATATATCCTTTCCCACTTGATGATGATATATCCTTTCCCAGTCAATGATAATAATAATCAAATATATATATTTATATATAGTTACAGGAAGGATCTTGGAAAGAATTTTAAGGACACCGTAAAAATTCAATAGTCAGGAGGCGCCAGCAGCAGCAGCTTGAGTGGGCGTGGTGCAAGGCGCCAGGGTGTTGTGAGGTAGATTCACACCCGCTCCTCTCACTGACACGGCTGGTCCTCTCAACATACTTCCTCTGCTCACTAGGTTTGTATCAAAGAAGACAACAATCACTGTTATGTCATCGTGGAAATGTCTCCTCACTCCTCTGTCTATCTTTTTCAGGTCTGAGTATCTCATCTCTCTCTTCTTTGCCGCTTCTTGTAGCGCTACTTTCACCAGCCGCTTTGCTATCCCCTGCCATTAAAGAGTCCTTATTATTATGTGCATTCTTTATATATAGTCTAGTAGTACAAACAGAGTGGGGTGTGTGTTCTCACGTTTCGCGGATGATTCTGGACTATGTCTACTGCTTCTTGGTTGCTCATATGTTCCCACAGTCCATCTGATGCACATATAATGAACTGATCGTGCGGCTCCAGTGTATGCACCGTGATCGCCGGCTCTGCACTCAGTAATGGCTTGCTGAACGGTGACCTCAGCCGGAATTTTGCATACAGTGGTTCCCTGTTGAACTCTGACCTTTTCAAATACACATCACCAATGGATCTTGAAACCTGAGTATAGTCATAAAGCCACTCAGAAAGACAACAGGAATTGTAAGACATACAAAAACAGATTTAGTCCAACTCTAGTTTATTAAATACCTGAATGATGCCTTTTACTCGCCAGACGTTATGTTTCAGAACCACAATATCTGGATGATCCGGATGCAGGGCCTGAAGTTCCCGTCTCACTGACTCTATAGATGCGTTGTGCTCTGCTGAGAGCTGAGTGGCATGAGCTTCACCTGTTACCCTCATGACTTGTCCCAGAACGGCCCGTGAGTCCCCTGCGTTGGCCACGTATAGCTTCCCATCGCAGATGACACTTACAAGACAGCATGATCCCACTGTGGCTATCTGAGGTCTAGTTTGAAATTGATTTGTAACTATGGATAAGAAGCCTTCTTCAGTGGCTTGGAACGCTTTTTTTATCACCTCTGATGACATACACTGTTGCTCTGCAGTAAACCCTGTGCATAACATAAAAGATGAGAGATCAAAACTAGAACCATTTTCTGGACTAGTGCTGCTATTAGAGAAATGCTTCTATATTTCCTTTCTAGATTAGCTAATCCAAACAAGAGTTAAAAGCATAGGTTGAGCGACTCACTCTTGAGGTGGTGGAACATATGATCATTGATGAAGCGAGATGTCTCAGGCCCACCGTGGCCGTCGTAGACGCCAACAAAGGTGCCAAAGGGACCAGAGTCGTGGGAGCTAAGAGAGCCAGACTCGAGCTGGCTCTGGTCCTCTAGCAAGCTGTTGGCTTGAACGACGGCCATGGAGAAGTCACCAAAGACGTGCTGGCCGGAGTCTCTGAACCAGAGCAAACCCTCTTGGCGGCCACCAGAATCTGAGGCAGAACGAGCCTGCTGATCTGACCGTGGCCAGAGACAGGCATTCAGAAAATTCATCAACCCAGATAGCATCCCTCATCTCATCCGCCACAACATAGAACTTGTCCGTTTTTAAGATAGCACAAATCACAGCTCTCTGAAATCTGCAATGCCAAAAGTAGTTCTTCACAGGAACGGCGCAAGTTTCACACAGCTTAAAAGAGTGCTCTTCTTCAAGACCTGAATGAACTCAAAGACAATCTAAAGAGCAAAAAAGTGAGAAAACTCAATTGTTATGAGTGGCAATAGAAATGAATCTGTAGGAGATTATAGTGAGACTGATTAGTCTAGTGATTGAACAATCTAAGAAACTTGATGCAACATTGAAAAGTTAACATCTTTAAGTAAGGAAACCATCGGAAGAAAGCAAAATTAGTGATGCGGCAAGCAAGAAAAAAAAACAAAAGGATTTATGCGGCAGATTCCAACTGGTTCGTATTCGCTACCAAAAAAAAGGAAACTTTACCTTGCAAGATGTTGGAAGCAACTCAAGTTGAGCAAGAAAATGAATGAAGAGAAGGATCTCAAGAGGACGGAGGAGATGTGGGCGTGGAATTTCAGAGCTTGTAGATCTACTACGACTACGGATGGATCAACCAAACACAAAATTTATACTTTTATATAAAAATGAACACCGATTTTTATTATTATTAAATTAAATATAAGCGAGCGGATGAGGAAGAAGAAGACCAATTGACAAAAAAAAAAACTTTTTAAGAAGAAAAAAAAATGGTTATCCCCTCAGAAACTAATGATCTTTCTTTCAATGTCTGGAAACAGTGAACAATGAAGGTAAAAGAGAGAGAGAGAGAGAGGTCAAGTCGCCGAACGAGACATCCTCCTTCGACGTTTTTATGTAAAAAAAAGAAAGAAAGTTGGAGTTGTTTTTTTTATCTTCTCTCTTTATCTCTCTCTATAGTCTTAAGACTAAGAGTGATTCTTACCAGACAAGACCCATAAAAGACCAACGATGGCGAGGTCGGAGCCAGCACATCAAAGGTCCCAGCTTTCGGGCTCCACTTCCCTCTCGTCCTTTTTTGCCTCATTAGATGGACAACACCAAACAGTGGCAAAGAATAATATTACAGTTTTTTTAGGGAAGAAAATAAAATAGTTGATATTATTGATATAATAATTCATTCAAGTCTCCTCTTTATTTTAAAAATATTCAACTCTTTTACTTTAGACATTATCATAAACTGGGGTCAAACGGAAGATTTTTCTTCAACGTTTAATAAAATCTCTTAACACAAATCAAAGAAGAGTAAAAATATACGGTTTCGATAAAATTTGGTTATGTGGCGGTGTTACATGACTACGACTGATAAAACTACACGAGTACTTTTGTTTTTCTGTCACCAAGATTTATTTCTTTTACTTACTCCATGTGTTTTTTTCTTTCTTCGTTAAAACTACTCCTCGTAAATTATAATCAAGATTTTAAGCAGTGTGCATATAAAATAAAATACATGTACAGTCTAGAAATAATATATGTGGATTCATGAATCTTTCATTTTTAATTTCCCCACACAATTTGTATCAAACGTTTAATGCCCATAAAAGTGGTGGTCCAGGACCCTGAGATTAAAATTTTAAAAAAATATATAGAGAAGAGGCTTGGGCTTGAAGAATGAAAAATTGAATAACAAATATTTAAAAAAATTTGGGACCCGAAAGTGATTGGGATAAAGTGAGATATGTCACTTTACCTAACATTATTTAATTTTATATTAATGTATGTACCACTAAATTTGGCCCTTTTCTCCCCATCGACTCTTTGTAGTTATTTATACTTTTGTAGTACCAATAATAGAAGAATCAACTATAAAAATTTCAGCTCAATAAAGAAAAACAGAACTATGAATTAAGTGAGAAACTCAAAAGCCTGCTTCTAAAACATGAATACGTCCACGATAATTATCACTAAGTTCTAGATAATCTAATTTTGCGGGACCAAATTGATGTATATGCGAACTTTTTCATACTTTTTTCACCAACAAATGTATATACTTCCCATCATGCATGCTCCCATGGTATCTCGCCGAGTGTCAATATATGTGAACTTACATAACCAAAAATTGATTTATAAAGATAACAATAATAAGGGAGACCTAAAAATAGAGAAAAGGGTGGTGTGGACTGTGGAGAAGGTCCCTACTTACAGAACATAGCTTCCATCAATCACACAAAAATCCAACCACTCTGAACCTTTCACTTCAGGACCAACTTCGTTATCCAATCATCTCCCAATATGCCAATACTTTCACTTATATATGAACGTGTATATATAAACCCTTCACATTTACTTCACAAAAATATCTTTTAAAAAAAGATCATAATCACAACTACTAAGCTAGAATTTTTTAGTAAATTTACTACTACGGTAATTATAAACAAATTATATAGGTTTCTTAAATAGTAGAACTTAAAATATAATGCAAAGTTATGTACGAATACTATCTTTTAATTAAAAATAACGATAAGAATGTTAAAAAAGAAAAAAAAAAAATCATGTTGATGATATATATGTTGAAGTAAAATTTAGTTATTAGGTTTAGGTATACGTCAATCATTCATGATACATGGATCCCAAACCCATAATATATCATGCATCGATCTCTGAAAATCACCAAAGCAAAAAAAACCCATGTAACATGATATACTATATTATGCATCATTTCGCCAATGTAACTTCTCTGATGCCCTGAACCTATTTCACATATGACTCATGGGAAAGACCGACAAAGGGATCGTATTACCCAAATATGGTTACGATAACATCCACTGAATATCACTCAAAATGAATTATTGTCTCTTACTAGATATATTACGGCTAGTTGATGATTTGTTTGAAAAGTTTAATCTTACAAAATTATTAATAGATTTGATGCTGCTCAAAGTGGTCTCTTTTATTTGCACCGCAAAAAGCCAGTATATATCCCCATTAGAAAAGACGTGACAAAGTGTTTAATAGATCCTTTATGTTTTCCTCGGACCCATGCATATATAAGTGTATTTAAATCTTTTATAAGGTTTTTATAGCCATAAATAAACAAATTTAGTTCAAAATAAGAATAATTAAGTAATTGGAATAGCGAGACACGTTCCTTGAGATGATAACACGAGCATATATTCTTCATCACTTTTGTTTGCTTCATATCATATACGCTAACTTATGTGTGTGTGTAATATATGATCTCAGAACTAACAAGTAAGAAGAAGAAGAATGTCGGAGAGTTTCAAAGTGTGCTTCTGTTGCAGCAGAAGCTTTAAGGAGAAAACGAGGCAGCCACCAGTGAGCATCAAGAGACTCTTCGAAGCTTACTCAAGAAACGGCAAGATGTCTTTCGATGAGCTTCTAAGATTTGTGAGTGAAGTCCAAGGAGAACGGCACGCAGGGTTGGACTACGTGCAAGATATCTTCCACAGCGTTAAACACCACAACGTTTTTCATCACCATGGACTTGTTCATCTCAACGCCTTCTATCGCTACCTCTTCAGCGATACCAACTCTCCTCTTCCCATGTCTGGCCAGGTATCTAAGTTTGGAAACTTTTTATGGATTTATTTCACAAATGGTTTTGTAATTGGGTATATTATATGTTCTTGGTTGGGTTAAGGTGCATCATGACATGAAGGCGCCGTTATCGCATTACTTTGTGTACACGGGACATAACTCTTACTTGACTGGGAACCAAGTGAACAGCAGAAGCAGCGTAGAACCGATCGTGCAGGCTCTCAGAAAAGGCGTAAAAGTGATCGAGCTCGACTTATGGCCTAATCCTTCAGGGAACGCTGCTGAAGTTCGTCATGGCAGGTTGGTCCCACTAACGAAGTCTTATAATCAACAAACAGACTCCAAAAAATGTCACACACTATATGTGTTTTGGTTCTCTCATCAGGACGCTTACTTCGCATGAAGATTTGCAGAAATGTCTAACCGCCATTAAGGATAACGCGTTTCATGTGTCTGACTATCCAGTCATCATCACTCTCGAAGATCATTTGCCACCCAAGCTTCAAGCGCAAGTTGCTAAGGTAAGTTGGTTTTGCAGAAACAGAGTATATATTTCGTTCTCTGAAAAAGAGTGATTTACAAATTTGATTGATTCTATGTTTGTAGATGTTAACTAAAACATACAGAGGGATGCTGTTTCGTCGTGTCTCAGAGAGTTTTAAGCATTTTCCATCACCAGAAGAACTTAAGGGGAAGATCCTGATCTCTACGAAGCCTCCAAAGGAGTATCTTGAGAGCAAAACTGTACACACCACAAGAACTCCAACGGTTAAAGAGACTTCGTGGAACAGAGTAGCGAACAAGATTCTTGAAGAATATAAAGATATGGAGAGTGAAGCTGTAGGATATAGAGACTTGATAGCAATCCACGCTGCAAACTGCAAAGATCCTTCAAAGGATTGCTTGAGTGATGATCCAGAGAAGCCTATACGGGTCAGCATGGACGAGCAGTGGCTAGACACTATGGTTAGGACCAGAGGAACGGATCTTGTCAGGTAAAATATAGAGTGAGAGGAGTCATAATGTTGAACCTTTTTCGACTCAAGAGTTATAAGATGAACCTGAGTCAGAGTTTGAAAAAAAACAAAAACAGGTTTACACAGAGGAATCTGGTGAGGATATATCCAAAGGGCACAAGAGTGGACTCGTCAAACTACGATCCTCATGTTGGGTGGACACACGGTGCTCAAATGGTTGCTTTTAACATGCAAGTAAGTGGAACTGGCTCATCATCGTTTGACTTGTTAAAAAATGGTTGAATAATATTTGTGTTGAAAAGGGACATGGGAAGCAACTATGGATAATGCAAGGAATGTTCAGGGGGAATGGTGGATGTGGGTACGTTAAAAAGCCTCGCATCTTGCTAGACGAGCACACACTCTTCGACCCTTGCAAAAGGTTTCCCATTAAGACCACTCTTAAGGTTAAGATTTACACTGGCGAAGGATGGGATTTGGATTTCCATCATACACACTTTGATCAATACTCTCCTCCAGATTTCTTCGTCAAGGTAAACAACAACTACTACTCTTCTTTTAAACTAGATTTCTTCGTAACTGTGTGTGTGTTGCATTTGCTGCATCAGATTGGAATAGCAGGAGTACCGAGAGACACGGTCTCATACAGAACGGAAACAGCTGTCGATCAGTGGTTTCCTATATGGGGCAACGACGAGTTCCTGTTTCAGCTGTCTGTTCCAGAACTGGCGCTTCTGTGGTTCAAAGTCCAAGACTACGACAATGACACCCAGAATGATTTCGCAGGACAGACATGTCTTCCTCTGCCGGAACTGAAGTCCGGAGTTAGAGCCGTCCGGCTTCACGATCGAACAGGCAAGGCCTACAAGAACACGAGGCTTCTCGTCAGCTTCGCCTTGGATCCTCCTTATACGTTTCGTTGAATCTCGTTTTCTTTCCGAAATAAGCCACACAGTGTGTATCTCTGTTTGCACGTTTATAAATTTATAATGTACAATTATTTGCGCCCTAGCTAGAACGGGATAAAGTGTGACAACATATAAATACTATTAAAGATTCGATATTTGATGACTGTAGCCGCCTGCCTAGAACGGGGTGCCTTGTTTGACTTGCCAACTTCAACCACATTTCTTTTTGTTTACTTGAAAGTTAAAAATAAATACTAGAGAGGAAGAAAAACAGAGCTTTCTTTCTAAGATCATCAACGCACCATGGAAGAAGAAGGCAGCCCAGATATCATCATCGTTGGCGCCGGTATCTCCGGCCTTTCCACCGCTGTTGGACTACACAGGTGTGTGTGGCGTGCCTTTTGAGTTGTTATTAAGCAGAGTAAGTTAACTAAAGTGGTGTGTGTCACAGGCTTGGGATCAGAAGCATGGTGCTGGAATCTTCGGAGACACTGAGAGCGACAGGATTTGCATTTACCACTTGGTTCAATGCTTGGAAGGCCATGGAAGCTCTCGGCGTTTCTCAGCATATTCGCAGTCTCCATGATCGCCTTGAAGGGTATCAAACTAACACTATTATTACTATTCATATATAATCAGCTCAGTAAAAAAGGGGACTCATCTTTGATTTTGCTGCAGATGGGTGGTTGGAACAATTTCTGCAGGAACTCCTCCCACAGAGATGCTGTTTCCAGAATCCGAGTATGTTTCTTCTTCTCTGCACAGAGCATATGAATGTTAAAACAATAAATAAGATAACTTCAATAATATTGTTGAATGATTTTGTCAGAGAATATGAGTCTCGATGCGTACAGAGGAAGCTGTTGTTAGAGGCTCTAGCAGGTGAGTTGCCTGAAGAGACCATCAGGTTTTCGTCTAAGGTTGTTCATATTGAATTGTCTGGATGCTACAAGAAGGTTCATCTCTCCGACGGGACCATTCTCAAAACCAAGGTAAATAACTACTTGTCCTCTGTAAACCATGTGAGGCCTGGTCTTGCTACGGAATTGTAGGGTTTCTAAACGAAATGCAGGTTTTGGTAGGGTGCGATGGAGTGTACTCAGTGGTTGGTAAGTGGCTAGGCTTCAAAAATCCCGCTACAACTGCCCGGTTAGCAATCCGAGGGCTCACACATTTTCCGGAAGGCCATGGATTTGGGAAAAGGTTCTTCCAGTTTTATGGAGACGGCGTTCGTTCCGGTTTTATCCCATGTGACCACAACACTGTCTACTGGTTCCTAACCCACACCTCCACTGATATAGGTGAAGATATGCAACTTTACCTGATATCTAATATCTAACTACAAGCAGCTTCTTGTTCATATCATACTACTGTCTTTGACTCTTCTCCTTGCGCTTGTTAGATGAGGAGACAAATTCGGAAATCCTCAAAGAGTTTGTGCTGAACAAGATCAAAGACTTGCCTGAAAACATTAAGAATGTGGTGGAGACCACTGATCTTGATAGCATGGTGATGTCTCAACTGAAGTACCGACCTCCATGGGAACTGCTATGGTCAAACATCACAAAAGACAACGTGTGCGTTGCAGGAGATGCACTTCACCCAATGACTCCTGATATCGGACAAGGAGGTTGCTCAGCCATGGAGGATGGAGTTATCCTTGCTCGTTGTCTAGGTGAAGCGATAAAGGCAAAGAGTCTGAAAGGTGAAACAGAAGAAAATGAAGAAGAGGGTTATAAGAGGATTGAAGAAGGTTTGAAGAAGTATGCAGGAGAAAGGAAATGGAGAAGCATTGATCTTATAACAACGGCATATACAGTAGGATTCATACAGCAGAGCAGAGGGAAGTGGATGAACATGTTCAGAGACAGGTTCCTGTCGTCTTACCTTTCTAGGATGCTGCTGAAAAAGTCCCATTTCGATTGCGGAAGCCTTGTCCCATGATGATTCTCAAACATAAGTCAAAAGCTTGTGATTCTTCTTGTCATCACCAACTGCAGAACAGTTTTCACCTTTGGTTTGCTTCAAAGACTATCTATCTGTTTAGTGTTATTTCATATAACAAACTCAGAATTAATAAAGTAAGTTTGTGTAGTGAACAAGAAGCTCTTTTATTTTTTACGGCAATCTAAAGCTCTGATATCAACAAGTGATGAATGAGAAAAGAAAATGACTACTTCAATTGAACCATAGCAGAAGTTATGTTTATTACATTATAACGTATGCGAGCCTCGTTCAAACAGGAATGGATTCAGAAAGAAAAAGAAAAGGAACCTGAAGGCTGAGGAGAGATTTGAGTGTTAGGAAAGAGAGAAGAGGCAAGGTGACAAAAGTTCCCACTGGATCGAATCGCATCAGCGGCAACCCCGGTGGCCGGCGATGGCGAGCAGCGATGAAGACGCATGTGATCATCTGGGCGGGGCTGGGTTTTTAAGGAATTTCTCCTCTATTTGGGCCTTTCTTTTTTCTATTTTAAGGCCCATTTTGTGACTGCTTATGGGCCCATTTGAATACAGGAGAAAGGTCGCCACTATTGACCAAGTCATGGTTGCTGCCACTTGATTGATAAAGAAAAACGAAAACAAACAATTATGTGATTTAGATCTGAGTCTGACCAATATTGTTATATCTTTAGGAATTTGTTTGTTTGTAATAATTTATAAGTCAATAGTCAAATGAATGGTTATCGTAGACTTTTCCAATTGCCATTTTCTTGTTTATAAAAATATCCATAATACACAGACTTAAAGGGGCCTCTGACTCCATTATATCTATCGAATCATATATACCAGTCGTAGTATGACGCGTTGAAGAACAGAAACGAAACGAACCAAAAAGTCTTCTCCGGCAACTTTAGATCCTCCAGCAGCAAGGTACTCACTCTTATGAATTCCTAACATATGTATAATTACTATACAACCAAGGTACTAATTTGCATGCCTTCTTATGTTCCGGTCTAACCACAGATCATTTCTCAATCCCATCCTTTGCCTCAACCCAATATGGACTTCTTCACTTCAAGCAAAGCTAAGAAAGATAGCAAAAAATCATCAGGTAACTCCCTTTTTTGGGAATCTAAGATAATAGCCGGAATGTTTAACTCTCGCTGGGGATGGTGAAAGACTAGACTTTCTCAAACTGATCCTATTTAGTATTTACTATCATCATCCTCTTAGCATATCCAAACTTTCTCTTCAGGACTCTTTGGCAAGAAAACTGTCAGCAAGAGCACTCCGGGCAGCCCTGCTCATCCCCCCGGCGCTAGATCCCCGCCCCCATCGTATCTTTCAAACAAAAGAGCCGAAACAGAGTACGATTTCCCCATGTCCAATGAACAAAGACCATACTGGAAACAGCCTGCCTCTGAACGCGTCCCCAACTCCCACCCTAGGCCTCCCGTGTATGGATACGGCACGGTACTCATCTATCCCCTGTTTCATTCCCCAAAACCAATTGAGTTTATTTGAAACAAACGTAGTATACGTATCTAATACTGTGTTTGCCTTCTCCTCAATTGCAGCCCGACCATCGTCGAGACCACGGTAGAGAAAGAATGGAGGCCATGAGTTATGAGCCAGAGACCAACGCTCCTTCCAGCCCATATCATCCAGCTGGAAACCGCACGGTACTTTCTGCTTCTTCTGATTCGAGTCTTCTACTGTCTCCACCGTTTGTTTCCTGATACCATTCTCTCTAAACCTGCAGCCTGAACGTCCTAGGAAATCAACCGAGTATCGTCGAGAACACCAGGATCGAATGTATGAAGCAGATACCCGAAGCAATGCGAGCCCATTTCACCCATTCAGAAGCCCTTCTCCATCTCCATTCCACACGGTACTAATAACCTAAACTTCTGATGACCTGCTTCGTATTCAAACCCATCAATCACTAAATAGAATGCATTGCTTTTTAAATGCTTGATTTCAGCCTGATCGCCGCAGAGACCACTACGACATGTATGAGCCTGAGGCCAACACCATGCTGCAGAATAGCGCTCCAGGGAGCCCATTCCATCCAGCTGGAAGCCGCTCTCCACCACCATACAGAACGGTAAGTCTTGCTCGTGATTCTTGAGTACACGATGAGCCACATAGATGACATAAACTCTCTCTCTCTAATTGCAGCCTGATCGTCGTAGTAACTATGATAAAGAGCAATTTGAGGACCTGTACGAGCAAGATGGTGATGTCACACCGCGAAACAGCTCTCCACCGAGCCCGTTTCATCCAGCAGCATACAAAACGGTCGGTACTCAAAAACTCGATACTGGCTTCTTTTTGGGGATAAGTAAATCAAATTCTCTTTCTAGTGAGTCACTTAGACTGACAATAGAATATGTTCTTGTTATGCTGCAGTCTGATCAACGTAGTAACCATGGTAAAGAGCAAATTGAGGACTTTTATGAGCAAGATGACGATGTAACACCACGAAACAGCTCTCCACCTAGCCCATTGCATCCAGCAGCAAGCCATTCACCACCACCACCACAACCATACAGAACGGTACTCAAAAAATCTTAAGTCTGGCTCATTGTTTTTGTTTCAGCTTCTTCCTAGTGATAAAAAACGTCCTCTTGACAGTGAGTCACATATATTGAATTTTCTCTCTAATTGTGCAGCCTGACCATCGTAGAAGCCACCAGGATAACGAGGATTTCGAGGCAATGTATGAGCTAGATGGCGACTTAATACACCAGAAGAGCGCTCCTCCGAGTCCCGTTCATGGACCATACTATTCATCCAGCGACGACGATAATCACTCCACCTACCTCTATCCAGAAATCCGCAGCCCACTTCGTTCCAGGATCGTATCCGAGAACAGCACGGTGTGAATCCTTTCCCAACTCTCTCTCTCTCTCTCTCACAGTCACTAATGATTCTGAAATGCCTAAAAAACAAAGAAATGACAATGCTTTAAACCTGCAGCCTGTTCACCACAACTACCAGATAGTTGCGGCCGAGACCTATGAGCAAGACAAGCAGTTCGAGCCGCCGGAGCTGCCTGACGAGTCACAAAGCTTCACAATGCAGGAGATTACCAAAATGCGAGGACTCAAGAACTACGAAAGCGGCAAGGAAGAGAGTCAATCAATGATATCCGAGGCTTACGTATCCGTCGCGAATTACAGAGTGAGGCAGAGCGTGTCGGAAACCCTGCAGGCGATCATCGACAAGCACGGCGACATCGCAGCCTCCTCGAAGCTGCAAGCAATGGCAACTCGGTCTTATTACCTGGAATCCCTAGCCGCTGTGGTGATGGAGCTGAAAAAGACGGTTCTGAGGGATTTGACGAAAACGCGCGTGGCGGAGATCGCGGCGGTGGTGAAAGACATGGAGTCGGTGAAAATCAACGTGTCGTGGCTAAAGACAGCGGTAACGGAACTGGCGGAGGCGGTGGAGTATTTCGGGCAGTACGACACGGCGAAGGTGGAGAAAGAGGTGTGCGAGAGAGATCTGACGGCGAAAAAGGGGGAGATGGAGGAGATGACGGCGGAGCTGGTGAAGAGGGAGAAGGAAATCAAAGAATGCAGAGAGAAGGTGACGGTGGTCGCAGGGAGGCTAGGGCAGCTGGAGATGAAAGGTTCGAAATTGAACAAGAATCTCGACCTCTTCCAGTCCAAAGTCCACAAATTCCAAGGAGAAGCCGTCCTTCTCCACCTTTAGCTCCGTCTCCAATTTCTTCCGTTTTGGATCTCATTATTCAATTATTTTCTATTGACATGAAATGTTTATAAATTTAAAGTTTGGGGCCATTAGTGTAATTCTTAAAAAGATTTAAAAAGCTTTTATGTTGAATGTTGAGAGTCAAGGTCAGCTATTGCAGAAGCGTAGATTGTTTCAGAGTCAAGCATCTCAATACATTGTAATAATATGCATGCGTGTGTTTCAAGCTATATATTTATGTATGTGCATTTTACTCTTGTTTATATCTTCTGTGATATCAAAACTTGATTGACTTGGTGGTCAACACTTGTTATAGCAAACAAACAAACTATAGCAGTACTCTCTCAGTCTCTTGTATGCATTGCAAAGAAAAAACAAAACATCCGTCTCCTTTCAGCCTCAGATTTCAACAATTTGTTCTTTACTTCTGAAATTTCCTCATTTCGTGAATCCTTCAAGTCAATTCTGTGTCGTGTTCTCAGACCTATTCATTCCATCACAATCATCCATCTCAATTTCCTTCCTTCTTCCTCTGAAACCTTTTGACTCTGTCTTTGGTTGTAAACTTCTTTGCTTTTTTCCTGTTAGCGTAAACCCTCACTTTTATAACAACTTCTCACTTTCTTCGTGTGGAGGATCTTTCCAGAGAGAGAGAGAAAGATATACGCTTCTCTGTTAATTAGTCAGGTTCTAAGTTTTGATCTCCAAGTCTCTGAGAGGGTAGTGGCATGTCTGGAATAGTACATCATGATTGTCCTAACTCAGGAAATCCCTACCACGAGTGCCACGATCAGTGTTTCAAGAGAATAAGCTCCGGAGATGTCCCCAAGAAGGAGAAAAAACGGTTTGGTAAGAAGCTTCTCATTTTGTTTGCATTTCAAGATGACTGTACTTGTTATATAGATTAAAGAAACTGTGGAACTTTGTCTCTTTGTCTAAGGCTTTGGTAAACCAGCTTGTAGCAAGGAAACGCCTCTTACCAGTCCGGTTCGTGTTATTGCGGGAAACAGATCACCACTTCCGAGTTATTACGGAAAAAGAATGGATGAGTCAGACGAGTCCCCCTCCTTCTCTTCCTCCGATGACTCTTTCAATGCAAACTTGCCCACACCACGTTCCACTTTACATGGGAACGAAACTGCCCCGGGAATCAATTGGCTCCCCATGTCGCCTTCTTTCGCTGTGTATTGCAAGAAAGATTGTTTCTCATCAAGGGTGAGCATTTATTCTCGGTCAGTGTTATCTATATAAACTTTGTTAAGTGCACATCTTTTGGATGTTTATTTTGGCTCTTGTTTTCGATGTGAAGATCGATCACCGTGAAGGTGAAGCTCCAATTCTTGATGAAATGCCATCTAAGACTCGGCTTAAGACACCTCTAAGTCCTGATACTAGGCCAAGGAAATCAGAACACAGGACAAGAAACCAAGGACCACGCTCAAAGACTCCAGAACCTAGAGGAAGTTACCTTGAACCACCCAGGTCTAGGATCCCACAAACTCAGCCGGTACCACACAGATCCCTTGAAAGTGCTGGTCTCAAATCACCTCAGAAAGGTGAAACTCGGCCTCATATCCCCCAAACTCAGCCAACATCCTTCAACATCGGTGGTAACTATCATTACGCTGCTCAAGCATCCAAATATCATGCTAATAAAGCGGATTCAGTGTACACTAAAGACAGAGACAAATGCGTTATACTTTATCCCGATATTCTTTTGTCCCCTCAAGAAAATCTGACATCAAGATCCATTACGGTATTGGTCTGTCTCTCTGCTTTAGCATCTGTCATTTATCTTAATTAGTACCGCAGAAACATGAGTCTGATCAACAAGAATAACTTTCCACTCTTGGATGGCTCTATTTATCAAGAAGAGTATTGCTCAAATAATCACAAGAAATTTTCCTTCATCTCTCCTGCAGATGCTTCCCCAAAAATCCCGTACACCACTAGACAAACAATCGAAGGAGCCATTACAGCTGCCTGTCGAATGCCATAGCTTTACTCCATCTGAGATCGAATGCATGAAAGCGTTAAAGATTTACGAAACAGGAGAGGAAATGAAGTCAATGATTTCAGAGTCGTATGTCTCTGTAGGAAGCTACAAGGTCAGAGCGAGCGTCTCGTCCACTCTGCAGAAAATCCTGGACAAGCATGGAGACATAGCGTCCGGTTCCAAACTTCAGTCACTGCGCACAAAATCTTACTCGCTTGAGACTCTAGCCGCGGTGGTTCTTGAACTCCAATCGACGCCCCTGAAGAAATTGAAGCAGGCACGCGTGTTGGAAATGCTATCGGTTGTTATAGACGCAGAGTCTGTTAAAATCAGAGCTGGTTGGCTCAGGGAGATCCTGAACGAGATTCTTGAAGCGGCCCACCACTATGATGGACACGAGACAACGGTGGTGGAGAAGGAAGGGCGTGAACGGGATATGCTGCTTGAAAGAGAAGAAATGAAGAAGATACAGGAGGAGGTGAGATTGAAGGAGAAGGAGGCAAAGGACTTTCGTAAAGGAGTCATGGAAATGGCAGGGCGTTTGGGAGAACTGAAGATGAAGCGAGCGCGTTTGGAGAAACGCTTGGCGTTTCTGAGCTCCAAGGTGGAAAAGTTTGAGGGGGAATCTTTGTTAGAGAACGTCTTTTGATCAACCTTATGCTTTTGTTTTGGTTTTTCTAGCTAGCAGAGATGGGGTTTTATGGTTGCAATCAAAACATGATGTGCTAAAGAACTTAGAAGACATGAAATTTCTGAAAATAGTGAATGGATTTAAAGACAAGAGTTTATCTACATACTAAACAAGATGGATCCGTATGTACAGTGTCGTACACAACATGAAACAAAAGAGTTAAACACGATTCACGGGCACATAACGTCAAGGCTTCTTATGCTGTTTCTCTATGTCATACAGGACACAAACATCTGCAGCCGTTTTCATCTGACACACGCGACCACAGAAAAAAAGACACAATAAGAACTAGAGATGCCTAGTCTATTAGAGGGATTGAATAGTTGTGAATCAGACTTACCTGAATCACATTGATGATCTGCTTGATGGACCAACCAAATATGCTCAAAGCCAAGAGTAAAGAGAGCGGTGAAATCTGCATCAATGATTTCACTACCACCTGAGGTTTGAAAACAATTGGAACCATGAATAATGCAGTAGGAAAAGCTCAAGAGATTAAAGGGGAAAGAGAATAGAAGAGAAGCTCACGTTCATCAAGTTTTCGGTTTGGTTCGTTGCTATGAGAAGAAGGATTATATAAAGAACCTGTAGTCATTTGACTATTTGAGAAACTCTGTGTTTACAATATCTCCCAATAGAAATACATTGAAAAAAAGTTAAGTAGCTCAGATATCAATGATCCAATTACCTCGCAGGAAACACAGCAATAACCCATGAACATCCGGTTTCCATAATAGAGTCTAAAGAGCCAGCTCGTGCTATCTTTCACATCCTTATGGCTGGTCTTCCCTGATAGGAAGGTACTGCGAATCAAGTATTAAATTCCTGGTTTGCTATGTACAAGAACAATACATCTAAGAAGTTGAATGAAGATTTTATGTAGCAACAAAGAGTACCTGTACATTTGCAGCCAGTGACTAGCGATATCTAAAGCCAGCAATGACAGGAAAACCAAGCTAGGCCTGTTTGTAATTGTGAAAGTCCAAGACTACATGTTAAACAAAGATTACGTAGAAAACCAGATAAGTCCATGAAACGGAGATGTCAGTGTAAAGAAGTAGAGAACACTGACACCTGTATATCTGGGAGAGAATCACGAGAAGACAGGCTGTGCTGACTCTGTAACCATGCGCAGACCCCAAAATATATGACAAAAATGTTAAATGAGATTAAAAGAATGAGCAAGTTGAAACTCGGGAATATGTAGCGGAAGATTCACCTATCTGTAACCATATCCAAAACAGCTCCAAATGTAGAGACTGAAAGGAAAAGAGTTGTGTGTTACGTTCAATCGTTTCTGATAATGTAGAACAAGAATAAACTGTGTATGGGACTAAAAATATTGATCAATGAGACAATGACATGAAATGTCATATTTAATCAATGTCAGGATCATAGAGGAAGCATAAGTAATGAGTTAGTTGAAGCTAAGAAAAGAGATGGGGAGAATGAAAAGAGCACCTTGGTTAAATTTACGAGCGCACCATCCATCCACAGCATCACAACAAAAACTGGAAACAAGATTGGGTAAAGAGTGACTAACATATGAAAGAAGAAGCACCAAACACACAAGATCAAAAAAGGAGAAGAACATGATGTTGGTACCACAAGGATAAAGTCACCTGAAAAAGTACAAGAGGGAGAAGAGTGTCTTGTTGGAGAAGCACACAGAGAAGGCAATGCAGTTCAAGAGAACTCTCATGTACCCTGCCAATTTTGCATGTAACAACACTAATCTCATATGGTTTAAAAAAAATGAAATTTTTAAAGACAGAAGAAAGGAAGTAGCAAAAAACCGACCAACGATATTGGGAATGTAGAGGTAGACTGACAACGTCGCCGGTCTCTGTTTAGCCATAACAGAGAGAGAGAGACTTCAGTTTGGGCAATCTGTTCCCCAACGAAGAAAACAAGGATCTCGCCAATGAAGGGATACCTACACGAGATTAGAAAGAAAAAAGGAACAAACTTTGTGGGAAAATGCGTACGGACAGAGGAACCCCAAATCCGGTAAATACGTGAACACACACACACAAACAAAGTAGGTCAATCGATTTTCAGACGCAACTGGAAATATCAAATCTCAAAGTAAGTATGGGGAAATTAAATATTTCTCACCTGCCTAAGAGAAATTGGGAACGAAGGGATCCGCAGGATGAGCCTGCAGACTTTGTTGGAAGCTCTCACAAGAATCAGATTCGCCTCTCTCTCAAGCAAAAACGTTTTTTCGTTTAATATTCTCAAATTCAATTTGTGAAATACAGTACTAACATTTGTTAAATTATTTGTAAAACTTTTCTCGGTTTCGCCGCTTCAACACTGAAAATTTGCATATTTTATTTGCAAACAATACATACACGCATATATCGTTAATTTTCTTCTTCTTCCACGCACACTTTATTTACTGCTGAATTCGGATTGTGTCATTAGTCATTACTCACTCATTACTAATTTCCACAAACCTTTGTATCTTCATCGCTTAAGACTATAATTGATGATGGGATTTTCGGATATATGAACTTGAATCCCATGGGGGTCCAGATATCCAGATGGTTCTACTTGCAAGTCTTGCAAATCTAAATGGAATTAAAACTCGGTTGATTTTTGTCAAAAAATCGCCAAAAATATAAAATGGTAAGTAAGTGGGCCTCAGAAAAATCCATTAGAAAGCCTAGACCAAATTTTGGAGTGGGCTTCATAAAATAAACAAATCTGGTCATCAAGGTCGGTACGTCGGTGTGACTTTGCGAGTCATCATCGATTATCCAAAAACAATAACTCCTCTCTTTACTTTCTTCCCATGCACCAAGAATATATTTTTTTTATTATTATTTATTAAACAAAAAAAAAAGTAAAGCAGCAGAAAATCTAACGCACGACTCTTGTCCCAAGATCAGTCTCAGTCATCATCAAAACAGAAAATTTTATTATCCATTGTAATTTTATTTTTTTCTTACAAATTACAACTCTTTTTTTTTTCATTCATGGAATTGGAATGAAGAAATGTTTTAAGCCAATCCAAAAAAGAAACCGAAAAAAAAAAACTAGAAATTAGGAAACCGTTAGCAAGAAGAGAAGAATCGAGACGGCGACTAGGAAACTGCTGGGACCAGAAAAGAAAGGTGACCCATCCATCATTCACTTAATTAGATACATACTGTATTACTTATTACAATAATGCCTATATATATTCTCCCAATTCATCATTTACTTCTTTACACCTCCACTTTCCCTTTTGCCCCTCTTTTTTACAGATTTCACTCTCTGCTCTACTACTCTCTCCTCCTCCTCCTCCTAAAGAAAGTTCTTAACTCTCCTGGGTTCTTCAGGTTTTTCCTTTTCTGGAATAAAAAGAAGAAGAAATGGGTGTTCTTGATCATGTCTCTGAAATGTTTGACTGCTCTCATGGTCACAAGATTAAAAAGCGCAAACAGTTGCAGGTACTTTCCCTCTTCCTTTTCTTATCTTAGCAGATTCAGCTGATAACTTAGATCTTGGTTTGCAAAAAAACAAACATAATAATTCGTTGAAAAGTTATGATGAATGAGTCTAGTAGAAACTAGCTTCGATGGTTACTAGGAAAGTTTGAGTGTTACTTAGTAGATCTCGTATATTATAGTTCCATAAATAGACTGCCATTAGCAAGTTTATTATTGTGGTTTTGGCTGGCTAATTTGTGTTACCTTTCTTACTTCAGATCTTTTTTAATATCTCTGTGTTTTTTTATCTGAAGAAGTATATCCAAATTGTTACATGATATAAGTGGGATTTTATTTGAAGCAGTTTTTGTTTTGAGTTAATGTTCCTTCCTAACGCCGACCGAATAGATTCTTTTAATCTGAAATATAAGTTGATACAGCCATCTGTTAGATTTTACACCGGGATTTGTATTCTTCTCGCTGTCAGGAATACTATATAAAATCATTAATTTCCGGGGAAACCAACCACGTTAATTTTTCTCACTAGTCATGATGATATGGTTAAAGTCTTTCAATTGTGGACATTTACTATTCTTCTTAGATATTTTTAAAGTAGGCTAATTTTGTCGTTTTGTGTCGACTGCTTGATGAGGATAGACGGTGGAGATTAAAGTGAAAATGGACTGCGAAGGTTGCGAGCGGAAAGTGCGGCGTTCTGTCGAAGGCATGAAGGGTGTGTCTTCTGTGACGTTGGAGCCCAAAGCCCATAAAGTCACTGTAGTCGGCTACGTCGATCCCAACAAGGTGGTGGCTCGAATGTCTCACAGGACCGGCAAGAAAGTCGAGCTCTGGCCATATGTGCCCTACGACGTGGTCGCTCATCCTTACGCTGCCGGTGTCTACGACAAGAAGGCACCCTCCGGTTATGTCCGAAGAGTCGACGACCCCGGAGTGTCGCAGCTGGCTCGTGCTAGCTCCACCGAGGTCCGCTACACCACTGCATTTAGCGACGAGAACCCGGCGGCTTGTGTGGTCATGTGATGTCATATGGACTACTACTGTTTCAATTTGTTATGGCTTAATTTAATGTCTTGTTTTGTACATTAATACCATAACGGTAGGTTTCTTGTTTTGGTTTTAGTTCCTTGGTCTGTATTCCTTACACTTTATGATTGCAATATGTGTTTTTCCCTTTCTTCCAAAGACTTTTAATGTTAATAAATATTTCTACCCAAAATTAAATTATTTTCATTTATGGTTTGTAATTGTGAAGAAAGCTTCAAATGCGGATCAAGTTGTAGTTAAGAAAACCATTAAATTAAAATAGAGAGAGTAGTTGAAACAAGGGTTCCGAGCTTCCCTCTTTAACCTAGGACATCCTTAAAACAAGGGAACAATATAATACAAGTTGTAACATTTATGTATCAAAGTGTTTATCGATGAGCAAATCAAGTAGAATTAGGATGAAGTCGAGAACACGATACTTGATAGCGATTCTACTTGTAATTTCGCTCTGTTCCAAGGCAAGCAGCCATGATGATGAGAAAAAGAAGAAAGGAGTAACATACGACGGTTCTGAGCGGAACTTCATTGATCATAAATGGAAAAAGAGAGCTTCTTTTCTCTGGTTCTGTTCATTACCCTCGAAGCACACCTCACGTAAGCACGTCTACTCTGTTTTTATTATTACCCAATCAAAAAGATGATTTCACTTCATGGATCGGATTCTGGTTTTGTTGCAGATGTGGCCCAGTATCATTGACAAAGCTAGAATTGGGGGACTTAACACCATCCAAACTTATGTTTTCTGGAATGTCCATGAGCCTGAACAAGGCAAGGTATCATCGACTTCAATTCTCTCTTAAGATCATTCCTTCTTTTTTCTTTTTGGGTGATTTGATCATTTGCCTTAAAATGGTTCAGTATGATTTCAAGGGGAGATTTGACTTGGTGAAATTCATCAAACTAATCCACGAGAAAGGTCTCTATGTCACTCTCAGACTCGGACCCTTTATCCAAGCCGAATGGAACCACGGGTACGAAATATTCAAACCATAAAAATTCATTTATAAGAGATGCTAACCTAATTCATATTTCAGAGGGTTGCCGTACTGGCTACGCGAGGTCCCAGATGTTTACTTCCGTACAAATAATGAACCTTTTAAGGAACATACAGAGAGATATGTGAGGAAAATACTTGGGATGATGAAGGAAGAGAAGCTGTTCGCTTCACAAGGAGGTCCCATCATCTTGGGACAGGTACACATATACTACACATTCATCATCCATCTTGTGAAAGCAGAAACATTGAAATCTCTAAGATTACATAAATAAATGGCAGATAGAGAATGAGTACAACGCGGTTCAGCTAGCCTACAAGGAGAATGGAGAGAAGTATATAAAATGGGCAGCAAATTTGGTGGAGTCAATGAATCTGGGAATCCCCTGGGTTATGTGCAAACAAAACGATGCTCCTGGCAATCTGATTAATGCTTGTAATGGAAGGCATTGCGGAGATACTTTCCCAGGACCAAACAGACACGATAAGCCCTCCTTATGGACCGAGAATTGGACTACTCAGTACGCTCCACACATCAAACTCTCATGATCAACACAAACTACAATCTTACGTTGGTTTCTTTTGTTCTTAGGTTTCGAGTTTTTGGGGATCCTCCAACACAGAGAACAGTCGAAGATATTGCATTCTCAGTCGCTAGATACTTCTCTAAGAACGGATCCCATGTCAACTACTACATGGTACTTTTAAATCATGTTTTTTATATGCGTCATGTTTACATAGATTGAGCTTTGTTTCTGTACAGTACCATGGCGGAACAAACTTCGGACGCACGTCTGCTCATTTCGTTACCACTCGTTACTATGACGATGCGCCACTTGACGAATTTGGTACATCCAGAACCCAAAAGTTAAGCCATACCAGCTTTGGGTCGTAATCACAAGTTGACGGTTATTTTATAGGTTTGGAGAAAGCTCCAAAATACGGTCACCTAAAACATGTGCACAGAGCACTTAGATTGTGCAAGAAGGCACTTTTTTGGGGTCAACTTCGCGCCCAGACACTTGGTCCCGATACCGAGGTAACCTAAACCAAAAATTATGTTATCCGGTTTTTGTAAACCGGAGCTTAACGATTCAATACTGGTTTTGCAGGTTAGGTACTACGAGCAGCCAGGGACAAAAGTGTGTGCGGCTTTCTTATCGAACAATAACACAAGAGATACTAATACGATTAAATTCAAAGGTCAAGATTACGTTTTACCGTCTCGTTCTATCAGCATCTTACCGGATTGTAAAACAGTCGTTTACAATACTGCACAGGTGAGTAGAAATAACCGGTTCGATTTGGTTTAAAGAAAACCATAATGTTTGATTTATCCGCATTGTTCTGAAACAGATTGTAGCCCAACACAGTTGGAGAGATTTTGTCAAGTCAGAGAAGACAAGCAAAGGTCTCAAATTTGAGATGTTTAGTGAAAATATTCCTTCCTTACTTGACGGTGATTCTTTGATTCCGGGGGAGCTTTATTACTTAACTAAAGACAAAACAGATTATGCTTGGTATACCACAAGGTATAACTTCCTTCGCAAGCAACATTTTGTTTTTGGTCTTTTAAGCTTTATAGAGAAACTTTGTAAGTTGATTCCATTGCTAACAGCGTAAAGATTGACGAAGATGACTTTCCAGACCAAAAAGGTCTGAAGACTATACTGAGAGTAGCGAGTCTTGGTCACGCACTGATCGTTTACGTTAACGGAGAGTACGCAGGTACTTTAACACTAAAATTAAGGGGATATAAGACACATAGAGGTTTTTAACTTTTTGTTTGCTAATTTTTTGGTAGGGAAAGCACATGGACGCCATGAAATGAAGAGTTTCGAGTTTGCAAAACCAGTGAACTTTAAAACCGGAGATAATCGCATTTCAATTTTGGGTGTACTAACCGGATTACCAGTGAGTTAAACAATCAAGATCGAGATTATATCTGTCACACCAAACAGAGTAAAAATTTTAGTTATAATGTTTCAGGACAGTGGATCATACATGGAACACAGGTTTGCTGGTCCACGTGCTATTTCAATCATCGGTTTAAAGTCAGGAACGCGAGATTTGACCGAGAACAATGAATGGGGACACTTGGTATATATATGCATGCGACCAATATAATAGACCATTTTTCTATCTTGGTTTGGGATATAATGAAGTTTAATCCGGTTAATGCAGGCCGGTTTGGAAGGTGAAAAGAAAGAGGTGTACACAGAGGAAGGATCTAAGAAGGTGAAATGGGAGAAAGATGGTAAACGTAAGCCTCTTACGTGGTACAAGGTAAACACATAACTCAATAAAACGTTTCTTAATATATAAGATGTTTACGCATTTGTCTTAATCAATGGATTCACAGACCTACTTTGAGACACCAGAGGGAGTGAACGCGGTCGCGATTAGGATGAAAGCAATGGGGAAGGGATTGATTTGGGTTAATGGAATTGGCGTAGGGAGATATTGGATGTCTTTCCTTTCTCCACTGGGAGAGCCAACTCAAACGGAGTAGGTTTCTATAGATATGACTTGCGGGACAAGAAACTGATTAGAGACTAAACCCCTATATATATGGTGGACAGGTACCATATACCGAGATCTTTCATGAAGGGGGAGAAGAAGAAGAACATGCTGGTGATTCTCGAGGAAGAACCAGGGGTGAAGTTAGAGTCTATTGATTTCGTGTTGGTGAATAGAGACACAATCTGTAGTAATGTCGGGGAGGATTACCCAGTATCGGTGAAATCGTGGAAGAGAGAAGGGCCAAAGATAGTTTCGAGAAGCAAAGATATGAGGCTAAAGGCAGTGATGAGGTGTCCACCGGAGAAACAAATGGTGGAAGTACAATTTGCAAGCTTCGGAGATCCGACAGGAACTTGTGGTAACTTCACAATGGGGAAGTGCTCTGCATCTAAGTCAAAGGAGGTGGTCGAGAAGGTAATGTGTGATGATTGAAGCATCTTAGTTATTGAGTCATTTTTATATATATAGTTGATAGCTTTGTGTTAATTTATGGAACAGGAGTGTTTGGGTAGGAATTATTGTTCCATAGTAGTAGCGAGGGAGACTTTTGGGGACAAAGGGTGTCCGGAGATAGTGAAGACATTGGCAGTGCAAGTCAAGTGTGAGAAGAAAGAAGGAAAACAAGATGAGAAGAAGAAGAAAGAAGATAAAGACGAAGAGGAAGAGGACGATGAAGATGATGATGAAGAAGAAGAAGAAGAAGACAAAGAGAACAAAGATACAAAGGATATGGAGAACAAAAATCAAGATATGTAAACAAGACTACTTCTCATTATTTTGAGTCTTGGAGTTTTTAAACTCTTTTTTGTTATTAGAAAAAAACAAATATTTAATTAGTAATTTATAGCATGTGGTTTTTGTTATCTTTTGTTCAATTAATTATAGCTTAATATAAACCACTAATTATGTAATTTGTTTTGCTAAATTCCTTTTACAGTTAGGATTCCTTGTTTTGCTTTAAGCTCAAGGATTGTGAGTTAGGGTTTCGTTTAATCTCGTAAGCAAATCAACGAATAGAAGATGGTGTTTCTCTCGATTCCCAACGTGAAGACCATGTCGATTAATGTGAACCCTAGTGCAACTACCATCTCTGCCTTCGAATCGAACAATTGGTCCATCAACGCACGCATCTTCCCCAACCTCTCCTTTGTTACTCGCTCTGTCTCCGAAACCCTAGTCTTGATTCCGATTCTGCCCTGGTGTCGGATCTAGGTTTTGGCCCTTTCTCTACGGTAGTTGTTAATGTCCCTCTAATCGGTGGAGCGGCTCCGCCTCAGCCCCGCTTCAATTTAATGCCTCCGTCAAACTATGTCGCTGGTTTGGGTCGTGGGGCTGCAGGGTTTACTACCCGCTCCGATATTGGTCCTGCTCGTGCTAATGGCGATGGAAACGCTGACGTGAATCACAAGTTTGATGATTTTGAAGGGCATGATGCCGGATTGTTCGCTAATGCCGAGAGTGATGACCAAGACAAAGAGGCTGATGCTATTTGGGACGCAATTGATAGGAGGATGGATTCGAGGAGGAAAGACAGAAGAGAAGCGAAGCTCAAGCAAGAAATCGAGAATTACAGAGCCTCCAACCCTAAAGTTTCTGGGCAGTTTGTGGATTTGACGAGAAAGTTGCATACTTTGTCTGAGGATGAATGGGATAGTATTCCAGAGATTGGGAATTACTCGCATAGATTGTATTAGGTAGGCGTCTGATGAATAAAACGAAATCACAATTCTGCAATATCATAATATTTATTTATAGCATTAAATTACACAAGTAGATTAAGACAAATATGTGACTTGTGATGTAATAAGAGAGCTTATATAATGAAGCTAAACTATATATGTAACTCATTGTTAAACATATTCAAAGTGCCGTCCATATTCTAGTTTTCTGAGACGGATCGAACTTGAGTTTCCATAGTTTTGACCGACCAAATGAAATGATCGATCTTTTACATAGAGGGAATCTAAGAAACGAAGAAGAAGAAGAAAAAAAAAAAAAGGAAG
>Ga0041059_1000230_pt1 | contig 37499 bp, 38 predicted proteins | sample AraColnosormetaG_FD_56232 | JGI IMG/M metagenome (GOLD analysis project Ga0041059, IMG submission 56232) | Arabidopsis roots microbial communities from North Carolina, USA - Col MF nosort | ecosystem: Host-associated > Plants > Roots > Unclassified | place: USA: North Carolina | collected...
TTGTTTTTANAAANAAAAAAAAAAAAAAAACATACAAAAGAAAAAAAGATTTGTGTTAAGAACTTAATTGAAACATTACAATGGCAAAGAATTCTTATGCACTGTCTGGGTTAATTGTGGCCCTAGTCATCGCATTGGTATGCAACATTGATGACGCTGCAGCGAGAGACGTGAAGCTAGTGAAGCTCCGCGATGTAAAACCCGAAACTTTGAACAAGTTGAAAGGAGAAAAAGAAAGTGAACTCATGCAAGCAGAGGAGAAAAACAATCTTCTAAAGGAAATTGAGAAGGCAAAGAAATTGCTCGGAGAATTGAAAACGTTAAAGAAGCAATCAACTGGTGATATGAAAAGCGAATTGAAATCTTTGGTGAAATCTGAATCGTTACTTAATGAAATTTCAGATTCTCTGAAGAATGGAACGTACAACCATATTAAAGCAAACATTTTTGTTGAAAAAGAATCATTTTTCTACAGAGCATGGAAGGAGAATGCCTATAATTCGGTGGTTCCGGAGAAGGAGAAAGAGTATATGTCTACCATAAAACGCATTGTCAAGTTGGTGAAGAAAACTTAGAAGAAGAATCGGTTACTTCATGATATTTAATTAGTAACCTTTAAATTAACAAAAAGATATGATATTCAAACGCATGTCTATCTATATAATGTCTACGCATGTATCAACGGTTTTATTGTGTAACAAATATTTTGTAATTAGTATGCTTTCTTCTAGCATGTCCAAATTGTATTTGGTCGAAAATACTAAAAATAAATTGTTTCGATATTTTGTCAAATCACCGGCAAATGGACCTAGTACCAAACTATTACAATATATATTTTTCAGATCATCCCATTATAAATTGGGTTATTATATAAAAAATTTCTGGTCATAAACTTTCCAGAAAAAGTAACGTTACAAAGTTTACGGAACAAAAGAAAACTTAAAGAGCATAGTATGCTTATAAGTTTCCCCCGGTTCAATTATCTGCGAAGAACGATATTGGTAATTGATTGCATGTGATTCTAGACATAAACCAGAGTAAGCTTTATGAACCGATCCATTTTTTGGTTTAGTGGTTTTCAACCTTAGACCGGATTGGTCTGTAGATAACTCCATTTTTATCTTCGATTTATTGTCCACAAGCTCCACGACTTTTCTCATCTTATTTGCAACACCATCTAGACAATAATTTATACCATACCTGCATTCGAAAGATAAAACAAATAATACATATTAGTTGATCCAACATTAATAATTAAAAAAATTATGTAGCACAAACCGGTTCAAGATAGATCCGGTTTGTTTGAAACTTTTACCCTGTCTTAAGCTCATTGATGTTGTCTTTAATAGGTCGGAGTTGGCGAAAATCGAAGGGTGTTCCTTTAACGGCGAGGATTTTCCCGGTTGGAGTGAGATTATCGTCGAGATGAGTATAACCGGAACCGAGAATTTGAATTTCTTCAGAGAAGATATCTTCATTGTTATGACCACCAAGATTCCAATAAGAACGATGAACCAAATTCAACGGAGTAGTTTTCTCTTTAGCCTTTGCTTGCATCACCATTTTCAATCTGTTTTCTCCTACCAGCTTATATGTCACAGTGACTTCAAGTTTCCCTATTGAATAACATGAATACCTTCTCTATCTTAACATTTATGCATATATAATAGAAAAAAGAAGATATACAGATAAAGTTTTTAAGGATAAAAAACGAACCTTGATCGCCATCAGGACTTGTTGTGTATGTGAAAACAATATAAGGTTTTTTGCCATTATGTTTGTGTTTCTTAACTCTCCAAATCACATCGCTAGACTCTTTCGTCCCACCTGATTAATTAGAGAAAAATGTTAATTATGAATTTTGTCATTTATGATTTATGAAGTCCACTTAAATTAGAACGTAATTAATTAAAACATATTTACCATGGATCGTGTTTTTGCCATCGTTTGCAGCGGCCTTTTCCTTTTTACTGGCTACACGTGCCAACGTCACTCCACAAAATACCGTGTCAATCTGATACAAAGCTAATTAAATCTCTTTTCAAGATCTGATACCAAAATTATTTTGACCTAAAAGTAAAGTATTTTACTAACCATGTGGTCATTGACGCTGTCATATCCCAGAACAATGTCCTCTAATTTTCCTGGAAATTACTCGAATTTCACTAAATAATATATATGAATACGTACAAAACGATATATATATATATATATATGATATGGTCCACTAACCATTTATATTGGGGAAAAGGAGAGACATGATAGAAGCACCCCGGTTTGTAAATTTGACCGTTAGATTCCCCTTCTTTAGCTCGTGTACCCTCAACGTCTTCTTTTCGTCATCACCATCATCGTTATTATCATCATCATGGTCATCGTCTCCATCATTATTATCATCATTATTATCATCATCATCATGATCATTATTATCATCGTCATGATCATTATCATCGTCATGGTCATCGTCATCGTGATCTCCATCATTATCATCGTCTTGATCATGATCATCATCGTCGTGATCATTATCATTTGCCTTACTAATCGAGTGATCAGTTACTCCTCCTTTGAATTTCTTCAGATCAGTCGATTTCTCTTCGTTGTTGTCAGCGAGTGAGACACTAACCATGACTCCTATTGTAACCAAAAGAACCAAACACACTAAAACTGAAATCCTAACCATTTTTCTTTTTTTCTTCTTGTATGTGTATAATGTAAGTGTGAGTAACTATAATTTCTTAGTAGATATTTATAGGCGGGTTTTAATCTTCTTAATCATATTATTCTTTTGGAAGAAACACACTATTCCGAGTATTACTAGCTAGTGAGCTAGTGCACCATGCATCGTTTAGTATTATACTTTGGTTTTATTCAAAATTCAAAATTACTTAAATTGACAAATATCAGCAATATAGATATCTTATCTTAGTATTGTAGTGCTGCATGAATCACCACAACACTTATTGGTGCTATTTATCATTCTTTTTCTTGGTTGTGCGGTTATTGAGCCTTTTGTCATTTGCACTCAAGATTTTGATATTGTTGTCAAATATGAAGCTGATTAATAATTAGATTTGAGCCTATTAATAAGGTTTTTGACTTGTCCGTATTATCAGATAAAATAAAATATGAGATCTTCGACGATTTCGGCAGTATCCATGCTCGATATTCTTTTTGTTTAAGAATTAAAAATTGCGCTGCATGTCACTGGACACTATTAATCAAAATGAAAAAAAATTCAGAAAAAAGAATATGTTTGTGAAAAAATACTTCTTGTATGAAATTCTTTGATTCTAAGTCTTTGATATATGTATTTCGTCAAGTCATCGTTTTTAAAATTAATTACCTTACTTCTATTTTGTCATCCTTGCAAAAAAACAAATTAACGAGCACAAAAAAACATACACAAACAAATTAAGAGTTACAAAGTATCAAGCCGTTCGCATAGATTCTTTACACAGAGCCTTTCATAAATTAGAATAATTAATTTCCATTTTTACCCCATGATTTTATCAGTTCTTATATAGGCTTTGATACAAAGAGAAAAAATTTAGTAGTGAGTTATATTTTTAGCATGCTTTTCCGACCCGGCAATCCAATGCTCCGGCGTATTTGGTAAGCTTAGAAACGGCCATACCATTTTTGGGCTTTATCATCTGTTGCCTAGAATGCGAACACTTGAAATGAGGATTTCCAGATTGTCTGAAATATGCATTGTTCATGAAAACATCTTTCTCGGATCTCCAGTTCCAGTTTTTCCATTCGCTTTCTGAAGCATAATCCCTCTTTGTCACCTATATATACACATGTTTTCTATTAGTACTTTGATTTGATGCCATATATATATGTGCACACTCAAATCATTTTGGACCTCTCTGTAGTGTTGTTTGTGAGGAGGAGCGATGAAACGGTTTCCATGGCTGAGAATGGTAGGACCTTGGCTACCACCGATCGCGTAAAGCTCCCAATGAGTGTAGTCATTGTTGACAACGTGGACGAAACCCCATCGGACCCTAGGCATCCTCTGCACAAGTCCTTTTCCGAAATGGTTGTAAGCCACTGTGACTTGCATCTTCTTGTCATCCATGTTGTTGTTTTGTGCACCAAGCAACATCACCTAAAGACAGAACCCAAAAACATAACAAGATCCTTTGGTTAACTTGGGTTGTCATTAATAGTATAACGGTCGAGTTAATTACGTTGTGGAATGCTCACATCGTTGTGGTGGGTGAAATGAGAGTTAGAGATGGTGATTGCGGTGGAACCCATTATAGCGTCGATAAGTCCATCTTGGCATTTAGACATAGAAATGTGGTCAAGCCAAATGTTTGTTGCCCCAAAGATAGAGATACCATCTCCATCAGCCTCTCCTCTATGCCCAAAGTGGTTAATCGAATCTCTTATCAAACCACCACTGCTTTTCACGATGTGGTGGACGTGAAGCCCATGGATGATGATATTGTGCACGTACTGCATCGTGATACCAGCACCATATGCGATGTGCACGTTAGCGCCACGAGCATCGATTGTCTTGTCACTAGTAATCATCAGCTCTTGGCTTAACCGAATGCTCATATCGTGCTTAAAAACGATCCATAGAGGTTCTTTCTGGATCACAGCGTGACGTAGTGTTCCAGGTCTAGGGTTCACCATATCATCGTCTCTGGGGCTCGTGACTACATAGATGCGGCCGCGTTTGCCTCCGGTGGTCCTGTAACCAAACCCACGGACACAGTGAACGAGCTTCTTGCGACGTCTGGCCCAATCAGGCTGGCAACGCCAGCATTTATCGATGGGGTTGCTTGCGGTGCAAGGTCCCGTTAGCTTGCTCCATTTTCCTTTTCCTTTTCCCTTGCCCCTACCGGTTAGGCTCCGCCTTGTGCTGTTTGTCGGACTAGAAATCATCTCAATGACGTCCTCTTCCTCGGAAGCGACCGCCTTCTCTTCCTCGGTCCCCTCGACGTCAGTCGAGTTGCTGAAGATATACACCAAACCAAAACCATCATAAATCCAACATCCTTTTTACAACCCAAAAAAAACTTCTACTAATAAATATTTGTAATTTGAATGAAATCAGAATAAACTAATCCAAACCGTTCTCTAATGATTACAATCAAGCCTGGTTAATTTCAACGAGACGACAAATCGGTAGGATTCAAAAACAATGCATATATAGATCGAGATACTAATATTTGACTTACTCGTAATGACGCTCGTGGAAGTGGTCGACGATCTCATAAGGGTCGGGATGATAAGCCATAAGGGTATGTTTACGAGCTTCATTGGCCTTGTTTACCCAATACTCATCGGTCTCATCAGCAACATTGGCTCGTATGGTCGGAATCAAACTGGCAATACATATCACACACACTAATTTGAAAAGCCTAGCCGTCTCCATTTTATTTGATTACCCCTTTCTTTTACGGAAAACAAATATCTATTTTATTTTTTAAAAAGGGGTAATCTTTTTATATATTGAAATATATGTGGAGAACTGCTAAGCTTTAAACATAGCTTTAGGTCGTTATTTCTGTTTGACCTAAAGCCTTTTTTGGTAGATGAATCGTATTGCGAAGTTTGACAAACATGAATGTTGGTGTTTAAATAATGATAAAAAAAACCTGGTGAAGAAAGTGAACTACTATATTTAGAAAAATTTCCCGTTATGTATGGAAAGCCACCATAATTTACTTGTGGACAGCTTTCTTTGTTTTCTTTTTTTCTTTTTAATTTTACATCTCCTTGTTTTTTGTTCGTTTCCTATATTTGGATATTTCTATGGAGAGACTAACATTATGATTTCGACCAATTTTAGCAACAAGAAACAATTACGTTTACATTCTCATGATGCATCTAAAAGTAGTGAAAATGTCAGACTGCTTGTAGTATAAATTGCTACCATAACGGAGACTTGACTAATCGTTTACTATATCAGCCGCTAACTAGTTGGGATATTTTTCTGAAAATAGTTTGATAAATATGTAAAAATCACGATTTCACCATCACATTCGATTACTCATTCATGACTAAAATAAAGGATGAAATAGCTAAATTTATGCGACTAATCATCAAGGGAAAAAAACGATTTTCTCATTTTAGGCGTGGAAAGAAAAATGTGTTATTAAACGACGCCGTTTAGTTGCCACGTAATAAATGAGAATAAATTTCTTGGTGAGTGGGGAATAAATATATGGACGGCTGTGGATAAGGAATACTGAAGCAAGCGAGTCTCCATCCAACGGCTGATAAAATTATGCTTGATAAACAGGAAAACTCTTCTTTCTCTGATAATATTCGGAAATAAAAAACATTTTAGGGTTTTCCTCAGTCTCTCTCTCTTATAGACGCCAACCACGTTTTCCAGCTCTTGTTCTTTCGATTCTCAGAGAAGACTTTTCAGAACATCCTCCAACTTTCTCAGATAAGCAACAATGGTGAAAGGTCCCGGTCTCTACACCGAAATCGGCAAAAAGGCCAGAGGTATCTTTTTATTATCTCCCTCACTTCTTCTCTTTCATTTCGTTCAATTAAATCTGTTTATGGCGTAGACGATCTGATTGTTGCTACTTAGTGTCCCGTTCTGTCTTCTAATCTGGACTTTCTTTTGATTCCTTAGGATTTTTGATTCATTTGCTCATCTCTTAGATTTTCCTTTTCCCGGTCCCGATTTGGCTACCGGGATAGATCATAGATGCATGCGTAGATTTCGAGTATTCGATCGGGTAGAGATTCATAAGTAATGGATTTCAATCATTGGTGCTGATATGAGTAATTCCTTGGGTTCAATGTCTCCGTCACTCTCGTTTAAGCTCTCTACCTTTCTCAATAGACCCTGTTTTGTTTATCGTTGATCTGGAATAGCCAATTTGAATGCTGTGATTCTCTTTCATGTTTAGCATTTCTCACCATTTAAGTCCCCTTTGAGAATGTTTTGTTAATAAGCTGTCTAAAACTGTTGCTCTGCTCTGTGTATTTGCAGATCTTCTGTACAAAGACCACAACAGTGACCAGAAATTCAGTATCACCACTTTCTCTCCTGCCGGTGTTGTAAGTTTCTCATTTCATTATAGATGATTAGGGTTTATGGAATGTCGTCTTCTGTATTCTGTTTCCACTTTTGCTTTATTCATTAGCTTCTGAGGTTTGTGTCGAATTAGCATTGTTATCTTATGTAACGGATTTCTTACTTTGTTCTTATGTTTCGTGTGATGGTAAACATTGGATTTCTTCTATCTTGGGCATCGTTGCTCATAATCTGGCTCTTTCTTTGTTTTAGGCCATCACCTCAACCGGAACTAAGAAAGGTGACTTATTGTTGGGAGATGTCGCTTTTCAGTCGAGGCGAAAGAACATTACTACTGATTTGAAAGTTTGCACTGATTCTACTGTAAGTGTATTTGTGTACTCAATTTCATCTCCTGTTTTTCTTGTATATTGAGTTATAGTTTTTTGTTTGTTTGTTGGGCTACTTACCTTACAACTTTGTGTGTATTGGTTTCAGTTTCTGATCACCGCTACCGTTGATGAGGCTGCACCCGGACTGAGGTCAATCTTCAGCTTCAAGGTTCCTGACCAAAATTCTGGCAAGGTATATTTTATTAATTCAACAACATTTCTTTGTATTGTTTTAAAGTTTCATCAGTTGAGAGTTGACTTCTCATTTTTATCGTGTTTCGTCTTATAAACAGGTTGAGCTGCAATACTTGCATGAGTACGCCGGTATCAGCACAAGCATGGGATTGACTCAGAACCCAACTGTCAACTTCTCTGGTGTGATTGGCTCCAATGTCTTGGCTGTTGGTACTGATGTTTCATTTGACACCAAGTCTGGAAATTTCACCAAGATCAATGCTGGTTTAAGCTTCACCAAGGAGGACTTAATTGCCTCCCTTACTGTGTAAGTGATTTTTAGTGAGAATTCTGGATGAAAGATGGAGTTCTCAATGTTTCCATTTAATATCTTTTGATTTTGTTGTTTGTTAGGAACGACAAGGGCGATCTATTGAATGCATCTTACTATCACATTGTGAACCCGCTGTTCAACACTGCGGTTGGAGCCGAAGTGAGCCACAAGTTATCTAGCAAGGACAGCACCATAACTGTTGGAACACAGCACTCGCTTGACCCCTTGACCTCTGTGAAGGCTCGTGTCAATAGTGCGGGTATTGCAAGTGCTCTCATTCAACACGAGTGGAAACCCAAGTCATTCTTCACAATCTCTGGAGAAGTCGACACAAAGTCAATTGACAAGAGTGCTAAAGTTGGATTGGCTCTCGCACTCAAGCCTTGAAACTGAGATGGAAGAAGAAGTTGCAATAGTTTTTTTAAACTAGTTTCTTTCTACGTACTCTGTTTTTTCTCTGCTTGGTTCATGGTTTGAGTGGGCAACTACTGATCTTTCCCATTTTCCTGCCGGATTTGTAGAAGAATAAAAAGGTTGAAAATGATCATCTTGAGATGGTGATGAAACTCTTAAGATCCTCCTCTTCTGCTTCTCTTTTTATTTGCCGTGTCATAATGAAAATTGCATATTCAGATGGGCCTGTGTGTTGAGTAAGTGGACCTGTGTCCAGAGAGTTGATTGAGATGGGCTTCATTTTAGGCCCACATGTTTATCGATCAGGTTCATTCTCTTCATTATATGAAAGTGTCCTATATCGCAACATTCTCTTCATTAATCATTATATTAGTTTATCGCCACAAAGTTCACTATTCAAAGATTCGATTTTTCTCTCGCAAACAGAAATTTATATTGACTTTTAAGAAAAAATACAAAGTATATCTATCACACAACTCACAAAAGAGATAGGTACAAACATAATGACAAATCACAATAAGCACACCATTATATTAAAAGTCAAATTTACCTTTTTAATAAGAAGATACAAAAATATATAAAGAGACGACCAAGACAATTTGACTTGAGTGATTAGGAGGCATTGTTGGCCTGTAATAATCCATTTCGAATCTGCGCTGCCACGTCAGAGACGGCGCCTGGACCGTGAGGGATAAACACCGCAGAGGATTTAGAAGTTGCTCCGATATCTCTCATTGTGTCAAAGTACTGAGTCATCATCACCATGTCCAACACATCCTTCGCTGACGTCCCTGGCACGTTTCCTGCGAACCCTAGAACACTGTCTCTCAGACCGTCCACGATCGCTTGTCTCTGCCGAGCGATTCCGAGTCCCGACAGGTACTTTGACTCTGCTTCACCCTCTGCTCTTTTGATCTGAATGATTTTCTCAGCCTCTGCTTTTTCGCTCGCTGCCACTCTCATCCTCGCCGCTGTAACAACAATTGAATTCAGGGTTTTGACCATTTATTTGTTTAGATTTTGATTTAGGGTTTTACGATTTTGAGGACTTACCGGCGTTGATTTCGTTCATGGCACGTTTAACCTGTTGATCAGGCTCAATGTCGATAATTAGGGTTTGAAGGATTTCGTAACCATAAGCAGTCATGGCTTTGTCTAGCTCTTCTTCCACAGATTTGGCAATTTCATTCTTCTGCTCGAACACATCGTCCAAGTTCAGCTTTGGAACACATGCTCTGATCACTGAAAAAACAAAACGAAAATCAATAACTTGACCGGATAAATCATCACTTTCCCTAAGTATTGAGAAATGAAGAGGAGATATATATACCATCAAAGACGTAGGCTTTGATTTGGGTGGTTGGATTGCTGAGTCTGTAAAAAGCATCACTTGCCTTGTCAGCTAAGACTCTGTATTGTATGGATGCAACCACTGTCACAAACACATTGTCCTGAAACATAATCATAGATGAATTAATGGTCCATTAGAAGAAGAAGTTTTGCATTATGTGTGTTCAATGTTACTTACCTTTGTTTTGGTTTCACACTGAACATCGAGTTGCTGAAGACGAAGGGTCAGTGTACCGGCGACGTAATCACCGATGACCCATGGAACAAATTGGAGACCTGGATTAAGTACTTTTTGGAATTTGCCAAATCTCTCCTTGACCGCAACATCTGATTGCTTCACAAGCACGCAACAGAAAAGATTCCCCATTATTCTGAACAAGAAGCAAGAAGATTATGAATGGCTTATTATAGGTATTTGTCTCTCTGTAAGTTTGTTGAAGAGAAGAAAGTCGCAGGAGTGTTATATAGACAAAAGTAAGAAGAAGATCATGTCAAGTTGTCATCTAGTTGTACTACTCCTCGGAAATTTCCTATTTATTATTCAATAGTGGCATTTTCATTGAAAAGTCAAATTGTTTATATCTTGGAGAATATTCAATAATAATATTTGATAAATATGCTTTTCGTTTTTATAACAATTACTTTTTCTTTTTAATTCTTTTTGGGTTAGGCTAAAAAATAGTTTCATTATACACTTCAAATTATACAAACCACAGAATTAAATCTTTGATTTTCCGTGCATGGTATTTTTCACTAACATTAATGTAAACTATGTTTCTGTAGTAAGAGAATCGAATATACTTTTATCGAAGAAAAGAGGATAATCGTATCGTTGAATATACTACAGAGCCTTGTCAGACGCCAATAAACAAGAGTTATCTAGTAGTATATACTTGTTCCTTTTGATTGAGTAAACGCGTTATCTATTACATTGTATGTTCTTATATACTATTGATTTAAAGGTTCAAATTCAACAAAATGTAGGAGAAAAAAGTGGAGTGTCGCTTTATTTATATTATTCTGCAGCTGTTAACTGTAGGGTTTCGTAATAATATACGAGAACAAGATGGTTCTACTTCTACTAGTATATATATATATATCTAAATCTAATTTTTTGGTTTCTGTTTGATGTAAAATGGTGGAGGTGGTAACCGAATTTATGGAAATTCGGAACGGTCCATTATATTTTAAATTATAGTTGAATGTTTTTTATCATAACTTAATAAGAAAAATTATGATGTTGATATACAATCATCAAGCTTGCTAGTGTGCAAAGTATCTTACTGTAATCCTTTTTATAAGGAAATTATTTGTATATAAAAGTCGTTGGTCCTTGCGGCTCGCATGTTTAACCAAGAAAGTGGATAACTTGTATGTGAGTATAAAAGTTTCACGTAAGAAAAGTTGTCAGTTTTCTTCTTTCGTATTTATATTTTAATAACTCGATTATCGACAAGCTACAAGTAGATAAGTCCAAAAATCAAAGAGAAGAAAATTTTCAAAATTTCAAAGCAAAATGTCTCTCACCCCCACCCACATCTTCCATTACCATTCTTGATATCTATCTATCTTTACATTGAAGAAGTGGTGGTTGCATGCTGGTGAAGCGATACGAAACGACTAATACATAATGACAATATTACCCTAACAGACAATTTGTTCAAGAGTTACAACAGACGAAGAAACATGAGGTCACAAAGGTAGTAAATACACAAATTCGGATCTTCTTCGGAACAACCTTAATTTTCCTTCTTTAAATCGGTTAACAATGTCGGTTTTACATCGGTTAAAAAAGACGTTTGCTTGCGTCCACACTTGCGAGCCAATCTAAGTAGTTGCACCTTTAGGCTTAGGAGACGGAATCTGATGACGATAAGGCGACGAACCAGCTTGACCATGAGGACTAGACAATGTCCGAAACACTGGTTGCCCGTTTCTTGACCCGAATCCACGACCAGAACCAGAACCAGAACCAGCTTTCAAACGTTCAGCTTGCATTGTCTGGAAGTAGTAAGAAGCGCTAGCCATGTCCTTGAGGTGTGGGAGAGGCTTAAGTACTTCCACCACTTCACTCATTTTGGGTCTTATTTTGGAGTCACGGCTAAGGCATTGTGCTGCAAGCTGAGTCACTTTTTGTGCTCCTTTAACTGAGAAATGACCCTCCAGCCTCGGATCAAGTAACCGGTAGAATCTTCTTTTGTCCAGGAGATGCGGTCTCGCCCATTCAACGAGGTTGTGTTCACCGTTTGGTCGATTTTTGTCCATTGATCTTCTACCAGTCAGCATTTCGAGAAGAACCACACCGAAACTGTAAACGTCGCTTTTTGATGTCAAGTGACCTAAGGAGTAATAAGAGGACAGTAGTTATATATAATCTCAAACCAAAGAAATTAGATGTATGTTTCATCATAGTAATACTTTGCATCAACCATATGTGTAGGTTTCTAATTTTCTATATTCAACCATACAGAGAAGATATAAGTAGAGGAGTGAATGAAATGCAAAGACAAAAAACAAAACTTACCGGTCATTACATACTCGGGGGCAGCGTAACCATAAGTGCCCATGACTCGAGTAGACACATGAGTTTTGCCTTCATCAGGAGCATCTTTGGCAAGCCCAAAATCTGATAATTTAGCATTGTACTCCTGAAATTGGGACATGGTAAGACTTTAGAAGCAAAGAAACAGACGTGTATATAAGATGTTGATCCCTTGATATAAAGAAGAGGAAAACATACCCCATCCAGTAAAATATTTGAGGTTTTGAAATCTCGATAAATGACCGGCTTTAAAGCTTCTTCGTGAAGGAAACTGAGACCCTTTGCAGCACCTAATGCAATCTTCATCCGAATTGACCATGGAAGAGGCAAGGACCCTTCAACACGAAGCACAAGTTAATTCACAAATAAAAAGATTTGCATCAATGATAACTGAGAAGATAAATCATACAAAAGCACTGTGTCTTTTTAAACACATTTTTTACGCCGAAAAATCTTGAAACAATGAATGCGAGGGATTTACTTATTGCTTCGTGGGTCAATACAGTCAAGCAATATAAACCATCTAAGACAGCACTAAAAGGTACCAACTTTACCATATAGAGCAGAAAGGTTCCAATTTTAGCTGTATAGATTCTAATCACTTTAACAATATGGAGTAGACACATCTCTAAATTGTAGACACTTGTTACCCAAATCGAAAACAAAGAAAAGGAAAGAAAATAACTCTACAGTGTAATTAGAATATGAAGGTTGTAGTTGTTTTACTTACTTCTGAAAAGGTGATTCTCCAAACTTCCTCGAGGCATAAACTCATATACAAGCAGCCTTTGATCATCTTCGATACAATAACCCACCAGTTTAACAAGATTGGGATGGAGAAGATTACCAAGATAATTAATCTCAGCCTGCAAACAGGAACCTTTAGTTGTGTGTTTAACAGTGGAAAAGGATATATATATATAGAAGAAAAGAGAAGGAAGGAAGGATCTTACAAGCCACTCTTTATGACCCTGAAGGCCATCAGGATTTAAGGTTTTGACGGCAACAGTAAGGCCAGTGCCAGGCTTAACAGGAGCAGTTCCGTTCTCCTCGACCCAGCCTTTGAAGACACAACCAAAGCCACCTTCTCCGAGAAGGCTTTCAGGTCTGAAATTTCTAGTAGCCAACTTGAGATCAATGAAAGAAAACTTCTTAAGGTGAGAATAGATGTTAAGTTCTTCACTTATGATAGGAGTGGACAAAGAGCTTTCTGCATTGCTAGTTGTAGTAGTAGAAGAGACTGGGCCAACCGGTTGGTCATTTGATTGCACAATTGCGGACTGACTTCCCACTGTTATAAAAAACCATTCAAATGTCAGTTCCTACAATTGCTGCAATATATATACATTATAATCTATGAAGTAGCTCAAAGTTAGGTAAACCAACCACAATGACATTAAAGGTTTTGCTCAATAAGAACCCTAGATGGAAAGATACGTCTTGTGACAAATATGGAAACAAAAATGAAGAAGATTTGAATCTCAAAGGAAGGGTTTTTATTAACTCTAACGGCACAGGAAACTAAATTGCAGAACCAAATAGAGCAGAGAAGAAAAGAGCCAAAAGAAGAAGGCATACCAGTGCTAGTAGAGAGAGTGAGAGAGGTCTCAACGTCTGATGTTGAAGAAGCGCAACAGACTATATACCTAAATTTGACCCAACACCCATTTGCTTCTTCTTCATAATGTTCACTGTTTCTGACATTGTTGTTCTTCTTCCTCCTCCGCTTCTTCTTCTTCTTCTCATTCTCATTAGATGTCTTGGATTGCCAATTCTCCATAACTTTAACAGAATCGAAACCCATCTCCCCCAAAAAGCAGCTCAAACGAGAACTCAAGAACAAAAAAAGGAAAAAGGACGGAACTTGATCAGAGGAAACAAACGCAAGGGAATTAGAGAGAAGAAGAAGAATCCCAGAAATTTGATCTTGGCGAGAAGAAGAAGTAAGATTCACTTATTAGGGGAAAAAGGAGGTTAGTCAAAAAGGGAATTCATGTCTGTGGAGAGAGAATACGAAGAAGAGAGAAGAGACGGGCACGAAGCGGGCAAGAGAGAGAGATTTGTTGGGCAATAATAATGTAAATATATATGTGTTTGTTTGCTAACTCTCTCTTCTCTTCTCAACAACAGTTACAAAACGCATTTTTCGTAGTTTTTTAAACAGAGACTAATTAATTCCTTCACGGACAAATGTTCCCTAATTGCATTACCAACATTTTTTAAAATTTGATAAAACTATCTATGTATCTCCTTCATTTGGTCATTTTTTAAAATGTTTTTCATGATCATTTGTTATTTTTCAGTTTGTATATTAAGTCGTTTATTACAATTTCCAATCAATTAGTACTATTCTTACTAATAATAATAATTTGTATTTCAATTATCAATTTAATGTCTTGAGATTTTCCCAAAACGAAAAATCCACCGATTATTAGATTGTTTTAGATTCGGTATTTGTTTATCCGATATCATCAGCCTATTCTTTTGCAGATTATATATAAATTCCAACAAATCCGCAACAACTTTAACGTAACAGCATGATATGAAAACACAGTGTTTACAATAAGACTCATCATCATTTCTTGAGTTATAATAGATGAGTCCTATTGTAAACACTAGACAACGTCACGGGTGACTCATTTATGTTCCATGTAATCATATCTTTATTCAAACCCAACTGCACTAGTCCCTTTCACAATTTCACATAGAAAATTAAAACATCAGTAGAAAAACAAGAAGATGATTAAAAACTGCACATAGAAAAAAGCATGAGCAAAATATATATAAGTGGAAAAAACAATTGGTCTCTGCTTAGCTCCTTCCATTAGAAGAAGAGTTCTTATAGTTGTGGAAGAGGTTTACGAGTCGCTCCAGCACCGCAGCACTTTTTGAGAAGTAACCCGAGAAACCAACCGGAGTGGACGCCGGAGGGAAATCTTCCGCCGGCATAGCAAATGGACGAACCATTTTCTCCATTGTCTCCAAGCTTAAACAAGAACCTACTTCTTGAAGCCTCTCTGGTCCCATTATCGGAAGTGTGTGTTCCCTTAGCAATGTCTCTGCCTCGTCGTCATTATTCTGCATCATGTTTCAATATTACCAAAAGTTTATAATATGTTCCTCTAATTAGTTAAAGACATCCTTTGCTCTTACCCTTAAGGGAGACAAATCAGCTCCACGGCTAAATGTAAGTTCAATGCGGAATCTTTTCGGGTCTTCAAGTGATACCTGCATCCGTTTTTTACGTCTAGAGTCAGACACTGAGAGAGCATATACATATATTGAAGCATGTGTGAGAGTCAAAGGGAATGTAATGTTAAACCTCGGTGTTCTCAAAGAGCCTTAGGACAATGTAACTCATGTAATCGAGTTCCTTGGTTTTACAGAGACGTTCTAAGGCGTTTTGGCAAATGAGGCTTTCTTCTCCTAGGAGAGATTCATCAAGGTTACAGTATCGAAGGACGTTCATGAGCGAATGAATATGCGATTCCTGTTCCAAATCATACCAGGCATAAACATTATAGTTTCACTCATAGACAGACTTAAACAAGCAATGGAGCAAAGAGGAAACTTACAGATGTGAAGTAAAGTCGAGTCCTCACATGACGTTCAGGTGTCTTCACATTTGCATACCTAAAAGCGAAATGAAAACCACCAATTAGTAGCCGAAATAACTATCTATATAAGAGTGAGAGAGAAAGTAAAGACTATTACTTTGGATCTAATCGGTATTTGGTTTCTTTATCATCATCTTCATCTTTATCACCTGTGCCAGGTCGTCTCAATTCATCGCTATTGATAAATAGCTTCGGTTGACTATTTCTATCTTCCCTTTGCGAGGCGGATAATGACAAGACTTGTTCTTGGCTTTCTTTCAACTCGGCAACGCTCAGTGCTTCTTCTCGAGTATTCCTCAAGTCTATCAAGATTTTCCCCATTAAGCGCCGAGCAATCTTTTGTTTTATTGGAAAAAAATTATAGAAATGATAAGTTGTGAGATCCCCTGGAAAAACAATTGTTAGAGAGGAAAATAACTACTCTTATCTTAGATTGTCACCTTTGAACCGATTTTAAGCTTTTGTTGCGGATTGATGCCATACTCATTTGGGATTACACCATCTGCAAGTAACTGCAACCACATAACACATAACTTAGCTATAAGCGAGCACAGTCAACCATACATTTTAGAGATGTAACAAGAAAGTTCATTGTTTCAGTGCAAACTATGATTAAAGTTTCAGGAAAGGGAAGGAGGAATTTCAGTTTGTTTACCTGTGCTACTTTGAAGAGTTCATCTAATCCTTTTAGATCGAGATGGGAATTATGTAACAGGTCGTACCTGGTGAGAATAACATATTACGGCTTATTCAAAAACGAGTAACTAAAGCTAGGTGTAAATCTAGAGATACACTAAAAACAACTTACTTGCATGAATCGTAAACATCCGGAATCTGTGTGATGTCAAATCGGCTGCAATTAAAATTAACTATCAGTGCTACTCACAAAACTTTACTGGAAACAAAGAGATGAAAATTTTGAGAAGCATCGCTAAAATCCAAATCCGATGATAAACTTACTCTTTTCTTTCATTGTAGAGATCCCTAGCAAGTTTTATCCACCGAGCAAACATCAGAAGGAATCCTTCACTACCACATGGTAATCCAGAAGCAATCCGATCACTGTCAATGTTTGTCTTGCCAAGGGCTTTTGCTTGATCATATGGAGGAATTATATCGTATGGCTCAGTGAGGTTCTCGTCTTCATCCATTGCAAGTAGTCTTACTTGTTCAGTCACATTCTTAGTTAATTTCACCTGATTATTTAGAAAGTAATTCAACAGATAAGAGTTTTTTCCTGGACTCCAGTAAATCACTTGTGCGAGGGAAAAAATGGAAGAGAAATGCAACCATAAAGCGAGACCAATGTGCACAGTGGTTGTTGTGCAAACAAACTCAATAATGGTTGGTGATCTGCTTCACATTAGCAATAAACTACTGTTAGATGGAAAAGTATGAGTACCAGTTCACGTAGGAGTTCATGAGCGTTGGGAGGAAGTCCAGCTCCATCAGTCATCCAAGGGAAATCTTCAGAGGAGACTTGGTCGTCGTCTATCATCTTTGTGCCAGACGTTACAATCTCATTCAATCTAGCCTGCAGGGAAAGAAATTAGAGAAATCAAAACTGTTAAAATTATTACAAAAAATATTTGAGAAGAGTACTTATTTCCTTTGAGAAGATAGTACGGTCTTTCAGAAACAGTTTCGATCTTGTTGACCAAAACGTGACTGATACACAATAAAATGACATATCAAACAGAGGGAAAAACCTTGGCCGCTTCCATTTCAATGCTGGCATTATCAAGACCATCCAACATGGAAGAGTCCTTGCTAACCAAAGAAACCTAGAGAAAAAAAAGAAAAGAAATTAGTGACCATATGACCTTACCAACCACCAAGAGTTCTCATGAGAGAAAAGGACAAACCAGGATTGGCGTCAGCTGTCCTTCTAGGTCAAGCAGGCCTTTAGCAAAAGCCGCTGCAGACATCTGTCAACAGTGCAAATCAGTTTACATTTTTCTATGCGATGAGCTCTTTCACATATTTTGGTGCAAACAGTGAGGAGTAGTAAAGCTTGCAGTATATGTTCAACAATTGAATATCATATGCTCATCTTCACTACTAAAAGCGTAAATCTGTACCTGAACACGTCCCTCGTCAGAGCTGTAAATTTTAAGGTCATGACGGTACGTACTATGGAGACGAAGCAAACCAGTCCCTTCACCTGCATGCCATTTCATCGTGAGATACTTAGAAAATATACTGATCGTCACGAGTACACTAAACTCCTGTGGAAAGTAACAAATATAAGTAGATCAAGTTCCCTTACCTGGATACATATTGTTTCGAAAGTATCTACCAAGTTCTTCTGCCTGCAGATGAAGCATACATCAAAAAAATTAGACAAGAATACACCAACTGCCTGCGCTTGTGTTGGATAAGCTACCATAAGATACCCTCCATTTAGTAACAGAAATCTCAAATTTTGCAATTATTTTCTGATACTGAATGGTAGTATACCTGCTTTCTACCAGCGTGTGTTAAAACACCGCCATATTTCAGAACCATAAGGGCCTCTACTGGTCTTTCTTCTTCGCCATCACCATCGCTTTTTGGTATTTTAACCCACTTCAGCGGCTTCAGTTGAACCTTCCTGTATATACCAGAGAAATGTCCTCCCTGCATATCAAAGGTCTAATATGAGAGAGAAATTACGGAGAAAAAGCCAATTCCAAACAGAACCTGTATAAAAGTCCCAGATATATCTTAACAACAAATCATTGTAAATCCAAAAACAAGAACATATGACTGTAACAGCGGCAGGCAGTGAATATAAATTGAGGACTCTTATAATGTGACTCTTCCCAAGGACTACATTCACTACAATGACATGCGGGAAAGTAACAAATATATCAAGACACCTAACCTCTTCAAGGACTGCTTTAACTTGCCGAAGCTTCTCAGCATGTTCAAGGTCTTCTGCATCACTATCACTTTCACGACCTGGTCTAAAGATAAAAAAGGAAGACCATAAGGTTCTTACTAGATTTCAACTGTAAACACGATTTCTATCAGTAGTAAATGAAGCATGCTCCTTTGTTTCTAAGAAAACTTCAACGGGATAGACAAAATCCCCTTCGAAAGATTTGGACTAAGACATGTTACTATTAAGACATGTTTTTGGTACCTTGTACGGGGAACTAACATTCTTGTGGCATCTAATAGATCTTGCAACTGGACGGCACTCTTAAGTTTGGTCTGCAAAAGGGGAGAAATTGACACAGTATAAGCAAATTAATCAAGACAAGCTGAACTTGAAGATATAAAGACTTGAGCCTCTCACCTCAGCTCTTGGCTTTCCACCATTGTACTTCAACATTAGGTTTAATAGTTTTTCCTCTGTAACTTTTAGTTTCACTTTCTGCTTGGGAGTTCTATCGCCACTGACATGTAAAACAAAGTTGAACACTTCTCAGATCCTGACTAAACAGAGAGAAGGATAGGAAGAACAGGTGATTATATGCTACAACATACTGTCGAACAACAGCAATGACACAACGTAGCTCTTCTGACTGCCCAAAAGTGCCGATGATGCCACTTCCCTGGCGAGTTAGACCTTCATTAGATTGTACAGGTTCATTGACCTTCCATGGCAAGGTGGGAGGAAGAGTGGATGAGAGATGAGGAGCTTTTGCATCCAAACACATTTTCCTTAGCACACACGCAGCATCGTCATAATACCTTACAGTGCAAGAGATTTGTGAATACTTTAAAATTGAAACTCAACTTTTAGAGAGTTAAGAAAGAGGCGAAACATGCCAGTCTAAAAACCATCTCAGCATTTATTCTAGAAACTTAACCTATAAATACAACTATGATTTTAAGAAAGAAAATAAAAATGCAGATGCTAGCTTACTTGTATGAGTTCTTCACAAAACTCCATCCATTGACATCACAAACATATGAACAGCCCTCAGATCGTAGAAGATCAAACCCACAGACCTGGAAATGTGAAAAATGTTGAAGAAATTACTACGTCATTGCACGAAATCAGAACGTACCATTATAAGGGATTACGGCCCTGCAAGACATAATGAGAGCCGGAGGATTGGATTCACAACATACCGCTTGCCTAAATGCAATGCAAACTTCTCTAGCCATTTGCTTTTCAGCAGGTGTAAGCAATACTGGATATCTCACCTGTTCAATATATTAACCAAAAATAAAATACTGATCAAAATCAAAACATTAACAGTTTAAACCTTCATGAAAACATAAGCAACTCATGCTTTTCATTATAATCAGTAGATACTGAAACCATAGCCCTTCCTTCATTAAAAACTAGGTATGTTAGGTTCCCTAAATGGAACTGTTGGGAAATGATTGAAAGACTTACTTCCTTCCCATCTGTATTCCTCATAACAACACCATCAACAACAGGTGACTTTCTTGCTTCAGCATGTGCGTATTCAGGACCCACTGTATAGACCTGTGTTTACCAGGAAGATTGTCAGTTGAGAACTCATGCTCACCAGACAGAAACAAGCAGCAATAAAAGCTACATCAGCAGGTGGAAAGCCATGCAGCATGTATATACTGTAATATATAGGCCAGTAGAAAAACATAGGATATTAACATAGCAACCTACTACGTTGAGGACACTTGATACCAACAACTGTACAATAATATTCTCAAACGCCTATGTTGTCCAAAAGATGGGAATGGTAATGGTTTTATCGAAAAATGTGTAGAAGGGAAACAATCAGAACCTTGACATCAGTTCCTCCGGTGGCCATAAACTCCTCGTATATATAAGAGCCTTCTCTCCTTACCCTTCTGACGTCAGGATGAAATTCACTTGATCGGTTCCCAATCTGTAGTAAGATGGGGACAAGCGAAATATATTAGGAAGAAAAGGAGCTAATCAGAATTATGACAATATCAGAATAACCAGTTCGATCCAGAACAGAGAAGTTCTGCAGAAGGATGCAGTACCTTGCGAAACAATTCTTTCATGCCTCCACCTGCCGAGCTAGGGTAGTATATCATTATACTATGGTCATCTCCTAAACACGTATAAAGAATGTCAATAGTTAGCCAATAATAATTTTAAAAAAAAAAACTGCAAATCAGAAGATAAATAAAACAAGGAGGATAGCCAGAGGCAAGCTCACCATTGACAGGCTTTTCCACAAATGGCTTCCAGAAGCGTTCACCATGGACCTCAACAAAATCTTCTTCCTCGACAAAATAATGAAGGTCTTGATTTGGTACCTTTCTATTGACACAAGCATACCTAGGAACTGGGATGCCATACATCTCAAGATGCTGTAGATGCACATAAGTAGTTATTTTGATTAGTAAAAGGAAAAATTAGGTAGTTCTTATTTTTCGTTAACGCTGAATCACTCTGAAGAATTTGCACAGAAACAGCTATCTTGCAGTCTAAAATGCTTACCTCATACACCTTCCGGCGATCATGAAGAAGATATTGCGGATCAAGTTCATTCACTAAAAATGGCCTGAATAACACAAGTTTGAAAAATCACACCTCAATAGCCAAACTCATTTAATTTTCACCAAAAAGACTAATGTAAGATAGGCTGTTTATTGAGCCAACAGTGAGAGATAAAAGGTAAAACTCACTTTCTTAAAGCAGCATATGCCTGAGCCTTCTCAAGAGGATATCCAGAGGAATGAAAAGCAATCAAGCAATCACAAATGGGCCAACTGAAAGAGTAAACAGTCTGGTAAAGTTTTGATTCCAGTATATACTTTGTACTTGATATATATTCAGCTACAGTTTGTCTAAATACACTAACAACGAATCTTTCATAACATGAGTTAAAGCCAAAAGAGAGCTCTATTTGGTACAGAATACCTTTCTATTGGATCTTCAAGTATAACTTTATCCCCAAAATGTAAGATCTGTGGATAAAGTTGCAACAAAAGTGTAAATGAGATCATAAATAAAAGAGGAAATGGAATACACCAGGGAATCTACAACGACAAAAAGTGTCAACAACTCTTCTTTAGCAGACTAATGCAAAAAGTTACTCAGAAGCATCTTCCAATAACATTTGCCCAAGAATCACAAAAATACAGGTTATTCCATCAAAAAAAAACAATCTCTCTCCAATGAAAATAAAAACAACTATAAGAATACAAACCAGAGAGTATCAAATTGATCATCAAGTGAGAAAGGAACCTCAAATTCACCAAAAGACTGGAGTCTGTCGAGAATTTCCCCCATGGGAGCTGAGAAAACCTATAAAGCAACAACAACAAGGAATGTATGAGCGAGAACACACGTAGTAAAAAAAAGACAAACCGGTCATCATGGAGCCGTGTAATCGGAATCTGTTGGTCAGTAGAAAAACGCGAAAGACGAGCAACAAACAAACAAAAAAAAGGGAAAACAGAACCTCGGAGCCGCATTTCACCTTCTTTTCCATGACGCAGACTCCAATCTTTATCTTCTCACCAACACCACTTGCTCCTTCTTCCATCTCCATTCTCTCGGCCTTTCTCGCTCTCAACCTACTTTTAACGACGTCGCAGTGTTCTTCTCTCTAAAGTCACAGATTCAAAAAATCAAAACCAGATAAACAAAAATAATTCACCAATATAGACTAAATCTCGTCAGTTCCCAACGATGATGATATGATCAGCTCTATGGAGGAAACCAAACAAATCAGCTCACAGAGAGAACAGTAGAAGATCTCCCAGAGAAGAAGAAGGAGAAGACGAGGAGAGACTTACCAGTAAACAGGTGATCGCAGCTCACAAGGCAGAGCAATAGCGATAATGCTTTGCTTGAGAGGGGGAGAAAAAAAAAATCCGAAAGAACGGGGAAAGAAAATATCTAAAAGCTGCGGTGAAGCTCACGGGGCCAGACAGAGGACAATTCAGTCGTCACAGGCCGTTTGCATTAAATAGTATATTATTAGGAGAAAACTATAAAAATGCTAATTTCTAGTCAGCATCCTTGGACCGAAATTGGACCCACACTTGACGTTAAATACACTATCATGGTCGAGCAAATATAATTATAATAATAATGATCAAAACTTTATTATTGATATATGAACTAAAATATCACATGGTCCATTGTGTGTGTCGTCCATCAATGTTACATAAATAGATATAATGTCCCTATAAGGTTTTCCTATGTATATTTTGGTTAAGACAAATTAATATGTAACAAAAAAAAAAAGTGGAAGGATAAGATCTAGTAGTAGGATTCTAGAATATGCAGTAATTAAGAGAAAGAAAAAATATATGTCATTTAGCTTTTTGGTTGCTTTACAACTTTTCTTATTCCCAAAAAGTTATGTTTTTGCATAATAGAGTTAAAAAGGTTCCACCCAAAAACATATTATGTGTCATTTTCAGATTGTCTGACTTTATTTTGTGTATTAAACAAAATTATAAGATTCTACTACCAACTAGTTCGTTAGGTGTGATTTCTATTTGAATTCTAGGTAACATACAGTATTTTCATTCCAAGATTTTTAAAAGAAAAATGTTAAACGAATAGATCATTATGTTGTATATACAACTATACATGTACTTATCAACTATCATATATTGGAATATGAAGAATAAATTAGCTTCACAATGACTTCTTTCTTCGTACACAAATAACAAAATAATCTTTTTTTTCTTCTTCCCAAGTTGGTTATAATTTGATAATATATTATTGACAATCACTTGTCAATCTCTGCGAAAAAAAAAAAATCAAAAAATCAAAAACACAATTAGAGGCTGTATTAAAATAGTTAAACTTGGGATGAATAAAAGTTTGTGCTGACGTGACGAATAATGAGACTTTCAAGAAAACTATGTGTCGGATTTTTCATTAGAGTTCCGACCAAAAGAAATCGGAAAAACAACAACTCTGGACTCCCAATGTCTCGAATATACCTAAAGTTTTAATTGGAAATCGAAATCCTCAATTGAAAAAAATTAGGAATGCATAAACAATATTTTGATTATAGATAATGGTAACAATGAAGAAGGAGGTAAGTTTAGTACCGCAAGAAGAAGGAAAGACGATGATGTGCATAGTTGCGTTGTTAGGAGGAAGATGCAATTGAAGAGGACAAAGCTTTTCGTTCAAAGGATTTCTACACCAAATCATAACATCTTCCATCTCTGTTTCTTCCTCAAGCTTCTTCTTTAGTTCTATCAACTCGCTTCCATGGAATATCAATGATTTTTCTCCTATTTCCTTATTTATGTTCCCACTATCATCTCCGGTCTCGTAATATATTAGCCTTCCTTCGGACTTGAGTGGTAAACTCACAATAAACGAATCATCTGACTGATCATGTATCGATGAATGTTTAGTACTAGTATTTTCAGAAGAATGGTATTGGCACGTATGTGTAGTGTATATAGTAGTAGTACCTCAATCCGTGAAAAAGTGGAAGAACTGTGGGTAGACTCTGCATCATCTTTGATAACTCGAATCTGAAGAACGTCAACAGTCCACATGACCCAATCTTGTGTGACCGTACGACTAGGAATATCGTGTGTGATAGAGTTTCTCCACGGTGGTACACCTTTGTTTGCCCTCAGATATTGTCCGTAGCGACTCTTGAACCGTACGTGTACACCATCGTCTGATAGCGGCTCCCACTCCGCAGATGAATCCAACTTTTCGGGTAGAGTTTGAAGTACCTTGTGAATATGAAACACACACGGCTTGTTTAGCAAGAAACATTTCCACGTTTAAAAAAATTCTGTTTATGCGTTTTTGTTTGCGCTATAGTCATAAGAATGGGTTTTCTCGTTGTTAAACATTTGAAATATCTCTTGGGCAAGATTTACTTTGTCAAAGTGTTTATAAATGTTATCAATGGATTTGGATGCCTTGTTTTTCAAGAAATTTATTGAAAAAGAATCCTAATTTTGATTTGAGATGGTTTCTTGTAACCCAATCTCCCCTAGATAAACCTACCTTTTCGCCGGTGGCTCCAAGGAGGAAATGAATATTAGTGGCGGTAAGGTATTTGCCGTAACAGCTTTGAAGACGGATCACATTGGATCCAGGTACGATCTCAACCGTCCATCTAGTGTTTTTTGTTGTGCCGCGACGATCTTGATGAACGGATTCTTGATCTTCATCGGCACTTAGGTATTTGTCGTTGTGGCTACGGAGACGTACAATCGTTGCCTTTCTAAATATCTCCATCCGAGAACAATAATGATCTCTTTCTAAAAAATTAAGAATTAGGAGACAAAAGGGGATGGATCTATAAGTTATTCTTCATTATCGTGATGCAACGTAGGCTAATATGGTTTGTTGACCTGAGTCTTGTTTTTTAATTCGCTTGATTTGAGTCTTTTATCGTTAATGGTTTGTTATATGTTTGATCCATGTCAAAAGTTTGTTGAACCGTGGGATTAGGATTGTTCAGATTATAAGACCAGATTTCTAAATAGTATGACAACTCCGAAGACCAGATTCTGAACCTCTTCCATTAATTGAACTATTTGGTTAAATAAATCAAACTGTTCTATTTGTTTCTATGATTCCATCTCTGTAAACGGTCAATGTATATGTGTGAGTCTTTTATAATTCGAATCTTCTGCTCAGATATATGAATTTATTCTCATAGATTACAAGAATCTCTGAAGTCTGACATGTGAATTTCTCATAAAATCATCACCGCAGAAGAAGAAATTATCCAAAACGAAATTTGAAGGAAAATACTAAAAAATCGAAAGAAAAGAAGAGAGATCAGAGTTTGGTTAAGAATTTTTTCGGTCACGGTTAATCTGAAACACGGACCAATTTGTTGATCATCATATCTCTCGTTTCAAACAAAACAATCAAAACAGAAGAAAATCAAATCGAAAAAGATCTAGTTGAAAACGATTAAGATCATCAGAGACTTAAATACTAATAATCACAAAGATTACTCCATCATATTGTTGCAGTATTACCTCATCACCTGATCTCAATTTTGCATTATCTATACGGACCAATACATCATAACTCGAAAACCAAAGATCTAAAGAAAACTAAACTGAAGATAAAATACGAACTTGAACAGAGAACCCTAAACTGACTTGATAAGAGCTTGATGTCTGTCAAAGTCATGTGTGGTTTGTATATAAAGGTCCCCAATGGCGGCGATTCTTAGGTTTCTCGAGGAAAACCCTAACGCTTATGGGTCGTATATGAGCTTCATAAGGCCCATTATAATAAACCTCTTTTGACCCATAAAAACCCCAAACCAATACTCAATTAGCTTATATGGATGGGCTTGACTGAAAATTTACAACTTCTCATTTTTGGTTTGATTCAAGAAAAAACAAAATATTAATTTTAAAAAAAAATATGTACTTGGAACAAAATAATTTGTAAGAAAATCTACATCTATTTAAGGCTTGAAGTCATTGGATCCTATTTTAATGGAAGACAAGATCAAAATTTATATCCTTTTTTTGGGGAGTAGATATAAACTTTTAAGCTTAATTTAGCATGTTTTGTAGTAAATCCAAAACTGGATAAAATCTAATTTCAAACTCAACTAATTCTGTTCATTTTATCTTTAAACAAGTTCAAACACTTGAAACAATAGCTTCATACATACGCAAAAGAAACAAACACACAACAAAATTGATAGAATAAAATAAGTTTGGTATTAAAGAAGATATAATCGTAACAAGATTCAAAACTTAAGTAATGACATCGCTACAAAGATCAGCTGTTTCGTTCCGACGTCAAGGTTCTTCGGGTCGTATTTGGAGTGATCAATTCATCTTAGATCAAAAAAATGGAGCAATTCTTCAAAATCATCTAGAACAAACCGGAAGAAATAGTAATGATCTTGAAGATAAAAATCCATCACAGAAATCAAGTTCTTCGTCATCTTCTTCATCACCACCTCCATACTTTTCTGAAATACGTAGAGGACCAGACATCTCATCTTCTACACGAAACAAACTCGCTTGTGGTTTATCATCACTTTTCCGACAATGTATCGGTTCTTCGGCTCGTGCTTAATTTTGTTCAATGCTTGACGCAAATCTGTACATATATTTTCTTGTTATATGAAAAATTCATCACAATTTTTTCCGACCAAACAGAGTTCTTGATAAATGGGCCTATTATTTTAAAAAGCCCAATAGATATTTGAGTGTCCGGCCCAAATTGAAGTAGAATAAAAGATAAGTTACCAATTTACCAGTAGTTAGCAGCAAACACACAGAGAAAGTGAAACATCGAAGAGACCCCAGAATGCAAAATCTCTCTCCGCCTTTTTCTCCTTCCTTATTCGAAAATTCTCAGCGTCTTTGTTGCAAACTCCTCTGAAATTCTCCGTCTTCTTCATTCGTTTTCGACTCTGCGTTCTACTACTTCTCGTCTCCTATCAGTATCATCGCAATTCATATTCAGTCTAGTGTGTTAAACCGGAGAATTTGGAGTCTCGCCGGAATTTTCCTCTGTCTATGTATGATTGCCGGTGATCAAAGCGCTTCTTAACGATTCTGTTCTCCTTTGAGAGATCTGAGTATCTGATTTCATCTACTACATATGTTTTCTCGAGAGTGATAGAAAGTAGGTCTCATACATATTTTTCCTCTGGAGGGAATTTTGATCCTCTGCTTCGTTAATTAACTTGTGATGAAGCGGATAAGAGATGATGTATATGCCTCTGGGTCTCAATTTAGACGTCCTCTTGGTTCTTCTCGAGGCCAATTGTGAGTTTCTCTAAATTCACCCTTCAAATTTCGGTTTTGATCTTGGTTCTGTTTTGTGGCGATTAGGTTTTCTATAATTCTGCATGGAGAGTGACAAATATTTGTTATGAATTGAGTAGTTTTAAGTAATCGATTAGAGATGATTTGGTGCAGATGTGGACAATCTCCGGTCCACGGCAGTGGTGACACCGAAGAAGAAGAAGAAGGAGGGAGCCGGAGAGTCTCTCAGAAATTGACAACCAATGATGCGTTGTCGTACCTGAGGGAAGTAAAAGAGATGTTTCAAGATCAACGCGAGAAATATGACAGGTTCCTCGAGGTTATGAAAGATTTTAAGGCTCAAAGGTTAGCTCTTTCACTCTCTATCGACTTCAAAGTTCAAGTAAGTTTTAGTAGGCGGCATTGTATTAATTCTTCGTCTTGCATTTTCAGAACCGACACAGGCGGTGTGATCGCAAGAGTTAAGGAATTGTTTAAGGGACATAATAATTTGATTTATGGATTCAACACCTTTTTGCCTAAGGGATATGAAATTACGCTTATTGAGGAAGACGACGCTCTGCCAAAGAAGACTGTTGAATTCGAACAAGCCATCAATTTTGTGAATAAAATTAAGGTGCTGTCGAAATCTTGGTCTTATATTTCTCTTTTGAAGTGCGCTTACATCTTGTGTCTCAATGTACAAGTTTCTTTTTTCTCACTGCAGATGCGATTCAAGCACGATGAACATGTCTATAAATCTTTCTTGGAAATCTTGAATATGTACCGAAAGGAGAACAAGGAAATTAAAGAGGTGTACAACGAGGTAATATACTTCATCTCACCTGTAATGCCACTCCAAACTTTTTCTAACCTTCGAATATCTATGCTCCAGGTATCTATTCTTTTTCAAGGCCACTTGGATTTGCTTGAACAGTTTACTAGGTTTTTGCCAGCGTCTTTGCCATCTCATTCAGCAGCGCAGCATAGCCGGAGTCAGGCTCAACAGTACAGCGACCGAGGATCAGACCCTCCTCTACTTCATCAAATGCAAGTGGAAAAGGTTCGTTTGATCTTTGTTTCATATTTTTCCTTGTTCTATTTTTTGCCACGTATCTCAATTTTGTTCCCGCTACAACTTTTTATCACCAGGAACGCCGACGAGAAAGGGCTGTTGCTCTCCGCGGTGATTATAGTGTTGAACGTTATGACCTTAATGATGATAAAACGATGGTGAAGATTCAAAGAGAGCAGCGGAAGCGCCTTGATAAGGAGAACAGGGCAAGGAGAGGCCGTGATTTGGACGATAGAGAAGCAGGTCAAGATAACCTACACCATTTTCCAGAGAAAAGAAAGTCGTCCAGAAGAGCTGAAGCTCTTGAAGCATATTCTGGTTCTGCTTCACATTCTGAGAAAGACAATTTGAAAAGTAAGCTAACTCCTGTGTCAAACATTTTTTTATTTGCTTGGTACCTTTTCTATTTTTTAAGAGTCCCAAACATTGGACACCTTAATTCTTTCTCTTTGAGAGAGAATTTATTTTCCAATTTTGGTTGCATGGTGATCTTTAAGGTGCGAAGATCTGCTTCTGTTTTCTAAGATGTTTACTTTGTGTTAGGTATGTACAAACAAGCATTCGTTTTCTGTGAGAAAGTCAAGGATAGACTATGCAGCCAAGATGATTATCAGACATTCTTGAAGTGCCTCAATATTTTTAGCAATGGAATAATCCAAAGGAAGGATCTGCAAAACTTGGTATTGCAATTTGTGATCAGGGGTTGATCTTGTGGTAACGTTCAGGAAGTTGTATTAAATCCCATTCATTTTCTTTCAGGTTTCTGATCTTCTTGGGAAATTTCCTGATCTGATGGATGAGTTCAACCAGTTCTTCGAGCGGTGTGAGAGTATTACTGGTACTGAAATACGTATTGTTATTTTAATAGTTATTACATATCAGCAATCTTCTTCTTTCTGACGGTCATCCTCTTTTTGTAGATGGATTTCAGCGTCTTGCTGGTGTTATGAGCAAAAGTATGCTGCTATTTTAAACTTCCCAGCTGTGAATAATATTGTCTCTTTCCCTCCTACTTTGTAAAATCTTTACTGACATTGCTGGTACACTTGGCAGAATTATTTAGCAGCGAAGAACAGTTATCCAGGCCAATGAAGGTGGAAGAGAAAGAAAGTGAACACAAGCCTGAACTCGAGGCTGTGAAGGAAACTGAGCAATGCAAGAAGGAGTACATGGGAAAATCTATTCAAGAGCTCGATCTCTCTGATTGCGAGTGTTGCACTCCTAGCTACCGGCTTCTGCCTGCGGATGTAAGCTTCTATTTCCAAGTTGCATTTTGAGCATGTTCATTGGATTTTTACTTACTGTAATATTATATTTGCAGTATCCGATACCAATTGCGAGTCAGAGATCGGAGCTAGGAGCTGAGGTTTTAAATGATCATTGGGTATCTGTCACTTCCGGAAGTGAAGATTATTCTTTTAAGCACATGCGCAGAAACCAATATGAAGAGAGCTTGTTCAGATGCGAAGATGATAGGTATTTATATTGACAACATACATATTATAGTTTGAAGTAATTGGTCATTTATGTTAATTACTGCTTATAACAGATTTGAGTTGGACATGTTGCTGGAATCTGTGAGCTCTGCGGCCAGAAGTGCAGAAAGTTTGTTGAACATCATCACAGAGAAGAAAATAAGTTTTTCTGGCTCCTTCAGGATCGAAGACCATTTTACGGGTCTGTATGCTTTTTTGGGACCATTTTACAGTTCGTAGTTATATCTTCTCTCTTCCCCTATTTAGGTGTCCTCATATGTTTGGTTATTAACTTTACCATTTTCTTATTGACATATTTACAGCCCTAAATTTAAGGTGTATTGAGCGACTTTATGGCGACCATGGTCTTGACGTGATAGACATATTAAATAAGAATCCAGCCACTGCACTTCCTGTAATCCTAACTCGTTTAAAGCAGAAACAAGGTGAATGGAAGAAATGCCGTGACGATTTTGATAAGGTCTGGGCGAACGTATATGCAAAAAACCATTACAAGTCACTTGATCACCGCAGCTTCTACTTCAAGCAACAAGATTCAAAGAACTTGAGTGCAAAATGTAAGTAGACTTATAGAAGTCGTAAGAAGATTTATATTCAAGTAGTTCCTTTATCCTGTTTTATCGCTCACATACATCCGGCAGTGCTATTTTTCCTTTCACTTATTCCTTTCTCATTCTGTTTTTTTATTGCTTCGTGAACCAGCATTGTTGGCTGAAATTAAGGAGCTGAAAGAGAAGTCTCAGAATGATGATGATGTTCTGTTGTCTATTTCTGCTGGTTACAGACAACCTATAAATCCTAATCTTGAATATGAGTATTTGAACAGAGCTATTCATGAAGACATGTTCAAAGTAGTCCAGTTTTCATGTGAGGAGTTATGTTCTACAAAAGAACAGCTCAGTAAAGTTCTGAGGCTTTGGGAAAATTTCCTGGAGGCAGTGCTGGGTGTTCCTCCCAGGGCCAAGGGCACAGATCTTGTTGAAGATGTTGTAATAAACCCCAAGACTCTCGATGTGAATCACAGCACATCTCCTAACGGGGAGGCTGCTGTGAGTTCTGGAGGAGACACAGCAAGGTTGGCTTCTAGGAAACTTAAATCTGCTGCCAATGGAGATGAGAATTCTTCATCTGGGACATTCAAACATGGGATAGGTTTGTTAAATAAAGATTCGACAGGGAAAGAAAATCTTGAAGATGTTGAAATAGCTAACAGAGATGGTGTTGCCTGCTCTGCTGTGAAACCTCAGAAAGAACAAGAAACTGGAAATGAAGCCGAGAAAAGGTTTGGAAAACCTATCCCAATGGATATTAGCGAAAGAGCAGCCATCTCGAGTATATCAATCCCAAGTGGGGCAGAAAACAATCATTGTGTAGTAGGCAAGGAAGTTTTGCCAGGTGCCTTCCAGATTTAAGCTATTTAATTTTATTTGTGCTGCTTGATTATTTGTGTTGATATTTGTTACTTTACAATTAAGGTGCACATGAGATTCAAGCCAAACCAAGCGACACCCTCACTGATATTCATCATGATGTAGATAGCATTGAAACTGTTCATTCGACTCAGGTACTAGTACTACAATCAATTGCTCGTTGTACCATATTTACACCATTCAGTTGCTCGTTGTACCATATTTATATATTCGCCTAAACCCACTATTACCTGGAGGTTTCCATAGCTTAGGGATGTAAAAATTTACAGTACTACCTATGGGACCCAGGGGTGTAAAAATTTAAAATGTGTCTTATATTATAATTATGCTTTCCGGACCCTTCTGACTCTGTCATATTACTAGGGAGGTGATGTTGGCAATTCGATAGTTTTGGCAAATGGATTAAGGTCAGATTCTTCTAAAGGTACTAGGAATTCTGATGATCCCGAAGGTCCCTCCAGAAATGAGAAAGAGGAAGGTGAACTGTCACCTAATGGTGATTTTGAAGACAACTTTGGTGTTTACAAAGATCATGGGGTGAAGTCCACATCCAAACCAGAGAATTCAGCAGAGGCTGAAGTAGAGGCAGATGCTGAAGTAGAGAATGAGGACGATGCTGACGATGTTGATAGTGAAAATGCTTCCGAGGCATCTGGAACTGAATCTGGTGGCGACGTATGTTCTCAGGACGAAGATAGAGAGGAGGAGAATGGTGAGCATGATGAGATCGATGGTAAAGCTGAGAGTGAAGGAGAAGCGGAGGGAATGGATCCACATCTCTTAGAAGGAGAAAGTGAGCTGCTTCCACAGTCAGAACGTGTTCTCTTATCCGTCAGACCCCTTTCAAAGCATGTCGCAGCAGTTTTATGCGATGAGAGAACAAAAGATCTCCAAGTTTTCTATGGGAATGACGACTTTTATGTTCTTTTTAGGCTTCACCAAGTGAGTTACCTAATTATTTATTGAAATTGATTCTCTCTAGCAAAGATAACGTGGTGCATTTTCAGATCCTGTACGAGAGAATTTTGTATGCAAAAAGGAATTGCTCAGGCGGTGAACTGAAATCGAAAAACTTAAAGGATACCAATGCCGGAGATCCTTATGCGAGGTACCTTCCTTTGTACAACTTTTTATACTAGCCTATGTAGATAATCATATACATGTTGTTCCCATCAAAATCTGATCTGTGTGTTGTACAGGTTTATGAGGGTTTTGTATGGTTTGCTAGATGGATCAGCTGAAAATACCAAGTTTGAGGATGAGTGCAGAGCTATAATTGGAAACCAATCATATGTGTTATTCACGTTGGACAAACTGATTTACAGATTGGTTAAGCAGGTGTTACTCACACTAGTGGTTTAGGACAATTTTTTTTATGTTATCGACATTATGTTACCTTCCTTGTGATGTTCTAATATTATCCATCTGCAGCTTCAAGCTATTGTAGCCGATGAAATGGACAACAAGCTGCTTCAGTTGTATGAGTATGAGAAATCCCGGAAACCAGGAAGGGTTATCGACTCAGTGTATTATGAAAATGTTAGGGTCCTCGTTCACGAGGAAAATATTTACCGGTTGGAATGTGTATGAACCCTTGTGACTCTCTTATCTCCCGCGGTCTTCATACATCAATGTGGTGACTCATGATCAATTTGAACTTAATTGCCCTTTTTAATTGATATGCAGTCATCCTTGCCTTCACGTTTATCTATCCAGCTTATGGATAACATAATCGAGAAGCCAGAAGCATATGCAGTTTCTATGGATCCCACATTTGCAAGTTATATGCAAACTGAGTTGCTTTCCGTCTCATCAGGAAAGAAAGAGGAGGGACATGACATTGTATTACAAAGGTATATATCTTATATAATCATCTGTCTCTTTAAGGTTTTCGCATAAACCTCTAGGTTCATGGAAATGGTAGATTCTATCTCTTTTGAAACGCTTGCAGGTTATATATAGGTTTATTATTTCTTTTTCTCTTCTACTGGAACTGGTCCAGGATACTGCAACGATATTGCATAATTAAATAAATTCCCTTTTGGCAGGAACCTCACCGGGTTGTATGATCTCTGTAAAGCTATGGAAGGTGTCGAAGTAGTAAATGGCTTGGAATGCAAGATGTCTTGCTCTTCTTACAAGGTAAACCGATCTTCCGTCCCAAAGATCTTGAACCAAGCAACTCAATTATACCCATTTCAACCTGTTCATCTTTCTTTATGCAAAAGCTTCTCTGTACTCAATTTCTTGTTCATGAATCAGTCAACATATATACTCATCTCTTGTAGATCGCGTACGTATTGGACACAGAGGATTACTTCCACAGGAAGAAGAAGAAAAAGAAGACTGAACAGTTATGGCAACGTAACAAGGTGAGAGTAGAAAGGTTCCATAGGTTTCTCTCAGCTTAAAGATGACCACAACAAAGTTTCCTCTTGGGTTTTCTTCTTTCCTTCAAACCAACAACACACAAGAAAAAGGTAAAACTGACAAAGTCGCACAAGTAAAGTTCTCTGCAACAATTCCCAACTTTGGTCTTCAAGTTTCTTACTATGCTGATTATAAGATGAGATATAGAGAGATGCACAAAGGAACAAAACCATAAGAAGAACAATGGTGGTTTAGAGTTACTGTGTGTATCTTTAGGTTTCAAGTGCCAAGTCTGTTAGTGTTACATGTAGTGTGTGTCTGTGCTCTTTAGGAGAATGTTGTTGTAAATATGGGAAAGCACTTGAAGATGCCTTGGTTAATAGATAGATAGGCCCAAAAGAAAAATTATTATTATATGCTTCAAATTTCAAGATTATGAAATCAACTAAATTTTTTATTGGTGACTAAGCGGTAACAACAACATTTTTGTTTTGGTGAATTAAGAACAAGAAAACAATGAGACATACAGAGACAGAGAAATCATATTTCGTGTTAATTAAGTTTACGAAAATGACTAAACCTAACCCTAATTAGGTTTCATCTTTCCTAAAGAGTAAAAGACCAAAGAATATGTGTTGAAAACCCCTGCATCCAGTATATGGATGTTTCATACGTTCAACAATGATGATTTTTTTATCATCTCATAATCGATGGAATAATACTACTTAGTTGTTTTCAACGCATTGAAACACTCCTTAGTGAGGCCGTCGTGATTTGTCTTTAAGACAAGACTTCAAACAAACGGGATGCCTATGAAACATTCAACGAGACATAAATGATTGTTTGCGATTTGTGAAATGTTAAGATTCATTTTTGCTTACGGACTAACTAACCAGTGGATGCTTAGGCGCGGTTAGTTTTCAACGTATTTAAAATTTACCAGTTTTCCATAAATGAGTATATGTAACTTCCAAATCTTGTATACGTGGCCTTTCTTTACTCACTCTCTTCTTATAGAAGGAAATCCTTAGAATACATTCCACGCAGAAGCAATCTCACGTCAATTCTGTACAACTACACAAACTCTATAAACCATACATCTTCCGTCTTCTGTTGTAAAAAAAAAGCAGAAAATGAAATCAAAGCAAATCAAAATGATGTTCTTTTTATTAATTGTAGTTTCAGCTTTGATTTTGCGACCGTCCAAAGCTCAGATAAAAACGAGCATATGTTCAAGAACACAGACAAGGCCGATAGATAACGTGGATGGATGTTTCGATGCGGTGAGATTAGCTGCGGATGTAGATATCAAATGGCTATCAAGAGACTGTTGCAAAGCAGTGAAAACACTTGATGATTGCCTTTTGCTTGTATTTCCCAACAGAGCTTACAATACTAATCTCTTCAAAGAAATTTGTTTCGAAATTTTCAATAACTTAATTTTATGATTTCTCTGTATTTTATAATGATATAATCAACGAATCAAATTTATTTTTTTAATTCTGATACGAAAATATTAACATTTCACAAATCGCAAACAATCCTATTATATATCTATACATGTCTCGTTCTTTGTTTCATGCTCCTCCGTTTGTTTGAAGTCTTATCACTAAAGAATGCTTCAATGCTTTGTAAACAACCTAGTATTTAGAGATTCCATCGATTATGAGATAACAAATAATCCATATTGTTGAATGTATGAACATCCATATCGGATGCACGGGTAATCAACATTATTCTTTGGTCAAAGTGAAACCTAATTAGGGTAAGGTTTAGTAGTGATTTTCTTTCAGTTGTTATTTCCAACTTAACTAATCCGAAATATGATCTCGCTGTCTCTAATTATTTTGTTGGTCTTAAGTCACCAAAAATGTTGTTACTGCTTATCTCGACCTTAATATTGAACATATATGACCCCTCAAAGATTATCTCTTTTTAACAAAAATAAATAAAAAAGTCCATTGGTCAAACTAATTCAAGCATATAAAATTACTTTTCCATAAATAAGTATTTGCTTGGGTCAAAACTTGTATATTTAATTAATTACGTCTTTCTTTCTTTACTCCATCTTCTTATAGAAGGATATCCTGAGAAAAAAACCCACAAAAAAAAAAGGCATCACGTCATTTCTCTACAACTACACAAACTCTATAAACCATCTATACATTTTTCGTCTTCTATTGTAAAACAAAAACAGATAAAATGAAAACAAAGCAAATCAAAATGATGTTCTTCGTACTAATAGTAGTTTCAGCTTTGATTTTCCGACCATCCGAAGCTCAGATGAAGATCCAATCGTGGATATGTTCAAGTGAACAGATAGCACCGATAGTAAACGTGAGTGGATGTTTCGATGCGTTGAAATTAGCGTTAGGGTCGGAGAAATTTGTCAGATTGCTATCAAAAGACTGTTGCAATGCAGTGAATATACTTCCTCACTGCCTTTTGATTGTATCTCCCGGCGTAGAGTACAATACTATTGTATTGAGAGACTTATGTTCTCAGTAGTTTTCAATGAAACAAATATCATGTAATGAAAAAATACAAATATTTTGAATTTTTTTTTAAGTTTTAATTATTTAATATAAACAATTGGAATCAACGAAATGTATTTTTAATTTTAGACGCTTCGTATATCAAACTTTCTTCTCATTTGTATTCAAAATCATTTTGATTTTTTTTATATTATAACTGAAACATTTTCCGAGAATTAAAAATTATCTAACGATCAAGATCCTTTTTATCTAACGATGAAGAAGATCCTTTTTTCCTTGATTCATTTTCTTCATAGTTTACAACTTTAACATGGTACAAATACCAAGTCAACAGAACTGACATGCACATGAATGATTTTGATTCGTGGGTTTTTTTTAATGCATATTCGGATGCCACAATCAATTTGGATATAGATTATGCGATGCTATCAAAGAAATAATATACATATTTTTTTCTTACTCCACATATATGACTGTTTCCGATTTGTGAAATATTAAGATTTTCGTACCAGAAACAAAAAGTGAATCAGATTCATTTTTATTTCATCATAAAAAATGTACAAATAAAAATCCCCTTGGTTACATGATTTTTGTTTCGTTGAACTTTAGGAAACAAAAGTTTTTGAAGATATAAGTATTGTAAACTATGTTGGGATAAAGAACGAAAAGGCAATCAGGAAGTGTTTTCACTGCTTTGCAACAGTCTCTTGATAGCAATCTGAAATCTTGATGCACCGCTAATCTCAACGAATCTAAACATCCAGCCACGTTCTCTATCGGCCTTGTCTGTGTACTTGAACATACGCTCAGTTTTAGCTGAGCTTCGGATGGTCGGTTAATCAAAGCCGAAACTAGAATTAATAAGAAGAACATCATTTTCAGTTGCTTTGTTTTCATTTTCTCTGTTTTTGTTTGACAATAGAAGACGGAAAATTTATGGCTTATAATATAGAGTTTGTGTAGTTATAGAGAAACGACGTGAAGATTTTTTATGTGTGGAATTTATTCTAAGGATTTCCTTCTATAAGAAGATTGACTAATTAAAGAAAGACCATGTAATAAAATTAAATATATATTTCTGCTTTAAATATAATTAGTTGACCAATAGAGTTTTTAGTTTTGTTGGACTCAAATTTTTTATTGGTGATTCTTAGTTTTTACAAAAAAAAAAAA
>Ga0041059_1000231_pt1 | contig 37497 bp, 25 predicted proteins | sample AraColnosormetaG_FD_56232 | JGI IMG/M metagenome (GOLD analysis project Ga0041059, IMG submission 56232) | Arabidopsis roots microbial communities from North Carolina, USA - Col MF nosort | ecosystem: Host-associated > Plants > Roots > Unclassified | place: USA: North Carolina | collected...
AAAAAAAAAAAAAAAAAAAAACAATTTATTGAAAGGGTCGTTGCCAAGATTCCACAACTTATTATTAACCAAAGTTCTCATAACATAAAGATAAACTTACAACAAATAGAGAAGACAACGATAGAGAAACACTACTGACCCATCTCAACGGTCAACACTACTGACTCACCTCATCCTCAGTCTCAGCTGCACTACTTGCACTTGTGCATGCATCAGTCTTGGCTAAATTTTCTTGACTCGCCTCATCCGCAGTCTCCGCTGCACTTGCACTTGTACCTGCATCAGTTGCGGCTACAATTTCCGCCACACGAGATTCCATTAAAGATCTGTACTGTAAAATCTCCATTTTATACCTCTTCCCATCCTCACGACTTTTCTCATAATAAACCTGTTCAAAAATCATAAACCAAACCCGTTAAATCCATTCGAGATAAATGAAACTTGAAAACGTAGTTTAAAATCATCAGTTAATTTCTTAAGTCTTTTGAATTACCTTTCTATCAGATTCAGAGAGATTGGTCCACATGTTCCCAAAATTCTTAGGGCTAGATACTTTTTGTCCAGCGTTCTCAGCTTTAATCCTCACGGATTGCTCAGCAACGAAGAAGTTGTAACCGGTTCTTTGACGCTTAGGTGGCTTATGAGAATCCCCCTGAGATGATTTTGCTTTCTTCTTGCCTCTTTTAGTTTCAGGAGAAATGTGGTAAAGCATTCCTTTGAGCTTTTCTGAGCCTACCTTTGTGCTTATAAGATAACCACTTTCGAATTTCCCATCGATGATCCCAGTAATCACGGTGCCAGGTTTCAGTTCTTGAGAGTCTGAATATGTTTCAGAAAGCAAATCCCAACACTCAAAATAAGATGAAAGAAGAGAATCTAAAAACTTTGGATTTATAAATGCAAAAAACATGCAACATATCCAAAAACATGAATTTTTAAGTACCTTTGTCACGGTTTGCAGATTTTTCGATAAGGAGCTTCAATGCTTTTTCTGCGAAGAAAGGACAAACATGTATATTAATCTTGGATCTTCTTGGAGAATTAGAAAGAGAGAGATCATGAATGGTATTTTAAGACCTTTTTCCCAAAATGTAGAAAGTGGAGCTTGGAAGTAATAGAGATGCTCAAATTCAAAGAGCATTTTAAGATACGACTTCCTTAGAACAAATGCTGAATTTGTTATTGTTGTCTTAAAATTGAATGCGTCAATCACTTCTTTGCATCTACGATCCTTGATCACCTAAAATCAATAGGATTTTTAAAACAGAATTGTATAATATTTAATGAAGAAAAAATAGATTTAAAACTTGATGTTCAATGGCACTATGAACTTGTTACCTTTTCAAGACCACCTCGAGATGTGACTTCGTTGAAAAGCCGATGCAGATCAAGACTTTTTCCACCCACAATAGGAATCCTTTACAAACGGAAAAAATCAGAAACAGTTTAATGTAATGAAATTTAGTCAAGAGAATAGATCAACTGAAGCACAAAACATTGAACATATCAGAAGAGCATAAAAGCAATTTCCATTTCCCAACATTTTTACTTTTAAAACAATTTAGCATTAACGGTAACCAAAAAAAAAATTAAAAAAAATCTTACAGCTCTTCGTGGCTTATCAATTCAAATCTTTTTGTCAAAACCAAATAAAGACTGATTTTGGACTACAGTTTAAGAGCAAACCAGATCCAATTCAATAAGCCATACACACTTCCGTGCCTTCACAATTCGATAACCTAATTGGTTTATGCTTCCATCTAGCCAAATAAATTTTATCAAGCCCTTAAATCTACGACAATACGAGTCATTTTTATTTTAAGAGGAAGTTCAGGGCCAAAGCTCAAAGTCACCTTTTCCAATAACAATATTTTGAAGATTTTTTTCCCTTAAACAAAAAAATTGCCACTTATCCCAGTGTTTCTCAAACCAAGGAGAACAAGGCTACTGTCTACTGACTCCTTTGGTATATTTATAACCCACCATACAATGGATTGTGAATAAAGTTGTAGAATCTCTAATAAATTTATCAACCCGATGTAGAGTAGGATTTTTCATCCACAATTGTAATTTTATAAACAATAAAATTCATTAAGAAAACCAAAAACACTAAAAGAACATGCATAACTCACTTAAATTTTTTGTCCGAAGATTCATGGAAATCCCGGAGCATCTCCCAGAAAAGTTCGGGGTTTCGGACAATATCCTGATACAACATAGACATGTGAGAGGAAACGTCGTTGTCTAAAGCAGAGGCATTAGCGGGAACAACTTCAAATTGTGAACTATCGGTCGACATAGTTTCTTTTGGAGTGTTTTTTTTTTTCTTTTGAAAAGATTTTTCAACTTTCAGAGATATAAATGAACGAACTTTCATACAACTTTCAGGATTTTTTTATCTTCTTATCTGGAATTAGGGGCCTAATGTTTATGTACAGATTTTGTTTTTGTCTCCACCACATATGCATATACTAAATCCCCTTTTTCCTTTTACATAATCCGCGTTAAATTAATTACGATTTACGACTTGTTGCAAAATGTTGAATGAATTGTAGCAGTTTTACAAAAAAGGTTTTTCCTTTAAATGTAGTCAGTAGATAAGATTTTATTTATATTATGATATTAAGTAAAGGGTCCTAAGTAAAGTGAGTGCTTTTTCGCTTCGTATTTGAATAAAAATTATCAATGATATTGCATGCATAGATGGACAATATTTCAATTATTTATTCTTTTTATCCAATTTTCCTTAAAACTAAATTAGCTGTTATCTATTTTTAGATACATCATGTAAGAATTTTCTTAGAAAAAAAATTGTAGTGAAATTTTTGGGAAATAATTTTAAAACAAATTAAAATTGGAATAGGTCAAATATTACAATATTTTTGGACATAATCTTTTGTGGTCATATTTTTTTTTCTTTACAAATAATCAATTAAAAGATTTAGACTAAGAAACTTTTACTTTGTTAGTAAATTTCACAAAAGAATATTTAAGGGTGCAGGTGAGTGTAGTAAAGATTGTGGGCTAAGAGGTTGGGGAGATAGTTCTTCAGGACTCAAATAAATGCTCTCGGAGAAGCAGTAAGGTTTAAAAGGGTTAAAAGCTTGCACAGGTTTAACAGGTTAAGAGACAAGAGTACACAGGCAGACAAGACATAGTGAGAAACCAGAAAACTACCTGAGAGAACTCTTGAGGAGAGTGGGAGTAAGATGTAAAACCAAATTAGAGCTTGAAACAGAGGGGATAAGCGGAGGAGGAGACGTCGGAATCACCCAAAATCTCGTCGGAGCTCATTAGGGTTGGTTAATAACCGTTGGAAGTTTCCACTTTTGGGATGCAAAAGGAAACATAGATCTGGTTAAAAGCGGGAGACATACTTCTAATATCCTCCTTGGGTACCGTGCCTGGGAGAGAAAGTTTTTCAAAGTCTCATTCTATGAATTGTAGCAGTTTTAGATAAGGTTTTTCCTTTAAATGTAGTCAGTAGATAAGATTTTATTTATATTATGATATTAAGTAAAGGATCCTAAGTAAAGTGAGTGCTTCGTCGCTTTCGTATTTGAATAAAAATTATCAATGATATTGCATGCGTTAGATGGACAATATTTCAATTATTTATTTTTTTATCCAATTTTCCCTAAAATAAATTAGCCGTTATCGATTTTTAGATACATCATGTAAGAATTTTCTTAGAAAAAAAATTGTAGTGAAATTTTTGGGAAATGATTTTAAAACAAATTAAAATTGGAATAGGTCAAATATTACAATATTTTTGGACATAATCTTTTGTGGTCATATTTTTTTTTTCTCTACAAATAATCAATTAAAAGATTTAGACTAAGAAACTTTTACTTTGTTAGTAAATTTCACAAAAGAATATTTGAGTACCAATGTACCATCCATTAATTGCTTCCACAAGACAAGAGGAGCAATTATGAAAGGCTCTAGCGGAGATGAGAGTACGATAACAAAGATAATGTCCCTATTAAGTTGATACAATGTGAAGGTAGGTAGTTTTAGAACAATTCTTATGGTTATTCTTGTATATAATTTTCTTTTAAAAAAAATTGTATTGATTTCAAATTTTTGGTGTACAGGGAGGGTCATAAATTTTTCTCAAGATAATAGACGATTAGAAAAAAACTGGGCATATCAGAAATGATAATAACTAGTAATAAATATGCAAGCTTGACCGGACATGTAAAATATACTGATACCATTTCGTAACCCACATGGCCACATTCAAATATGACAATGCGTGCGTGAATTTTAAAGGTAATCACATAATTGCATATGACATATCGTCAGCTCCAATGAAGGAAATTGGAAGGAACAACAACATCTTTCTCTTGTACAAAGAGGTCGTCTGAATTCCGTATGATTGCGTGGACCAAACAAAGCAAGACACTTGTAACGACGCCAAGAATCAGGCATTGGAGGCTATTAATGAACCACAATGCCCAAAGCGAGCCAAGAATCAACCCAAAGACGATAACACGGTCGCTAATATGTCGACCGTACAAGACCAACGGATGGTCTCTATAGAAATATAGGAGTAGCCACATGGCTACAAAGGATGCAACCGTGACAAGAGCCATCGGATCACCGATCAAGAAGAGTGTGATGGAAGCAGCGGTTAAAAGTACGTAGTTAACCGCAAAGTGGTGAAGGTTAAGTTTAACGCGCGAAACAGCGGGGGAGAAAGAGCTTGGACGGTCGATGGAACCGAATGCTAGAAATTCTGACCACCATGGACGGTAGCTAGAAACAGAAGCTATTAGATTGTGCACCGACAAGGAGATAACATCACCAGCGGAGAGACTTATCTCCTCCGCCGGGATCAGAACACTCTCCCCCGGTGCTAACATCGCCGATCACCGGACACCACTTTTGAGTTCTCTAGTCAACTAGTTTAACCGAAATTAAAAGTTTTGAAGGTATAGGTATATAGCAAAACAAAAAGTGGTTCCCACGTTGATTAACGTTTTGGGATGGGCCAGTTTTATTTTAGGGCCCATAAAAGTCGGGTCGGATCCTCTTCAAAATGTGGATTCGGTTCAGCGATTCTCTTCTCGGTAGTTCTCAAAAGCAGAGAGCAGCGGCAGAGACGTCTGAGTAGAACCTGGGATCCAGGTTCAGTTATTTTACCATTATACCCCTTGAACTCGTCTTCTTCGTCAAGGTAATCTTCGATTTCAGATGGAATCTGTAGAAATCTAGATTCCAATTTGCTTAATTGCCAATAGTTTGATGGGTTTTTGCGGTTTTGCGAATCCGAGGCTCTCGGAGGTGAGATTTTCGTCTTTGAATTTAGAGTTCTCGGGTCTGCTTAGTTCCTTTAAGTTCCAGAGATGATGAAGAAAAATCTATTTTGGATTAAGCTCAAATATGAACTCTGTAATTCATTATAGCACTAGTGTTGCGGTTCGTAAAGCTTCTCGCTTTCTCTTCACATCGAGGAAATTTTGCAATGGTAGCATCGGTGGTGATGTAACCGATAACGGGACCGAAGAGCCCTTGAAGATAACTTGGGAATCTTCGGAGATGGATTGTGAGTTTGACCAGGAGGAAAATGGTGAGAAAATCTCTGTTAGAAAAAGGTTTATGGAGAGTACTAAACTCAGTGCGTCTCGGGTTCTCGATACGTTACAGCAAGATTGTCCCGGTTTCAATACGAAATCAGCTTTAGATGAATTGAATGTTTCAATCTCAGGGCTATTAGTGAGAGAGGTTCTTGTTGGGATCTTAAGAACTCTGAGCTTTGATAATAAAACAAGGTGTGCTAAGCTCGCTTACAAGTTCTTTGTGTGGTGTGGTGGACAAGAGAATTTCAGGCACACTGCGAATTGTTATCATTTACTTATGAAGATATTTGCTGAATGTGGTGAGTATAAAGCCATGTGCAGGCTAATTGATGAGATGATCAAAGACGGTTATCCAACAACAGCATGCACGTTTAATCTATTGATATGTACTTGCGGGGAAGCAGGCCTTGCTAGAGATGTTGTTGAGCAGTTCATCAAGTCGAAAACTTTCAATTACCGACCTTATAAACACTCTTACAATGCCATTTTGCATTCTTTGCTAGGGGTGAAACAGTACAAGCTGATTGATTGGGTTTACGAGCAGATGTTAGAAGACGGGTTTACGCCAGATGTTCTGACTTACAACATTGTAATGTTTGCAAACTTTAGGTTAGGGAAAACAGATCGGCTTTATAGATTGCTAGATGAAATGGTTAAAGACGGGTTTTCTCCTGATTTGTATACATACAACATCCTCCTCCATCATCTAGCAACAGGAAACAAGCCTCTCGCTGCTCTTAACCTTCTGAATCATATGAGGGAAGTAGGAGTTGAGCCCGGTGTCATCCATTTCACTACTCTGATAGACGGGCTGAGCCGAGCTGGGAAGTTAGAAGCTTGCAAATACTTTATGGACGAAACGGTGAAAGTTGGATGCACGCCAGATGTTGTTTGCTACACTGTTATGATCACAGGATATATATCAGGTGGGGAGCTCGAGAAAGCCGAAGAAATGTTCAAAGAAATGACAGAAAAGGGGCAACTCCCGAATGTTTTCACATACAATTCGATGATCCGCGGGTTTTGTATGGCGGGGAAATTCAAAGAGGCGTGCGCGTTGCTCAAGGAAATGGAGTCAAGAGGGTGTAACCCTAATTTTGTAGTGTATAGTACACTGGTGAACAATCTAAAAAACGCGGGGAAGGTTTTAGAGGCTCATGAAGTAGTGAAGGACATGGTAGAGAAAGGGCATTATGTTCATCTTATTTCAAAGTTGAAAAAATATAGAAGATCTTAGTTTTTTTTAGTTTGTTTCATAAGGCTTTTTTGTGATATCGATTAAACGGATTTTTTTTTTTGCCTACCTCATGTTCCTTAACATGTTTTAGTAGGCTGTTGTGTATTAGCCATTTTAACCGAACCAAATGTATTGAACCGAAGTGAAAAGAACCAATCAGAACCAAACGAATGGATACTAAATTTTAAATCCGAATTCACTGAATAGATACTTAAAAATCTATAAAAATACTTGAAAATAACCGAACAATATCCAAAAAAACAAAATTTACCGAATAGATACTAAAATTTAAATCCGAATGAACTGGAACCAAAACTTCAAGATACCCGAATGAACACTATAGAACTGAAACCGATCGGATAACCGAACATCGAAGACTAATTTTCAGAAATTGAAATAACCAACCAAAAAAAGGAAAACGCATCGTCGACAGCAGGGTTCGAACCTGCGCGGGCGAAGCCCAACAGATTTCAAGTCTGTCTCCTTAACCACTCGGACATATCGACTTGTTGTGCAGAATCGAACGTACCTTTTATATAATTGTTACAAAAATAAACCAGCCCAATAAAGGCCCATAAATGGTGGCTTCGCTTGAATCTTCTAGTTGACACTAAAGGTTCTCTTTACGACTCCGGCGCGTGTTTCGTTATCGACTTTAGTAAAAAAAAAACTCGGAATCTGAATCCGATCAAATCTGAACAACACCGGCGACGAATCTCTGCGGCGTAGATTTAGATTTCATCCCGGGGAGACTTAAATTGATGCAGTAGTGAAATATCACGGCGAAGGGATGGTTTGTTGGTAAAAGAGCCAATTGAAATCAGTTATGTCATCGGGAGGAGCCGGAGAGTATAACGAAGACAGACATCTGTTACGATCCACCGACGGAGATGAAGTCGGCATTGGCGGAGGAGAGGGTGATCTAGATGTTGAATCTCAGTCTCCGGCTATCAGAAGTGGAGCTGGAGGAGTTAGGGATCTGTTCAAGCATATAGATCGGAGATTTTCTCTTTCCGGTCGTCGTTTAAGTTTTAAACGGATGGAGAATATCAGAGTCGATAGAGAGCGCCATAATCCTTCTTCTTCTTCAGCGTTTTCGGCTGCTGGAGAAGAAGATGGTGGTGGTATCAGTAATTTACATAGCGTTGATGATCGAAATGACGAGTACGGGTTTGATGAAGAAGTTCTCGGAGATAGTGCTCCACCTGAGTGGGCTCTGCTTCTCATTGGCTGTCTTATTGGTGTTGCCGCTGGAATTTGTGTCGCCGGCTTCAATAAAGGGGTACGGTCATACATCAGATCTCGATGTATATTGATTCGATTGATTTACAAATTGAGTGCTGATTCTATAGAGTAGTATTTTTGTCTTAGGTTCATGTCATTCATGAGTGGGCATGGGCTGGTACTCCCAACGAAGGTGCTGCATGGCTTCGTCTACAGAGACTAGCTGATACTTGGCATCGGATTCTTCTAATTCCGGTCACTGGAGGTGTTATAGTAGGAATGATGCACGGTTTGCTTGAGATCTTAGACCAAATAAGGCAATCTAATTCTTCTCAAAGACAAGGACTAGATTTTCTTGCTGGTATTTATCCAGTGATAAAGGCCATCCAAGCTGCTGTGACCCTTGGTACAGGATGTTCACTGGGTCCTGAGGGACCTAGCGTTGACATTGGAAAATCATGTGCCAACGGTTTTGCACTCATGATGGAAAACAACAGAGAAAGAAGAATAGCTCTCACCGCAGCTGGTGCGGCTTCTGGGATTGCATCTGGTATAATCTACACCCTCGCTCTCTTCAACAGTTTATGCATCTTCTGAGTTGATATTTATGTGTTATTGGATTGTCAATGAAAACATAGCTCCTTAAGATCAGCTTTTACCTGGTGAATTTGATCAAGAAATGTCCATATTAGGGACCTGGTATGTTGGCCTATGCAACATTTATTGCCCCTCGTTCTTCTCGCTCACTCTCTTGGTCTCACAATCGTCTATGTACTATATAGCCTAGAAATGTGTATGTGGATCATAGGTGTGTAGATCTAGACAAAGCATCTTGCGGGAGTAATTACTGAAAAATAGTTTACTTATGGCCATTTTGAAATATGATTCTTGGGTAGTGGTGTTTCTTACTAAAGGTGAGAGCATTGAGATAGTCATCTTTATTTCTCGTTACAGGTTTCAATGCAGCAGTGGCGGGTTGTTTCTTTGCTATTGAAACTGTTTTAAGACCTTTACGTGCCGAGAACTCGCCTCCATTTACCACTGCAATGATAATATTGGCCTCTGTTATATCATCGACTGTGTCAAATGCTCTGCTTGGGACTCAATCAGCTTTCACAGTTCCCTCATACGACCTGAAGTCTGCTGCAGGTATGTTTCTTTCACTGTTAATCTATATTGCAAACCTTCCAGTTAGTCTTGTGGTTTGCGTTTTTTTGTAGCTTATGATTTAGTGTCCTGATGGATAGGTGATAATGTGATATATCATAAAAAATCTTGGTATCTTTAGATAATGAATGCCAATATTTATTTGCTTCATCGAGTATTTGTGTATAAGTTTCCAAACATATTTTTTACTTGTCTCCAGAGCTCCCTCTGTACCTGATACTAGGCATGCTTTGCGGTGCTGTCAGTGTTGTTTTTTCTCGGCTCGTCACGTGGTTTACCAAGTCATTCGATTTCATCAAAGACAAATTTGGTCTTCCTGCTATCGTGTGCCCTGCACTAGGTGGTTTAGGAGCTGGAATTATTGCTCTCAAGTACCCTGGAATTTTGTATTGGGGGTTTACAAATGTTGAGGAAATCCTGCATACTGGAAAAAGTGCTTCAGCTCCTGGAATCTGGTTATTAGCTCAGTTAGCCGCTGCAAAAGTTGTGGCTACAGCTCTTTGCAAAGGCTCTGGGCTTGTAGGTGGTCTATATGCACCAAGTTTGATGATTGGTGCTGCTGTTGGTGCTGTATTTGGGGGTTCGGCTGCTGAGATTATTAACAGAGCTATTCCTGGTAATGCTGCTGTTGCTCAACCACAAGCTTATGCTCTGGTATTGTATTCCCTTTGACGCAGGCCCTTGCTTCAGTGCAGTTTTCTTAAATTAAATTTTAGTACTGTCCAATTTGATTGTTGTGAAATCTGACACATTAAGATGCCATCGTTTTATGTGATGCAGGTTGGAATGGCAGCGACACTAGCTTCAATGTGCTCTGTTCCCTTAACATCAGTATTACTGCTGTTCGAGCTAACGAAAGATTATAGAATTTTGCTTCCCCTCATGGTAAATATTCTCTTTCCCGTTCTGTTTCAGTGATGCTTATTGTATAAACTCACTTAATAGAGGCGGATTCATAACATATTCCCGAATTTGCCTGTTTAACTAATTGATCAGTAAAGCCCTTGTTGACACTATGAAATGTACCACTGACCATGTCGTTGTAATACTATGTTTATAACCAGAGGTCCAGGGCTAGTTTGTACGTAGATAAAAACATTCCTTTTCCATTTAACATTCTATATTCTGGTTCATATTTTGATTAAGCTGTTATTGATATTATCTCTCTGTCGATATCTATGAACAGGGAGCAGTTGGTTTAGCAATATGGGTTCCCTCTGTGGCAAACCAAGGCAAAGAGAGTGATTCATCTGAAGGTCGTAGCACAGGAAGAGGATACTCTTCTCTTTCACCTTCCGAACGTAAAACCGAAGGAGTCTGGAGACATACGGATAATGCTGACTCCCTTGAGCTTACCGTCATAGAGAACCCTGACCATAATTCCTTTTTGGATGAAGAGACTATTCTGGAAGACTTAAAAGTTATGCGGGTTATGTCAAAGAACTATGTGAAAGTTTCTTCAGGAACAACTCTAAGAGAAGCAAGAAACATCCTTAAAGAGAGCCACCAAAACTGCATTATGGTGGTCGATGACGATGATTTTCTAGCTGGAATCCTAACACACGGTGACATAAGAAGATACTTGTCCAATAACGCCTCTACAATCTTAGATGTGAGTAGTGAAACAAAACAAACTCCCTCAGTCTCATCGCATTTAGTTGAACCGAGTTTAAGTCTTCGTCTCTTGCAGGAGAATACATGTCCGGTTTCTTCTGTATGTACTAAGAAAATAAGCTATCGAGGCCAAGAACGCGGTTTACTTACTTGTTATCCAGACGCCACAGTTGGTGTAGCCAAGGAGTTGATGGAGGCTAGAGGTGTAAAGCAATTACCTGTTGTAAAACGAGGTGAAGTAATTCACAAAGGGAAACGAAGGAAACTGCTTGGCCTCCTTCATTACGATTCCATTTGGACTTTTCTCAGGTAAAAAATATCTCTTTTTACTAAACACTAGAAATCTAAAATATGACCAAAACCAAAGTTAAATTTTTTGGTTCTCTTTGTTTTTGTAACGCAGAGATGAAATGAGTCGTAGGAGATCGATCAACGACCGGAGAAAAGACAAAGAGGTTGGTACAAATGGGCATTGATTGGGTTTGTGCCCATTTTGGTATAGCTTTTTTTTTATATTTTTCTTCTTTTAAATTTTTGAGGTCAAATTGATTAGAACGAGGCAAACAAGATCGTAAAAATAATATTAATATATACCTCTATTAGTTTTGAAAATATTGCTTCTCACCAAAGTAACAGACTCATCTCATATAATCAAAAGAAATCTAGTGAAATTGATACTGTACATTTGTTGGCCAATCTCTATTTACTATGTTCAGAATCGACAATATTCTAAATTCATGTTTGTATAGCTTTATCCACCTTTTACACTAGTTTAATGATAGCGTGCATGTTTGAATTTTTTTTATAAAATTATTTTCTTTTGCATGAATGTGATGTACAACTGTTAAAATAAAGTTGGGAACCAAATCTTGAAAATGTTCATGTTGATGAGTAAATCATATACAGAAGATCCACAAAGATAGCGTAATGACTGAAGATGGACCCATGATTTGCACTGAAAAGAGGCTTTTACAGTTAACTTGTTAAGAAAAAAGGGGCAAAATTAATAAACAGTTGACTAATTGATTGGAATGTGATTGAATTTTGTTGGTCATATACTATGAATTGCTTAGCTTTTTCTTCATTATTAGGTCGGTCCTTAATGTCAAACAAAATTATCAAAATATATATAAGCGTAACCATTTTCGATATATCAACTAGAAAAGCGTAATTAAAGTAGAAAATCAATGTTAACATTCAAATGGTAAATCCCCGATAAATCATTTTCGATATGTGAATTTTGTATATAAAAGCTTGAAAGGTGTCGAGAGACATGCATGAACTATTCCTCAATTTTAGTTTACCTAATATTAATAATGATACGTTGGACCATTAAAATGTCTTTTTCTGCCTCTTTTTTTGTTTCTTCTTTTACAAGTTATGGATTACTAAAAGGAAAAAAATAAATATATACATGTAAAAAAATGATTGTAATTTAGACAAATAAGAGGAATAATACTGGGTTGATTAGGATATGGGTCATCACTAAAAAAATAGTCGTTTTCATGAAGACTGAAGTCATCATCCACCATTCATTATAGAACAAAAGAACCAATTACATCCTGATTAATGATGTGTAACGAAAATTGGAATTTTTGAAATATGATTTATGTGAAAACTTATAATGAAATTTCACTTTAATAACTCTCTTTTTTTTGTCAATCATTTAAGTTTAATAACTCTTTAATCAAATTTGAGTAGTAAAAGAAAGAAGAAGAGTCAAAGATTTATGATTGTTTTAGCTACAAAATCCTTTTATTTTTAGAGTGGAATTGGTAACTTTGTATCGCTACGATATAGAGTTTACAGTTTTCGCTGTAACTAATCACAAAAACTTTACTATGTGCATGGTTATCTTCTCTCTACACGTTAATTTTTTTTACCCGTTGCTTTGAATAGTTTTAAACTACGTATGTATTGTTATCTTCTCTCTGGACGTTAAAATTTTTGTTACCAATCCGATTCTTAATAAAATTATGAGACTGCAAACTTTTTTCTTTCAAAGTATTATACTTTATATTTAGTCACTGAATCATTTCATAATGACACTATACATAAAAATATTTAGTGGGCATGAGGAGAATCTTTATAGAGTAGAAAGAGGTCACAAAATATCCGCTCGTGCGGAAGAGAATACTGACAAAACCGGTACCCGGCCCAACCCTACGGCCCACGCGCGTCGAAAACCGTCTCCTGCTTTTCATAAAAACCCTTCTTATTTTAATTCTCTTTTTATCTAACCTAATATTATTAAATTGATTTCCTAGATCCGTTTGTGGTCCTCACTATATTCTAATTCAAAATTTGTCATTTACATCGAACATTACACAGGCTAAATGTTTTAGAATCATATTCTATTTTTTTATGTTTCCTATGTGTATAAACTATGTTATGTGTTAACACTTCGAGAAAATTTTGTTTGTTTTTCTCTTAATCTATTTAGCTCATTTTTTCATGTGAATGTCACAGATTTTTGGAATTAATGTTCTATTTTCTGTTTATGTATTACACTTGTATTTGGTTTATTACATGTTGATATATGTGCTATGGAAGAGTAAATAAGGTCTCATCTATCATCTATATACATAGTTTATTATACCCCAGAAATTTGGCATTTAGAATAGATTCTTTTTAAAAAAAAAAGTTATTCAACACTTCAACTTGTAACTAGTCGAAGTAAGTGTTTATAAAATGTAAACAATCTTTAAGAGGCTTCTCTTAGTTAATTCTCAAGTGTACTACTACCTTGATAGACTAAACTTGAGCTACTATATGTTTTATGTAGAAGTTGGATAAAATGCTACTTTGGCAAAAAGTTAAGCAGCAACTACATAAATAAAGACAAAACACGAGGCCACACATAATATACAAAAGGGAAAGGAGAAGGACCAAAGGTAAATTAAAAACAATATTTGTTAAATATCTTTTAAATTTAATAAGCTAGTGCTTCGTGCCTTGTACTTGTAGGGTAGAAAGTTGCATAAATGCGTAGAAACATACGAGAACTAAGGAAAAAAGTAGGCCTTTATCGTAATAATCGTCAAATTTATCATATTCATTTCCTTTGTATAGTTGTATAGGTTAGGTGTTACTATTTATATGGGAACAAGAGACCTATAATCTCGATACGTGCCGGTTAATTCATCTAACCCCAAAAAGTATGATAAAGGTTGATAATAATTTATTAGAAACGTTAAATAAATCGAATCCAAGTGTTTGACTAAAAGTCCCATTTAGGATTTTATTACCAACGGGCAAATGAAAAAGAAAAACAGCTGTTGTACTACATATTTGCAGATTATTTAGAGTTTGTATTTTAAGTTAATAAATCTCAAGTATCTCACAGTTTTGTTACTACTAAATCAGTAAATCATTTAACTTGAAGGTGACTAATTATTAGTAATTGGTAGATAAAATATTACATTTAAGATAACTTTTGTAAATCAGTAAAATTGAATTCTAAATCATCAACCCAAGTAACTTCAATAGTGAAACATTTAGTTTTCTTATTAAAATAATGCAAGATTATTAGATAGAGATTATAAAGAGAAAATTAATCTTTAGTATCATGATTATGTTTTCTCTTCTTTTTTGTAGGATTTATATCTTCATTTATCTGCTTTTCCTTTTTTCTTGCCTTTTTTTTTGTGTGTGTGACCTCACTTGCCTTTTTATTCTTGTTTTTTAAAAATGTGTTCTCTATTGCTTTTGTAATTTCCCCGCAAATGAGAAAATTGTAAATAAATAAAGAAATAATTCGCTTTACAAATTAGAGAGACCTTTGATATTTCTTTCCAAACAAAGACTAATAAACCATACTCCTCAATTACGCAACGATTAAGAAAGAGAACTTTTTTTTTTCCGGGAGAACTCTTGGTTTTTTTCCAGGAAAAATTCACTTTTTCTGTTCTCTTTCTCATTTCTGGGTTATGGTCTTGCTTGCAAAAGTTTTCTCTCTATGTAAGCACTTATCTCCTTGCTAGTGAATCTTTAAACCATCTGATTTTGGAAAGGAAAGAGCCAAATTTTTTTTTTAACTTTGGTTTTTTTTTTTTTAAATCCGACCAGCTCTGCAACATCGTACTTGAGCAGAAAAACAGTATCTAAAAGACAACCTCTGTTGTCTTCCTCATCAGTGTCTCTGTCTCTCTCCTTCCGTCACCGTCAAACTTAGTTTCTACTCTTCTTCTTGAACAAGGTTCTATATTTAGATCGACCTTTTTCGAGAAAAACTGAAAAAGATTGTTTCTTTGTTGTTATTCTGAAAACTTACTCTGTTTTTTTTTTTTGGTTCTTTGTTTTTTTTCAGGAGTTGAGCACAGTGAAGATAAACTTCTTTTCATTCATGTCCGTAAAAGAAGATTCTTACTCTTTCAAGAAATTAAAAGCTTGGATTTTCAACCTCTAAAAGGAAGTTAAGCGAACTCTTGCTGTGCCAAATGAAGCAGAGATGGCTGTTAGTGTTGATACTCTGTTTCTTTACGACTTCTCTTGTGATGGGCATTCATGGAAAACACCTAATCAACGATGACTTCAACGAAACTGCTCTGTTATTGGCGTTCAAGCAAAACTCTGTAAAATCTGATCCTAATAACGTTCTTGGTAACTGGAAATACGAGTCGGGTCGTGGTTCATGCTCTTGGCGAGGGGTTTCTTGCTCTGACGATGGTCGAATCGTCGGATTAGATCTCCGAAACAGTGGACTCACCGGAACCCTAAACCTAGTTAACCTCACGGCGTTGCCTAATCTCCAGAATCTTTACTTGCAAGGAAATTACTTCTCCTCTGGAGGAGATTCGTCTGGTTCTGATTGTTATCTTCAAGTTCTGGATTTGTCTTCGAATTCTATTTCAGACTATTCAATGGTGGATTACGTTTTCTCAAAATGTTCGAATCTGGTTTCGGTGAATATCTCCAACAACAAGCTCGTCGGAAAATTAGGTTTTGCTCCGTCGTCTTTACAGAGCTTGACGACTGTTGATCTCTCTTACAACATCTTATCAGATAAGATTCCGGAGAGTTTTATTTCAGATTTTCCGGCGTCGTTGAAATATCTCGATCTAACTCACAACAACTTATCCGGCGACTTCTCCGATCTCAGTTTCGGTATCTGTGGGAATCTCACCTTCTTCAGTCTATCACAGAACAATCTCTCCGGTGATAAATTCCCAATCACTCTACCAAACTGCAAATTCCTCGAGACATTAAACATCTCTCGGAACAATCTCGCCGGAAAAATCCCTAACGGAGAGTATTGGGGAAGTTTCCAGAATCTGAAACAGCTCTCTCTAGCTCATAACCGTCTCTCCGGCGAAATCCCACCGGAGCTTTCTCTACTCTGCAAAACCCTAGTGATTCTTGATCTATCCGGAAACACTTTCTCCGGCGAGCTTCCTTCACAGTTCACCGCCTGCGTCTGGTTACAGAATCTTAACCTCGGAAACAACTACCTCTCCGGAGATTTCTTAAACACGGTCGTGAGTAAAATCACCGGAATCACTTATCTATACGTTGCTTACAACAACATCTCAGGCTCTGTTCCGATTTCTCTCACAAACTGTTCAAATCTTCGTGTTCTTGATCTAAGCTCAAATGGTTTCACCGGAAATGTACCGTCTGGTTTCTGCTCTCTGCAAAGCTCGCCGGTTCTTGAAAAGATTCTCATAGCTAACAATTACCTCTCAGGAACAGTTCCTATGGAGCTTGGTAAATGCAAGAGCTTGAAGACAATTGATCTTAGCTTCAATGAGCTTACTGGTCCGATTCCGAAAGAGATATGGATGTTGCCGAATCTGTCGGATTTGGTTATGTGGGCGAACAATCTCACTGGGACGATCCCGGAAGGTGTTTGTGTTAAAGGAGGAAATTTGGAAACTCTTATCCTCAACAACAATCTCTTAACCGGTTCAATCCCTGAGTCGATCTCGAGATGCACCAATATGATCTGGATCTCTCTTTCTAGTAATCGTCTCACCGGGAAAATCCCGAGCGGGATTGGTAATCTTTCCAAGTTAGCAATCTTGCAGCTAGGGAATAACTCTCTGTCCGGGAACGTTCCTCGCCAGCTTGGGAACTGCAAGAGTCTGATCTGGCTTGATCTGAACAGCAACAATCTAACCGGGGACCTCCCGGGTGAGCTAGCTAGCCAAGCCGGGTTAGTAATGCCTGGGAGCGTTTCAGGTAAACAGTTTGCGTTTGTGAGAAACGAAGGTGGAACAGACTGCAGAGGTGCAGGTGGGTTAGTAGAGTTTGAAGGCATTCGTGCTGAACGATTAGAGCGGCTACCAATGGTTCATTCGTGTCCCGCGACACGGATATACTCAGGCATGACAATGTACACATTCTCAGCAAATGGAAGCATGATCTATTTCGACATCTCGTATAATGCTGTTTCAGGTTTTATACCTCCTGGTTATGGTAACATGGGCTATCTCCAGGTCTTGAATTTGGGACATAACCGGATAACCGGAACCATCCCGGACAGTTTTGGAGGATTGAAAGCGATTGGTGTTCTCGATCTATCTCACAACAATCTTCAAGGGTACTTACCCGGGTCGCTGGGGTCGCTTTCTTTCCTCAGTGATCTTGATGTCTCTAACAACAACCTTACTGGTCCAATCCCATTTGGAGGTCAGCTTACAACGTTCCCTGTCTCGAGATACGCAAACAACTCAGGCCTCTGTGGTGTTCCTTTGCGTCCCTGCGGTTCAGCTCCTCGACGGCCCATTACCTCCCGTATCCATGCCAAGAAGCAAACTGTTGCAACCGCTGTGATCGCTGGAATTGCGTTTTCTTTCATGTGCTTTGTGATGCTAGTCATGGCGCTTTACAGGGTGAGGAAAGTTCAGAAGAAGGAACAGAAGAGGGAGAAATACATTGAGAGCCTTCCAACTTCCGGAAGCTGCAGCTGGAAGCTCTCTAGCGTTCCTGAACCGCTTAGCATCAACGTTGCTACATTCGAGAAACCGCTGAGAAAACTCACTTTCGCTCATCTTCTTGAAGCTACAAACGGGTTTAGCGCAGAGACTATGGTCGGGTCTGGTGGGTTTGGAGAAGTATACAAGGCCCAACTCAGAGACGGATCTGTTGTAGCGATCAAGAAGTTGATTCGAATCACGGGACAAGGCGACAGAGAGTTCATGGCTGAGATGGAAACAATCGGAAAAATCAAACACAGAAACCTTGTTCCACTTTTGGGATATTGCAAGGTTGGTGAAGAGAGGCTTCTTGTCTACGAATACATGAAATGGGGAAGCTTAGAAACCGTTCTTCACGAGAAATCATCGAAGAAAGGCGGAATATATCTGAATTGGGCCGCAAGGAAGAAGATCGCGATTGGAGCTGCAAGAGGGCTAGCGTTTTTGCACCATAGCTGCATTCCTCACATTATCCACAGAGACATGAAATCAAGCAATGTTCTTCTGGACGAAGATTTCGAAGCACGTGTTTCGGATTTCGGAATGGCGAGGCTGGTCAGCGCTCTAGACACGCATCTGAGCGTGAGCACGCTCGCGGGTACACCAGGTTACGTTCCACCGGAATATTACCAGAGTTTCCGGTGTACAGCTAAAGGGGATGTTTACAGCTACGGAGTTATACTTCTTGAGCTTCTGTCTGGTAAGAAACCAATTGATCCAGGGGAGTTTGGAGAAGATAATAACCTTGTAGGGTGGGCGAAACAGCTATACAGAGAGAAAAGAGGAGCTGAGATTCTTGATCCGGAGCTTGTAACCGATAAATCAGGCGATGTTGAGCTGTTTCATTATTTGAAGATCGCGTCTCAATGCTTGGATGATCGACCGTTTAAGCGGCCGACAATGATTCAACTGATGGCAATGTTCAAAGAGATGAAGGCTGATACAGAGGAAGACGAAAGTCTCGATGAGTTTTCGCTCAAGGAAACTCCGTTGGTCGAAGAATCGCGAGATAAGGAGCCTTAAGAGTGATTGAGAGAATTGGGAATGCTTTGTTACATGTTCCAAATTTTGGTGTCAGTGTATATAACAAACGAAGCTTGAGCAAGACAAGTGAATTGGGAAGACGAGGTAGACAATTGACGAGTTCTTGTAGCTGTCAAGCTTCTGATTTGGCTTGGAGGGTTTTGTAACTTGTTAAACACGGTAATAGAAATACGTCGTTGTAAGCTTTTGTAAGTTCCCATTAAAGAAATTATGCGATCATGACATTTCTTTTAGAATTTTGTTAGAGATATAGCTAGTTTAAAAGAATTTGATATCTTGTTTCGTTTTCCGTTAGTTTAGAAAGTCGAAACCAAAAAATGAGTCTCAACTCTCAACTATTACATTTCTCTGTTAGTCATGGTAAACGTTTTAAATGATTGTAATATTTTGATTTTTTATTTAAGGATCAAGTGGCGTGGCCATGTTACAGGACGATTCCCGTTGAGTAAAAAATTAAACTCCAAAATTCAAGAACAAACATTTTACATTTCAGTAAGTGCGAAACAAAACGAATGCTAAACGGGATGTTATGGGCCGAGATTAAAAGCCCGTTGATGAGTACATTTATGTGGTGACCACATTGCTCAGTGTCCGTCCGACTCACCCAAACACAAGATTCTGGGGCATGTGCCCCACCATCTCCTGCCATAGATCCTACCTACATGTAATTTAAAAAGTTTAGCTAATTTTGATGTAGAATAGGTAAAACTTGAAATTGTAAACAAAATTTGAATCTATAGCTTCTCGTGCAGAATCAATGAATTTAAACAAAATTTTGGCTCACACAATATGATAGTTTTTTAAAAGAGTAAAATGTGAAGATATTATACCATTTTCGAAGTTTTGATAAAAATTACAAAAAAATACAAATAACAGAAAAAATCAAAATGTACATAATGAACATACAATAACAAAACAAAATTGTTATGAAAACTTACATAATTGGATGTTACTTTAACTAGGCATATAAACTATCCCACAGAGATGTATCATCGCAAAGGTCCGATTATACAAATTTCACGGACTATAGTTGTATCCATTAAGGTCTAAGTCCCCCTTATAAAATATGATATTGTTCATGTATGTAGTTTCCAATACGGTATTATTACACTCGAAACAAAGAAATTGAAATATATATACCTAAATCGGTGTGAATGAAAAAGAATCTATTCCTAAATCCTCATACTTATTTAGTTTCTTTCTGTGGGTGAATGTTTTAAGAGATTAACAGTGGAGAGTGACAATACATTGACAGACATATGTTTATGGCTATTTAAAGAAAAGAAAAAAAAGCTTCTAAAATTGATATTTACTTTCCATTTTACTTGGTCAACAAAATTTTTTTTGTCATATTTATGTTATATCCATATTTGTTTTAACTACAAAAGATATATGAGTTTATAAACTGAACCAAAATTAACCGAAATGTTTTGGTTTACCCAAGGTGAAGATCAAATCGGTGGAACCGTAACGTCAACACAAAATTGATAAAATCTTATTATCTTGTTCAATGTAAGAGTTTACTAAGCAGCATTTTTTTAATTTTAATAATATTTTCTTATTAAAGTTGACTGGACTGGACTAGTAATATTAAGGATTGTCAATTTTTGATTAAAGAGAATAATTATTCTCAAGTAAATTGTATTGTCTAAAATGTTTTAGAATATAGTTAATATATGGACCATCTATATTTTTTCGGGCAAACATCTAATATTCATTAAATTAAAGAGTCACAACTTTTAATACAAAACAAAAAAATACATCCAGAACAACGAAAATGCAAAGAAAAAATAGAAACAAATGCCAAAAAGATCATCAAAAGATGGTTAAACGAGAGATAGATAAGATACAAATCAAAGAAAGAATACATAAGAGATCGACAAACACTTACAATCTTCACTGCTTCTTGCTTGACCTCATCCATAATAACCCCAAAGGTTACAAACTCTACCAAATAGGCAGAGGGAGCCATTAGCCGGGAGGTAGAACTTTGCATTAGCGACAAGTCTTGACCATTCATGCTGTTCACTAGACAGAATTTTGGGAAAATAAACTGGTTCAAAGAAGCAAAACAAGCATTTAAGAATGCTTTCTTGAGGGTCAAACTATTTGCTACAAGGGCATATAAACGGAGCATCATCGTCCAAGCGATAGCTTTTTTCAGGAGGTGACATCGAAGGTTTTGGAAGCACCAATCCTTTCGATGGACCATCTATATATCTTGACAAATATAAAATCTCGGTGATAATCAATCTAGTTTAACTCCGGTATTTTTATAACAATTATTAGAATAATGTTTCATATACGATGACAGTAATGTCAAACGATCGAGTTTATTTAAAAGTTGGTTGGACTGGTAGAGTCAGATCGAGGTTAAAACACTTAAATTTTTTTACAATATCAATTAATGATTACTAATTTTTGATTAGAAAAGGTAATTACTCTCATGCAAATCATATGGTCTAAAATTTCTTAGAATTTACGAACAATCTATATATATGTTAGTTTTTTTTAACTATTTGATTTAATAAATATATGATCACGGTGATATACGATCACGGTACTATACCATCACGGTGATATAAGATCATAGTGATATACAATCACGGTGATACTCAATCTAGGTTAACTCCGTTATATAACATTTGTTAGAATAATGTTCTATATATAACGACATTAATATAAATCCAAAAAGTAAATAAGTAACGATAAATGGTTATTTTTTAAATATGGTCTAAAATTAATTGGAATATACATAAAACATTTATTTTTGTTAATTGTTTGATTTAATAAACATAAGATCGCAATGATACTCAATCTAGTTTAACTCCGTTATATTAAAGACATTAATGGATTAATGTCCTGGATACACTAATATTTCTATAAAACCAAACATTAAATAACTAATGATAAATGAGGTTTTTCTTTTTCTTTCTTCCAACAAACGGTTATTTTTCTTATTCGGTTTAGTTTTTTATGTACACAGTACAATAGAATTCAGTGTTTTCATAATTCAAATTTAATTTATTGATGATAAACCCAATCACATTGAAGTTTAAATGATTTTAAATCATAATTAAGAAATTAAAATTACAACAAAAGTTTGTATATTGTTTCTCTTAATATATACAAAATACATAAATGTGAAAAATTGAAAACAAAACCGAGTTTGGTTCATATTCATTAGTCTTTGGTTTTTTACTTAAACCGAACCGAAGTAGAAACCTAAACAAAATTTGGAAAATAGAGATTAAAAAAACTCTTTAGGGATTGCTGACACATTGGATGACGAAAGTTTGACCATATAAAATTGTTACCAAATTAAAATGGTTACAAACTTTGCTATATAAGACCCACTATATTCCTCCTATGCAATACACATCCCCTCTGTATTCTTCTTTCATTTGCTGCTAGCGTTTTCTGAAGAAAAAGGTTTATCCTCTTATATCTATTAATTATGTCATTATTTCAATAATTTACTAATCATTTGATTCTAAATCTCAAAATTATCACTTTTACACTAGATTTTGTTTCTTGACATCCTAAGGATTTGTCAAAAATGAGTGATTTTGATGAAAACTTCATCGAAATGACGTCGTATTGGGCTCCACCATCCAGTCCTAGCCCAAGAACGATATTGGCAATGCTGGAGCAAACCGACAATGGTCTGAATCCAATCAGTGAGATCTTCCCTCAAGAAAGCTTGCCAAGAGATCATACTGATCAATCTGGACAAAGATCTGGTCTTCGTGAGAGACTGGCTGCAAGAGTAGGATTCAATCTTCCAACACTCAATACAGAAGAAAACATGAGTCCTTTGGATGCATTTTTCAGGAGCTCGAATGTTCCTAATTCTCCTGTCGTTGCAATCTCTCCAGGATTCAGTCCATCAGCACTATTGCATACTCCCAATATGGTCAGTGATTCTTCCCAGGTAAGTATTAATGTCTTTTGTCTTTATGATTGTTTAATAATATACATGATATAAAGTTTATATGATAAATAGTAAAAATCTCTCTGTGATTGAACCAATATTTGGGAATATGATCATGTATGTTATCATAATTCTATTTCGTTTTAACATATATAGAGTAATATTGCTGTCAAAGAAAAAAAAAGAGAAAAAAAGTAATAATATCTATCGGTAAACACAGAATCTATTATTTCCTTTTGTTTAGGTTTGATATTTTTCATTCCTATCTGTGTTTACAAATTTTGTCGAAAACAAAATAAAAAAAATCTGTGTTTACAACTTAAAAATGGTTGTCCCGGACTAATTAATTTATGTTGTTTATGATCGAAATGTATATGGGTTGAATAAAATTTTGATACCATGTAAATGATTATTTTCAAATCCTTCTTTTCTTAATTTACGTTTGAAGCCATAGGGATCTCTAGGCCTCAATTCTAAAACCGTAACTAAAATAGTCTTTGTGACCTTCTTGTTACAGATTATCCCTCCGTCTTCAGCCACCAATTACGGACCTCTAGAGATGGTGGAAACTTCCGGTGAAGACAATGCAGCGATGATGATGTTCAACAACGATCTTCCTTATCAGCCGTACAATGTTGATCTGCCTTCTCTAGAAGGTAAATAGAGTTGCTTGTGTCTCAAGTTTGCTTCCATTTTCAATTTTCCAAATCTTTTTGTCATAATTTTCTTACATGTGAAACAGTCTTTGATGATATTGCAACGGAAGAGTCCTTTTATATCCCATCTTATGAACCTCATGTTGACCCAATTGGAACTCCTTTAGTCACATCCTTTGAATCTGAACTCGTTGACGATGCCCATACCGACATCATCTCCATTGAGGACAGTGAGAGCGAGGATGGAAACAAAGATGATGACGACGAGGACTTCCAATACGAAGACGAAGACGAAGACCAATACGACCAAGATCAAGATGTAGATGAAGATGAAGAGGAAGAAAAAGATGAAGACAATGTTGCATTAGATGATCCTCAACCTCCACCTCCAAAGAGAAGGTCCCAACAAAACTTATAATATCATAATCAATAATCTTTTCACAAAAACTTATTTAAGTTAACCATACATATATAAAATCTTGTAGGAGATATGAGGTATCAAACATGATTGGAGCCACAAGAACAAGCAAGACACAAAGGATCATACTTCAGATGGAAAGCGACGAAGACAATCCTAACGATGGTTATCGCTGGAGAAAATACGGTCAGAAAGTCGTCAAAGGAAATCCTAATCCGAGGTTATTATTTCGCAATGTTGTTAGTCTCTTTTCCCTAACGATTTAATCATCTTACACATTAATATGTTTTTTTGTGTGGTATATATGTTAATATGCAGGAGTTACTTCAAGTGCACAAACATCGAGTGCAGAGTGAAAAAACATGTGGAGAGAGGAGCAGACAATATCAAGTTGGTTGTGACTACATACGATGGGATACACAACCATCCTTCACCACCTGCACGTAGAAGCAATTCCAGTTCAAGGAACCGGTCTGCAGGGGCAACAATACCTCAAAATCAGAATGATCGAACCAGTCGGTTAGGTAGGGCTCCTCCTACTCCTACTCCTCCTACTCCTCCTCCTTCGTCTTACACACCTGAGGAGATGAGGCCTTTCTCTTCGTTGGCTACAGAAATTGATCTGACAGAGGTTTATATGACCGGAATCTCTATGCTGCCGAATATACCGGTTTACGAGAATTCGGGTTTTATGTACCAGAATGATGAACCGACGATGAATGCGATGCCGGATGGTTCAGATGTGTACGATGGGATCATGGAACGCCTGTATTTTAAGTTTGGTGTCGACATGTAGACATAAAACCTTTATTTTCAGTCCTTATCGTCGATGATAGACAACAACTTGCACTGATCATCAGCTTAATTATAAATTCTGAATAAATTTTACTTTCAAATATTTTTTCACTCATTTAATTTCTAACAATTAGAGATGTTTAATCTAGAAAATGTTAAATATAAAATTTGATTTTGATTAGTAATGACTGTGATTTTTGGTTGAGGAGACTTAGACTGTGGACTTGAATGTAAAGATTTTGACTAGAGAAACTTTATGATTGATTGGTAAAGATTATGGCAGCATAAATTGTAATTTTAAATAATATAAATTATATCGATTTAAACTCGAACGATTAACGACTAAATTCTCACAAATTACCTTTTTATATACTGTAGTTAAATTTAATACACCTTAAATAATCGTCATAACATATAATTTGTTCCCTAAATTAATAATTAGATAAGTATTGAAACATTAATTTTAAAGATTTGTTTATTGTTCTACAGTGAAACTATTTAGTTTATCATACTTTGTATTGAAATCAAATTCAATCTTTGTTTTTCTCTTTTTTGTGGAAAAATAGATCTTAAAAGAACAAAAAAAAATCACCTCTATTTTTTTGAAGAATCAACTGTTTTCACCAAAAATAAATACAAATATGGTAATGAAATTCACGTTAAAAAATCAGCATATATTAATGTTCAACAATAGATGTCATAATCTTGTCTTCTTCTTCTTATTTTATCAAAACAATGTTGTCATCCAAATTAATGTTAGAGGTATGAAGCTGGCTGCGGTCCGCGGACTTAGCTCATATAGTACAGCAAGGTGAGCTTGGACACCATATTACATACCCGTAAAATAGCGGGCCAGTGAGACCAGCTCAAACGAATTGCAGATTTTAGCAGATTTAGCCCGCAGATTGGTGGGTCGATCCACAGACTATAAATATTCAATAAAATTAAATAAAAACTAATGCTCATTGTGGACCGGTCTGTTTGACACCTCTGCAAAATGTTTCACTAGATCTCCTTTCAATACCAGTTTTAGTCAGGAAAGAGATTTATAATGTTACAAAATCTTACAGTCCAAAATTTGAGATAAAACTATATTTACATTTTACATATTCAACTTAGTATTGTGATAAACAATTTATTAATCTCTTCTGAAAATACTAGTGTTTGAATAAATCACAAGTGTTTCCAAATAATAAACTCAAGATCACCAATGGTGTTAAGAAACGGAGACAAGAACATTTCGTCTATTTGTCCTTTGAAAATTAGTCACGTCCAATTTCCATCGAGTTTCGAATTGTGTTGTCACTATGTTTCAACTTTTAACCTCGAGAAATTAGCTATAGATACGATGGTTATGTTCGTGCGTCAAAACAATAATTTATTAGATTTGATTATCTTTGAAATTAGCGGTATCAAAAGTCGTTGGGCCAATAAAATTCACCATTAAAGATAGAGGAAACAACTATGGATACAACATCACACACATCAGTGACTTTAGAAGCTCAAGTTTAGAGCAAGATCCGGAAGAGAAAAAAAATGAGTTTTGGTTTCGAAGTGACGATTAAATTAAACTGAAAGCCAATCCCTCCGAGAGTCAATAAAAACATAAAAGAAAAACAAAACAAGCAGTCAGTGAAATCAAACAACAACCATAAAAAATAATCAAGACAACAAAAAGAAAATCCAATCAATCATTGATCAACATATACACACGTTCGTAACATCAACAAAATCTCCATATAACGTCATCACGGTATTGCTTTGTCTACATTTGGGGAAAAGCAATGATATCATCACCTTTTCCAAAAGTGTAGACAAAGAAGCACAGAGATGACGTGTTCTTATCCTTCTGCAGTCAAAATCTAAACTCTGCAGATGAACAAGTATCTATCTGTGTGTATTTATAGGAGGCTACTCTAGGGTTACGATGATCTGGAAACCCTAGAATAATCTATAGTGAAGTCACCGCTAATGGAAGACGGACCAAATTTGCAAAACATGGGTTAAGCCCAAATTGTTATAAAAGCCGAATTGTTACATAATCTGCAAAATAAAATTAAAATATCCAAACCATCTTCATCTCAGAACCGAAATTAAATATTGAACCGGTTTCTACCAGGTTGTTTGGTTTTATTTAAACCGATGGTTTATAATGACCCGAAGAAGTCGGCAAGAATTATGAGTAATCCTGCGTCCAAACAATAACTTTCGTCAACGGCTCAAGAGGGGAAGAAGATTGAATTGGAAATTCTGGGAATTGGAATTGGAGAGGGAGAGAGAGAATTCGTTCATCATGGAGGAAGTGACGAGATCTGTGTTAGCAGAAGAAATACTGAAGCGTTTAGATCTGGAGAATCTCTGTTCCGTCGCATGCGTTTCCACCACTCTCCGCTCCGCCGTTGTTTCCGGCGTTCTTCCTTCTCTTACCTCCCTCGATCTCTCTGTAAGTTTCCGATTCTCGTCAATTTGGAGATTTTATTTTTCTGAATAGAGATGAAATTGATCGAATTTTCGTTTCTCTGTTAGGTTTTCTCTCCGGACGATGAAACTCTGAATCACGTGCTGCGTGGTTGTATCGGACTCAGCAGCTTAACTCTGAATTGTCTCCGCCTTAACGCTGCTTCTGTGCGTGGAGTTCTCGGGCCACATCTCCGAGAACTTCACTTGCTCAGGTGTTCACTTTTATCCTCCACCGTCCTCACTTACATTGGCACCCTCTGCCCAAATCTCCGGTACAATTCCTTCTTCCCATGAACTTTTCAATGAATTATCATGCTTTTCGTCGATGTTTGTTTCTGAAATTGATGAAAAGTCACATTGTTTTTCTGAATTTGTCACTAATTGAATTGAATACTCTGTCTTTCCCAAGCCTTTACTTATTTGGGATTGCTTTGGCTTTTGTCAATTATATTCTTTCTTGATCAGATTTTTTCAGTGTGATGCATGTAGTTTCGAGCTATATAGTTGAAGTTGTGATAATTGAGTAATGAGTGTTTCTGTTTGGGTTCAATGACAGGGTTCTTACTCTGGAAATGGCAGACCTGGATTCTCCCGATGTTTTTCAGTCTAACTTGACGCAGATGCTTAACGGGTGTCCTTATCTGGAGGTAATTTGTTAAAGCTTGCTGAGGCATTGGTCCGACGAAGCGAGAAAGTGTGAAATTGAATTGGGTTTTATATTCTTGTGATGCTTGCAGTCTCTGCAACTTAATATCCGAGGTATCCTAGTAGATGCCACCGCTTTCCAGTCTGTTAGATTCTCCTTGCCAGAAACTCTCAAAGCTCTAAGGTTACAGCCACTTCTTGAGTCTGAGGCAATTCTTCTCATGAACAGATTCAAAGTGACTGGAACTTATTTATCTCAGCCTGATTATAATAGTGCCTTGCTATCTCCTTCACCTTCTTTTACTTTGCAAAGCCTGTCTCTTGTCCTGGACTTGATATCTGACAGGCTTATCATAGCTATCACAGGTTCTCTTCCTCAACTTGTCAAACTGGACCTTGAAGATCGTCCTGAAAAAGAGCCATTTCCCGACAATGACTTGACTTACACTGGGCTTCAGGCTCTCGGTTTTTGTCAGCAACTCACAAGCCTCTCTCTGGTTCGAACTTGTTACAACCGCAAGATATCATTCAAGAGAATAAACGATATGGGTATATTTCTTCTCTCCGAGGCTTGCAAGGGTTTAGAGTCTGTGAGACTCGGTGGGTTCCCAAAAGTCAGCGACGCTGGTTTTGCGTCGCTCCTTCACTCATGTCGGAACTTGAAAAAGTTTGAAGTTCGAGGTGCCTTCCTGTTGTCTGATTTGGCATTTCATGATGTCACAGGGTCTTCCTGTTCTCTTCAAGAGGTCAGACTCTCGACGTGCCCTCTCATAACAAGTGAAGCTGTGAAGAAACTGGGGTTGTGTGGCAATCTTGAGGTGCTCGACTTGGGCAGCTGCAAAAGTATATCAGATTCTTGCCTCAACTCTGTTTCAGCCCTCAGAAAGTTAACTTCTCTGAATCTCGCTGGAGCTGATGTAACCGATAGTGGCATGCTTGCACTTGGTAAGTCAGATGTTCCCATCACGCAACTGTCTCTCCGCGGCTGTAGGAGAGTCAGTGACAGAGGAATATCCTATCTGTTGAACAATGAAGGAACAATCAGCAAAACATTGTCAACACTTGATCTCGGTCATATGCCAGGAATCTCAGACAGAGCCATCCACACAATCACACACTGTTGCAAGGCTTTAACAGAGCTGAGTATCAGGAGTTGCTTTCACGTAACAGATTCTTCGATAGAGTCCCTGGCTACATGGGAAAGACAAGCAGAGGGAGGAAGCAAACAATTGAGGAAGCTCAATGTCCATAACTGTGTGAGCTTAACTACTGGAGCACTGAGATGGTTAAGCAAGCCGTCTTTTGCGGGTCTGCATTGGCTCGGAATGGGACAAACACGATTCGCGGGTCGAAAAGAGACGGTTACAGCTATGATTTGTGGACAGAGGCCGTGGCTCACGTTGTGCTTCGATGGATGTGAGCTTGGATGCTCTGATGGTTGGGAATTCCACACGCCACAACGCCACTGAAGAACTCATTGTCTCACTAGTTCATGTATTGTATAAAATCGTTCAGAAACATGATTCAGTAGGATGTGTAATTTTATTTAAACCTTTTAAAAAATTTGATTGTAAACTTGTAAAAGTTAAACTAATTCCAAGAAATGTATTATTATCTTTACTTGCATTAGTAACAAGCATAAAGCACCAAAACCATGTGATTCATAATAGTTATTAAGTTTTAACCAAAACAATTAGTAAAGGATATGAACGATTAAAGTGCCTATATATATTAGCCTGAGCAGATGGCAACATACACTTAAAATCTGGAGCAAAACCAAGCCAACTGCTGAAGATTAATTTGAATTGTGATTGGTTAAGTGGTCACATTGATTAGTTAGTTAATTATGAATAACAAGATACCCATTTATTTTTATTTATTCACATACTTACACATTAACGACAAATGTTACCTGAATTAACATCACGTGTCGGTTTCACAAACCAAACACCCGAAAACCAGAGTCTTGTCTTCTCCTTTACATATCTTATGGAGTTCCTATTAAAACATTAATTTTCTGTTAGTTCGTTACAATATAATTATAGTCATCTATATTTTTTTTCTAGCAATTTTCTAGTGTCCTTCAATATATACTTGGTCCAGTCACATCTCTTGAATATTCTACGAAAAGTAAATTAAAAAATTCTTATAGTTTGTATAGTCACCTTCTTTGTATTGTATGTTAAGTAATCGAAAAGGTTGTAGCAGAGAGATTCAGTGTAATTTGATGTAAACAACTATATAACCAGAATATTTAGCAAAGAAAATTATTTATATGATCACAAACTTTGGATAGTATAAAAAGAGCAAAAGTAAAAAAAGTCAAGAAAAAATAGATTGAGATTGATGGATGGAAGTAAATAGAGAGTGGGTGTGTCGAAGAGAGCATGAGGGATTGCTTCTGTCAGTAAGCATATGAAGTATTTATATTTCACCTAAAACCCTAAATCCATTTTCTTTTCTTTTCTTCTAAATTTTATTTTTTCAGAAAGTATATTATCCATAAGGCCATGGATGCTTTTCTAAAATAAAAAACTTCTTATATATAAATTTTTTTATTCAGATACAAACTTAATTTGTTGGGTGAAGTTTAGGTTTCTATCTACACGCAAAATTGTCTTTCAGCTTATGACAACGTACGTCATCTTCTTCCCATCTTTGTTACATATTTCACCGTCTTGTCATAAGTAATTATTTGATGTTTGATATTCGAGTGTTATTTTGAATGGTATTATCGACCCCCTAATATAATATTATCACTAATGTCTTCTCCTATATCAGCATATAGTTGACTTTATGGATACTAAATATGTTGACAAAAAAAAAAAACTGATATAATTTTCTCAACGAAGTATTTTATAATTCATAATGAAGATTAGGAGATACATTGGAACAAGAATTAGTAAAATGAGAAGAAAAAAAACGAATAAATATATAGATGATACATGCAAGTTCACAATTCATTTACCATATGTTATATATACAGATGTATCGTGGTGCATATATATGGTTGATCATGAGAAGGATCGGATCTAAATCTGATCATTGCTTTTTGAATTCAGACATAACTAGACGCGTGTATATGTGTAGGTGTATAGATATGTGTGCAATGTTTTAATCGTATGTGTTAATAAATCAATAAATGTGTTAGGGCAAAGAGTGAACAGAAGGGTATGAAAAAAGGGTAGATACGGGAGGCAGCGAGACACGAGAGACGAGAGAGATACCTATGAACCACGACTTGTGTGTTTGTGTTTCATTAATAAAAAATTACTAACATAACTATATAGTATCAAGATCAAATAGATCAACCTTTTTCATTTGTTAAAATATACTCCTATAACATAAGTCTAAATAAGCACACCCTTTTGTTTTATTTTTGACAACTTTGATGCTTTTGTTTCATCCGACAAATCGGCACCTTTTAGGGTTTTCATTACCTGTTTCTTCCCCAAAGACAAATCCCTTTTTTACCCCATTAATTTACTAACTCTCGATATAATTATTAATCACTTTGATTATAAATAAGGTAATCGATCAGTACCTTTCTTGGAACTAACGAAAACCCATCATTTTTTAACTCGACAATGAAAAAGAATTTTCGGGAAACAAGAGGAAACCAGTGGTGGTTGTTTGATTATTCCTCTCTAAGATTTTATCTGTCGACACTAACCCTAATTATCAATTAAATTAACAAATGTTTTATTTCTCATTTGGCATCCAAATTGGGTCATCTTAGATGGTAAATCAACTTTATATATATATGATACTAATGTTTTTAATTTAATTTGGTCAGACGCTTTTATAGGAATTATGTACGTATATACAGAGAAAAAGTCTAAGATAATTTTCTTTTAGTTTTGTAAAATATATATTATGTTTACTTATATGATTTTTTTTCTTACTAAGAAACAGCTAAATCTAAAAACTTAAGAACTAATTTCCTAAAATCTTTGTAAGAAAATTTAACCATTATTATTTATTAAATATGATGCTGATGACTGATGAGTATTGGGTTAACATAAGAATATGCAAATAATATAAAATATAAACATCCACAGATGAAAGTCTGGAGAGAAACAAGAATTTGTCCAATGATCGCAGAGATCATCCTCTAAACCTTAGACTAGTTAGTGTATAGCTAAATACAAACTCCTATTTTACCATATCAATGAAAATCATCATTGATATAATTTGACAATAAATGAATAACGTCTTATAAATCATCTACTCTTAGATACGTACGGCTCAGTCTTTTTGGAATGTGATTGTGGCAAACGTAATGTACCCAACCCCAACATTATTACTATAAGATTTCTTCCAACATTTGTGACTCTTGCCTCTTGGTTAGGGAGTTGTTTCCGGACGATCTTCATGATACTATAGCCCATAACATATCTAACGATTAATGTCAACTCAAAACCAAACAGCTGATATACATATTTGGTTTAGAGTTTTTTGGGGACGGATACGGAATAATGAGTAAAACCTCAATTAGACATGAGTGAATAGATAAATTTCTTTACTTTTCATATAGTAGTGTTGACTTATTTTGTTTCATTTGTCGAATCTTAACACATAATATCCCTCTTGCACAGCAAAACAAAACAAAGATATCATTTTTTCCACATTCATCTCGAATTGACTTTCATTTTTTCATATTTGACGAGGGAACTTCACAATATTTTTTTATCATCTGGATTTTGACTAAATGGCTTGTAAAAGCTACAATGTTCCATTTTAATCGAAAACTTTATAAAAGAAAACTAAAGTATAGGCTTGTGAGACAAAGAGGACGGTCACATATATATTATCACCAAGATTACATATATATAAATTACTAAAATATATAGAAAAATAAAAGAGCATGAGAAAGTGGAATCTCTCAAAAGATCGAAGAGACAGATTAACAACTCTCTCGTGCAAATTATATTATTAAGCCGCTTGGGTCCAAAATAAGGCCATTTCCACAAATTTTATGGTCTCTTTAAATTTATAACTATGACGTGACTAATTTAAATCGGACGATTTCAATCAATTTAGTTAATAAAACTCACCTAACATCAAAACTTATCATATCGTGTATCTTAAAATACATTTGAATCAGATCAGTGGATGCATATATAGAATATCAAATCTGAAAATGTATCTGATATAGTAGTGGATCGACTACTTGAATCAAATAAAATAATAAAAGAGACAGAATGGGATTATATATGTCAAAACGATACACCTAAGATTGAGTTTGACAAAAAAAATATAGATATTAGTAAATATTAGTAGGTTAAAAACACAAAAGATTAGGTTGTCTCTTTGTTTGAGCTTCCCAAGAAACAAAAAGACACACATCCCAAGAATCCGCCGGCGTCGACAATCTTCGCCGGAGCCATCGTCCTCTTCCATCATCTGCTTAATCATTTTTTGCCCTAACACCAAAAATTATCGATCTTTTTTTTTGTCTACTATATACCTAGATATATAGGTTTTTTTGTCCTTCTCTTTGGATCATTTCCACGACGAAACGGAGAAGAGGGGACGATTTTGCCAGCCAAGAAACAAAGAATTGTTAAGGAACTGAAGATTATAACCTTCTGAAGGATAATGAAGTCTAAGAAGAAGCTTAGCTTGAGACAAAGCAAAGCTTCCAATAGGAACGTTAACGAAACCAAACCTCTTCATCATCTCTTCCCAAATCTCAAACCTCCGATGTCTTTGCTTTCTCTCCGTCTCTTCCGCCGCCACAACATCCAAAATCTCCTTACCGAACCACCGTTGCTCTAGGGTTAGTCTCTCTCGGCTATTTGGCGGCAACGTCGCTTCCAACGAATCAAAGATCGCCATGTAATGATCCACTGCCTCAGAGAATCTATTCAAGAACGAGTGATCTCCATGATTAGCTTCTCTCTCTGCCATTGTAACGATTCTAGAGTTTAAGCTCTTGATCGCTGACAAGAAGTGACCGATCATATCTCCATCGTCGTTAAATATTTTGTGGAGGAAGTGAACACAATTGACGGCAATGGTCTCTCCTTGTACGGCTGAGAGAGCTAACAATCGGATCTGTAGCAAAAGTCCGGCGAGATCTTCTTCTACGATCACTAGCGTGTGAAACTGGAATTGGAGACCTAAAGAGTCAGCGAACCGGGTTAACCGGTCTCCAGTTCGGTTTAATCCGGTTACATCTCGACCGCATCCGGTTATGCGGAGAGATGGAGGTGGACTGCTAGGGTTTGATGACCTCTCTGCTAGGGCTTGCATCAATGGAGGCCATTGAAGTCCTTGTGATATATCTAAATCAAGTATATGTAGAGCTCCGTTATCGTTTGTCTCCGTCGCGTCGAGGATAGCTTGGTTCGCCGTTAAATGACCGAACCGAATAAACGGCGTTAGTTGGTTTAGCCAAAGATAGTAACAAGACTCGAAGTCAGAATTGTTGTTCTTGGTTCGAAACAAGAACTGTTCTTTGCATACACTGCTCGTGAACACCGTGGAGTTACTCATCGTCATTTCGTTCGTCGTCCACGTGGCAACCGTTTCAGCCGTCTGATCTTGTTGCTGACGGTTGATTCGTACGGACAAGGCTTTAGTGAAGAGGTGTACAAGTCGCTCGGTGGAGTCGCCGTGAGGAGAAGAGTTAAGGGAGAGGATTGAGAGTAAGTTTTGAGCGGCGGTGAAGTTTGACTGGGAGACGAAATTCGCAGCGGTGAAAAGAAGACGACGGAGGTGATGTGAGGCGGAGGTTGCGGCCGAGGAGGAGGCGATGCACAAAGGAGGAGGATTCTCGGTGGTGGTAGCGGTGGCATCTTCGGAGGAGGAGCTAGAGGATTTGAAGGAAGTAAGCATTTGAAAAGATAGAAAAAGATGCTTTTGGTTCAAATGATTCTTTTTCTCTCTCGATCAAATGAGTCTTTTTCAATGGCAATAATAAATATTATTTTCCTTTACCTGAAGGTATATTGCTTGTATTATTATAATATTATAGATAATCCACACTAGCTATAGCATGTGTACACACATATATATATAACATAGTTTTATGGATAGAGATGAAGTTGGACCGACCAAGCAATTGAAGGGTCCATGAGAATCCTCAAGCTGGTTTAGGGTTAATTATTTTTAAAAGAAAAGTTTACTATAATCCCACGTAGCTTAATAACTTTTACTGTCAAATTCTTTTTTTTTCATAATCTATCTAATTTTTCTAAATATTTGAAATGATTTTAGAAAAGTGAATCATTACATTATATTCTAACAAATTAAGGCTTAATTATGTAGTTTAATAATTTATCATTATTATGTATTTATGTTGTAACGTTACACTCTAAAAACTAATGCTATTTTGGTTTAAAGTCGGTAAATCCTCGTGAATTGATATCTTAGCAGCCAAGGAATCTTTCATTTACCCATCGACGTGCAAATGATACTAATTAAATAAAAATTCACTACAAAAATATACATTAAAACAGTTCTACATCAGTCGTATAATCTATATTTCTGCATTCACACGTCTTCGTCGACAGGATATTATATATAAATATATTTGTGCGGTGGATCGTGGAGATGGCCCACTTTGCTAATTGATTATGGCATTTGCAGGAATTATGCTTATAGGTTCCAATATTAGATGCGTAAAATGGGAATTCTCGTTGAGATTCTGATGCCGAGGATGCCAATTTACGAGATTAAAGAGAAACTTAAAGAATGAGATTTTGCTTACTAAGTAAAAAAAATAGACAAGTAGTATAATAGATGAAGGAATCTGATCAAAATCTCGGGATGTACAAAAAGAAAAGAGAAGTAGCTTTGCTTGCAAAATCGAAAAGCTAAGCCCCAAATTGCTAATTATTACACTTTTTCACTTATTGAATTTACCAAAATGGTAATGCTGCAAAAAGATCTCTCCTTGACCCTTCAAGTGAAAGGATTCTCTCTATCACTATATGTATGTATGTATGGGAGTGCCTACAATTAGAGAGCATCTATAATTGGATTGGAGCCTTTATTGCTCAGTTTCTCGTCTCTTCTTGGACTATAAATACGAAGCATCTTATCGCATGATAAATGCATTTACATACCTTTTTAATATAAAATCTTTCATACATACTTCCATCAACGAGAAAGATGCTTTCAAATTTCAAGACTTAAACCGTTTGGTGGATCTTTGTTTTTGGTTAATGTAACCGTTTGGTGAGTTGTTCAATAAGTAGTAAAAGTGTTCCTGAATTATCCATTGATAAATTTTGTTTATAGCTATACTCAAATTCGAATCCAAATACCAAAACAATTTTTGTTTAACGCTAGTGCGATCGAAAGCTAGATATTTAGTGAAATTTGCAGTGCCCTTGCTATAAAGGATTTATAATTTTCTTTTTTTGTCGTTTACAACCGGCAAAATAGTATCATTTTAAAACTCGATTTATAACACAAGATCCATTCTTAATTTGTTTGTGTGGATTGAATTGGCAGAGAGATTATTTTAAAAGAGATGAGAAATCGTCTGAAGTTGGATTCAAATCAAATCAACTTAATAAAAAGACTACACATATATAAGTAATAAAAAGAAAAGAGAGTCTACATTAAATGAATTATAATTAGGAGCCGGTAGAAGAGTAGTCGTCAATAAGGACAAAGGAGATGGATGTGCCTTTTAGCCTGGATAACACATAGCGATCCCATACGTATTCGTTTGCACTAAAAATTAAGCACTTTACTTTGACAAGTCCTTTCGATTATGATATTTATAATTTGACTTAACATTAGCATCAATCATCCACGTGAATCAATATAGTTGTTGTTTAACCTTTAACGTAACAAGTACCATATATAGAACTTTAACTCTAACAAAAATAACATGTACCATAGTCCATAGATGCTTTATAAATTTTTCTTTTTGGGATTTTGCTCCAAATCTAGTTTAGTAATTTTTAAGATTTTCAGCTGTTAAACAAAATTGTAGTCACCAAAATAAAGTTTTATGAAATTTAATACGTGTTTTCGATGAATATGACTACTACTACTACTAGTAGATAAAGTAAAAATACATATGTTTCAACTTTTAAGTAAGAAAAACAAAGAATTCAAATTTACTGCTATAATTTAGCATCAATATTATACGAACACTGATTTTTTTATGAGTAAACATCAAATTGATTTATCAAACAATCATTAAAAGGTAAAATGTAAGAAAAAAAAAGAATAAAAGAAAGAAAGGAAGAATCAAAAGAAGCACGCAATGAAATAAATGAAGGAAGGGAGAGGCAGGAAGTTTAACCCAAAAGATTGGACGAAAGGCTGACACACTTTTGCCTTTCTCACTTTCGTTTTTTTTTTCTTTTTTCAAAACGATTTTTTTTGTTGTGTGTGTTATAAATAACATATTTCGTGTTTATTTCACTGCCACGTTGGATAGGACATATTGGAATGTGACTTTTCCTTCCTACCCTCCTCCTCCTCTGCCATTTCTATAATTATTATCACTCGTACGAACATTCTTTCTGTTCCTAATTTTTCAACTTAAAACAAAAAAAAAAGATTAGGTTTTATGTTTTGAGAAAGATACTTGTAGTTTAGATTTTATGCATTGAGAAAGACACTTGTAGTTTACATTTCCTTTATTTCTCAACAAAACATTCCTAACCATTTCATTAATAAAATCAACTATACTATACTAAAGAATATTTGTAAGGCAAAAACTTTGAACATCAATGAGTTTACAAATTTATCATTCAATTAAAAAGGTAAATGTTGGCTAGCGAGCCGTGAAAAAGGAAACGAAGAAAGCTTTTTTTTTTTTTTTTTTTT
>Ga0041059_1000232_pt1 | contig 37478 bp, 40 predicted proteins | sample AraColnosormetaG_FD_56232 | JGI IMG/M metagenome (GOLD analysis project Ga0041059, IMG submission 56232) | Arabidopsis roots microbial communities from North Carolina, USA - Col MF nosort | ecosystem: Host-associated > Plants > Roots > Unclassified | place: USA: North Carolina | collected...
ATTTTTTTTTTTTTTTTTTTTTGGTCATACACGAAAAGAAAATTTGCAGAAAAAGGCTTTACCTTTAAACAGTTCTGAAAAAAGCATGCATATTTTTGTATTTATGCTTGTGTACCAATGTACTTTTTTTGGGGTTTATCTCATAATTAATACAGTGTAAAAAAAAATGTATTAAAGGAAGAGCGTTAAAATGCAAAGATTGAGGAGAAGACCTGGAAACATGTACCAGAAGAATGTGGGAACAAATATCTTTTTTATCATTTCTTGGTCGGGATTTAACTTACATTAAAAACAGATTATTGAATTTTTTCATAATATATAATACCACATTATTCTTATTAGTTAAGTTTATGTTGTTCATCGTTTCTTATGTTTTTCCTCAGATTTTCCCCATATGTTGCATTGTAAGTTTGTAACTTGCTACATTATGTCAATACACCGTGCCATGGATGTTTCCATGAGTTGAGATTAGCATCTGAAGAAGATTTCAGATGGCTATCAAGAGATTGTTGCAAAGTAGTGATCTCACTTCCTGATACTTGAGTCTTGCTTAACTAAATTACCCTATTTCTATCTTTGATGTAGAGTCAGTCCCTCCACTTAATTGATAAATGATAATATTGTGTATCTTTTAATGAAGACTAGAATGGATCAAATATACTTATATATTTTCGAATTACACATATATATCTGCCACTTGCTATCTCTAAATGGAATTATGGAATGGTTCATGGCCATTCCCTTTGTCTAAGGTCTCATGTTAATCTTGTTCCTTTGGTTTTAAAAAGAATATCTTAGATGTGAATATTCCTCATTTGTTGGGAATAGATTTTATGGTTTTTTTTATGCCAACTACATCATATATTTTAGTTATTAGAAACAGATTAAACTTACTTAACGTGCATAAAAATTTATCGAACCAAGTAGAGCTATCTAGAAGCGTATTAAAATAAGTTTAAGTGGTTCTCTTCTGCTATTGCTAATTTACACACGGCATGGACAAAATCAAAGTTGCTTCCTTCGAAAGAAACAATCTCTTCACAATCTTTTTCGGCTTGAAGTTGCGTTAAAAGTACCAACATGATACTTTTCTATTGATTATATCTACTCGAAATGGTTATGACAAATTATATTTTATATGTTAATTTGTCTCTTCACTGTTTATCCGTTCGTCAAAACGGGTATAGAGTTAATGTAGGAAGATAATTCTTCAGAAGAAAAAAAAATTGAGTTCACACATTTGATGATACTACATTACAGGCTATTGGATCAATAACAGTAGACTCTTTCATTTACTTCTTTTTTCTTTATTGTAAATTACACATTCTTATACAGGAGAGGTGGCAGCAGCCAAAAGAGCAGCTGCAAAGAGTGGTTACTCTCCCTCGAGATTGGAGCCAAGGTCAGACTGCAACAAGATATCTCCAGACCACCAGGGCATCATCACCTTATGTAAATATCCGAACTTATTTTCGCAAGAGAGCAATGAACAGAAGCTATACACTAGAGCCTCTTCTTCTCTATAGCAAAAAGTGATACACAGTGCCTTATATCTACAGCGGGTGAAGCTTGGAATGTTGGGTGGTGTGTAAAACTTACGGATAAGGATATGTCCCCAATCATTAATCTATACCTAAGGTTGAAATGGAAGTGCTTAGTATATTTTACACAAACTATCATCACATCTGGAGAAGATTGTTCACGGTAACAGCAACAGAGTTTGTTCTCTGCAGGTCCTGCAAGAAATTGAAACATAACAGGTTCAAGTATCAAGTCACGTGAATCTTAAAACTGAACTATCCATAGCTTAAGGACCAGTCTAGTGAATATAGAGACCAGTTCAGGCAAATTGACCACATACATAAACTGATAAAATTCGGCTTCAGGTATGAATATATGCAAAAAATAGTTCCTTCCAGTCAATGCAGAAGACAATCTAAATGAGCCACCAACTCAACTCAACCATGTATGCACATCCCATCAAAGCTTACAGATAATCCAATATGCACTTAAAATTTACCTGGAAAATAATTTCATCGGGCACGTGTGGCATGACTTCCCTCACTGTCTCGGCCATAGCTAGTATATTTGTTAAGCTTTCATTTGTCGTGTTTGATACAGTTCTCAGATGCAGACCACCTGTCCTTCCACCATTACCAGGAGGTACAGTTGTAGAAGAAGTGGATGCTTGTGAAGGGTTCATCGGCCATAGACTCCAAGCAGCATCGTCAAGTGCAGTTTGAGCATAGCTTTCGCCAACAGATGCAAGATGCCTCATCATCATCTGAACCCGCCCAAGTCCAACTGTCCTGGAAGTGGTAGAAGGACCAGCGACATCAGAACCCTGACTTGACCATGTCTGCAGCCAACTTGGATCCAATCCTAAATTCCTATTTTGTGAAAGAAAGGGATGAGAACTTATACAATCCAGTAAAATAAATCCAAGAAATATGCACAAATAGTGGTCGTCAGAAACCAAATATAACTTGCTATTCAAAACATTTTAAAATAACGTTACTTTAAGGCAGTGCAAATTTAGTATCTCAGTACCAAGATCAAGGGAGTCGCAGGAAAAGAATCATGAAGTTCTAAATAAATTGTTACTTTGGTGTAGTTAATAAGAAAATCAAGAACGAAGAATGAACTGAACCTCGAAGTATCATTTTCGACAGAATCTGGCACCTCAGCAGGAAATAATCCAGTGGCTAGTGCATGTACAGGATTGTTTTGTCTTTCAAGCTGACGGGCTAACTGCTCATCACTTGAGACTTCCACTGTGCGAGGGTTCACCTCATTTTCAGTTCTACCAACGAAAAGAGGCTTACGACATGTAGGACAAGAATAAACCTCATTTAGACCTTGATCCAACCTGCAGGAATCAAAACATCATCAGGATCACCAGTGTGAGTCATAAAGACACGAGGCTGTCGATATTTAGCTAAGCGCACCAGGATCGCAGGCATCCAAGATGGAAAAGGTGGTTGCAGTGAAGCCTTTTAGCCTTAGCCATAGGTTCCTGCCAATTATAATTGTATTTTAAGAGTTTGAGATTGAAAGCTTATAAGAAAATGACTATAGCAGAAGCGTACCCGACATATAGCACATTCATCATCATATGCCCTTAACTCTTCAGAAGTTGCATCAGGGAGGGCTGCATGGAGAGCACCCAGAGCTATTCTTAGTTTAATGTATCCTTTTATTCGTTTCAAAATTGCACTTAGCAATGCCTGCCAAACCAAACAGAAAACCAGGTAAAAATACAACAATTCAATGCTGTGCCTAGTATCAAGTAACCGGGAGAGTGACACTGTTTTAAAGAAAGCCAATTAACAGACATACACGTATGTTGAGAAACAAAACTGCATCCACCAGATGAAAGGCAATGCCATGCAGCCACCAAATGTGCAAATAATGACCTAGTGCCATTACCAAAGTAGCCATGTCCAGGAAGAAACCAAGGTTACGGTTGAGGAGGCCTTTCCATTCCAACAGTGAGCCTATCCAAAGATAAGAGTTTAACTTGAGATTTGGAGTTCCAATAGACCAAAAATGTCCACAAGAATGCATTTTCGGGCTCTAATAGAAAAACAAAGCATAACACCAGAAAAGAAACGACCTGCTGTCATAGAATCAATAAACTTAGATCTTTGGCAGTCTGAGTTCTTAACTGCTAAGTGGTTAATCCACATATCTAGCAGCTGAAACCCATGAATTAACAGCGCCTGCAAAAAGTTCCGATGAGCTCTATATTTTGTTGACTATGGCTACGAAAGAAAGACAACGAGTAGGACGAAGAAGAAAACTGTTATCAATTAAGTACCTGCAAGGTCTCAAAAGCTATACTGCATGGCTCAAAAAGTAACAACAGATACACAGCGGAACCAATTGTATTGTATGTCATAAGGGAAAGTTTTATCCTGCAAGATTGGAGAAAAGTAAATCCTGTTACTCAGCATATCATCTAGACATGCGTGAAACTGGTTACTAAAACGTTACTACACAAAGAGATCAAACGAGTTTTCTAACTGGAATTCAGTCCACAAAACATAATGAACTCAGACACAAAACCTTCCTCGCTCTACGGCATCCACATTTTCACTCAGAAGTTTTTGGCTTTACTTTCGCCTTGACAATGCATAGATGAATTTCAGGACAACAACTCTCACAGTAAAGCATAAACATAAAAAGCAAGCTATGCACTCTCTCTATGTTGTTGAAGAACTTAAAGTTGTTCTTAACGGACTGGGGTAAATCTAGAGAACATCTACTCTGATCCTCTAAAATAAACCAGAAGTGTTTGAGAAGAAAATCAAGATAGAAAGTGCAGCAATTGAATATTTGAGACTATACCGCAAGGTTTAGGATTTACCAGAACATATCAACAGAGAGGACCAAGAATAGCACTGAATACACACGAAAGTATGTCCAAGGTGTAGAAGAAGGAGATGCATTCAATCGTTCAAGCCGGTCTCTAGCCAAAGCTTGAAACATCTACATAACATTACAAGGTACAGTTTAGGGTGTCGACAAAAGATAATTCAGAATTTGGTTTCTCGTAAATCAAGAACGCCCAGTGTTTCATACCTTTAAAGTACATAGAACAGTCAACCAAACTGTCCACAGTACACCCTGAAATATTGTTGGGGGAATCACCAGTGGTAGAAACGTACCCTAGGGACAGGAGGATTAGAAGCGGGAAATAAACTATTAACACCCACAATACATACATATGTCTGCAAATAACTCAAATCCAGAAAACACTACACATAGAAACAAAGTGCAAGAGGAAATGAAGGGAAAATGTGGCAGAATCAACTGTCTAAGTAAAGACCTCTGAGGCTTCAAAAACTATTTTTCTGTTTCCCATTACTCTGTCACTATAATAATATACCATTTGTTTACCTGACACAGTTATTTTAAATAATGAACACTACCAAGAATATCTCATACAAAACACAGAATGTAGGTTATTGTATGTCAGAGTCTAGTTTTCAATCAAAGTAAGAACAGCTACCTTGTATATGATATAATTGGCAAGTCGCTCCACCAACTTTTTGGTTTCAACATCATATAAATCTCCAAAAAATAGAGTCTGCAGAAGATGTTGAGAAGACATTAGAACCACAGACAATGGTCACAAGACATCTCCAGAAACAATTAACAAACAGTATGAAATTCCTGAGTTTTCTTTCATGCAAGACATTCAACTACCGGAAACGAGAGTTTGACTCTTATAAATTAAGAACATTTGCTTCTTATGCACATCACTACATTCGCAGGGGAAAACTAATAATAATGTTTTCGATCGTAACCAAAGTAAGAACTGTAAATTGGACTCTGTTTCCAACAGAAGAGAAATCAGTGGTGCAAGTCTGAAACTTTAAGAGCCTAAAAAAGATGTCCCAAGAACAAGTGAAACAATTAAGAATAAGAGTAACAAATAATGAGACACCTCTCTACCAGTGACTAATGTAGATTAGGAGGCAAACAAGCTCAGTCTAAGGATAGAAGGAATTTCATAAAGGTATTAATCGCTTAAAGTATGAATCTAGTGAAGTTTGGAAGTTCAATTTCATTGATTTGGAGGGAGCCTACGATGTCTACGAAAGCTAAATATTAGAAAAAACATTGCTTATATTGCATCCCAATAGTAAAAGGTTACTCTTACCTTGAGAGAAAGTACCAGAAGAATATACACATTGAGCACAAAATTTGTAAGCAGCGCAATAGTGAAATAAGAGCCCAGAAGCAGCTCAAGCGCATGCTCAGAGTCTCCTAAAGAAATGTTCTTGGCAATCAGCCCATCTGCTCGAAGTCTATCGAGAGACAACTCTGTCCAGACTTGAAGTCCAACAAAGCTGAGAGCTGTTGATGCTACGGAGACGGGCAAGTACTTTATCCCCATTAGGAACTATTACAGCCTTCCCACTTAAACTTAATCCCCAGAATCTCATTTAGTCATATTAGCATGACGCCATCTGCAAAGACATGATCTCTCATAAGTATTAAGACTCGGACGATACAAACAACTACAAAAATTGAACATTTCCATAAAAAGATGATTTTTTTTTCAGAATGTAAAGAAAATTGAGCTCCAAAGCAGAGGAAAATCCAAAACTTGGGTTCTTTTAGATTGAGTCGTATGCATACAGGTGAAATCAGATTTGTACAGAAGCCAAAAATGCTACATAGAGGTACCAAGTACAAAGACCCGATTCACAAGAAATAAAAAGATATGATCCAAAATTGAAACAATATAAATCAAAAATCGAAAATTGAAGAAAGGAGCTAGGAGGAAGATTTTACAAGGAATAAAATGCAGAGTTCTTAAGAAATGGATCGAATCATAGAAAAACCTGAATCCGCGAAGCTTGTCTGTCGGTTGGGGAAATTCTGTGAAAGCAGCGTGTCACCGTGCCTCTCTGTCTTTTTCTCCTCTCGATCGAGAGAGAATCGAAAAGTAGAAAGAGCAAAATTCGATATCTTCTTCCTTCCTGGAAAACAATAGAATACTTTTCTTATTAATTAGAAAATAAACTGATACGGTCAACACATGTTTTTTTTGTTGAGTTTATTTTCAACATATGTATGCCTACTGAAAAAATCTATATAACATCAAAAAATTTATTTAATTCATTTGTTATATATGGTTTTGGTGAAACCAAAAACTCTAGTTATAATATTTTCTAACCATTTTTAACAACAACAAAATGTTATATACATCTCAGTAAACATTTTTTTTCTTTAAGAGCAATAGTTTGATTTTGACACACCAACAAATTTGAATATGACCCCTTTAACCAAAAACACCTTTAACTCATTAAAGATTTCTTAAGTTGGTGACTAGTTTGAATTTTCCCATATAAAAACAAACAAAAGCTAAATTCATATGGATTTAACGCAAAAAGCCCATGTAAATTTTTAATATATTTGGGCCTTACAGGCCCAGTAATGGATCTTCAATTCTTCGACTTTTAATTTCCAGAATTCTCATGATCTTGGCGGATTTCGCTTTTAATTCCGTCAATCTCTCCGATCAAAATATCTCCAATTCAATAAACCCAAAAAAAAAAATCCGATCTACGGAGAAGAAGATGGGGATAATAAGGAGCAGCTTCTCTTTCATCATGGGAACAGTGTGCGGGATCTACATCGCTCAGACCTACAACGTCCCTAACATCAAAAAGCTCGGTCACTGCGCCGTTTCAATGGCCAAGCAAGTTGAGGAGAAATATCGCAAGCCCAAAAGCAGAGACGACGTTTGACAGATTCCACTTAGCAGCTTCTCCGGTGAATTCACCGTCTCTTGTACCTTTTTTAAAAATGAATTTTGCTACTTCTTAAGGTTTATGTGTAAATTCAGTGAAATTTGATGATCATATAGAACCAAATGATGATTCTTTATTCCGATTGCTGCAATTTTCAGCTGTTTTGATTGGTTTAAATATCATTCGACAACCAAATTAGGTAATCTTATTCTCATTCAAACTTAAGAAATGAAGACAACTGGGGAAAAAGGAACGAACTTTAAAAGGATAAAAAAAGTGTGAAATTGTCAAAGAAACTGATAAATAATGAAGGAAAAAACTCAAACGAGGACATCAATGGGAGGTCTGGATGCTGGTGGTGATGATGATGATGCAGCTACTTCATCTTCTGATCCAAACAATAACGCTTTGACTTCTGCTATGATTAGTTTAGTGAGCAACAATCCAGAGATCAATGCTGCAGTCATCAACATGTAAAACACTGCGTCCCAGCTTATGGCAGAGATGTAACCAGTGAGGACTGGTCCAATCGCAGCACCGACGGATCCTGTGCCGTCTATGATAGCTGAGACTGTAGCCAAAGCCCTTGCATTGCCTTTGAGAGATTTGTGGGTTCCGAGATCAGCTGAGACAGCTGTTGTGATGAGAGCAAATGGTCCAATGATGAAGACTCCTGATGTGAACATGAGGATGACATTGATGGTCAATGAGATGTGTCCAAAGACTCTGTAGAGGAAAAGAGCTGGGATGGCCAAGTACATGAATCCTGCTGCTGTGATGGCTCTGCCGTTGAGTTGATCAGATATGTATCCGGCTAAGACTCCACCAACAACGCCTCCAACATCGAAGATTGTCGACAAGTTTCCTGATGTCTCCTCTGACAGGTACTCTCCTCCGATCACTGCATCACATATAATTCAGACAATGCATATATAGTCAGGCTACAACACTAGAGGTAAAAGGAAGGAGAGATGATGAGAAACATTACTGTTGTGGCTGACGTAGAAAGGAAGCCAGTAGAGGAAAGTGTATGAGACCAACTTTGTGAAGAAGAGGCAGAAGGCGAAAGGAGCAACACCGGGGATTTTCCAAGCGGCCATGAACCCGACTGCCTTTCTATCGAATCCAGTACTCATTCTAGATTCCAATAAGCTCTCTGTAATGGTGTCACCGAGCCTCATGGTAGAGTCAATTTCAGTTCCATCTCTCTCTGCCTCAACGGTTGGAGGATTCACCGGCAAGAAAAGGTAAACAACGATCCCAAGAAAAGTCATGAGAAAAGCCGGGCCAAGAAATGACCAACCCCACCCATATCTAAGCAGCCCAGACGCGATCAGAGACCCTGCAATGTTACCGAGGGAAGTGTGAGCGCTCCAAACACCCATAATCATTCCTCTTCTCTTCTTGTCGAACCAATTCCCGAGCACAGCCACGATACAAGGCCAACCTATCGACTGAAACAACCCCGCCATAACCTGAACCGCCAAGAAATAGTAGAAGCTGTGGAAATTCGCCCAGAATGCGACCCCGAAGAGAGCTGTGAAAAGGCCGGTCCCGATCATACCGATGGTCAGAAACGTCCTGAGATCCAAACGATCGCCCAAGTGACCTGCCACAAACATCCCAACCGCATAGACAGAGAGGAAAGCCAAGTCGATCTGCCCAAGCAAGGCTGTTCCATCAGGTCCATCAAAAGGAGCCCAACCGCCTTCGATTGTTGATGCAGAAAGTGTTCCCTTGACAATGCTATTGGGCTTTCGGGCAGCATGGAAGGCGATGTAGGCGACAAAGGTCAAAATGAAGACAAGGGCTTGGTATTGCTTGAAGGAGAGTCTTCCTGAACGCTTAAACTTTTCCAAGAACTGAATACCCCATGGCTTGGTTTCTTCATACAGGAACTGGGATGAAGTCCATGACGCCATCTCTTAAGCAACTCCTCAAGACGCCAGAACCTGAAAAGCAGATGAAGATATGAATTTATTGTCTCTATTACTTGTCGAACAAGAAACCTCAATATCTTGCAAACAAGGAGAACAAAAGTATACATAAAACTAAAGGAGAATGTAGAATGAACCTGGAATTTGGATCACTTTTGAAATTTTAAAAGAGGAGAAAGTTATCTCTCTCTCCCTCTCCGTTCTTCAACTACAATGGTGAGAAGCTAGGAGGGATTAAAATCACTACTTAAAGAAGGTGAAACTGGCTCTTTTATAAATCATTTGGCCCCTTTGCTGTATTTCTTTATTGACCAAGCCATTTGCTTCACTGGCCTCCAGTTTTCTAGATTTTTTTTTTTTATCAAATGTACGCAAATTAGAAACAAATCAAACCAAAGAAGACGATATCAGATTAGTCGTATCCTTCAACACAGATGTTGAACTACTTTAATAATAGTTTATGTGAAGTAGCAAAGTCGGCGTCCGATCTATCGTTTGTGCCCGCACGTAAGAACAGCAAACCTCTGACTCTAACTCGTTTCTTCATCCAAAAATTGAACTCGTTAATTGTTTAATTTATCTACAAAACTACAAACATTCTTTGGAATGATACTTCATTTTAGTGTCCGAATTCATTTGTCTAGTTTATAGGAAGATGTCAACAAATAAATTTGTAAAGATATTGAGCATATTAAAATGCTTAGTTTTTGACTTTTGTTTAGAAATCAGTTATTATACAATGGTAATTTTATACTGTACAACTTGTGTGGGTTATCTTTATGTTCTCCTTGTCCCAGATACAGTCTCGAATCTGCAAGAATTTTTCCTTTTAGGATGTGACAACAACTCGTGAAGTTTATTTGTAAAAATATTTTTGCGAAATTTAGTGACTTGAAAGACCATTTTTCTGCTTGTTTGAGAGGTGATCATGATCTCATGTTTGGTGATAGCTTACCTTTAGTTTAATGTTTGATTGAACATACTCCCTGCTCTTCTTGTAACATATTCAAGATAAGGAGAGCTCTGACCTTATTATACAGTCATGCCTCAAGTATTAGTACGTTGCTTTTTTCATGTTCGACTGGAGATCAAAGCTCACAGAACACTGGAACAGGATGTGAAAAAAATGCGACAAAAAACGCTGTCATCTCTCCACGACAGGGAGAGCGGTAGAAACTCGATCTACATGATTCTGCAGAACATTAACTCGGTGCAGGTATCATTCTAGTATCTTATCAATATGCAAATTGCAAACACATATGAGTTTGCCTCTTAACTGTGCAGACCGGTACCAGCTGAACTTCACAAGGAATGCATATGATAACACACATTGACTAGTCGTTTCACAGCTTAAGTCGTTTCACAGCTTTTAACATAAAAGAACTAATAGGGCTATTCCATCTTCTGTCTAATATCATAGAAACCGAACAAGAGTAATAAATAAAAGGGTCATATACCCAAACCAAACATCCAACATAGGGGCATAAAGAAAATACGAAAAAAGACTTACATAAGGATTAGTTTCACAAGCTAAAATGCACAATACAAAAAAGACTCAAAGATGCATACTAAAAAAGTAAAAAGACAAACCGCTCAAGATTCATAGGCTTTGAATATCATCTTTGCAGTTTCATTCACGAGTCCAGACCTCTGCAAACATAGCTCAAACTGCTTAGCCTTAAGCTTCTTCCATTTCTCCTCCACTTCTCTCTTCTCAGCTCCATCCGCAACCTTTGCCCAAACCGCAGTTAATGTGGATTCATCCAAACCACAAGAACTCCCATTATCTGCATTGAGGAACGATGCAATCTCTTTACCAATGGAGAGACCTGTGTTCACAACCTTTGCCTCTGTTCTTTCCGGTTTCTTCGCTTCTTCTTGTTGTTTCTTGGGAGTAGAGTGAGCTACTAACTTCATCTCTTTCGGTGCAGGTGTTCCTCCAACTTTCTTCCTTGATGATTTACCAGTAACCAAAACACCATTGCTTCCCCAAATCTTTCTGGACAATTCAAAACCTTTTTGCTCAAGATCTTTAGCAAACTCAATATCATCTTCAGTCTTTCCCTTCTTAAGAGAATTCTTCACAGCATTATTAAACTTCTTCTTCAACCTCTGAAGTTTAGTAACAATTTGGTTTTTGGTAGCATCGAAATCGATCAGTTTCTTCACATAAATGCAAAAAGCATCAATATCCTCATAAGGATCTCCTTTGGTAGATGTGAAATCAATAATACCTTGAAGCAAAGCGATTTCATCCGTCTCACTGAACAATCTCTGAAACATCTTCTTAGCATCCTCTGAAGAAATCTTCTTAACCTCATCATTAGTTATCGGCTTCTTCACATGCTCAGTGTCCGATGTCTTCTGCTTCTTAATAGCTTCAGGAGCAGCTTCCTTCAAAGGACGCTTAGCCGTTGAACTCTCAGGTACAGTCGCGGCAGATCCAGACGTCTCTGGAATTGGTTTAGTCCCAACAGGCTTCAGCTTGATCGTCTTAGCAGGCTCGGACTCGGGCTCGGGCCCAGAACTGGACTCCGATTCAGATTCGCCTTCAGAGTCAGATTCAGGCTTTTGCGAAGACTCGACTTTCTTCGGAACTTCAGCAGAAGATTCAGATTCTTCTCCAGATGAGCCAGATTCTTCTTCTTCACTGGAAACAGGAGGGCTTTCGACCACTTCCTCCGCCTTCTTCGGTGCCATCGAACAAACAGTTACGAGAGAGAGAGGAGACAGAGATCTGCGGTTCTATTTTCCCGTCGCCGTCGATTTGCTTTGCTCTTAGGTTTAGGTTAATGTCGAGGTTCTGTTTTTTGTTTTTTGCCCTACTTTTGTTTTTTTAATAAAAGTCGATCGATTCATTCAAGTTGGGCTGTCCAACGCGCTATTCTACTCGAACGGGCCTAACACTTTTACGCGTTATTAATAGACCAGTCCGTCGACAACTTACGCAGCCTCAGAATTCGTCTTAAAGTCTTCCTAGTTCCTAGTCTACAGAAAATTTTAAACCCAAATACGTTCCATAAGCTCCAGTCTCATAACCACAAAGGCATGTAAACCGACCGAGTTAGCTAAAAGAATACACGATTAGGAACTTATTTAATTAGTGCTTTGATTTGGAATGCAAATTTTGGTTTAAGCAAGACAAAAAACCACCGTCTCAAGAAAGAAACATATAACCTTTTAGTCTTTAGAGACTACATGACTCAACATCGACCGTGCCAAACTACACACACTTCTTATTCAAAGACCTATCAACAAAACTAGAACAGAAAAAAACGTCGACGTTTTTAGTTGATCTCGATCTGACGAACATCATTTCTCTCTTGTTCTTTCATCTTCGGGATCACAACTTTCAACACTCCGTTCTTCATCTCCGCCTTAATCTCATCGATCTTGTAAATCTTATCCGGTAATCCAATCCTGCTTGTGAATCTCCGATTACCGCTCTCTCCTTCCTCGCCACCATCTTCCTCGTTTTTTCCTTCTCCTCTAATCACCAGAGTGTCCTGCTCCAAAGCCAGCTTCACATCCTCTCTGCTCAGCCCAGGCATGTCGATTCTCAGGTACAGAGCATCGTCTTTCTCTTTTATATCCCAACCACGACGAGCTCCTGAAGCTCCCATGCCACGAGTAGCTGATAACAGAGGATTCTCCATGAACTGGTCCATCAGATTCAGCACTTGACTAACGCTCCTCGTCGGCGAAAACGGATCAAACACATCTACACAAAGACACAATCAATCATGTCAAGATTTTGAGCTCAGTGTAAGCTAATACCTGTTTTCTTACTAGATTTTCGCTACGTTAACAACAGAGAGACATAGATCTGGAGGAAAAGCGAAACAATTGGTTTGTTACCTGAGAAGAAATCACCACGGCGGCGAGGAACAGAGCGGCGATATAAATCAACGCCGTCTCCATTTTCGCCGTCGTCGTCGTAGCTCCTAACGGCGTTGGTGTTGAAGAGGCGAGAGGAAACAGCTGGACGAAGAACACTACGGGAACGTGGAGCGATGGAGGATGATAGGAGTCTCTTAAGAGCGAGAGCAGATGCCATTTGTAGAGAAACAGGAAGCTTTGTTGAGAAAGTTTTAACAGTGAGTTTAGTATTTATCTGAGAACTGTGTGCGACGAAACTGGAGACAGGGGAGGACTATATACAGGAGTTAAGTGTTGAAGGTGGGATATTGTCAGTGAGTGAATGTTCTGGAGAAGTGGGGAGATTGATATTTCTCTGGATGTTTCTAGAGATCCGTGGCTCCCAAGCTAAGTGAAACAAATATAAATTGTCTTGTTTATTAACGGGCTACGGCCCATCGGTATTAGGCCTGTTTTAGTAGATTTATGGTCAACAAGTCAAATGACCCTAGAACATGGTACATGAATGAAAAGGACCAAAATGTGGACAGAAATCAACCAAAGGCCGAGGCGGCCACCAACCACCGAACGTGGGAAGGTCTGGTTCGGGCAAACATTCGAAAAGACCAAGAAGACTCGGATAAACAATTAAAAAAATCAGATATTGGAGAAGGCAAATATATATTGGTGTTGAGGTCAAGACTTAGAGTTTTGACGTTATTTAAAAAAAAATATTTTTGGGTAAAGACTAAAGAGTTTGACGCTATCTTGAGGTTTATTTATTCAACGTAGACTATATACTATGGGGCCGTTCTGAATTGGACCTTTTAAGTTTTGATTTTATTAAAACGCCATGTTGTTTAGTCGAGAGATAAACAAAAGACGTGTCTCTAGCTAAGCTGACCTTCATATATGCTTTGACATAATACATTAATTATAATCTCTCTTTTTGGTGTGTGTAAAAAATACACTCTATATTTTATTATGTAGACACACTACATGCAGAAGTGTTCTTACCTCTGCCTCTACGTGCTGTCAACTCCTACAGATCTTCAAGTACCCCAACCGTTATCTAACAGATTAAATATAATATACCCCTAACTATATTATATATCACAATTGTTCAAACCAGTGTATATAGACTAGACGATTCCTTGAACCATATAATTCCAGCTTTACTATAAGAGTCTTAAGGACAGGGGCAAGTGAGTCGAGAAACGAAACCGAATATAAGTCTTGTATGATATAGTCATATAGTTAACCGTCGTCATATATTAAAGAAGAAAATGGCAACCACCGGTCGGAGACTCCGTCCTCCATCGCCCAATAATAACCGGAGCCGGACTATAAGCTCTTCAATCTCTCTCCCAGTGTCCTTAAACGCCTCGTTATCGTCTTCTACTTCTTCATCTTCTTCCTCTTCGCCTTCCAATTCAAGCAAACGAGTGATGATAACCAGATCACAGTCCACAACAAGATCCTCCAGACCCATCGGATCATCCGACTCTAAATCCGGCGAGAACATAATCCCGGCGAGAAACAGCGCATCAAGATCTCAAGAGATAAACAACGGTAGAAGCAGAGAGTCGTTTGCTCGGTACTTGGAGCAACGTACGCGTGGTAGTCCTCGTAGTAACGCTTCATCGAGAGGGGTAAAGCCGGGAGCCAGCTCACCATCGGCGTGGGCGTTGTCTCCTGGAAGACTTTCGACTATGAAGACGCCTCTGTCCAGCTCAGCTCCGACGACTTCAATGTGCATGACGCCGCCTGAGTCACCCGTAAGCAAGGCCAAGATAAGAAGCGGTGGCGGTGGAGCGGTGGCAGGAGTTTTGAAGTACTTCATGGCGCAGAAGAAAGTATCTCCGGTACAAGAGGAGGATTATCACCGGTTTAGGATTTTTCAAAACAGATTACTTCAATGGAGGTTTGTTAACGCAAGAACTGAAGCCACTATGGCAAACCTTAAGATCAACGTTGAGGTACAAAAACTATATGAAAAATATTTAAATTTGTATCTTATAAATATCTATTAATTTGTTTCTGTGAATGGTTTCAGGATCAGTTGTTTTGGGTTTGGCTTAGGATATACAAAATGAGGAACTACGTTGTAGAAAATTTGATTGAAATTCAAAGGCTCCGTCAAGATATCAAAGTACGTGAAGTTCTCAGCCTCCAAATGCCTTTACTTAATGAGTGGTCAAAAATAGACGCAAAAAACTCCGAAGCGTTGAGCAAGCTAACTCGAAAACTCCATGCTTTGTCTGTCCGATTACCCCTCGTACATGGTGCCACGGTTAGAATTTCTCTCTTTGGGAAACCAATTTGTTTATAAACATTTTGTGTATTTGTCAAGAAAGCAGAAACTAATAATTTGGAAGTTACAGATAGATATGGTGTCGATACATGAAGAAATGGTCATAGCTATAGAAGTCATGGACGAGATCGAAGACGTCATCATCAAGTTTCTCCCACGAGTAAGTCCACTTTATCTATACAGATCATTTTCCTAACTTTTTTTGTATAGATACATGTAAAAGAAATTAATTTAAGAATGTCTTGGGTGATTAAATATCAGCAGGTTGAAATAATCCTCTATGAGCTGACAGAATTGATCGGCATGTTCAATCAAGAATTGTTATATTTTGAAGAAATGGACGAGAGCCTTTTATCCATTCCTCTCTTCACGGTAATTCATTATCTCCTAATTTCATTATATATATGTGACCGGTCCGGTAGTTTTATCTATAACTTGAATGGTTTGTTTTTTATTGGTTCAATTTGGATGTGGAAGCTCCATAGGCTAAAATGGTGAGATAATTTTCTTTTAACAGGCAAAGGAGAGTAGCTTGAGGGTCCATATTCTCCAAAAGACTGAAGAACAGAGATAATGTTTCTCTAATAACTCAAACGTTAGGACATGTAATTAAAATGTTAATCACATTGCACATTTTGCAAACTGGATTGTTGTTGATGCCAGAACTCGCTATCTAATTCAAGACGCAGTCTTCTACTTCTAGATATATACGATTGAAGCCATGTGTTAATGTGTATTACAAATTTCGTTATGCAATTTCTACATACACCTTAATGAAAATATACTTATACAAAAAATTAGACATGAAATCTAAAAATGTCTATCCAATCACATATACACACGTAGAAGTGTTTACTTCTCACAAAGAATGTATAAAAATAATAATTGTAATTTCCAAAGCTATAAATATAAAGATTGACTTAACTTACTAAAAGCGCTATTAAGTCATTTGGTTATCCAGCTATTCAGTACTACAGAGGTCTCGGGTTCGAAGCCATCTTTTTCCTAAATCCCCAATTTTTTTTTTTTCCCTCGTTTCCGAATCTTTTACCGGCGAGACTCTGCCATGGATTCAGGCGAACAAAAGTCTAAGGTAAACCTCTACTGATTCTATCTTCTTGTTCTCCTTCCTAATTTCATCTCAAATCTCGAAAAATTTGCCGCGAAAATTGCGTTTCACTGACCTTACTCCGTTCCATTTCTCGTCAGCGGAGGTTCCAACCAAATCCTCCGAGGCCTTCTCGCCGTCTTCCGATCGCTCCAACCTCAAACACGTAATTCGTTCTTCCTCGATCATTTCTTGTTTATGCTTGTAGAAATCTTTAACTGCTTATACATGTAAAAGCTTTAAATTTTCTCTAAACACAGCGAAGCTGAGGAGGATGAAGAGAATATAAAAGCATCTCGCCAATTTGACAGACGTATCGTCGGCGTATGTAGAGAAGCTTCTCAGTTCTCAAATCTTGCTCTCTAGTTTCTTTCCTTATTTAATTTTGTCGAAAATTCGTTAACAGTTTAATCGTAACTTCCCTAATTTCACTTAAAATAATCAAAATCTTATACATTAGATTATGATATATGCGAAATACCAAAACGGTGTGCTTTCTTCATCGTAGCTAACAAGGAATTTTCTTTTTGGTTCTGACCTTTACTAGTTTTGAATCTGCCTCATCTCCTTTGCTAGCTTTTGTTGATCGCATCAATTTAACTGCCTTGTTAAGTGACTATGAAATGAGTTGGTCCAGGACCCCTAACATGTTCATTGTAGCTTATACTGGCTTAGTTCTTATCTCTATTACTTAATCCAAATGCTCAATGTTGAAAACTAAACTTTTTTGTGTTGTTGTTATTGCTGACTGGCCAGAGGAGACCCAAAACCGAAACGAAAGGTATGTTGAAAGTTATATGTGTATTCGCTCGCATTCTTCATTTTAACGAGTTGTGTTTGATCTAATTTCTGTAAATGAGTTATTAGAAAACCATGTGTGTGGAAGGTGATAGTATTAAATATCGTTCTTGAAAAGCTTTTGAAATCTTGCAGCTTCTTCTCCTGAAGTTGCATTCCAACCAAGCTTGTCACCACTTGCAATAAGGTCCTTTGGTGTTCCTAAAGAAGATGACAAGCCCAATTCTGATGTTAATCCGTCTTCTCCTGCTAGTATTCTTCCTGCTGTTTCGTCTGTTACTGCTGCCCAAGAAGATGGAGAAGAGGTTCATAATTTTGTTACAAGAACTGGGGATGACTACGTTGAACCTTGGGTAACTAGAATCTTCAGATAGAAAAAGATTTTCCCTCCCATTTTCTCTTATGTTGGTTTATGTGACATAAGGTTTGGCTCATTTTATGTGCCAGGATTATAGAAACTCCTACTATCCTACTGTTCTTCCTTTGAGAAAGCCTAACTCTGGTGATATAGGTATGCTTGTTCCCGGCTTTGCAATAGCTTTACGCCGACTATTCAGATGTGTGAATGTGTTTGCTCTGTAAAATGCCTGCATTTTTCCCCTCTTTCTGTAAACTGAATCTTACTTCTTGTGTTGTTAGAACTTCTTGACCAGGAGGAATTTGGGGAGGTGGCTAAAAACCGTGATTATGATGAGAACACCATCAACTCCGCAGAAGAACTCGGTCTGACATCGGTAATAAACTTGTAAAGAAACTGGTATTGAAGACATGTGAACTCTTCACTGAGTTTGACTGATTGTATTTTATGAGCTGCATGCAGGTGCAACACAGCAAAAAACAGATGTTTATCTTTAAGATCCCAGACTGTCTCCCTGTAGTGAAGCAAACGACAGGAGCAACCACCAAGAGATCGGTACGGGAGTATAGTTCAGGGATAAGCAACCCTTTTGAAGGTTTACCAGAGGGATTCATGGGCAAAATGCTGGTTTACAAGAGCGGTGCTGTCAAGTTGAAAGTTGGAGATGCCCTCTTTGATGTAAGTCATTTTCGTCTCATCATTATTATATGTGAACCCACATATCTGAAACTGTGTTGGAATTCACCTCCGCTTGTAGCTTTTCTTCATCTCTTTTAACTCTCGGTCCTATGCATATATGCAGGTCTCGCCAGGTCCAGGTACAAAAATCCCTAATGATGTGGTAGCAATAGACATCAAAGGGAGGAACTGCAGTCGCATTGGTTCTTCAGCGAAGTTTGTTACTGTTACTCCCGATGTTGAGTCTCTTTTGAACCCTGCTTCAGACATGGAAACACAGAAGTGAAGGTTGCTCTGGAAATAGCCGGTCCTGTTCATACAAGGATGTGAAAAAGCGTAGTATTGACCACTTAGATTCTGTATCTACAAACTAATCTTCAACTATGATCGTAAAAAAACTCTTCTTGCCTCCTTGGTGTCTTCTTTTGTAATAAGAGATTCAGTAGTTGTTGGGATAAAAGAAAATGCTCAACATTTTGACACATTCAGAGTGTTCTTATTATCGAAATCTACTAAAATGTCAACAATGGAGTACAGAACCAAAGTAGTATCAAACAAACCACAATATGACCTGAAACAAAAGCTAAACAAGCAGCATGATGAAGACCAAATGTATTGTCGGCTAATTTGAAACGATCAAGACTAGTTGCAGGCTCGGGATACCATCACGACCAGCATAACGATGATGGATAGCAGGACCGAAGTGGTCAGCTTTTCCTCGAGCCAATTGTTGAATTTGGCATCTTTCCCCTTGTTGTTAACACCATCACCATTGTAACAATTGAAGAGCTCGGTCACGACCTTTGTTATTTTCACAAACACTTCCGTGGCCTTAACCATTGTGTTGTCAAATACCCACTTTATGAAATCCGTTGCTGCGTTATTCTCCCTAGGGGTGTCTTCTGAATTTTCCTCATCTGTAATACAAAAACTGAGTCCCCTGAGAAGTCTGTCAAATGAAATGTTTAGATTGATCAATTCATTATCTCTTTATACCTTGACTTATGCCATTGTTGTACAAGTCCCTAATCTCTCGCACCACATCGTTGTTCATCACCGCCTCCCAAACTGCTTTGTCAGACGACAATGATACTACCATTTTCTGCATTAAAATGTGAAAAAGCCCTTTCTTCATGTACCAAAAAGTAAACATGAGCTTAGTGTAATCAAGAAAACAAAAGAAAGTATCACCTGGACAGATGGTTCGGTTCGTAGTAGGTCAAAAGCATTGTAAACCTGATCATAAGCATGAGGCTTTAACGTTCTTGAATGGCATAAATGCATTGATGGCTCCATCCAGTCCGAATCCGACCCGAATGAAGGAACTTGATGAACCATCCCTGTGGCTATAGGGCTCTGGTTTCCACCACCATTTTCCGGATAGCACTCGTATTTGTCTCTAACCAGCTGGGAATATGAACTAGCATCGAAAACCCTTCAAGAAAATAAAACAAAACCGTTACTCCAACACGTAAACAGAACACAAATATTTCGAAATCCATAAGATAACAAAGACCAATTACTATTATGAATAAACCAGCAAACAACTTTTGAAAGTATTTTAAGTACAAAACAACTGAGTGGGGTCACGGAGACACAGCTGAAAGAGTTTCAAACTTCTTCAAGATCATCAAATCAAGACAATTCCATCCATATCAGGAAAGAAAACAATTAAACTTTGAGACACTATAGCAGTCCATAACAATTCTCGTGTCTCTCTCTATTACTTAGACAACTCGTGGGAACTAATACCTACCACTCAAAAGTGATCAATTTATGAGATTTTATGACAATAATTTCCACAAGACTCAAACTCAAATAGTCACATCCAAAGAATCACACATTTTCAAGTGAAATGAGAAAAGAGAAGAAATTAGATTACTGCTGGAGAGCAGAAACAGCATCTTGGACTTCATCAACAGAAGGAACAGAGCCAAACAGAGAATCATCTTCTTCCTCAGAAACCCACTCAAAATCATCATAACCTCCAGAATTAACAAAGGAAAAAGGACCGCCGCCGCTCCATCCGGAGGTTGCAGCCACCGGAAGATTCAACAACAACCCAGAAGCCGCGGAATACGTCAGATTATTCGACCCAGAAGAAGAAGATCTCTGTTTCTGGACATGCGAAACAGAGGCGTTTCCAGCCGGAGACGACGTGGACGATGATGATGAAGAAGCAAAGGGATCTTGAATACCACCGTTGGCTACACCGGTCCTCGTCATCGCACGACCGGCGGCGCGTAACATACCTCCGCCGCCACCCATAGGCCCTCTTCCTCCACCAAACATAGAGAGATCACTATCAAATTGTTTTTACTTACACGACAGGTTGCGTATGTTTACTCGGTGAGTTTGTCTTTTGGTCCGATGCTATTTCGTAGGCTTTTTACTTGAAGCAGTTTTGATTGAATCGAGGAAGTGGATAAATGCGAAATGTCTTTTATAGATTTTCAGGAATATATGACTTTCTTTACTTTGCTTTGGTCCTTCTTCTCCACGACACGCTTATCCGTTTACTCTGTTTTCTTTTTTTCCATTAAATGCATTAAAATACTACTCCACTGTTGTTATAATAATAATTGTTTCAATACTGGATTATATATCCCAAATTTATTTGGTACGTCAGCATATGAGTTTCCAAAAACGAAATAAAAACATAATAAAAAAAAAAGAGACTATGCTTTATTATAACTAAAGGTGTACATAGATCAAATCATAAAATTTCATATTCAATTTGGATAATTTGGATGTGGTTAAAAACCTAAAAGTCTAAAACCAGTACGTAATAGTAGTTTTCTTTTTTTCCGTGTAACATATGTATGGGTTTATATAAACCAAAACATATTTGTAGGTCTTTTTCATTTTGAGTTTCGGTAGCGTTTTCAATTGGATTTTATTTGAATTTTAATCCAAAATAATGGATTTTTATCATAGTTAGACAAAAATTTCACGGAATTTATGGGTAAATAGTTTTTCTTTTGTTCGTGAATGTCAACGAACATAGGCATTTTTAGTGTGGTCAAACTATGTTTAAGTTGATGTGTGTATGTATCTGACAGGTAAGTCTGTTGTTTTGCAAACATGTTTTCAATATCATTCTTTACCAAAAAATGATATTTTCATATTACAAAGCAGATTATTTTAGAGTAACTTTGTAAACTATTCAAAACAAATGTGTACACAAAGGTTACTTTTGCATTTAAACCTTTATGTAATTAATAAATCAAGTCATTTCAGCCATTAATAAATTAAGATATTTGTATCTAATTCAACATTGTAAATTATCATATTTAAAAGTTCTTCCACTATCAAATTTCATCATCGCCATATAATTAGAGTTTCTACACTCGATCATGTATTAAAAGAAGATCTTGACCACACACACAACAAAAGAAACAAATTGTAAGAAAATACCCATTTGCAAATTTCCTATTAATAAGTTATAAATAAATTATATGTCATTTGCTATTTACTAATGTCATTTATCCAGTTTTCATTGGACAAACTCTGCCTTTTTCGTCCATTTTTTTCTTAAAAAAAGATGGCCATTCATAGTAAAAAGAATATTATGTAGTGCAACACAATATTGATATATATTCTTATATTTTTGACAGAATTTGTTCTTTAGTTTTTGCATCAAACAAAACGAGAATGGAGAAAATAATCATTGATATATTGACCTGAACACTAGTCGTTTACATTCAGAATACACAATAGTAATACGAATACTAGACTCAAGAGCATGAAAACTCCAAAACCAATTTGAAAGTGGGAAGACATTTCGTACGGAAAAAAGGAGAATCAACATAAGAAAATAATAATAGATTTTAAGTTTATAGAGATATTAGATAATTGAAATTTGAAAATAATGTGTCCTGATCGAATATTTCATGATGAATGACTACAGGGGATGAAGATTTTAGCGTCGAGACAAGACAAGTTTAAAATTCGAGTTTTTTCCACCTTTTATCATCAATCATCAAGGAACAATGACATGCCAATTCGTTTTCCATAAGTAACTTTTAATGTTTTTAGCTTCTATAGATACTTTGAATGCTTTTATTCTAAAAGGTCTTTGTTGACAAGGTCAAAGAGCCTAATCGAATCCTCTTGATCAGCCAGAGAGTTTTGCCTTCGTCTTTGGATTTTGCCAAAATTGGTTACTTAATCAGCCAGAGGTTAAAACTCGTAAACCGGCGTTTAAATTGAACCGGCCAAATCACGGTTCAAATGCGAACCAATGTTGTAGGTGAACTCTACCAAAGTCTTGTACCACTCCACTATGCATAAAGGGGAGGAGACAAAAAGACGTGAGGAAGACATAGATCATGCGTGCAACTATGGCCAAACTCGATATAATAATGGCGTTGAGGAATGTAGTTAAATACCAAATAATTAGGGAATTAAGAGATAAACTATGATTAAACTAATAGTCAAGGCCTAAGGTTGGAGAAAACTTCTTTCTTTTAGAACACACTCTCCTTCTGTCACTCTGATAATGAAGAAAATTCAGGCGAGAGAACAAAAGAGTATATACCCAGGACTGATCCTCCTTTGACCATTAACATGACCAACTTGTCTCATTTTCTTATTATTTTTGATGCTTCTTTTCAAATCTTTTTTAGATTCTCTGGTTATAAGAACCCATTGTTTGTATCTGAGATTAGCAGCACCAACGTGGGTCTTCATCTTCTTCTTCTGCTGCTCTCTTTATTTTCTGAAATTGATTGCTCTGTGAAATGGAAGCTTCCACCATTTCTTCTCTCAATTTTTGTATTGGGTTTGACTAAAGTCGCATCCTTTATTTACCAGGTAGGTTCAATTTCTGGTTTTCTTGTTTAACTCTATGCCCTGAAGATGGTCCCTTTGATTGACTTGATCAATGTTTCATAACCTTTCGAATTCTCTGCAATTGCATTGTGCTCAAAGTTGACATTTTTATTGGAAAGTTTGAGTTTTTTTTTTTATCTTTATAAGAAGCTAGCTATTTGTTAGCTTCGATGGTCGTTGAGTGTTGTTGCTTTACGATCCTTTTGGTCGTCCAAATTAGACTCTGAGACATTTGACTTTCAACGCTATTAAGAGTATCTCATGATCGGTATACCTCCGTTAGATTCTGTCAATACTTATTATTATTTGCCTTTTCGGTTTGATGAGTTGATATTCAACATTCAGCTATGTGAGTTCAAATATAATTACTGTCTGTTGATTCCCACTGACTGGAGAGTTTTAGCTTTCCCTTTCTTTCATGTTATCTCTACTTTAGGAACAAAACACTCTTTTTAGAACATTGTTTTGCAGTGTCTGAAATGGTTGTAGTGTGCAGGGTCAATAGAAACAAGAACACAAAAGATTAACAATGAGTAGATCACCAGACAAGCTTGCTCTTCCTCCTCCTCCTCCTCCTCCCCCATCTCGTACCGTCGTTGTGGCTCTAAGTGGGAGCAGTAAAAGCAAATATGTAGTTACATGGGCGATCGAAAAATTTGCTACTGAAGGAAATGTTGGCTTCAAGCTGCTTCACATCCATCCAATGATTACTTCTGTACCTACACCAAGTAAAGTTCCAACTATGCCTTGTATTTCTGTTTCTTTCTTTCTTGTACTCAGGACTTCTTCCTGTGTTTCCCTTTTTTCTATTTGGTATTGTTGTGTAAAACAAAATCAAGACTTATTGTAACTGATAAAAAGCCTGATGTACATTTCTTGCTCCTTCTCAAGTGGGAAATGCAATCCCGATTTCCGAGGTACGAGATGATGTAGTAACTGCATATAGACAGGAAATACTGTGGCAGTCTGAAGAAATGCTTAAACCTTACACAAAACTGTTCGTGCGGAGAAAGGTATTTTCTTTGGTATAATGAGATATCTTACGCTCTTCTTTAATGAAAATTTCAAGGTTACATGAACTCATTGAATTACCTTAATGAAAGGTTGCAGTAGAAGTTCTTGTGATCGAATCAGATAATGTGGCAGCCGCAATAGCTGAAGAAGTGACTCGGGATTCAATAGACAGAATTGTCATTGGAGGCTCATCCCGTAGTTTTTTCTCAAGGTACACTACCACCCTGCTGCTAGCTTTCGACCTTTGTTCTTTCTATTCCGTGTACCAATGAATCTGTTTTGAAAATTCCAGGAAAGCTGATATTTGCTCGGTGATATCAGCTTTGATGCCAAACTTTTGTACAGTCTATGTTGTTTCAAAAGGTAAATTGTCATGCGTCCGACCATCAGACTCAGACGGAAATGCTACTATAAGAGAAGATGGTAGTGAGAGAACAAATTCTTCAAGCGGTTCTTCTGGTCCCACCTCAGGTCCATGACTCATCAATGTATTTGTGTGAATACTCTACTAGAAATGGTGTGTATATCTAATTCTGTTACCCCATTTTCTCTTCTAGATTCATCAGATGTAATGTCAAGTGCGCATGACTCTCAATCTCGTCCTCTATCCCTTCCGGTCAGGAGAATGCAACATTTCCCTGCAATTGCAGGACAGGCATCAGTTCCAATGGAAACGAGTTCTGTTGGCTCGGATGAAACCAGGTGCATGTCTTTGGATGCAGAGGAAGCTAGAGATGTTTCAAGTATCAATAGAAGCAGCACAGATACTACATCACGTTGGACTCCTCGGCGTAGAGATTATGAGGAGAGAAAAGAAGCTATGAGTTCTTCTTCGAGCAACCGTGAATACGGGAATTTTGGTACTAGGTTTAGTTGGAGTGGCATGGGTGTCGATACTACACACTCTCGGGCTTCTCAACAAGCTTCCAACATGTCTGATGCTCTAAGTGAACAATCCTATACAGACAACCAGGTATAAAATGGAGTTTTAATTTCGACATTGTCTTGTGAATCGGAATAATATAAGATTATTTGTTCAGGTAAACCTAAACTTTGAGGTTGAGAAGTTGAGAGCTGAGCTTAGACACGTTCAAGAAATGTATGCTGTGGCTCAAACCGAAACCTTTGATGCTTCTCGAAAGGTGAAGGCCTCATAATATCATATATCTTTGCATTTGATGAAACTTATTAAATTGTGCTCAATGCTTTTCTGAAAATGTTTCAGCTTGGTGAACTTAACCAACGTCGGTTAGAAGAAGCCATAAAGCTTGAAGAGCTAAAGCTGAAGGAGTATGAAGCTCGAGAGTTAGCAGAAAAGGAAAAGCAGAATTTTGAGAAGGCAAGGAGAGATGCAGAGAGCATGAGAGAAAGAGCAGAGAGAGAAATTGCGCAGAGAAGAGAAGCCGAAAGGAAATCCGCACGTGATACTAAAGAGAAAGAGAAGCTCGAGGGCACTCTCGGGTCTCCTCAGCTGCAATATCAGCACTTTGCTTGGGAAGAAATTATGGCTGCCACTTCATCATTCTCAGAAGAACTGAAGATCGGAATGGGAGCTTACGGAGCTGTTTACAAGTGTAATCTGCATCATACAACTGCAGTTGTCAAAGTTTTGCAGTCAGCTGAAAATCAACTTTCCAAACAATTCCAACAAGAGGTATGGAAGTGAGCTCAAATTTGGTTTAAGGAACTTTGTTTGAGATTTTGTGCCTTTCACTATATGGAAGTTTTCTGATTTTAATTTCAATTCTTGTGGATAAGAGTCTACATTTATCTCACTGGCCTCTCTAATTTGCAGCTCGAAATCTTGAGCAAGATTAGGCATCCACATTTGGTTCTCCTTCTAGGAGCGTGCCCGGAGCAAGGTGCTTTAGTTTATGAGTACATGGAAAACGGTAGCTTGGAGGACAGACTTTTCCAGGTCAACAACAGTCCGCCACTCCCGTGGTTTGAGCGGTTTAGGATTGCTTGGGAAGTTGCAGCGGCTCTTGTCTTCCTCCACAAATCAAAGCCTAAACCAATCATTCACCGTGATCTTAAACCTGCAAACATCTTACTTGATCACAACTTTGTCAGCAAAGTTGGAGACGTGGGACTCTCAACGATGGTTCAAGTCGATCCTCTATCAACTAAATTCACTATATACAAACAAACAAGCCCCGTGGGAACGTTATGCTATATTGATCCGGAATATCAGCGCACTGGAAGGATATCATCGAAATCAGATATCTACTCCTTTGGAATGATTCTTCTTCAGCTTCTCACAGCAAAACCTGCTATTGCATTGACACATTTCGTTGAGAGCGCAATGGATAGTAATGATGAGTTCCTTAAGATCTTAGATCAGAAAGCCGGTAACTGGCCGATTGAAGAAACCCGGGAATTGGCCGCATTAGCTTTGTGTTGTACAGAGCTACGCGGGAAAGATAGACCTGATTTGAAAGATCAGATTCTTCCAGCGCTCGAAAACCTAAAGAAAGTAGCTGAAAAGGCAAGGAACTCATTTTCCGGCGTATCGACACAGCCTCCCACTCATTTCATCTGCCCATTACTTAAGGTAAACTCTATATAAAACCTTGTTCAATGTTGAAACATCTCATCTCAGTGTGTTGTGGTGAAAATGTGTGAGCTTGTGTGGTATAATGCAGGACGTGATGAACGAGCCGTGCGTTGCAGCAGACGGATACACATACGACCGTCATGCGATAGAGGAGTGGCTTAAGGAGCACAACACATCGCCGATGACGGATTCACCGTTGCATAGCAAGAACCTTTTACCCAATTATACTCTTTACACAGCCATCATGGAATGGAGGTCTACACGATAGTAGTAAGCCAAACTGTGTAGCGTTTTTGTGGATATATAAACGGCAAGACGTTTTGCTTTGTACTACTACTACACACATGCTGAATCAAAAATATAAACCGAAACGAAACCTTAATCATCTTGTAAACGAATATTCGGATCCATCCGTTAATTTGCCTCCAAATAAGAACACAAAACCATTGCCCTTTATTTTTCATTTTGGTATTTTGGTCTTTTTTGTCTCTCTTCCTTTCCATTGCCCAAAAAGAAACAGAAACTTTTCTCCGAGAATCCTCATTTCTCCGTTGAAAAAAGGACCTTGAGAGGAAATGTTTCACTGTTTCTAGGGTTCTTATAATCCACTTCCTCATCATTAGAGAATGGAAAATCTCCTCTTCTCTTTGATATTTCTTCGGATTTCGCTTATGTCCTGAATCTCTTGAAGACCCAATTGAAAAAATCTCAACTTTTTTTCTCCCGGCGTTTCCGGCGATATACAATGCGGATTCTCGTGAATCTCATTCTCTTCTCCTTGATTCCTCTGGCGTTCTCCAATGAAAACTCCAGCTCGTATCTCATTGCGCGACCATTGATCTTCGAAACCCAGCTCAAGAACATAAACGACAATGTCAATCTACATTGCACGAGCTGGAGATTCGCGGCGGAGACAAACAATCTCGCTCCATGGAAAACCATTCCAGCTGAATGCGCCGATTACGTGAAAGATTACCTGATGGGTGAAGGTTACGTCGTCGATGTGGAGAGAGTCTCCGAAGAAGCTAAGGTTTACGCGAGCAGCTTCGAATCTAACGGTGACGGGAAAGACATTTGGATTTTCGATATTGATGAGACGTTATTGTCGAATCTTCCTTATTACATGGAACACGGTTGTGGGTAATTTATCTTAAATCTTTCATTTTACAACATTGCTATAAAAAGTTGGTTCCTTGATAATTGTATAGATGGATTTGTCTTTTTACTATGTCGAATTAGTTAAGATTTGAGGTATGTGTTGTTGTCTGTCTTTTTCTTTGCTTGTTTGTCTATGTATGATAAATGTGAATGTTTGTTCTGTTTGGGAATTTGCAGGTTGGAAGTTTTTGATCATTCAAAGTTTGATATGTGGGTAGAGAAAGGGATAGCACCTGCTATAGCACCAAGCTTGAAGCTTTACCAAAAGGTTATACATTTGGGGTACAAAGTTATCTTGCTTACAGGGCGTAGAGAGAACCACCGGGTTATCACTGTCGAAAACCTGCGCAATGCCGGTTTCCATAACTGGGACAAGCTTATTCTGAGGTATGCATACTCTACTTTTGGACCTCCATTACAATGTAGCTCATACAGTTTTTAACCAACTATTGATCTGGATCCATGGTTGTGGTAACATGACGTTGTTTGATCTTGGATTGTAATCTTGGGTTTGAATGGATGATTGACGCTTTGGTTTGCTGCTTAATGTTAATAGATCGTTGGATGATCGGAACAAAACAGCGACCATGTACAAGTCAGAGAAGAGAGAGGAGATGGTGAAAGAAGGGTATAGGATCAGAGGCAATTCAGGTGACCAATGGAGTGATTTGTTGGGTTCTGCAATGTCAGAAAGATCCTTCAAACTTCCAAATCCAATGTATTATATCCCCTGAAGGGGATCAACTAGAATCAGGAGGCAATTCAGGTTACTAAATGGAGCAACCTACTGTTTTTGAAGTTTGGGTTGCCATGTAATCACTTGCAATAAATATATGTACTAATGACTGCATCGGCTTGCGTGTCTAAATTTGTAGCTTATTGAAAACTTTTTGTGGTTAAAGACGAATCCAGTTAACTAACATAAGTTTAACAAAACAAGACCTTTTCCATATATAGACCACCGTTACCAACTTACAAAGAAGCCAAATAAAGTACAACACAACACTTGCAAGTTACAAAAAGAGAGGAAAAAAAACATGGTACCATTTGACAACATATAGAAACACACATAAACATTACTTATAACAAAAAGATTCAAACTCGGCTTTTATTATCTCCCCCTGATCAAATTCTAAACACTTTATTCCTCATAAACTAACTCCCCGACATTGGAGTTATTGGACTATGACGATGACATCAGTGGGGTAACTTAAGTAGTGTGCTGGCCACCACGAGTACGGTCACGGTCATGTTCCCCACCAGTATGTTGCTGTCCGTAGTACTGAGCTCTGTCTTTCAGATCCTGAGCTTTGCTTCCCAACTTCATCCTTGCACTGTCCAACTTGTCTGATCCCTGTGGGTGCTCTCCCGTTGCGTACCTATTCACAATCAATAGGTATCATACCAAGCATTTTACCTATATAGATGATATACACAGACACATTCAAGCTAGCTAGGTCAAATTTCGTATTTAGTTAACCAAATGTTCCCTAGAATTTGCAATTTCTTATTGTTACATTTGTTATTCGACCAAAAAAATTGATCCAAAGCTACTGGCTCAACACATGCATGCACATATTGCACAAAATTATGAAGTAAGATGATAAATGTGTGCTTACTTGTAAATCCAAGAGAAAACGGTTATAGCGGCAATGCCAAACCCTCCAGAGGAAAGAAAACCGGTGATGAGGAGTGCAACTGTGATGAGAGCCGGGACAAGGATTGGGCTGAAGATAACGAGCAGAGGTGTTGCAACAGTCAAAGCTATGACAGTTCCAACAAGGGTAAGGCTGGAGAGAACAAGGAGGGAACCACCAGCTGTGACAGCAGTTGCAGCTTTAGCAATCTGCCTAGACTTGGAGTAGTCAGATCCTCGTCCGGACATCTGGTACTGGTCTCGGTCTCGGCCCATCATCGGGTACTGGTCTCTGCCGATGATATCGTGATGGGTTCCTCTAGCTGTATCCGCCATTTTTTTGTTCTTGTTTACTAGAGAGAATGAGATTTTGAATGAGAGATTGATCAAAAAGATGTGTATATATTTTGGAAGAGGTAGGAGTGTTTGTTAGATATATTAAGAAAGGAGACGAGAAGTCACGTGTCAATGGAGACATCATGCAATTGTAGGCCACGTGTTAATGGCGTCACCATGCAGCCGCTGCATGTGTTAACGAGAGGAGTCTATTCAAAGACACGTTTGTTTTTTGCCTAGCTCAGAATGTGGCGTTGGCATCGAACCGAAACATAAAACGCAAAACGAACCTTTGGGCTCGTCAGTATGGGTTTGGGCCTTCAATAGATTCCTTCTATACGGCCCACATATCCACTATTGGCAACAAAATTAGAAAAATTTAGGATTTAGTTTTAAAATTTGTTCCGCGACATTCTAGAACAATGAAGAAAATGGATACAAATAATAAATCTATCTGCCTCTTAAAAGTTCCAAATTTCACCACGTCACTGCTTTGATAATGCAGGTCCTCGTCGTCTCTCCTCCGCTCATCGCCGCCGCATCTCTCTCTAAACCTCTCAATTCTCTCTCTAAAGCCGCACTCTCTTTCTCCAGAGCCAAACCCATTTGTCCTTTCCCTCAAACCTCTCGACGACCAATCTCCGTATACAAATCCCCAATGAACAACCTTTTCAACAGACTCGGATTCGGGTCTCGTCCTCAAGCCCAAGCTGACCCATCTTCCGCCGCAATCGCCCAAGGACCCGACGATGATGTTCCGTCTTCAGGTCAGCAATTCGCGCAATTTGGCGCCGGTTGTTTCTGGGGAGTGGAGCTAGCTTACCAGAGAGTTCCTGGTGTGACCAAGACCGAGGTTGGGTATAGCCATGGCATCGTGCACAATCCGAGTTACGAGGATGTCTGTACTGGCACTACGGGACATAACGAGGTTGTTAGAGTTCAGTATGATCCCAAAGAGTGTAGCTTTGAGAGCTTGCTTGATGTTTTCTGGAATCGTCATGATCCAACCACCTTGAATCGTCAGGTGATTGATTGCTTTAACCCTAAAAATCTAGACGTTATCAGTATCAGATCGTAATTTGAATCAATAGAGAGCTCTATGTGTGTTCTGCATTTGGGGCTGAATTGTTTATTAGATAACAACGACTAGATTCACCTGTTTAGACGAACTCTCTGTCCCTTAGTCTTTAGTTCTACATACATTTGGTAGTCTCAAGTAACTATTGGCTAAGTTGTTATGAGCTAGTTAGAATCTCAGGCCTTGTTGATATGAGGATTCGTGTTTGATTATGTGGAAGTGACATTGCCATTTCCATTTTCGTATGCGATCTTGTACTTGAGTCTGTTCTTGTTCATGTTACTATACCTACATACACTTGAAGATGAATCTAGTGTTGTTGTTGTGGTTCTTCACTTACTAACTTTTATGTGTTGATCTAAGTAGGGTGGGGATGTGGGAACGCAGTATCGATCAGGTATATACTACTACACAGACGAGCAAGAGCGCATAGCTCGTGAAGCTGTTGAGAAACAGCAGAAGATATTGAACAAGAGGATTGTCACAGAGATACTTCCCGCTACGAAATTCTACAGAGCAGAAAATTACCACCAGCAATACCTGGCAAAAGGGGGTCGCATGGGTTTAAGACAATCAGCTGAGAAAGGTTGCAAGGATCCAATCCGATGCTATGGCTAAGAAACTAAGTCAGTCTTCCCTCAAGCACATAAAAAGAAGTGAGTTGTCTCATGAAAAATACAATAATCTGTAGATCACATTTGTTTCTTGTCTTTGTTATGCAACCAATGGTTATGATGCATCCTATGCTTATATGAATCAAGGCTTTGTCCAAATCAATTTCAATTTGATACTACAGTACTGGTAATACAATTTGGGAAGTTCTCAACAATTTCGGGTTTTCTTTTGATTTATGAGTTTTGACAATTCAACGTTATGAATGATTGAGCAATGGTCGAAACATCATTTGGATCCAAATATACATGAATGGCCATTTGAGTGTATTTCACGTCAACACCAAAACAGTTTCCATCATTTCTTTCACAAAATACACTATTACAATTACCATTGTTTGTTCTTTTATATTTAAGATTAGGAAATCGAGATCATTTCCAGGCTCCTTTGTTTAATACATATGAACGTATGAGACTACATATATAAACACATACAATCTCAGAGTGATTTGTACTGTTCAATCAAGCGGGACGCATGGAGACGTGATGTTGGGACCACTGTGCATCCTAGACTATGCAGAAATGCGATCTGCCATTTCAAAAAACATAAACAAAAATGTATGATGTTCTATATTTCGGTTGACAAAAATGTGAGAGCTTGATGAGTTTTTACCTGTTTACTCGTTGCTTCCGAAGTGCCCATTGAGTTTTCAATTCTCAGTTTTTGGAAATGTTCCTGAAACAGATTTTTTTTTCCCAAGGTTATGGAGTGAGTTAACCTATAACTTCTTGCTTTCTCAAAACAGCTATATGTATTACCTGTTTCTCACGCACTATATGAGCCCGTGTGTCTGCAGGAAGTTGTTCCCACCTAAGTACCTGATATCCCCAAAAGTACACAGGAACATGAGCACCGTCTCAGTTTTCCTTTTTATCAATTCATTAGTGTAACAGTGTTTTTCAGATAATATTGCTTACATGTTCTGCATATTGGAACGCTTCCTCAGAAGTCAATGATGATTTGAGAGCTCGTAAGACATCCTAACAAAATAGTGCAGTATCCAGTTAGTGACCAAAGCATATTTCAACTCTCGGTATGGCTCAGTAGACTTTTACCATTAAGCTTCATAATAAGTAACCAAACAAGAAAACTACTGTCAGAACTTGTTATAGTGAATAAGACTATAGACGTACAACCTTGTGTTTGTTCTTCTTGATGGCCAAACGTTCACCAATCACAAACCGTACCTGCATGTACGAAAACATTGACATGAAAGGTAAGAAGTAAGAAGTAAGAAAATTGACTGGCGCTTACATTAGTTGATGGAGAAATGTTGCAGCGTATGCGATACTCACCTTGTCAATCAGCCTCTTTGGTTCCTGGAATGCTTGTTTCTTAGCCCAGTTGTGAAATAAGTGAGAGACAACTGATCTAACCTCCACATCAAACCTGTTTGGGATGAAAGTTCTACACCTTTGAATCATGAACCAGACCAAGAGTGCCAAATTATATAGTTCTGTTCGTTTTAAGCATGTAACCTCTTAAGAAAGTTGTTTCCATTGAGTGCATATGCGGCTATTGACTCCTCGGAGGCATAATCCTCTGGAATGTTCATCACATCATTGTCCGTTAGTTTACTTTCTTCATGTTTTATATCTGTTCCAAAACTGGAGACACTCTGCTCAGTTTTGTTAGGAAGATTTTCATGAACTTTTCTGCAGTCATTTACGCTCATGTCTCCCTACAGAACATTATTGAGAGTTCTTGTTAGTGCTATCACATTATCATGCATAAAGTTGCAAACAGACTGAGACCTGAACCTGTAGAAGATGGCCTGGAATCTCTTTAAGAAATCGTGAGGGTTGGAGCACCTAGATGGAAGAACATCATTAGTCAGAGACAAAGTTTGAGAGGACTAATTCATAAACCATGTGTAGTACTAACCTGCCAGTTCGAATCCACTGTCACGTACAAAAAAAATAGTTTCTTGCGAGCACGAGTCATAGCAACATACAGAAGGCGACGTTCCTCCTACAATTTAAACAGACAATGCATGGTTAAATATATATATTTGTAGAGTTCGCAGAGGTGGGAAACGGATAGAGAGTTCATGAGAAGGAAAAGTGATACCTCAAGTGAGGTTCCACTCTCTGATGCATTGCCGTTAGACTCATGTAATAGGGGAATTTCATTTTCATTAGCCTGTTTACCAAAAAATTGATTAAAAGTGGGCCAAGGACTTTTTTATTCATTGATTCTATAAAAAAAGTATTTCATATCTTGCTTGGTCCATAACTGCCAATAACTCGGCAAAGAAATCCAGAGAAGATGATATGTACCTTGACTATGAAAACTATGTCCCATTCCAAACCTTTCGACTGCGTAAAGACATACAAGAGATATTAGCCAATATTTCCATTACTACCTAAAGAAGCTAATTCTAACACCAATTGATAACAAACTGTGAACTGCTCGAGTGGATGAAAAACACCTGATGAATGGTGGTCAATGTGACAGAATTTTCATTGTCACGTCTTCTTGAACGAAAATTTTCAGTTTCCCGCTCGGAGATATAGTTGATAAATGAATGAAGTTGATTGCAGCCTTTTTTTTCTTTGATTGCATCCTCTTCTTCTGTTGTAGTGCAATGAGTGGAAATAAACTCAGCTACATCATCCATTAAGTACTGGAGTACCTGCAAAACAGGAAATTATTCCCCAAAATAGTTTTAATACATACATAAGTACTGGAAAAAAAACGATTCCCCACTTACAGATCTAAGATCGTTGTCTTCATTAAGCAGTTTTCCTCCATCATTATCCACAACTGCTCGTTGCTCAAGAAGGTATTTCTAAAAGTTGTAAGGAAAGACACAGTAAATCTTCAAAGCAAAGTCACGTGTTCAAAAACTATTTTCAGTGAAAGTTATAACTTAAGCCTATAATCACGATTTCTACAAACTTTCAAAAATGAGATTGAATTGTCAAGCATAATGTCCAATTTTTGTATATATGTCTTGATTAGCAAACAAAACATTCTAAAAGTTCCCGGCATAATTTTCTATATATGACTCCGGAGATGACAATGTTGGTTAATAGTTATAAGCATGTCATCACTTAAGACAGAAAAATTAATTACCTGCGGTATCATATTTGCCACACATGTTACTACAGCTGAAAGTGATTGTTCCTGTAAATAGATGAGAAGTAAGGGATTCGTACTGCTAAGTTGAAATAAGCATGATCACTTCAACTAGTGATAGTGCGTTCATAGTATCTCAAGGACCGGAAAACAAATATCTTACCCTATCAACCAGCTTTGCTACCATGTCAAGAGTTTGCAAAACTTTGCGTCCCTGGGTAAGCTGGCTCCTGTGGTTAATTCAAATTCAAACTAACTTAAGAAGCTTAACAGGAGACAAACATGAATAAAAATAACAATACTGAGGGAATATAATGTGCAGCATCCTATTCTTAGAATCTGTATATACACATATACACACAATACTACTTACATCTGGATTACAAAACGACCCATATGTATCGCTATAGTATGGATCATGTATAAAAGCAGACACACTTATATGAGAAATCTTGTATCTATGTCCTGGTTAGAAAACCTAAAAGCAAATGATATTCCCAATTCAGAATTAAAACTAAAGCAGTATTATATTGCTTTCTTAATGAATTTCATCAAGCAATACCTCTTGAAGGTACCAGAAATCTTGGCATTGAAGATATCACTTGCCGCTGAAATGAAGCTGCATTTCCTACTAGTGGAGATTTTTTCAATATGTTCTATAATCTGCAAACGGTGGTAATAAATTAATTACAAACAGCTTATGTCCTGATAGCTTCAGCTGAGAAATAAGCAGTAAATCGTAGATAGTCATGCAAATGAAATAAAACGAGACCAAATGAGGTACACACCCTTTTCTTTTCCTCTTTCTCAAAAGGAAGTAATGCCTTAAACACTCGCCTATAAGAAGCATCATCACATTCGGAAAATGTTGTCTTCAGCATGGCCAAAATGACTTGGACAACCTAACGTGGAAAAAGTTGATAGCTGTTATGTTTAGTAGATGGAGCTTATTGTCCGAAACAAATAAAGCTACAATAACCATGCGGATGAATTGTCAATGTCAAAACATTGAGATACTTAGTGATCATGCAACAGTTTAACAAATGAGATATTTCTGAGGCAATCTACCTTTTTCCTGTAGAAAGCAACACCATGAACGTTAAATGGTATTTTTCTCTGGCGGAATGCATTTTGAAACACTTTACCTGACACCTGAATATCAGTACATTCATGGTTTACCAACACATAAGTAAATATGTTAAAATTTTAAACATTCTAACAGCATGTCATCAAGGAAAAGAAAAGGACTGACCTGCCTCCTATAAAGAATAGCAATATCTCCATGGGAACAACAAGGTGTTGAGCCATCATTAGTGATTTCAATTATTTTGTCAATGACATATGCACACTGTGCTTCCTCATTATGGCATTCCTTGACTGTAATCTAAACTGGACAAAACACGAAAAAGTTAGTGCTTTAGTGATTAAATGATGCGATTTCTCATAGTGAAAAATTCAACTTGCCTTCGATCCTTGGGAGTTTTCAGACGAAATGCTTTTTGATTGGCACCGCTTCGTATTGTTTTTTATGATAGAAGAGGCGGCTTCCACAATATGGCGGGAGGAGCGATAGTTTTTTATAAGCCTGACCTGAATCAGAAGCAGTAAGATAAATGTTATGCATTCACAATTCAATGGGAGCTTTTGGTTCCTCAAGCTAATTAATCATATGTGGTATAATCATTGAGTTAGCCTCAAAAAGCCAAACCTCTTTGTAGTTTGGGAAATCTCGGCGAAATGAATCAAATCCTGAACTGTCTGCCCCGTTAAAACCGAAGATGGACTGCAAGAAAATATACATCATACTTACTTCGAATATTCAACTGAAATTAGGTAATTTTTGTGTGGAAAAAAACGCACCTGATCATCATCACCAACAATAGTTATGTGATTATGAGAGCCTAGCATTCGTAAAAGCTTGTACTGCATTGTGCTAGTGTCTTGAAATTCATCAACTATGATGGCTTTCCAGGTATCTTGGCATTCCTTGAATACTTTTATCAAATGCAGCAAATACATGTGAACACAAGGAAATCTCAGTGTCATAAATCTAACTTACAGAAAATTTATCTATGTGGCTTCACCTTCAGGAAAGTCAGAGAGGAGTGTGACCGAACAACTGATCAAATCATGATAGTCCAGAGCATCGCAAGCTTTTAGGATATCGTTGTAGTTTCCAAGAATTTTAGCCTGTATCAGCACCAGTACAGAATCATATCATATGAATTAATTCATAGTAGAGATGCCTGAAAAAACAAATTAGCTAACTTACTCCTATCTCATTGCCCATCTTACGACACTGCTCTGGACTCTTACCGGAAGCTTTTCCCTAAAATGGGGAAACAAGTTAAAAACAACTACTTTTAAGAGCCAGATTATATGTGAAAGACAGGATATACTCGCTATTAATAGAACATAAAGTAAAACTATATCATTACTGGCAACCTGGGTCACAAATTTCTGCCATTTTTTTGATAGATCCTTGGCATATTCAGGACATACTGCTCCTGCTCCTGCACCATTTAGACCTTCTCCAGACTCGCATGGAACAGAAGTTTTGCTTCCATTCTTCTTTTCCTCCTCATATAAACGCACTGCTTCTATTATCGCTCTTCTTTGTTGCCCATGCCCATACACTGAGAACTCAGATGTACGTTGTAACCTGTGACAGTAGGAAAGGTATAGGGTAAATGAATCCCATAAATCTATAACTTTAAAGATGTTAACAAGTGATATGCAACTAACAACTTCAAACGAACACATGTAAACAAGAAAAAAAAAAAAAAAAAGTAAA
>Ga0041059_1000233_pt1 | contig 37366 bp, 32 predicted proteins | sample AraColnosormetaG_FD_56232 | JGI IMG/M metagenome (GOLD analysis project Ga0041059, IMG submission 56232) | Arabidopsis roots microbial communities from North Carolina, USA - Col MF nosort | ecosystem: Host-associated > Plants > Roots > Unclassified | place: USA: North Carolina | collected...
TTTCAGTTCTGTGGATCCGTGCGTGACCTCAAGTTTTTTTTTTTTTTCTGTCTCGAAATTCAGAATCGTAGAGGTGTTGAAAGTTGAAACCTTTTTTTTGGTTTGCTTGGTTAATGGGTTTCTTCAAACTTGATCGATAATTGGATTTGAATCAAGGGTTTTAGTGTTCTTGCTTTGTGTATTCGTTTGGCAATTTGGGATAATGAATGGTTTGCAAGAAGTTTGTTCGTCAAGTGGGTCGGTGATGATCGGACTACCAGCTGAAGAAGACGAAAACGCCGCACATTCGTCGGAGGATTCATCTTGCCCCGACGAGTCAGTGTCAGAGACAGAGCTCGACCTAGCTTTGGGTCTTAGCATTGGTCGTCGGAAGGTTCGATCGTCTTTGTCTTCCTCGTCTTCTTCTCTGACCAGGGAAAGTGGGACCAAACGCTCTGCTGATTCTTCTCCGGCTGCCGCCTCAAACGCAACCAGGTAAAAAATTCATCTTCGAGACTTTATATTATAACCTATATGAATGATTGGTCTCAGATTGCTTATTGTTACAGAATCAAAGCAACTTAGAGGATAGAGCTTTTAGACCTTAAACTTTGAGAATGAATGAATCACAGGATTGAATCAAATAGAGTGTTCCCTGAAATGTTTAGTTAAACTTTTGAATCATATTGGTTTATACTTGTTCGTCTTTTGATTTAATATCTTTTGGTAATGGAGCAGACAAGTTGCTGTAGGTTGGCCGCCTCTACGGACTTACAGAATCAACAGTTTGGTCAATCAAGCAAAGTCTTTAGCTACGGAAGGCGGCTTGAGTTCTGGCATTCAAAAGGAGACTACAAAAAGTGTAGTGGTTGCTGCTAAGAACGATGATGCTTGCTTTATCAAATCGTCCAGGACTTCTATGCTTGTGAAGGTGACAATGGACGGAGTTATAATTGGAAGGAAGGTTGATCTCAATGCTCTGGATTCTTATGCAGCCTTAGAGAAAACTTTGGATCTAATGTTTTTCCAGATTCCTTCTCCTGTAACAAGTCAGTTACTAATTCTGTTTCATGAGATTCCATGTGATTCTGTTTTTCAAATTCTGTGTCTCTTGAAATTGACTGGTTTTGATTGATCGATTTGTAGGATCCAACACACAAGGATACAAGACAATTAAGGAAACATGTACTTCGAAATTACTGGATGGCTCATCGGAATATATCATAACATATCAAGATAAAGACGGAGATTGGATGCTTGTAGGAGATGTTCCTTGGCAGTAAGTGACTACCCTTATAACTTCCCATTCATCATCTGTATTTGTAATGTGGCACATCCATTTCAATGAAAACGATCTTTTCATCTTCTCAGGATGTTCCTCGGGTCTGTGACAAGACTGAGAATCATGAAGACATCAATTGGAGCTGGAGTAGGTAAGTAGAGAGTCCTATATAGCAAAAACAGTTTACATCTCTTTGGTCTGTAACTCATATATCACATTCACATATATACATGTGCATATGTTTATACATGAGTGTACATATGTCTTGTGGTCGTTTGTGAATATCAAACAACAGCTTAACCTTGTCTTTAAAGATCTTTGTATATTTAGGGTTTTTCACTCTATTGGTGCCTGATCCAATATACCACTATAACAACAAAGGCATGCATCTGGATTAGGGTTTAGTGATGAAATCAAGCTACAGTAATATGATAGAATCACCAGTAGTTTCATTCCCTGGAAAATGAAATACAGCTCTTGTGCGTACAATAACAACAATCAATCAGCTTCACGAGGTTTTCTTAGCATAAAAACCTAATAAACCTAACACAGTCTTGAAACAGAATGAAAAACGTTTTCCTTCATTGGCTCAGTTAGTCTTCAAGGTTACAGAGATTGGACTTCTAACTCGCTGCATCAGATTATGAGAGTTGACCCAAGTCAACTGCCCTTGTGCAAAGCTAGCCACCTTCCCTCCTCTGTTTTTCTTCTTCAATACAAACCATACTCTATAGCTCAGCGTCTGATCCACGTGTTTGAACACAAGTCTCTTAGGATTGACAATAACTTTGATCCCCTCTGGAGCCTTGACATTCACTGAGTATATCGAGTTAGGACTCCCAACGTTAGTGACACGCCTTGTGATCATCTCCGTAGTCTTGCCACGTTTGAAAATCACGGCTATCGACGGGTAATTGAGACTAAAACCCGGGTTTTTCCGCAATATTCCATTGCAGCTCACGTTCTTATGAGTGATTGCTAAAATATCTGATCTTGTGAATCCAAGAGTGCAGAGGTAAGTTATGTAATCCACTGGTTGAATGTTGTAAACCAATCCCGGGTTTATCGCCTTTTGCGGATTCACATGCCCTGCTCCAATCGCAAACACACCGGCTGGTTTGTTACCATCCTTTATCGCTTTCCCTTGACGATCGTACAAATCCGCTGTTGTCATCAATGCGGATTTGATTGCAGCTGGAGACCAGTTCGGGTATGCAGACCGGATAAGAGCAGTGATTCCGCTAACATGTGGACAAGACATTGAAGTTCCTGACATTACAGTGAAGTTAACTCTTCTTGAATCATAAGGAAGTCCGGTTGGTCCTAGATTTTGAGGCCAAGCCGCAATGATATTGACTCCCGGAGCAATCATATCCGGTTTTAGTATCGAAGGATTGGCTAAACTCGGTCCTCGAGCTGAAAACTGAGCCACCTCCGGTGCTCGTGACCTCCCAATCACCGTACCACCAAAAATTATCCGCGCCTTTGGTTTCACCGTGGCATTAACATAAGCCTTCAGAAGGACTGACTCAGTGTAACCAATCAATGTAGCTGGTAAGAGATGAACGTCAATAGAATCTTCTTCTTGGTTGATCTCTGTATTGGCTAAGATCATTGCAACTCCTCCAGCTTCTTTAACCGCTTCTCCTTTCTCCGATCTTCCATTGACTCCGCGATCACAAATCACCATTTTGCCTCGGATTTCTTCTCTTGGAAGTGACCCTCTCAAACAGAACTCACTTCCTTTATCTCCTCCTGTGACGTAAATCACCTCAACCTCTCTCCCGGCATTCTTTATACCTTTTCCCGGATACAATGACTCTCCATAGAGAAGCTTTCCGTTGGCTAATCTGACCACAGCGGGAAATCTTCGATCAAGCGTGCCTGCGCCAATGGTTGAGACCCAAGGAGCTGTGTTTGCAACAGAGCTTTCGATTGGACCGTTGTTACCAGCTGCACAGATTACAGATATACCGCGTTCCATGGCTCGGAATGTTCCAATGGCGATTGTGTCATCATACAAAGGAATAGGGAAACCGCCAAGGGAAAGCGAAAGAACATCGACTTTATCTTGAATCGCTACATCTATAGCTGCTAGAATGTCAGAGCTGTAACAACCATTGAACCAACAGACTTTATAGACTGCAATGTGAGCTCCAGGAGCCATCCCACGAGCCACACCAGCTCCATTGCCAAGAACATTCGCCATCGAAACAGAGGATCCACCAACTGTTGAGGCGGTGTGAGTCCCGTGTCCCGTTGAATCTCTTGCGGAAATGTATTCACGAGGCATGTTTGGTGATTCCTCTGGTGAATTAGCGACACGGTGTCCTCTGATGAAGAATCTAGCACCGATTAGCTTCCGGTTACAGCTCGAAGAACTGAAACTTTCTCCTTCTTGGCAAATCCCTTTCCATTTCCGTGGAATCGAAGGCATTCCGGTATCGTCAAAGCTAGGACTTTCAGGCCAAACTCCAGTATCAAGCACGCCGATAATTGTGCCTTGACCAAACCGAGATTTAGACCATACACCGGAGTTTCCAAAACCGTCGAGTCCCAAGAACTTGTAAGAGTAAGTGGTTTGAACCTGAAGAACATGGTCAGGTCTCACTGCAACAACTTCAGGTGAATATCTCAGTATCTCGGCTTCTGATTCAGTCAACTGAGCAGCAAATCCTTCAATCGCAGAGCCATAGGAGTAGAGAAGTCGAGAAGAAGGCTCTTCCTCTTCTTCTTCAACACCTAAAACCGCTTCTTGGAGAAAAGAAAGATGCCAATCAAACTTTGAGGCAAAGGTTTTAGCGGTTTCGCTATTAGGATGAAGCTGAACAATGTAAGTCTGCTTCTGCAGGATCTCTGACGAAGAAGAACAAAATAGAAGAAAGATAATGCAGAGAAAGAAAGGTTTGGGTTCCATTGGAGAGAGTTAAAAAAAGGAGTTGGTTTAGTGTAGTTGAAGTGCATGGTTTTAGAGAAGAAGAAGAATAGGGTATTTAAAGAAGAATGAAGAGAATTCAAAACCTGGGATTTGGAGTCTAAGGAAGAAGATGATGAAGCTCGTGAAGAGTAAGAGCTCTGCCTCACGAGTATCCTTTGTATGTTGCAGAGGTAGGAGCTTCTTCTCTTTTATTTTTTTCTAAGACATGAACTATATTAACTGAAGCTGTTTAAGGTTTTTCACTTGTAAGGCTTTTTTGTCTGCCTTGTCTCTGTGTCTCTGTTTTTCCTTTTTTTTTCCTTGTTCACGAGATGTTATGGTTAGGTTTTATTGCGTATAGTAGTTTGTGTAGCCTTTTTCAGCAACAAAAGATTTTGAAATTTATTTGGTTTCCATTGAAGTTTTACCAAGCCAAAGAAAATTCATTTAACAATAACTTAATAATCAACCATTGGCCAAATATATGTATTTTTTTAAAAACATACTATTAAACTTAGTTAAAGCCTTGAATAGGAAAATACGACCGTTGAGAAAGGAATTAAATGCAGCAGCGTGGTTAGTGTTCGTTCACTACGTGCATTTATACACGCACGCTCAACACGCCTCGTTTTGTCATCGGGTACTACGTCACAACAAAACGACGTCGTACAGATATTGTTATATTGGGCTCTGTACAACTTATAAGCCCAGTACTGATTACACTTATAATAAGCCCAATACAGATCACACTTGAGGGATGATGACGAATGATTAGTAGTTTCTACTCTAATCTTTGTTTGTTTTTGCAGTTTATTGATAAACATGAAAACCAAAGAAACTAACTGTTCCATACAAAAAAAGTTTCTCCCAATGTTCGACAGAAGAGATTTAAACCCAAAGTTTTTTAAGCGCGGAGATTTTGGCATCCTTTCATGCTTTTTCTTTTCTTAAACCCTGTGGAAAACTCTCTCTTACTTTAGACCTTAAGCTTTTGTCACATATCAGTTCTTTTATATCCTCTTGAGAAAAGAAACCCCCTAAACTGAATTTTTAACATGGAGGATCATAATTCAGGGATTCCAGTAGATCTTGAGGAGTATTCTGTTACCAATTTCAAGAACATCGATGATTTGTCTTCTAATAGCCGTGCAGGAGTATCAAACTCTGCTACTCTACCTGCAACAAACCATAAACATAAACATTGAATTCTCCCAAAAGACGACGAGTAATATGAAGAAAGATCCATGTTTTTAATTTGTATGAGACTAACCGTCGCTGAGAACCAAAACTAGGTCACTGTCTATAACAGTTGGTATCCGGTGAGCAATGGTGCAGACCGTGCAGTCTTCAAACTCTGTTCTGATTATCTTCTGGATCAGATTGTCTGTTGCTGTGTCAACCGATGCTGTTGCTTCATCAAGAACAAGTATTTTGGCTTGTTTCAGTAATGCTCGTCCAAGTGACACAAGCTGTCTCTGCCCTACACTCCAGTTATCTCCATTTTCCAGTACTACTCGGTTTTGAGCCAAAAAAATCAGTAGAAAGAAGCGAAAAAGACCCGGGAAAAAGAGAGGACTTTTGATGTAAATAGTTACCTGGAGAGTCAAGTTTTAGGTCTTTTCCTCTAACAACGTCTCCAAGCTGGGATTTATCAAGCGCCTGTCAGCAAAGTTGGGTAAATCTCTAGAATCAAACTCCAAATCTCAGAGTTTAGTGTCTAAAACATAAACAAGATAAGAGTATCAAACAACATATTTATAGATACCTCCCAGATTTTATCATCTGAATGTTCTTCAAGTGGGTCAAGATTTGCTCGGATTGTTCCTTCAAATAATGTAGGATCTTGAGGTATAATCCCAAGGCGACTACGAAGATCATGAAGACCAATTTGAGAAATGTCAATGTTGTCAATAGTAATTTTTCCAGCAGTTGGCTCAATCAATCGAAACAAAGCTTGAATCAAAGTCGACTTTCCGCTTCCCGTTCGCCCAACAATCCCAATCTTTTTTCCACCCGGAAACACACAGCTCACCCCATGGAGTACTGTTGGAAGATTCTCAGCATAACGAACCTTCGAAAAGAACGAAGCAATAAGAAAGCAGGGAAAGGAAGTGCAGAGAGGTAATAAAAATAGTATTTTTGAATAGTACCTTAACATCAACTAGCTCAATTGTTCCCGTTGCAGGCCACGAGGAAGGCGGGCGGAAATCTTCTATAATTGCTGGGGCCTCTCCTACAATCTGACTGTACTGATAAATCCTTTCGATTGAGATTATTTTGTTTTCAAGCTTACAAAAGCTAAGTATCCATCGTGATAGACGTCCATTCAAGTTAAGTCCATATGTCACAGCAAGACCTGCCATGCCTATTACAACAGGAACATCAATATTAGAAAAACCGGCTGCTCGTTGATGCTTTTTTTGTTATAGTAACTAGAGATACTTACTTGGATCAATGGTTCCATGTGGAAAACTGACGAGTAAAACCATACAGAAAGCAAATACAAGTGTGGAAAGTAATTCCATGCGTAAACAAAGCCATTCGATAGCAGCGATACTGCAGAAGAAAGGTCGAACAAAACAATCTAGAAGATAAAGATTCCTTTTGATAAATCTTTTTTCCTGGCCAAATCCTCTTATTGTGGCAGCACCAGCAATTGATTCTCCAAAAAGATGAATTATTGGAGACTTCTGGATACTAACTATCCGAACCAATTCTCTTGAAGAAGCCATGTAATATTTCTGCATTTTATTTCAATATAAACTAAATTACGAAAACAATCTTTCACAGTTATTCAGAGGAAAAATCGAAAATAGATTTACCTGCATCCAAAAGCAAGCAACAGCTACCGGAACAACAAGAAGGAAAACTTGCCAGGTAACATTGGTCATTACAGCGACAATGCCACAGAGTTGTATTGTTGTTGAAGCAAACCCACCGAGTCTAAAAGGAATGTCAAGATCTACAACACTTTGATCAATAGAAACCTGCACATCAATAAAATCCCCAAAATCAGAAAAGTAACACAGAAACTGTGGAATTTGGTTATAATACCACATCTACATACCCGATTCAAAATTCTTCCTGCAGGAGTGGAATCAAAGAATGACATTGGCGCTCGGAACACACTTCTGAGCATATTTAAGAACAGTTTCTGTGCAGCTGCAAGACCAAAAGTTGCAACCAGAGCAGCTCGAACAAATATGAACACAGAGCTCCCGAAAGCTAAAGCCGTATAAACGATGAGAAGCAGAGTAGGATCCACTTTAGATTCGTCACCTTCAGTTTGAGGATTTGCCCAAGCCATCCACCAATTACTAGCAATCTGAAGAAATTGGAAAGCAGCTTGTGCGAGTATAATAAGAGGAATCAGAGCCCCTTTATATGCAGCACCCATGTATGACAAGTACACCTTCATGCTGACTTTTCCCTTTACTCGTTCCTCTTCTTGAACAAGCTGCTTTTTGCGGGAACGCTTAGCTTTCTTCTTCTTCTCTTTGATTGCCTTTAGATCTGAAGCAGATCCTCCCTCTTGTACTTCCTTTGCCAAAGTCTCGATGTCATTTTCAAAAACATCAGACTTTGGATTATGCAAGACCAAACTATCGCGAATAGGATTTTCATCAGAGTCTTCTGAGGAGGGACTTGGGATGTCCATTGCCTCGATTGCTTCATGGTGGGCAGACACTAAGGCCTTAAAATCAGTACCTGCTTGCAGCAGATCATCATATTTACCCGATTGAATAATCCTGCCTTCCTTCAGAACCTTTGAAACAACACAAATAAATATTTCAGAGCTTATCATAACGGAAACAGTTTGGAAACTCCTTCAACAATTTTACCTTTCTGCAACAATAGAGATAAGTTCATCACAGGCTGGTAAGCTAAACACCTAAAAGAGACCCTTTAGCAATTCTAAAAGGACCAACAGTAGCCAGAATTAATGTGTAGTAAAACCGAGAAAAAAGAGTTTCTTACCAATATTAGATCAGCTGCAGGGAGAAACTCAACTTGATGCGTTACAAAAACCACAGTTTTCTCAGCCAATGCAGATAGAATATAATCCTGTATAGCCATTAATAACCGTGTTACGCAAACGTTCAAACTCAAAATATGAAAACATGACTTGAATAGCTTCTTACCCTAAACAAATCAGAGCCAGTGTGTGCATCAAGAGCACTAAAAGGGTCGTCTAGTAAATAAATGTCAGCATCTTGATATAATGCCCTTGCAAGTTGTACACGCTGTTTCTGACCTCCGCTGAGATTTATACCTCTCTCCCCGATAATAGTTTGGTCCCCATGTGAGAAAAGCTCTATATCTTTCTTTAGGGAACATGCTTGTATCACATTCTTGTACTTTGTTTTCTCCATTGGACTGCCAAATAGAATGTTTTCTTCAATGTTACCAGACTGAATCCAAGCCGATTGAGACACATAACCAGTAGTACCACATATTCTAACCTATATAACAATTATCAGCAGTTGGATCAATGATAGCTAAGTGAATATAAGAAAAGAAAAGAAAAAATAGTGAAGCAATTGAGACAAACACCCCAAAACATTAACTTACTTCGCCAGAGATTTTTGGGATTTCCCCTAGGATGCAAGAGATAAAACTTGATTTTCCAGAGCCAACTGTGCCACAGACAGCCACACGCATACCCTTCTCCACTTTCATCTGAATCCCAGATAATGTCGGCCTTGAAGAAAAAGGGTCCCAACAAAACACACCATCTTTAATCTCTATGGCTATATTCGAAAGTCCCCGTGGAATAACAACAGTTGCATCTTCTTGAAGTTCTTCCTCCTGCAAGAACCCAGAAATCCTATCAAGAGAAACCTTTGTCTGAGCCATCATTGAAACCAGATCAGGAAAGTTCCGAAGTGGCTCCTGAAGAATTCTGAATGTCGCCAGAGCAGAAAGAACACCTCCAGCGGTAAGTTGAGTGCCTAGAAATATCGAAGTAGCGAATGTAACTGCGGCGACAAAAATGGGGGAACTCCAAAAGATAAAAGTAACAAAAGCCTGAGAATATAAGGCTTTGCGAAGCCAACCATACTCCTCTTCCCTCATTTCTTCCAATCTCACTCTATAACGATCTTCCCATGCCTGCAATTTCAGAACTCTCATGTTCCTAAGACACTCTGAGGTTTTCCTCATTCTTTCATCTTTCGCAGTCATCAACTTATCTTGATAGTCTTCCTGGACCTTAGCGAGTGGAATCGTGACAAGAATCGAGATTATTGTAGCAACCAATGTAGCTACAGCAGCTATGCCCACGCTTTTATATAGGATTGCAAGAGCAAGAACTATTTGCATCGGAAGCATCCAAATATCATGAAGATACCATGAGTAATCTCCTATGCGCTGGACATCGACTGCCATGTAGTTTACAATTTCACCGCTCGTGTGGTTCTGCTTGGCTATACTTGAAAGTTTGAGACCTTTTCGGTATACCATTGCTGTAAGAGCTGATCTAACATGCATCCCTAGGATATCAACACCCATATACCACTGGCGGGTGGTGACTGTCTCTATAAGCTTGGACGTAAAGAATATCCCAGCGAGTACGTATCCTTCATGAGGGAAAATCTCCTTCCCTCCAAGATAATCAACAAAGTAGCTGATCAAGTAAGGACCGACATAGGACACAAGAGTATTCAACCCAGCAAATACGGCATTGCAAGCAGCTTCTTTCCAAAATGATTTCATAATTGCACGAGCTAAAGAAGGAGGCTTTGAAGGATTCTCGGACTTGCATCTCTTCCAATTCGACTTCAAGACCTTGTAACTTGATTTGGCTCTATCTCTTGGTGCAAGAAGCGGTATATCCTTAAGCTCAAGCGGTCTTTTTGAACCAGCCGAGAGAAGTGGATCCAACCATGAAAGCGTAATAAGGCTAACTAGCCCAGCAGTACTATATGGAGTAACTTTAAGACAAGCTGCCTCTTCTTCAACAAGCAAAGGCTCTTGAAGATCAGAGGAGCTTCTGGTAACTTGAATACCAGAAACGCCTCTCCAGGCCAGAAAGCAGAGAAACCCAAGAGCAGGTGTAACAGCTAAATTGGCGACAACATGAGAAGAACATCTGCTCCAACCTTCAATGGCTAGCCTTCTTCCATCGACATACATAGTACAGAGGCAAATCGAAAACGCCAGGAACCACCATATCCTCACCAAGAAGGGTAGCTTCTCTGAAGACTTGTATTTCAAATGAAGAACTAAGAAGCTAAGGACAAACCAAGCTAAACTCTGAGAAGCTGGAAAGCAAAGAACAAACCAGTCACTGACTTCTCTTCTAACCTTAACCCCATCATATACTAACACCAAAACTTGGACGCCTAACACATATAAGCAACAGAGCAAAGACAGATTAAACCCAAACCCAACACTAACATGGTTAACCTCTCTTTCCAAGCTAAGATTAGAAGCTGAAACCGTATCGTCCTTAGAGAGCCTATCTCTGCCTCTTCTCACGCAGACGAGAATCTGCCTCGCGGAGACAGCAAATAGAAAGACAAGAAAGAGTAGGAGGTTGATGATGACCGAACATAGTTCCAGTAGTGGCAAATGCTCTCGAAAGATCAACGAGATCTCAATAAAATCCATGATCGGGAAAGATTTGTGATAGAGAGTTTGTTTAAAATCAACAACCGGCGGATTGTTCGAGATAGAACAAGCATCTCACCACATCCCAAAGCTCGTAGCTGCAGAAGAAGAAAAAAAACAAAGGAGAGAGAGGCGATGAATCTTATATTTCAAAGTGGAATTGACACATTGCAAATCAAAACAAAATGAGTTTCTCTGCATGACCCAACACGTAGAAGCGATCACAGAGATACAAAAATACAAACAACAAACAAACAAACAAACAAACAAAAAGGAAACTTTGGCTCTCACCAGCTCTTAATAGATCAAAATCGATATTTCCCAGAGAAGAAGATAGAGAATGAGAAGAAACAAATCAGCTGAAACCAGACGTCACTTGGGTTCTTGAGAGCAATCGAGAAGAGAGATCTCTCTTCTCTTTAATTAAAATCAACAAGAAAAAAATTAACAATTTCTTCTGTTTCTCTCTAATCCTTCATTCGCCAACGAAAAAAAATGCAAAATTTATTGGTTGGATCGATTAAAGATTGTGCAAAGTAGTGGAAGAAGATTGGGAATTTAATAAAGGAGCTTCCTTTGCCTAAAATAAAATAAAAAATAAAGGTGGTTCCTTTGGGCTTTTTGGATGCTTTCTCGTGGACTTACTGTTTTGCTTAGTGTGTGTGTTAATAATAAAGCCGTAAGCTCTTTGTGCGCTCACGATGCTTGACGTCGATGCGTCAATGTGTCTGTATGTGATCTGACTTTTTTGGTGATTTCATTTTTCAATTGTCTTTACTCTTTATGATCAAATTATTGTATTATTTGACCATATATGTTATCAATAAAAGCACTTATCATTAAACTTAACCATGGTAAGCAATGAATCATATTCCGATTCTTTTACGTTTTTATTCTCTCGATTCGTTTTATACGAAATCGCCAATCATAACTCAAACGAAAGAAATTACCATTTTGCTAATCTAAGCTGTGTCTAATTAATTGTGGGATACAATGGAGGAGGAACCTTATACGGTCCATGGAATATTCTACACGTGACGTGATGAGTATTATGTATTGTCTACAAGGCTACAAATATTACTAAAATAAAACTGTATAGGTGTCAGTATATTACAAAATACTATATAATCACTGGTTTATCAATTCCTATGTATACACATTGAGCTTTTTAAAATTCATTTGTAGAAAGTGGAGACATACACGTTATCGTTTCAATACATATATATAAAAGAAAGAAAACCAATCTATCATCTCTGCACCAAAACAATGAGACAAATGTGTCAACTTGATTAAAAGATATAAAAGAATAGCGTAAGAGTATGAAATTAATGACTTTATATATAGTCCAAAGATCCAAACTTATACTCACCACCAAATTGTTCGTATGTACTAATACTATAGTATAATTACATGCACTCTTGCTCTCAAGTGAGAGAGTGTGAGACTATTCAGATAAGCAACTATATAAGACCAACAAAAGATGATTTTTTTTTAATTCTTGCCCGTATGTGTTTATTTGTTTGTTTGTTTGGACAATATGCGGATGACGACTTACTACACATGCCATTCATGCAAGGTAATGCGTCTTACGTGGCATACCATTTTCTAATACATGTATGATTAAATGTCAATTATTGCTGACTATGCAGTAAAAAATGTGTACGTTAATATGTCCTTTGATTAATATATTACATTTGGTTATACACGGTACGTCAACACATTTCTAGTTCGCAATAGGGAATTCTACGTTCTTCCACATATAGTATTTCAAATATATATATAGACTGAATCTTCCTTCTTCCAATCAACTTATATTCTCACGAATAATAGAAATTAATTTCAACTATATATGATGATGTAACTTGGAAGAATTAAGGAGATGATGTAACAATCTAGAAGCCTTGATAGTGTATTATAATGTTATACATAAATAATGACAATTGTAATATAGTTGTTAATGCTGCGTAGTTTTTGTCATTTGCGTTTGTTTGGTATAGTAATGGCTTTGTTCAAACTTTTTTTGTACCACTTTCGGTCCATGCCAGCTCACTTTCCATTATCTTTCGTTTGCATAAATACAAATTTCAAAAAGGTAGCTTTTCTTAGATGAAAAAAAAACAGTATATATGTTGCTCAGTTCATGAACACTGTATATGAACCAAATGTCGCTTACGTATGCAAATTGTTCAATTGAGGAGGACAAACAACAACAAAAAAGATAGTGGAACATGCGATCTTCTTTAAGTTCAAACCGTGTGTAACGTGGATAATGATAGTGGTGCGTGGTCCTTTAACAAAAGAACTAATCATAGTGTAATATACCTAACACATTTCTCTCACATGTTATCTATTTGTTTTAGGTGTTGACATATGACCTAAAAGAAGCCTCTGTATTGTTGCTTAAACGCAGGCACTGCCTGGAATGTTAACAGGGCTAATTGCGAGTTATAAATATTCAGTTGTTGTAAGTCTTATCAAACTATTATTGTCTATTGATGATTTAACAAATACCAAGCCAAACACAATTTAATTCCTATCGCACTATTTTGGTAAGGTGATTGGTGATTGGTGAATGTGAATTCAATACTAAATGATGTTACAGATTGTACGGGCCAAGTTAGGCCCATTGAATGGCCCACCACCTTAAATTCAACTATGGTACTAAGAAAAGTTCTATCACTTGTCGTTTTATTTCTCACCGACCTTTTTCTTACATTGTCCCCCGCTCTCACCTTTCCTTTAGACTCCGGTGTCTCAGTCTCACTGTCACTGGAATTTATTATTCGACTCAGAAATTTCACTTTAAAAAAAAAAATCTCATGTGTGTTAAATTTGGGCCCATAATACTCTCTCATATACACACAATCGAGGCTCATGATAGCTATTGAGATCAAACCGGGACAATAGTATTAAACCGGTATTCGGTTAACGAGAGGAAATAACCGGTATCTGTCCCTCTCCCTCCAAAGAACTCGAAGCTTCTTCTTCTTCTTCTTCTCCTGCTTCTGTCGTCGTCTAGGTTAATCGAATATTTCACTATTTGCTTTCTATCTTTCTGCTGCGAATCAATGGCGCTATGGATGGACGCTGGAGCGACGCCGACCACGGAGAAGGAAAAGGCTGATCTTGAAGCTATTTCTGCTCTCAAAGAATCCACCGCCATCGAATTCAAAGTACCTCTCTCTTCTCTGGCTCGTTCGATTTTGATGTTTGATGTAGTATCGATTTCATTCCTTTGCTGTTTAAACACAGGAAGAGGGCAATGAATGTGTAAGGAAAGGGAAAAAGCATTACTCTGAGGCGATTGATTGTTACACGAAAGCCATTAGTCAGGGAGTTCTAAGTGATTCAGAGACCTCTATTTTGTTCTCGAATCGATCCCATGTTAATCTACTCTTAGGCAACTATCGGCGTGCCCTCACCGATGCTGAGGAATCAATGAGGTTATCTCCTCATAACGTTAAGGTAGTAAGCTAAACTTTCTCTTTGATTTCGTTGTACCGTTTTGGTTGGTTTCTCTGATGGGTTTCAATGCTTCAAAAGGCGGTGTATCGAGCTGCTAAGGCATCCATGTCATTGGATTTGCTGAACGAGGCAAAGTCTTATTGTGAAAAGGGAATCGAGAATGATCCGAGTAATGAGGACATGAAGAAGCTTTTAAAACTTGTGAATTCAAAGAAGCAAGAGAAAGAACAACATGAGGCTCAAGCCTCACAGGCGGTGGTGGAAGCCAAGGTTAGATTTACATGAATATCAAGCTTTAATACATTACAAGTCATTTCACTTTGAGCATTTTAGCTGACTCAGTTTTCCTTGGTTTCACTACAGGCTTGTCTCTCTGCGATCGAGAACAGAGGAGTGAAGATTGGCAAAGCAATGTACCGAGAACTCACTGGTTTGAAGAAGCCAATGTTAGATAAAAACAACATCCTTCATTGGCCTGTCCTGCTTCTTTACGCTGAGGCCATGACAAGTGACTTTGTTGAGGACTTTTGTGAAACAGACATGTTTGCAACTCATCTTGATATGATATCCTTTTGCCAGTTTCCTTTCGTTTCTTATTCTTGCATCTCATTTCGATAACGTCTATAGACTGTTCAATGCGCTTTATGTCCCTCCTTAGCGCTCTAAACATGTTTTCAGAGGACAGCCCGCCGCTGCCATGGGATAAAAACAACGAATACTCACGTGATGTTATTGAGCTTTACTACGAGGTAATCACTCCTACTTCACCCACACATCATTCATGTATTAACAAATTCTTGTTCAGGTCTTCCTGCGCTATCTTACAAAAGTATTTTCAGTCAAAATGTTTCAGCTTAGCCATTCTGTTTTTAATGTCCACAGCCTCTCAAATTCTTACATATGGCTTTCGTTTTATCCACTAGCAAGAGAATCATTTCTTTTTTTATAACACTGATGATTTAGTCGAACATCTTCAATGAAAAGTGTGTGTTATATGAAGCACTGGTAGTAACATCAGGATCTTTCTTTTCTCTAGGCGAGTTCAGGAACTCCATTGCCTAGGAGTAGAGTTCTCCAGTATCTTTTAGAAGGTACAAAAGGTTCTCAAGCTGAAACTACCGGAGAAGAGGACACAAGCGCAACCAAAACACCCTCCTACCGTAAGGATCCTAAACTTGTGATATGATATGCATTTTGCATTGCCAATCATTCTATATAACATATATTCCTTGAATTTGGGTGAAAGTGAAAGGTTCTTCGGGTATGGTTAAAGTGAACGAGAGAAGAACATTGCATGACGTGTTGAAAGAACCTAAGTTTGTCATCCCTGAGATTCCAGGTTTGTTTGTATGATCACATTGGCGTCTGTTTTCTAACAGTTGCTACAGACTTCGTTTGCGTCATTAACGCCTCTCTTCTTGTTTTTTGGTTGGTTACAGTCTTTTACATCGTATCAAAGAGGTCCAAATTCTACAAGGACTTTACCGCTGGAAAATGGACTCCACCAAACTAAAGAATTGAGTTAGAAAGAGAATAGTTGATGATAATTTTTTGCAGCTTCTTTTTGTTGTTGGTTGTCGTAATCTATTACTGTTACCGTTCAAAGACACAAACCTGTTCTGAGTTATGGCTAGGGCTCCGCCACGTCCAAACTTTTCTAGGTAACGAAAGTAAAAAACCAAGGGGAAAAAAACGATCTTACAGAGGAAAAAACGTGGTTACAATCTTAGTTACAAACTACAACATCAATTTATCAAACAAAAAAACATCTTTTTTTTTTACATTTTTCTGAAGTCATTTTAAACAACAAACTCAGAAACCTGCTTCATTTCTTTTTTGTTTTTTTAAAGAAAAGGGTTTGCAAATGGAAGATAGGCCATCCCAACCTACGGCCCTCAACAGTATATAAGAAAATAAGAAAAAGATACCACCAGCTCGTGAATGGAAAAAAGCTTCTCAGGTTTGGAATCGCACAGCGGGTAGGACAACTAAAAGCACCGCGAGCAAACAGAACGGGAAGAATAACCCGAAAAGAAACAAAGGAAGGTAAATAGTCCCGCAATGCAAGATCTGTCTATGAGAGTGTGTATATAGAATGGTTGAGACCCAAATTCTTCCCTGTCTAGCATTCTAACGCATAGGTCTGCACCTGTGGTTCAAAATTTTTCCAAGGATGGAAATCGAAACATTCATATGTTAGTTCAAAAAGATTCGTTTGCTTTCATTCATCTTTTATTATTATTTCAAGAAGATCAACCTTGTTAATAATTCTACCTCGGCCAAGTTCTCATCGGGAGAGCTATTTGGTGCAGTGAGATTGGACGCAGCAGCTGTGTTGTACCGGAAGATCCTTAGTTTTCCCTCCTGAGATAAATATTGAGCAAATATCAATACAAGTCAACATTTTAGCGCCGAGAAGTTTTTCACATTACGATTTAGGATTAATTACCTTTGTTCCATAGACAAGACCTCCCCCAGGAGAAGGATGAAAGCAAGCAACATTAACTTCATCCTCTGAGCTTGGAAGTACTCTCACCAGTTCCATATCTGAAACTCTGTAAATCTGAAGGAATAGAAAGGGAAAAACACAGTCTAAACTCTTGTATGATATTCCAAGTGTATATAGTTAATGATATAAAATGGCATCTGCTAAACATTGTTCTGCTGGTCTAGAAATTCATAACTACTGGAGCATAGACGTTACCTCCAAAACTGTGAAAAAATGTGATGTTGTTTCTCCATCACTCACAATGCTCTTCAAAAGAGAACCATGACGACGACCATATGCAAGCAGAATGTGCTCGGAGGTTGGTGAGAACTGCACGGAAATTTTTAATTATAAAGTATTTCATCACAAAAATACAAGTGAACAACTCTATTTACTATTAGGGGTGAAATCTCAAGGAACTTTGCAGTTATGAAGTACTTGAACAATGTTATGTCTAGAAAAAAGTTGCAACAGAGACTTATGTCTAACAAATTTATTTAATCCAACCAAATTGTGGCTAACCTGGATAGAGGTTAAGCAATGTGCAGCCCTAATTGCCCGGGACACAAGTACCGAACCAAATCTGCAGACATACATAAGACATTTTCTCTTGAGTTTTTTTTTGTTTTGTGCTGTGTAAAATTTTGAAAAAGGTAACAAGAAAAACAATTGGAAGTAGCACTTACGATTCTTTTTCCAGAGAATACACACGAAGTTCATACATGACTTGATGTGCTGTGACAGGATGTCGAGTAGGGGAAGTTGCAAGCCCTGAGTCTTGTTGGACCAGTGTCTGCAAACTTGGATCTGTCTCAGCATGAGGAATAACGCATGCAACACAGGCTGCTAAATATCTCCCACATGGAGAAAAATGGGCTCCCATCTCACTGCAACGATAAACACACACATCATGTATCTCCATCAAAAGGAGAAATATTATATAGCATCACGATCATCTAAGATCGTACAACGATATAAGGAGAAATTTTACCTGCAAAGAACAGCATGATGTATTGTTAATCGACATTTGTCAGACTTCAGTATTGAACATGGGTCTTTGATGTCATGTGACCACACTCTCAGTTTGACAGTACAAGGCAACTCTGCAGCAGCAATTGAACTAGCCAGTTCAGAAGGGATTCTGTTTACCACAGGTTGAGCATCAGCTCCTTCATGTTGAGTGTTACGAGAGGAACGACCTTCTGCTAAACCAGATCCTGCGAAGCGGGACTGTAGAATTCGGTCCCGGGAGTCACCTCTTGCAGAAACCCCATATAAGTTAACACCACCAGGAATTTCTAATGACGCTACTCCAGCCTCTAGACTGGCTGTGGATGAATGAGATGCTGAAGAAGAACCCATATAAGGAGTTGAGTTGACGTGACCACTACTACCAGTAGGAAGAGCCACTGAATTAGCACCAGCTTGGCTTTGAGCCATCAACCACCCTTGTAGAAAAGGTAGCTCCCAGGAACCTCTGTCTCTAAAGTGAAATAACTGCTGAAGTTGTCCAAACTCCAGTAAATCTGGTTGACTTGAAACTTGACTGGGAACTCTATTTCTTCCAACAGGTTGAGCTTCATCTACATCCATGGCATCAACTGCAGTAGTAGAATTTCTAGCTCCTGCTTGGGTAGCAAATGTATTACTAGCAGAGTTGTCTGGGACATGATAGGAACCAGAAAGATCAGCAGACGTAGCCATGGGAAGAGGAGAAGGCGAAATTGTTCTGCTGCCATGTTCTACAGAACTTTGATTACTCTGAAACCTTGTTTGTGCATTCCTTGGACCAGTAGTACCACTAGAATATAGTATTCTTGGATCATCCGCAGAATATGAAGGCAAGAGCAAATACGGTAATGGCACAAGTGGCAGTTCGGCTGCCAAACTGGTACGACTGCCACTTTGTGTGTTGGTGAAGAAAATAGCAGGGGGCGGATATCGCAAATAACCTGGAGATGTTGATCTTGTCATTGCGGAATCTGATGAATCAATGTCAGTCACCTGCCATTTATAGTTAATAGAGTAAGCCCACAAAGTGGCAGAACATTAACTCAATCCTCAATATGTAGCTCACCTCAGCAGTCAAGAGAAGAGGAACCCCATGTGGATGAAAGTGTACAGCTCTCAGGGACCGCCTTGTCTTCAACACAATTGCTGGTGCCGAGTCATCCCCTCCCTTATTATAATGCCATATGTGCAACTTCAAAAGGAAAAAAAAAGTGCATTAGTCAAACTTTAAGAGACCGTTAGATCAGATACTTTATTCTGAGAGGATAAGCCACCTGCAACTAGCTAGCGTTTCATGAGAGATTCAAAGGGAATAAGATACCTTATGACCAGATGCAACAGCAAGTAATTCACCTCCAGCGTGGAAAGCAATGGAAGCAATAGGTCGATCTGTTTAGTGAAGGAGGAAGAGGGACGGAGTTAATTATATGAAAAAGTAGAAGAGGAAAAAGACAAAAGAATATTGCTTGGCGCTTACAGAAATCATGAGTTCTGATACACTCCCCAGTTTTTGCATTCCATAAGCGCACCTCATGATCTAAACTTCCACTAGCAACTATTTCTGAGTGGCGCGGGTGAAATCTGACCTGTAGAGAACTTAATAACATTAGATATTAAAGCAGTAGATATAACGCAAAGGAAATTATCTAATTAAGCAAACCAAAATCAACTTAATTCATTGCAAGTATTGACTAACATGCTACACCTAAACAAAAAATATAACAAAATTGACACCAATGACAAAGATAGCCACCAGAAATCATTTTCATGAGAAAAGATTGACTAATCTAGAGACGGTTCTGGTCAAGTTAGTGCTACCTAGTAACCATGATAAATCAAAGAGTCAATGAAGTTAAGAGAAAAGAGATAGCATTCTCTAACTCACCACCCAGGGTGTCCTTCGATGGCCAGTCAATATTTTTAAGCATTTTCCTGTCTCACAATCAATAATTTTTACAGTGTGGTCACCACTACAAGATTAAAAATACAAAAAAAAACTCATTAGCAAACAAAAAAAAAATTCCAACAAATACGACTCATGATACTTACTGTGTAGAAGCAAGAGTTCTTCCATCTGAACTAAAAGCTGCTGCAATCGTTGACCTTGGAGGAGGTACAAGAGGACAGTATTTAGCAGATAAATGCTGCAATGACTCTGCCTCAACCCTACATGTAGGGAATGCAGTTTACATTCAGATGCCCGAAAGGAGGCAGGGATCACATCAAAAAGAGAAGCGAAGAAGTGACGAACGAAAGGTACCAAGAAATAAGATTAAGTCCCTGCTCTCTCACTGGTTCGCTAGTGGTTCCACACGACGAATCAGCATCACATCGGCTTTCACCCCACCGTTTTCTTGGAACAAACTTTGTGTTTGGTGAAATTTCCCTCTGGACTAGTAACTTGAAGACACTCCTACACCTGAATAATCACACTCAAACCATATTATGAGTGATCCAGCCAGATCAGCAGCTGACAGAATTAGTCTGGGCACCGCAAAACATGAAATTATAGGCTGCAAGTAAGATACACTTCCAAGCCATTCTGTTGTCTACTTGTCTTAACTGCTGAAACTAGCACAGATTCATCAAAAGCCGCATAATTGTCCTTGTGAACAAGATTAGGGTTCCAAAACTCTATATTACATGAGATCTATCACTTCAAACTGTTTGTATAGCCATCGTAAAACAAAATTCAGAAATTAGCATCCGAATTTTAAACGATCTCCTAAATAAGCCTTCCAATTACGTGATCTAACGCTGGATCTCCTAAACATGAACAAAGTAGTTCCTAGTTTCTATAATTCAAAGGCATCAAAAAGGTTCTACTACAAGAATCCATAATTCAAACTCAAGTCAATAAGCTAGTCCTGACCTCTGGCGATGGACATTAGCCACTGGTTTTGCTGAAGGTATCATCGACCGAGGAGAAGATTGATCGTTTAACCAGATAGATTCCGTCATCACGAAAGCCGAAATTCATATCAATACCCCATTTGACAGAGAATCCATAGATGCGGACGAAACCCTAACAAGACGATCTTCGTTGAAAACAAGGCCAAATCGCCGATCTAATCTGCCTGAATTTCCTCGCCGGCGGCTCCGTCCTCTAGATGGGTCGGGATTATTTACGGTGAAGAGCTACGAAGATACCTAAAAGGAAAAACAGGAGGCCATAGCTGAGGATGGTCTGCGATACATTAAAAGGATCTCCTTTTTTTCTCTCTAATTGGAAATGCCCTGTTCTTGATTATCTAAACACAATCTTCATAATTTTAAACATACCCTTATATTTTCTTTATTTCATATTTTTACCCTGATAAAAACTTATAGAACACTGTAACCCTATTTGTAATCCTAATATATAATTTTGAATTTTTGATAATTCCTCGATTGATCCAAATAATATTTGAGATTTATCTGAAAAATTAGTTGCTATAATAATTCGTAATATATCTTATCATGGACACGAAGGAGGATTGAATCGCAATTCATACAATGTTGGCAAATTCTTAAATTTAATGAATCAGTAGGGGTATATTAATTGAGTTATGTCTTATGTGTAATTTGTTTTACACACTTAACAAGTTCATCACGCGGGGACCAAAAACGAAAAAACTACAAGCAGTTAGCAAACTTTTGTAATGAACAGCAAAGCATCCTAATCATTAACACAACAGGTTCGGTACAATGCCTTAACCGGTTCGGTCTTTCATTCATGTGTTCAAACACCGGTTGTTAACCTAACCGAAAACATAATAAATACATACAACCAATAAATCGTACCAAAAACTAAAGTCCCTAGTAATCTAAGAAGACGATAAATAGTTAAATACACTCTTGACATGTTCTAGAGCAAGCTATCGGCTCTAGACGGCAACCGTCTAAAGAAGCTAAGCCCTCGCGACGGAAGTTTCCTCCTAAACCGAGGAGGTCTCAGATAATACAAACCGGAAATAGCTACTGTCAACTTAACCGGCACAGTGTAAAATCCAACTGCCGCCAATAAACAGAACATCAAGAAGAGAAACGTAGCACGTGGATCACGCCAGCTTAGCAAAGCTTGTACCCTCTCTCCCTGACTTGCCATGTCACCAACCACTGTCTGAACCCTCCCGGCGATGCTCCTAACTCGATCGTATCTCATTCTCACAACATCAAATCCTCTGCTTGTCGGAAATGTGTCAAACTCTTCATCAAGTTCATCGGGAAACACAGTTTCTGCGTGAGAGATACGCGCGTCCATGTGCGGTGGATATCTAGACCGCCGCCTGAAACGCCAAACGCCAACCGCAGCCGTGTAAAGAAGCAAACACGGCAATAGAAGCTCCGGAAACAGAACCATAAACAAGAAAGCCAAAACAAAAACCGTCGAGTAAACCGGTTTACTCCAACTTCTCATAACTTCAACCAACTTAGCAACCGCGACCAAACCGGAAATCACGTTAACCAGTCGGAAAAAATTAGCTTTGCTCCTTCTCATACTCCAAACATGGAAATCATGATCTAGCATATATTCCACAACCTCACGACCCAATGGTGGCTCAGCTCTACTCAGCCTGGCCGCAACCGCGTTTAGCGTTTGATACCGCAAACGTTCAAGCATATGGACGCCTAACGGCTGAGTATAATGCATCTTTGGAAGCAATGGTAACGCATACATATGAAGCATGTTAACAGCGTTACCGCAAGATAATCTAACCGCTAAATGAAGCTCACCTGTTTTCTTTACTCCAGAGGGATGCAACACAATCAATGGATACGAATGCGTGTAAACCCGTCCTGTCTCTAGCGTAGACAACCTAATCCTAACCTTTCCAATCCGCACATCCCGCGAGTTGTTATTTTCATTAACACGTGCATTATCGAATACACCGACGGTAACAACTGTGCACGGGTCATACACTTCCCAAGTGTACTGCTCGTTCCACTTAGGACAAAGACTGTCCACAACAGTTCTTGTTCTGACCCATTTAGGCCCATACTTAGCCACGCAGTACGAGTCCGCGATTCCACCGCATTTCCCGTCCCTAACCTTCATAGGCATCAAACCAGTTGCACTAAGAATCCCAATCTCTAAAAGCCCTACTTGCGGTTTCCAAAGCTCTTTCGCAGTCGGTCTAACATCACTGTTATACATTGTTGCCTCATCCAAAACATGGTAGCCACCGTCTAATGACAATCTAAGATGAATCCTAGAACCAAACCGGTTGTTATTGTTGCCGTTATCTAGGCTAAACCATCTTGAACCAACCAGTGTATCTCCTGTTCGTCTTTCAACAGCGGAAATCGGAATCTGAACCCTCCCAACAGCCACATCGTTTTGTCCTCCTATTGCACCACCATTAAGACGATCCTCTACAACAACTGTAACGCAATCCTCAAACGGCTCTGCAACTACAAACATCAAATCCTCATTCCAATAAGGATTTGAAAAGCTCTTTGTGGGGATTGCAGATGCGATTGCAGTTCTCAGTATCTGACTCCCTACTTGAAGCTTCGCCGAAAGCTCTGGAAACCTCATGAGACTTGATCCCTTGTCCATAATTGCAACATCTTGAGCCTCAATCACTGATATCCTAAGATACCATAGCTTAGGAGACAAGTAAACCTTTGATTTGATCGATGAGAGTTCCTCGATGTGAACATTTCCAGCCTTTGAATGCCACGCCTCCGCAAAAGCCTCATCAGCTTGAGTCCCGAACCACACCGAAACCATAAGCTCTCCATTACCTCTACCGCCGTTTCTATTCTCTATCTTGTACCATTGCGGAGCTAACGGACTATCCGGAGGAACGCGGGTTGGGATCTCGCTTAAATCAAACAAGACTCTACCCGTATACTCATCTTTATTACCTTCTTTAACGAAAAGCTCAACTACGGATGATTGAATTCTTTCTTTGGAAAAGACAAATACTTGATTCCACTCTGGATTACTGGAATTTGAACTCACCTTTTTAGTAACTCCCCTGTAATTACCCAATTTCACTTCCGACACGACTTCGCCTAATACCGACAAGTCCTTAGCTTTCACGATATTAACATAAAGGTACTGCATTTGCTCAACTAGATCATAAGTGGAGCTTGTTTTGTCCTTGTGACTACTCAAACCGCCAAGACCATTACTTGTTCCTCCAAGACATGGCTTTGTCTCTTTAAGCGAAAACTCACTCGACCCGTTAGAGTAAACGATGGGTCTGGGTCCGGGTCCGGGCATTGGACTGGGAAGAGCGGTTATCACGAGAGGCTTTATCTCACTTTGGTGTGGATAAAACGGTAGCATCCTCTGTCCTTGACCGTTCTGCTGACTTTGTTGTTGATTTCCTCTGTTGTGATTGTGAAGAGAAATTTGTTGCTGTTGTTGTTGCTGCTGTTGTTGAATCGCCATGGAAGAGCTCACGTTCTGTACTTTTTTGCTTTTCTTTGAACCACCCGACCTGTTAACCCGACGGACATTCTCACCGTTCTCCGCCGTTGTGGTCATGTAGTGTTTGACGCTGATTTCTCCACGCACGGAAGAGAAAAGGCTTCTCTTTTCAAGAGTGTAGAGCTGAACGACTGACTCTCCTTCTCTTCCAACGCTGGAACCCAAAACCCTAACCTTTCCCAAGAAGTTTCTACTGTTAGAAGAACGCTTCTCGTTGTATACGTTGATTTCTAGGGCTTTGTGTCTGAGGTCGTTGACGTCAATAACGTGGAAGACGAGCTTCTCGTTCCAGATTGGGTTCAAGTCTTTGGGTTTGACCTTAGTCCGGAGACGTTGGTTCTCGAACTGCACTTCCACAAAAGGTGACGAAGAATCTTCGCCATCTTTTGGCATGAGATTGTGGGCCCCTACTATCTCCACCACGAGCCTCTCATTGCCAGTGCCGGTTTTAGCTTCAGTCATTACCGGTTAGAAACAAAGAGATAACAACACCAATGGAGAAGATTAAAAGCACAAGACAAGTGAAAAGACAGTGACTAGAGAGAGAAAGATAGAGTTATAGAGTCTTTGTGTATGCAGCAGACATTAACAAGAGAGGGCGTGCCAAGGAGAGAATCTGGATTTTGTATTTTCTTACAATATTAAACTACGTCTCAGATATTTCTCAATTTTAACTTTTAAAAGATTTTTTTATCATGACAGTTTTGAATAATGAATAATAGGTTGAGTTTGTAAATTAGCAACAACAAAAAAAAATATACGAACGATAGCTTTTCAATAAATAGAAGAGAACATAAAGGAAGGGAACTTCGGAGAAAGGGACATAACAGCCTCGAGCTTCACGCACCTGGTCGCGCGTGGATTTAACAACGTGTCTCAACCAATGGAATGGCTCTGCTCTGTACTTACCGTCTGCTTTTTGCTTTCCTCCTGATCCAGTAGGACCCATTTTATTTCCTCTGTACAATTAAAAACGAAAGAGACATCTATAAACGTGGTATTCACGCGCGCTTAGACTAACGCGTGAGGAATAATGAAAAGAACAGGCTCAACCTTCGTGGCGGGTCAAACCTCAAAGGTCTATAGAACAACAATTTTGTCTCAAAAGAGTATTCGTCAGACCTCAGAAAACATTTATTGTACTATAATATTAGTAATTCTTGTATTTTGATATTCTTTAGCTTTAGTTTTCAGGATAAGTGGGGATTTTTATAAAAATTTGTAATTATAAACCATAGATTTTATTTTTCCCCAATAAAAATATTACAATGTACTGATGTAGTGATTAGTGAGTAAATTAATACTCCCTTTGCTTTCCACGAGCAGAGCTTAGAAAAGGTTTTGGACTTGAGTTTGCAGGTCTGTCCTTGTCCTTGTGTACATAACGTTCTTCTTGCTTTTTTAGAGTTCCCAAAAAACCAATAATATATCGGCATTTATTTCATTTGTTACACTTGTATTTTCATTTTTGGTTTCATGGGTTGTATGTCTTGCTTCTTTCTTTAATTTTCTTTTTTTCTTTAATTTTGTTCTGCAGACTTTGTGCATGCCAGTGTTAAATAACAAAATCAAAACAATAATAATAATACAAACTTCGTCCTTGTAATGACTGCCGCGTGGCATCCAGTTCATAGTCCTCGTAAATCCCACTTGTGCCTTGTGAGACCTCTGGCTCTCATCACACAACTCAAAAATTCAAAATACGTAAACAACTGTCATGTTGAATCACGATGTTTAAGTTTTACTTACCAACACTACACGATTTACCTTTTATTTTCTAACCGTACGAGCTAAACGCACATAAATATTCTTTAGTTTGTCTCGGGCAACGTATATTATATTTTGTTCCACAAAAACGATAGGATTCTAGTTAGATAAAAAGTTTCATCCCAAGTTAAAGTGACCGTATATGGACTTGACGTTAAAGCCCAATATATTGTGACAAAAGAAAAACTCAACACTGATAAAAGGGGCCCATATATTATTGTCTGCGAGGGAACCTTACTAAGTCATATGCTACATGGGGATGATAGTTGATGATTGTCTGCGAGGGAATCTGGATACTATATGTTTTAAATTAAAGAATTGTGATTTTACATATAATGAGCACCTGTTGTATCAAAAAAATCAATCAACATGTCTCACTAAAAAAAACAAAAAAACTGTTATATGAGTTGTATATTATTACTACTGATTTTAAAAAGAACAAATAATTAGATAATTGATTTTTTTTGTTATGTAAGAAATCGGACAAAATTAGTTTTTCCGCGTCCGAAATACAAGCTCGTAATAACAAAGAAAAGACAGGGGTAATTTGGGGATGTAATTGTCATAATTCAACGTCTACTTATGATGCTGTCATTTTAATTAAAGTAAATATTTTCTCCAAAAACAAATCCCAAAGGTGGGGGAGGTAAGGGAAGAGGGAAGCACGAAAGCCAAAATAAAACGAAACTTTTTTTTATAATCTGAGAAAGTTTGCGACATTACAACAATCAGAAGAATCAACGCGTTTCGGTTTTGCTAATTCCCTTTATTTTTCTGGGCATTGAATCTGGTTTCTTGAAGCATTCTCGTATACGCATTGTCGGTGTATTTGTCGGTGTATTGGAAGGCTTAGTTACAAAGAAGAAGTTCAATGTTGCTCTGATTTCAGCTAGATCCAGAGAATAAGCAAAATAACATTGAGTTTCTTATTCGTTAAACAATAATGGTAAAGGTTTCTTTCATTCATGGGTTTTTCATGTTTTTTTTTTCGTGATTGCATTTAAATTCGTTTCGTTTTATGATGATGGATAGGGTTTATGTTTTGATTTATTTCCTCGTGTGATGTCGTTTTTGATTGAATCTGAGTTTTGTAATTGAGTCATTGATGATGAGTTTTGAGTTTGGCGATTGTGATTTTTTTTTTCAATCTTTGAGCTGTTTCGAGTCATGGCATCGTTGAGTCCCTGTACGACAGAGATTTGACTTCAATTCAGACGTGTCTGATAGAGTTTGGTGCTTAGTCCTATAACTTGTCTGATTCTCTATTTAGCTACTAGTGGTTACAGAGACGTGTAGGTACATTGCTACGGTTTCAAATTACCTTAAAAGCCGAAATTCTATATGCTATTTGAACCTAAATGCAAGTTTCTTGATTGCACATTAGGAGATGCAATCTTCGAAGCTTTGAGTTTGTTGTAATGTTATTTGAGCGTGAGGCTACGTTCTGCTTTCTAACATCATGTTTACAACTGTTAAAACGAAGTGAAATAGCTTAACCAGTTCTTGTTTGCATTTCTGGTCTGGAGATTTTATTTCCTTTTGACACCCTTTCTTTCCTGCAGGTTGCTACCTTCAACCCTGCAGTTGGGTCCCATGTGTGGGTGGAGGACCCCGATGAAGCATGGTTAGATGGTGAAGTTGTAGAGATCAACGGTGACCAGATCAAAGTTCTCTGCGCTTCAGGAAAACAAGTATGTGCTCTATTATCCTGCTATTTCACTTGAAAGGCTTGCCAGTTGTTCCTCTGCAATCTGTGTTTGACTTTGGAAGCACGAGAAGCTTTTACGAAAACCTTTTTTTTTTCTTTGGAAACCACAGGTCGTTGTTAAAGATTCCAATATTTATCCAAAAGATGTTGAAGCGCCCGCATCTGGGGTGGAAGATATGACAAGGCTGGCTTATTTACATGAACCTGGAGTCCTTCAGAATTTGCAATCAAGATATGATATAAATGAGATTTATGTGAGTAACTTCACTGAGATTTATCTTCTTGTGTGGGTAGAAACACATGTACTGTATATGTGTACCAAGCACAAGCGAGAAGCTATTGCATCTCCGTGTTATTTACGATTTGTTGTAAGACTGAATCCTCGTTTTACTTTCAGACATATACGGGAAGCATACTGATTGCTGTTAACCCGTTTAGAAGACTTCCGCATCTATATAGTAGCCATATGATGACTCAATATAAAGGTGCTTCCCTCGGTGAGCTGAGTCCACATCCTTTTGCCGTTGCAGATGCTGCATATAGGTAATTTAGCGCAGACTCTTCGAATAATTGCTTTCCGATGTTATTATTAATGTAGTTGGACTGTTTGCTTGGTGTATTCTATTGCAGACAGATGGTTAATGAAGGAGTTAGTCAGTCTATCTTGGTTAGCGGTGAAAGTGGTGCTGGTAAAACTGAAAGCACAAAGTTGCTTATGAGATATCTTGCCTTCATGGGAGGGCGAGGTGCTGCTACCGAAGGAAGGACTGTCGAGCAGAAAGTGTTAGAGGTGAAAGAATAGTTACACATGTCTTTTTTTTTTGTATATATAAAGAATGGTCAGATCTTTGTCTTATCACAGACTCAGAGTTAATTTTGCATTAGAAACTGGAGTAAATAATAATACCAAAACTTCAGAATTCCAGTGGCCTAGATTGGCTTATTGCGTTGATCTGTTTCTTATTACTTCTTATATTTACGTTTCATACAGTCGAATCCTGTTTTAGAAGCATTTGGAAATGCAAAGACTGTTAAGAACAATAATTCCAGGTAAGGAGGTTTCCTTGTACTGTGCTTCGCATTCTTTCAATTATATTTAAGTTTTTTTTGTGTGTGAAAGGTTTGAAATTATTTCTTTGTGTATTTTATAGTCGATTTGGTAAGTTCGTGGAGATTCAATTTGACCAATCGGGGAGGATATCTGGAGCTGCTATAAGAACTTATTTGTTGGAAAGATCACGTGTTTGCCAGGTGTCCGATCCCGAAAGAAACTATCATTGTTTCTACATGCTTTGTGCTGCACCAGAAGAAGTAAGTTTTAGATCAAAATTAACTTTTAAAATGACCAGTGAAGTAGCTGCTGATTCTCAGCGTACTAAAATGTATACTTATTTCTACTTTCAGGATGCTAAGAAGTTTAAGCTTGGTGATCCTAAGATATACCACTATCTCAATCAGTCTAAGTGTATACAATTGGATGCTATGAATGATGCGGAGGAATATCATGCAACAAAAAAGGCTATGGATGTCGTCGGGATCAGTTCCGAAGAGCAGGTACCTCCATCTGTTAAACATAGCAAAACCTGATATGTTATCTTGATCACCAACTTCTTAACATTTCCGGCATGCCTTTAGGATGCAATTTTCCGTGTTGTGGCTTCCATTCTGCATCTTGGGAATATTGAATTTGCTAAAGGGACAGAGATTGATTCATCAATTCCCAGAGATGAAAAATCTTGGTTTCATTTAAAAACTGCCGCCGAGCTTCTCATGTAAATGGCTTGACTTATATAGACTGAAGTGGGTTGCTTCTGTATGTGACTGAAGTGGGGATCCTTACTAGCATATTCTTTTGCTGCAGGTGTAATGAAAAGTCACTTGAGGATTCTCTATGCAAGCGTATCATGGCAACCCGGGATGAAACAATCACAAAAACTCTCGATCCAGAAGCCGCTCTTCTTAGCCGAGATGCTTTGGCAAAAGTCATGTACTCAAGGTTGTTTGACTGGTGAGTTTCTCTGTTCTCAACTGACGAAGACATTCTCAGTAGCTAATTCTCTTCATTTGAAGAAATAAGTTTGAATTGTATTTAGACAGAACTGTTTTATACTAATTATTTTTCTGTCTATGCAGGCTCGTTGAGAAGATTAATACTTCAATTGGTCAAGATCCTGATTCAAAGTACTTGATTGGTGTTCTGGATATATATGGATTCGAGAGTTTCAAGACAAACAGGTGCTTAACCGGTATGCCTGTTGTTTTAAGATTGCATAGATGTGTTTCGTAACAATAACAGGTCTACATTGGAATTCTGGTTGTTTAACATAAATACGGAAATTTAAACTTGTCTCATGTCGTTGCTTGTACATAGTGTTCTATATTGGTCTGATCCATTTCATCGTCAAGGCAGTGATGTTTCTAACATGGACGGTTGAGATTTTTCTAATTCCTATTGTTGTTTGAGCTTGTGACTCTACCCTGCTCAACGTGATTCGAAAGGGACTACTATTAGATAAATGAATTATACTGATGAAACATATCTGTAGGGAAAGTATTGACTGTGTGACCGTCAAAGAACTTATGACCACGTTGGATCCTAGATTGTCGTTGTTTATTGTCCCACTGCTTACTGTTGCAAGTATTGTTTTGCAGTTTTGAGCAATTTTGCATCAATTTGACTAATGAGAAACTTCAGCAGCACTTTAATCAGGTTTTGATCAAATAAGCTCTTTCATTTTTTTCAATTTTGGCCTTTTGCATTTATGCAGTTTTTCTAACTTGTGTAACATCGTACTATGCAGCACGTCTTTAAAATGGAGCAAGAGGAGTATAAAAAAGAGGAGATCAACTGGAGCTATATTGAGTTTGTTGACAATCAAGATATTTTAGACTTAATAGAAAAGGTTATCTGTGATTATCTCTATATTTTCGTTCATGCACAGTGATCTTTGAATGTGGCAACTAACATGTTTTAGGATGCTCCTAAAGCTTCTAAGCCATCCCAAATTGTTCTCTTAGATTTTTATTAGTGATGCTTTTTTTAACCTTAGTTTTGATTGCTATCGATGTTGTTAATGTCATTAATATTGTATGTTATGACTCTCAATTCATTAATTGCTAATCCTTGCTTGTGTTTTTTTTTTCAGAAACCCGGAGGTATTATTGCTCTTCTAGATGAAGCTTGGTGAGTTTGAAACCCAATATTAGATGCTTAATCCATGCTTTGTTCTGCTTATAATTTACTTTTCCAATATTTTTATATTTGTTTTAAGAGAAATGTAGCTGACGTGATGATTTCGTTTTGCAGCATGTTTCCTAGATCAACACACGAGACATTTGCTCAGAAACTATACCAGACATACAAAAACCACAAGCGCTTTACCAAGCCGAAATTGGCTCGTAGCGACTTCACTATTTGTCATTATGCTGGTGATGTGAGCATCTTTTGCTTATCTGCTGCGTTCATTGGTTAAAATGATTTTGAAAAGATATACAAGAAAGTCAATAATTGGTTTGTAAATATCTCGTTTAACAACCTTGAGTGTATTGTTCCAGGTCACGTATCAGACTGAACTTTTTCTAGACAAGAACAAGGATTATGTTATTGCTGAGCATCAAGCGTTGTTAAATGCTTCTACATGTTCATTTGTTGCAAATTTGTTCCCACCAGTATCTGACGATTCCAAACAATCAAAATTCTCCTCTATAGGTACCCGTTTCAAGGTGAGTCTGATTTTGGTCTCCACTTTCATCTTAGCATGTTTTAATCTTTATTTCTTAATGTTACTGATTTCATATTTATGCTTTTTTGCAGCAACAATTGGTATCATTGCTTGAGATTCTCAATACAACGGAGCCACATTATATCAGATGTATAAAGCCTAATAATCTTCTGAAGCCTGGAATCTTTGAGAACCAAAACGTTCTACAGCAATTGCGTTGCGGGGTGCGAATGACATCTCTTTTCGGTTATATATCAAGCTTCTCCTAAAAATTATTAAATCCCCAAGATTGATTGTATTTTGGGTGTTTTTCTGACCTCAGGGAGTGATGGAGGCAATCCGGATTAGTTGTGCTGGTTATCCTACTAGGAAGCACTTTGACGAGTTCTTGAACAGATTTGGTATCATTGCTCCACAAGTGTTGGACAAGAAGTAAGATGTCTCTTCCTCATCGGATAGCCTTCAATGCGAGGTTATTTTCAATGACTTGTCTTGCTGACTCCTCTTTTCTTTTTACTAGTTCTAATGAGCCAGCTGCCTGCAAGAAGCTTCTTGATAAGGCGGGACTTGAAGGATATCAGGTAATTTCTTTAATTAGCAGAATATTGTTTGTCAGTTTCTTCAGTCTGCTTCTATGATGAGTTACCTGAGATTGGAAACGTTTTCTTTTGTAGATTGGTAAATCAAAGGTTTTTCTTAGGGCTGGACAAATGGCAGACTTGGATACTAGAAGAACTGAAATCTTGGGAAGATCGGCGAGCATTATCCAAAGAAAAGTGCGATCATATCTTGCGCAGAAAACTTTTATCCAACTGCGTATTTCTGCTACACAAATCCAAGCAGTTTGTAGAGGTATTTAGATTGTCATCTTCTTATTGTTTGTCTTGGTTTTTTACTTTACTTCTCAAACTAACTTGCAAACTTATGGGTCACTCTTTTTTCAGGTTATCTTGCTAGAAGTATATACGAAGGCATGCGCAGGGAAGCTGCTGCTTTGAAAATCCAGAGAGACTTGCGTAAGTTTCTGGCCAGGAAAGCTTACACTGAGCTATTTTCTGCTACTATTTTAATTCAAGCGGGTATGCGTGGTATGGTTTCCCGAAAGGAATTGTGTCTCAGAAGGCAGACTAAAGCTGCAACCATAATCCAGGTATGATGTTGTAAAATTAATGAAGTATGGTGCTGTCAAGTTTGACTGCTCATGGACCACTACTATTCATCATTAGACTGCATACTACCAAGAAAACAGTCGAATAACAACATGAATAGTAGTTTTTCTCTGTGTGGCGTTCTAATCGTGACAACCCATTTACATTACAGACCCGGTGTCGCGTATACTTGGCTCGGCTGCATTACCGAAAACTAAAGAAAGCAGCCATCACGACACAATGTGCATGGAGAGGAAAAGTTGCGCGGAAAGAACTCAAAAATCTTAAGATGGTGAGATGTGGTTTCTTTCTTCGTTTTGTTTTGCTTCTTTTGTCTGATCATCTTACTACTTGGTTAAAATCAACTATTTTCTGAAGTTGACTTCTTAAGATATTGTTTTGCATGAAAACTAACACAATTTCTGTTATTCATTTAACACAGGCTGCTCGAGAAACAGGAGCTCTTCAAGAAGCCAAAAACAAGCTAGAGAAGCAAGTTGAGGAACTGACATGGAGATTACAGTTAGAAAAACGAATGAGGGTGAGTTTTCTCTTTCCTCGTCAAATTGACCTCTGATTTCCTGTGGGTTTCCTGCACGTAATCAAAATTGCTAAACTACCCTCTCTTCATTTCTCAACGCTGCAGACTGACCTGGAAGAGGCCAAAAAGCAAGAAAATGCAAAATATGAGTCTTCTTTAGAGGAAATACAAAATAAGTTCAAAGAAACCGAGGCATTACTCATTAAAGAGCGTGAAGCTGCCAAGACAGTTTCCGAGGTGCTCCCTATTATTAAGGAGGTTCCTGTAGTTGACCAGGAATTAATGGAGAAACTCACAAATGAAAATGAAAAGTTGAAGGTGGGTCTCGATTTTGGATCTGTAGCTTGCCATAGTTAATGGTTAATACTGTTTACAGAATCTTCCACCGAATGAAAAACTATGCTTAAAAGGTGCCTCTTTATTGTTTATCTTATGCAGGGGATGGTGAGTTCTCTTGAGATAAAGATAGATGAGACAGCAAAAGAACTTCATGAAACAGCCAGGATTAGTCAGGATAGACTAAAGCAAGCGTTGGCGGCAGAATCTAAAGTAGCGAAGTTGAAGACTGCGATGCAGAGGTACTGTTTGCATGACTCTATCTATTAGCAGTGGCAGTAATATATTACTTATCTTGTTCAGACAATAAGCTGATGTTTCATTTGCAGGCTTGAAGAGAAGATTTCAGACATGGAAACTGAGAAACAAATTATGCTTCAGCAAACAATCTTAAACACTCCTGTGAAATCTGTAGCAGGGCATCCTCCAACTGCAACTATTAAGGTAGAATTGTTTCTAAGATACTGAAACATATGGTCTTTTGTGTTACCTTCTACTTGTGCTTGATGTTAAACTTTTTGGTCCTGTTTGCAGAATCTGGAAAATGGCCACCGTACAAACTTGGAAAACCAGTTCAATGTAGGGTAGCTCTTCCAAAACTACTATCTTGATCTCTTGGATTTCTCATATCCTTTTCTTTTGCATTTTCTGTTGGTTTGTTCATCTGAGAAGTATACTTTTTCAGGAAGTTGAGGTCAATGGAAATGCTGGGAAATCTGCTGCAGAACGTCAACTTGTACTGGCCAATCACTTTATACTATATATGCAAACAGTTTTAACAAGTAACTCTGTTAATCTGATTTTCTCTGCCGGTGCAGGAGAATGTTGATACTCTCATCGACTGTGTTAAGGAAAACATTGGTTTCAGTAATGGGAAACCTATTGCTGCATTTACAATATACAAGTGTCTTCTTCACTGGAAGTGCTTTGAATCAGAGAAGACTAGTGCGTTTGATCGTCTTATTGAGATGATTGGTTCCGCGATTGAGGTAAATTGGGGTGCATTTTGTGCCATTATGAAGATACTGATATGTCCCAAAATGAGGATTCTTATGTATGTCTTGTAAAATGGCTGTTAATTCCTAGGGCATGGAAAGACTTATTTGCATAACTTATTATGTCACCTGCTTGAGATAGGATTCAACTAGCCGTTGCTTTCTAATTTGACACTATATGTTGTATGTTCTCTTATATCCTTTTATCATACACTAATCATCTAGTGGAGAGGAGTATAAGCCTTTTTTTTGTTTGTCTTATCATTTGGAAGTAACAATTGCTGCTCTACTGAAATTTTTTTCTTTTCAGAATGAAGATGACAATGGTCATTTGGCGTATTGGTTGACAAACACATCGGCACTACTGTTTTTACTTCAAAAAAGTCTTAAACCTGCTGGCGCCGGAGCAACGGCAAGCAAGAAGCCACCCATAACAACTTCCTTGTTTGGAAGAATGGCCTTGGTATTTTAACTTTCTGTGTTAGTAGGGCTTTTTGACGGATCTTTTACTTTGAATCTTAACTATCCTTTCCCTTATTGTTTAACCAGAGCTTCCGCTCATCACCAAACCTTGCTGCTGCGGCTGAAGCTGCTGCTCTTGCGGTGATCCGCCCAGTGGAGGCAAAATACCCGGCTCTGCTTTTCAAGCAACAGCTTGCAGCATATGTGGAGAAAATATTTGGGATGATTAGGGATAACTTGAAGAAAGAGCTCTCAGCTTTAATATCTATGTGCATTCAGGTTTCATTGACTTCTCTCTTTGCAGCTATATATTTTTGTCCTGACTTTACGTTGTTGTATCCTAATGCTGTGACCACTCGCTTGTTGCGTTGCACCTTGATAATAAATGTGTTTTACTATTGTAACAAGTCCTGTTCTGTCAAAACTTTGAACTTCAGGCACCGAGAATTTCAAAAGGAGGGATACAAAGATCTGCTAGATCTCTTGGAAAAGATTCTCCTGCTATTCACTGGCAGAGCATTATTGATGGTCTCAATTCGCTGCTTGCCATATTGAAAGATAATTATGTAAGGAAATAGTAAAAGTTCCATGACATTATTCTGTTTTCAAATCCTCAAATTCTCATATGTTTCATGGTGTACAGGTTCCTTTGGTACTCATCCAGAAGATACACACTCAAACTTTCTCGTTCGTCAATGTGCAACTATTTAACAGGTAAATAATACTTGAGAATTACATCTAATGGTTTCTACACACCTTATCATCGATACTCGTCAAAGTACAAACCTTCCTATGGTTGATATTTCTCAAATTCCTATGGAAGATATAAGCCAAGATCACTAGTGTTTTCTTACTTGGTTTTTTCCTTAACATCTTACAATAGCCTTCTACTGCGTAAAGAGTGTTGTACATTCAGCAATGGAGAATTTGTAAAGTCTGGGCTTGCAGAGCTAGAATTGTGGTGCGGCCAAGTCAATGAAGTAAGTTCCTACCTCACGTTTTCCTTCCGGAAAAAGTTTCTTTCGGCTCATTATATCATTCTTTGATTTTGCAGTATGCTGGGCCATCTTGGGATGAACTGAAACACATCAGACAAGCTGTTGGGTTCCTGGTATGTTTTACTCTTGTTTAATACTAACTTGTGGAACTCTTGTTTCTTGAATCTTCAAAAACGAATACTTCTCCTCTCGTAACTTATCAGGTTATCCACCAGAAGTACAGAGTATCATACGATGATATAGTACATGATCTTTGCCCGGTAAAGCTCCTTCTTAGTTTCTAGAAACACGTTTTTGCCTAGACTCCATACTTAATGGCTTTCTTGTTTCACTTTATTACAGATCCTTAGTGTCCAACAACTTTACCGGATATGCACATTATACTGGGACGACTGCTATAACACCCGAAGTGTGTCTCAAGAGGTAATATCGAGCATGCGTGCGCTCATGACAGAAGAATCCAACGATGCCGACAGCAATTCCTTCTTGTTGGATGATAATTCCAGGTAACTCGAATCATTTCTTAAAGATTAATATCAGTAGTAGAAACTAAAACCGGTTTATTGTTCGCAGCATTCCCTTCTCAATAGACGAGATTTCGAATTCGATGCACGAAAAAGACTTTGCGAGTGTCAAACCGGCCAAAGAGCTACTGGAAAACCCAGAATTCGTATTCTTGCACTAGTGAGAAGCTCGGATTCTAAAAAAGCTCTTCCTCTGTTTCTTTTTAGTCTGAGTGGGGGAGGGGTGCCTTCTTGAACCAAAAGGAAAGAAGATTACAAAAGTGTAAATTTTTACTTCTTGTGGGGTTGTTTCTTTCTTGCAAAACCTCTGTGATTTCTCTCTCACCAATTCATTCATTTATTTATTTGACCCCATTTCAAAGTTTTTTCTCCATTTTAGACCCAAGATTATTATCTGGTTTTTTTTTTTCACGGCTCAAGTTCTACACGATGAAGATCCTTTGTTGTTGTTGTACAGAATTAATCTACTTAATTTGTTATAAACTTGCCCCAACTCTTTTCAGTGATTTTTTTTTAAAAAATTTGGGACTCAATCAAACTCCATTACACCTGGTGATATTGGTTTAAAACCAACGTTTCTGACTTCAACAGCCGAGATTCAAAGACTTCAAAACCTTCCAAAAAAAAACAAATTCATAACTGGTTCGGAAAGATAAATTGACAAACCCGAGAGAGATAGAGGAACACGAACGCTTATAGTCGATCGCAAATAGGCCTTTCACTTGAGGTGTCTGTCTCAAGTTCGAATTCTAAAAGTTTTATGGTTTTTTTTGTTTAACTGTGTTTTATGTTGGGCCAAATTGTTTTTTGCTTTTAGGCATTAAATTTAGTCGGGCCGGCCCTGCACATAAAATTAATATGATGAAATGTTTTGGGTTTGATACTTTGATTCATAGAAAAAGTAAATTAGTCTCTACTGATAGTAATTTAATTAAATACTAGTATTTCATTATTTTGTAAGAAATTTTAGAAAGGGAAAAAAAAAAA
>Ga0041059_1000234_pt1 | contig 37242 bp, 29 predicted proteins | sample AraColnosormetaG_FD_56232 | JGI IMG/M metagenome (GOLD analysis project Ga0041059, IMG submission 56232) | Arabidopsis roots microbial communities from North Carolina, USA - Col MF nosort | ecosystem: Host-associated > Plants > Roots > Unclassified | place: USA: North Carolina | collected...
TAAGGGATTGATGTGAAGTTTGTTTGGATTAAATTTGATTGATAATGTGATTGACAATTTAAATTAAGAATTTAAAGTAAAATTAATTATTTTGAAAAAAATATTTAATGCTAATGGCATTGGGTTGTAAATAAGTCCAACTCTAAGATTTATTTGTTAAAATAACTACAAAAATATATATATAGATATATAATATATAAAGTTTTCTATTCATTGTCAATTGTTTTTGAGTTAGAATCTCACTATTTAATAGTATGTGGGGCATTCGTTTACAGCATTTTACTCAGTCAAATGGGTTCTATTGGCTCTGTAGGGCAACACTGTCTTTTCATAAATATATGTATTTTCTGTTTTTCCATATACTTTTTTTTATTAACAAAATAGACTTTTCATGTGATATAAAAAGACTTTATCTTCTTAAGATCATCTTACACCATCCACATTGCACATTTATATTGGATGTCTTCCTCCACAATAAACTATTAAAAGAACTAAAATATAATTATTAAAATATGAAAATGTCTTTAAATAAAAATTCTCCTTCCCATAATGTCTTTTCATAGACATTTTAACTGAATGTCTCTCATTTAAAGACACTATCATATTTTAATAATTATATTTTGATTTTCTTAATATTTTTTTTTTTTGGGGGCAAACGAAATTTTCTTAATATTTTATAATAGAGAAAGACACCCAATTAAATTGTCCATTGAGGATGCTCTAAAGAGTCCTCTAGTGAAGGTGCTCTTATGACTCCATTAGTCATACACTAACCGTATGCAAAGAAAACCTATCACTTGGTGGTAGAATATAATTAAGTATTATTAACCCAAAGCACACCAAAAAAAAAATGTAATTAAAATCTGTAACTAAAATGAATTAGTCAGTCAAAAATATCATAACTACGAAATAAATGTACACTAAACACTATCAAACGTCCCTTAGTTTAGATTTTGGTTAATAAAGCTATGCGTTTACAGGCTTCTAAGTTTTAATAATGTTGGTGCAAACGTGGTTGAACTAATTCTGAAAACAATTTTTAGCCTAAATGGATCTAACATGAAAATCTACATTTTTCTGTTTATATGTATCCTAATTCTGTTTAGAAAGGGCTTCAAACTTTTGGCCCAAAACTTTATATGCATGTATGATATATCAATTAATTTTACCGATGGAGACTTGCATGTTATACCCATTACAGGAAAAAATTAGATAGCCTAACAAACAAGTCATGGCGTTACTCGTGTAAGGTGGAGATTTTACGTTGATTTTTTCAACCAATAACAACAACCTCCGGAAAAATTATCACAAAAAGAAAAAAGACCAATTCAAACATTCAACGACCCAAAAAAAACAAAAACACTTTCAACCAATTTAGTTGATTCTGCCGCCTTCAACCATTTTTGTTGCATGGTTCTTTTTCCAACTTTGCATTTAACCGGTCCTTTACCACCGGTCAATCACAATTTCTAGTCATCCAAGACTAAATCGGGCCTAATCTATTGCACCAAGCCACCAATCAACTTTAATTATCCATAAAACGACACTATCTATTGGCAGAAGCTTCATTAGTCTTTTTCTTCGTGAGACCCTTTGAAACGAGGACGGAGGAAGTTTCCTTTGAATAATGCAGCATTTTCAACATAGAAAATTCTCCAAACGCAACGCAGAAATGACCTCTGCTTTCTCCAACGTCAAACTTGTTTAGTTTTATCTATGTCATCTCTCTAATTCTCTTGTAAATCTCAATAATACCTCTTCACTTAATCTTTTTAATATTTCTCTTTTGGATGGTGAGGATTTGTGTTTTCATGGTTTTCTTGTTGTTCTTCGCTCCTTCTCCAGTCTCCGCTGGTTTCTATACAAACTCCTCAGCCATTCCGCCGCAGCTTCTCCGAAACGCCACCGGGAACCCCTGGAACTCATTCTTGAATTTCACTGGATGTCACGCCGGCAAGAAGTACGATGGTCTCTATATGCTCAAACAATATTTTCAACATTTTGGCTACATCACCGAAACTAATCTCTCCGGAAACTTCACTGACGACTTCGACGATATTCTCAAGAACGCCGTCGAAATGTACCAGAGAAACTTCCAGCTAAACGTCACCGGAGTACTCGACGAGCTCACTCTCAAACACGTTGTGATCCCACGTTGCGGCAACCCCGACGTAGTCAACGGCACCTCAACTATGCATAGCGGTAGGAAAACCTTCGAGGTTTCCTTCGCCGGGCGGGGACAACGCTTCCACGCCGTTAAACACTACTCTTTCTTCCCCGGAGAGCCACGGTGGCCGAGAAATCGTCGTGATCTAACCTACGCTTTCGACCCGCGAAACGCGTTGACCGAAGAGGTCAAGAGCGTGTTCTCACGCGCTTTCACTCGTTGGGAGGAGGTGACTCCACTAACGTTCACACGCGTGGAGAGGTTCTCGACCTCTGACATCAGCATCGGATTCTACTCCGGAGAGCACGGAGACGGAGAACCGTTCGACGGCCCAATGAGAACGCTAGCACATGCGTTCTCGCCCCCGACGGGACACTTCCATCTAGACGGAGAAGAGAACTGGATCGTCTCCGGCGAAGGAGGCGACGGTTTTATCTCCGTGTCTGAGGCTGTTGATCTAGAATCGGTGGCTGTTCACGAGATTGGACATCTTCTAGGGTTAGGCCATTCCTCGGTAGAAGGTTCGATCATGTATCCAACCATCAGGACGGGTAGGCGTAAAGTTGATTTAACGACCGATGACGTGGAAGGAGTCCAATATTTGTACGGTGCGAATCCTAACTTCAATGGTTCTAGATCTCCACCACCGTCCACTCAACAACGAGACACTGGCGATTCTGGTGCTCCTGGTAGAAGCGACGGTTCTAGATCGGTTTTGACTAATCTACTTCAGTATTATTTTTGGATTATATTTGGATTATTTTTGTATTTAGTGTAGATGATTGGATTAGTTCATTAATTTACAGATTATTAAGACACGGTTTGGATTATTTTTCCTAGATTGGTTCTTCATTCATGCATAGTTTCTCTTTTTGAACATAATAGTATACTTTTTTTTTTGTTACTAATTAATTTTGAGATGAAATTTATGAGTTCAAAGTATAAAGTTCAAACTAACTTTTTAGGAGTAAAGTTCAAATTATTTTATTTAAACTCAAATTCAATAACAATTTTAAATGGAAATCACTATTGATGGGGACCATTATAACTAGAAATAATGATTACAATTTGACCCTGGTAAAGGGAATTTAACATAACTTTGGAAGCATCGGGTTTGATCTCTCAACTCAAAACACACATAACTTTATAATAAGCCAAAACTGATTATAAGGGAAATATAATAATTACAAAAAGGTAAGTTAGGAACACAAAGATATGTTAATTAATTACAAACACATCATCACACTATCACAGTAACGACACATGGGTCAATCAGTTCCCCCACCCTACACTACCCTAAACTTTAATTTTCTTTTAATTATCTTTTACCTTTCTATATAATTCTCCATTAAACTCCCCAGATCTTCCCTACCTCGGGATACGAAAACTCATCTTATAAAGCAAAGCATATCCACGATTATTCCCGACAACAACAAAACAAACAAAACATAAAACTCTCTCTAGCTTGGTCAAGAACAATGGGTTTGCTTCCGTGTTCTTGTCCTCTGCCTTGCAATGAAACAAGATCAGAATGTGAAACGAAATCGACGCATCACCAATCAGAATCCTCAACGTCATCATCGCTTTTGTCTCAGCCAAGTCTTCCATTGGTTCCTTCGCTGTCTTTTCAGCATCAGAGCTCCAGCGTCGATCACCATTGCTTAGCCACGCTCAAAGATAAATCCTCGTACGTATCTTCTCTCGCTGTCTCAGATAAATTACTCTACACTGGCTCTTCCAACAGTGAGATACGTGTATGGCCTCGTGAACCTCCGTTCTCACCGGAATATTCCACCGGCGATGACCGTAACGTAGTTGCCAACGGAAACGGAGGGGTTAAATCGTTGGTGATTCTTGGCGACAAGCTAATAAGTGCTCATCAAGATCACAAGATTCGTGTATGGAAGATCATCGACGAGAGCAATCGCAGAGGTCAGAAGTACAAGTGCGTAGCTACTCTTCCGACGATGAACGACCGCTTCAAGACTCTCTTTAGTAGCAAAAGCTACGTGGAAGTCCGACGGCACAAGAAGTGCACGTGGGTTCACCATGTGGACGCCGTGTCATCACTAGCCTTGTCGCAAGATGGCTCTCTGCTTTACTCTGCTTCGTGGGACCGGAGTTTCAAGATATGGAGAACATCTGATTTCAAATGCTTGGACTCTATCGAAAAGGCTCACGATGATGCTATTAACGCCATCGTAGTGTCCAAAGACGGTTTTGTGTACACGGGTTCGGCAGATAAGAAGATCAAAGTGTGGAACAAGAAGGACAAGAAACACTCTCTGGTCGCTACACTGACTAAACATCTCTCGGCAGTGAACGCGTTGGCTATTAGTGAAGACGGGAAGGTTCTTTACTCCGGTGCGTGTGATAGATCGATTCTTGTGTGGGAGAGATTGATTAATGGAGATGATGAGGAGTTACATATGTCTGTAGTGGGAGCTTTAAGGGGACACAGGAAGGCGATTATGTGTTTAGCAGTTGCGTCTGATTTGGTGTTGAGTGGGTCAGCGGATAAGAGCTTGAGGGTTTGGAGGAGAGGATTAATGGAGAAAGAGGGTTATTCTTGTTTGGCGGTTCTGGAAGGACATACCAAGCCTGTTAAGTCTTTGGCTGTTTCAGTTTCTGATTCCGATTCTAATTCTGATTATTCTTGTATGGTTTATAGTGGGAGTCTTGATCTTTCTCTTAAAGTTTGGAACTTAAGGGTTTCATCTATCTAACTGCTTATTTTACAATCTATAACGTGATTATGACTAATCTCTCTTTATTAGTCTATATACTTATGAATGTGATATATCATAATGGAGCTACCTAGGTTTTAGTCAAAAACCTACAACACTCGGTTATCGGAGTACACTTTAATATTACGATTTATAAATTTGTTCTCCAAATATATGAGATTTCTCAGTTTTGATCATCATTGGCTATGTTATTAACAATGACCTTCACGACTTCACACGAACTTATGTGTACACATTGTTTTAATGTTTAGTTTTATTTTTCTTTGTGAAATATAGAGTTAAAGTAAATTTAAAATGACGATAGAGAATTATAAAACTTATTCTACAACGTGGAAGTTGATCATCCATGTGGTGTGGTGGTTTTATGATTTGTGTTTGGTTGAAGTTATTAATCTGGAATATGTGTGTGAGGTCAGATGACCCCCCAAAAAACATTGATAAAAGAATTGTGGAACTTTTTAAAATAACGAATCACGTAGTTTTGTCTTCCACTATGACTGAATTTATATGTTATAATAGTGATAAATGGATATCGCATAATACACGTGAAGTATGGGGAAAGAAAAACTTTCACACTATAGTACTACTATACAATCTTTGTGTGCAGATAACTGAATTCTAAATTGAAATATAAAAATACTCTATGCAATTACCAAAATATATGTCCCTTCTTATTGCTTGATAAAATGCGAATGGAGGTTTAACATTTTAGGCGATTCAGTTATTGGGTTTCTAATTGTAAGGCCCAAACTTTAGAGACCCATGAATAATATATAGATTTTAGTACGATGATACAAACCCATCAAACAAGTCAACAGTCCTAAGCATATGACGTTTTGTTGTGACTTATGACCGTAAAGGGGACCAGTTCCAATCATTTTCGTAGTAGGAATCTGCTGATAATAATTTTAATTATAATGTAATACGTCCCGATCTCGTGAAGTGAAAGTAATATTTTGAAACTGCAAATATCTCATTCTCCAATGTATTTTTCTATCTAAAATAATCAAAAACGGTAAAGTATTTCTTAGACATTCTTATAAACAAATATTTGTTACAAACTAATCTTTACATTAGTTTAAAATGATCCTCGATAAAGCCCAAGAAAAGATTTGGCAAGAACACAAATTTATTAGAAAAATGAACCCAACATGATAATGAGCCTCTGATTGTGTTGAAGTGTCCTCGTCGTTGTGTTTTCATTTTCATTAATACTCAATTAATAATCTCATGTGGACCATTTTTTATAAAATATTCCTGAAAAGTTGTACACTGATGCAAGCCAGCATCACAACCTTTTTGTGAGGATAGGACAGAAAATAAAATAAAAACTTAACAATTTGACGTTAATCGCTAATTAAATTCGATTATACTCAAACTCAGCAGCATCAAATCAAATATTAAACTGTTATTATACTCATAAATAATTATTATTATATTGTTATAGTCAACAAAACTGTTACTATTCAACCCTACCTATATAGTAAAATCCTTTTTCTATTTTTGTTTTTACCATAATTATATTTTTTAAAATTCCCATATATGTCACATAGAAAAATCTTAGCTGTTTACAAAAACGTATAACAAAGTAAATATAAAAATTTGTTAATTGTTAAACTTGAACCACTAATATAAGTTGGGTACTAGATATTGTTGAAAACCATATTGTAAGTTATAACTTATAACTAAACCAATCCAAATAGAAACAAACATTAGAGAAATGATTAAAAAAAGGTCATAAATAACACATATGAGTTGGATTATTAATGTTAATTGATTGATTTAATCTGGAAACCTACTGTCTTGCTTCGCGTGAACACTACGCGCCTCCCAAAAACAAAGATGCCAAAACAAGAAACAACCTGCGGACCTCAAATCTCATAACCCACGCGCCGATATCACGCGCCGAACCAGCGCACTGTAGTGTGAAATATCCACAGTTTTAAATTTCGTCTTCTCTCTCTCTCAAACTATTTCTCTCACCTTCCTCCGACGATTTCTCCTTTGACAGTTCAGTCTTATCTCTCGCAAGGATCGGAGATATAGAGAGATACATAGAACCGTCTCGTAGCTCTCTTCCGCCGTCAATTTGAGGTTTCCGGGGAGAGAATTGTAGAAATGAAGGAATAATTGGAGAAGATTATTATCACCTCGCTGGAGATTCTATTTTGTTGAAGTGTGATTGATTATTAGGGGTTTTGGTTGTGAAGAGAAAATGCCAGGTCATAGATCCAAGTCGGAGAAGAAGGATGCTGATAAGCAGCTCCGTCGGGATCCTTATGAGGTTTTAGGAGTCTTAAGGAACTCTACCGATCAGGAAATTAAGAGCGCTTACCGGAAATTGGCTCTCAAGTAAGTTTAATTTGGTTTCTTATGTCTCTCCTAGAGTCCTAGTTTGAAATTTGAAATTTGCAATTCGAAAAGCTGTGTTAATTTTAGGGTTAGGCTATGAAGAAGAACCTTGAATTGAGTCAATTTAGGTTACCGATAAGTCTGGGAATTAGTCAATGACTACTTGTTAATCTGTGATTTGTTTAGCTAAGCCTAATCCGAATTACATTAGGGAAGGTGATGGTTTGGTCTAGGGTAATTACAAATCCTCTGCACAAGCTCTCTCTTTGTTTTTTATAGTCCCTAATTAATGTTTTGTGTTGCAGGTACCATCCGGATAAGACTGCAAATGATCCGGTTGCAGCTGACATGTTTAAGGAGGTCACGTTTTCTTACAACATCTTATCTGATCCGGAGAAACGTCGCCAGTTTGATTCAGCTGGTTTTGAGGTGAGATTTGTTTTGCATTGTGGGATTGTAGATTTACTCTGACCTCTATGTGTGGCAAGAGTTAATTTTTTGTGTGTGTGTCTTCTGTTGAATTATAGTTATCATGCTGTATTAGTCTAGGTTAAGATGCTGTTTAGGCTCTTATAGGACCCTGGTCTCTAGAAAATACTGCTTTTCTGTAGGGACGTTCTTAATCTGTGGTGTGCTTCGAAATTCTTTTAGCAGCTAATACTACGCTAGCATCAACTTTAAGACTTTGCTAATTGCAACGCGCTTCTCTTTCACAGGCTGTTGAAGCAGAAAGCCAAGAGCTGGAGCTAGATCTCTCAAGTTTAGGAGCTGTGAATACTGTGTTTGCAGCTTTGTTTAGGTTTGTTTCTTTTGATTTAGACTTCTGTTCGTTTCCTAAGCCCCCTTTTATGCAAGCTGAGTATATGTTCTGAAACTTCCGATGAATTAGCAAACTTGGTGTGCCGATAAAAACATCTGTATCTGCAACTATATTGGAGGAGGCTCTTAATGGCAGAGTTTCAGTTGATCCTCTTGTACTTGGACAAGCTGTGTCTAAAAAGGTGTGTTGTTTTTAGCGGATGCCTAGTAATGATCTCATCTGTGTATGTAATGAGTGTCTGTCTCCATATAAGTCTCATATATGCCATGGTTCTTACAGGTTGAAAAGCAATGTGCACACTTTTATGCTGTCACAATATCAGAAGAGGAAGTAAGTGCTGGGTTGGTCTGCAGAGTAGAATCATCTAGCAAAAGCAAATTCAAGGTTGGTTCGGGCAGAGTCTTTCCTGTCAAACTGGTATGGAAGTACCAAAGTATAATGAACTAACGTGTGTGTCTGCTTGTGCAGCTACTGTATTTTGATCAAGAGGCCAACAGCGGATTAAGCCTAGCCCTGCAGGTATTGTTGTTATCAATTGAAGTGAAAACAGTGTTTTTCAGAGGGTTTTCATATATCATATAAATATAAGTAACTCAAATGGTTGTTTTCTTCTTGTACATTGAATTCTACGTGGATACAGGAGGACAGCAAAAGAACGGGTAAGATAACATCTGCCGGAATGTACTTTCTCGGTTTCCCTGTCTACCGGTTGGATCACACAATTAATTCAGTAGGTTCACTTCACTATGTTCTAAATTTACTTCACCTCATTCTGGTGGATGAGTTTCTTTTTCCCAACAAGACTTCATTTTTTTTGCTCTAGATGGCTCAAGCAAAAGATCCAGAAACTGCCTTCTTTAAAAAGCTTGATGGTTTTCAGCAATGTGAGGTAACCGAGCTAAAGGCCGGCACGCATGTCTTTGCTGTCTATGGTCAGTTTTCCTGGTTTATTATCTGATTACAAATTCATTTATCTTCTCCCTTTTATATCTGTCTGGATTCAGTATTCGATTCAACTTGGTGATCATCTGATGACATTTTCCTTTGTTCAGGTGATAACTTTTTTAAAAATGTGAGCTACACAATCCAAGTCCTGTGTGCTGCCGCTTTTACGCAAGAAAAAGAAGACCTCAGGTCTGTAGAAGCTCAGATACTCACTAAAAGAGCAGAGCTGGCAAAGTTTGAGACAGAGTACAGGGAAGTACTTGTGCAGTTCACCGATATGACCAGTCGATACGCTCAAGAAATGCAATCGGTTAGTCTTTTATTCATGAAAGTTTATAAATTTCAAACCACCATTCACAGAAAACGAAGAGAAGATGTGTCATGACTGAGTAAATTAGACCAGATTCTATGTGTAAGTTTCTGAAATGGTTAGCTTAGTCTGATTATCTTATGGTCTTTTTGCAGATCGATGAGCTCTTAAAGCAGAGAAATGAAATTCACTCAGCATACACGACGATTCCATTGATGAAGCGGAGCTCGAGCAAGAACAGGATGAGAAAGAGCTCATTCAAGAAGGCGGCGGCTAAGGCGCCTGCTCCAACTGAACAGGAAGAAGAGGAAGAGGAAGAGGAAGAAGAAGAGGAAGAAAGCAGCAGACAGAAGAACAAGAAACCAAGTACTTGTGATAAGTCCGAGACACTAAAGAAGAAGAGCAAATGGTTCAATTTACATTTGAAATTGGACAAGAAAAAACCTTGTTAGTTTCTTCATCACTTTTATCAAAGAAAAAGATTCTTATCCATTATTTTTCTCCCTTACCTTAGGGATCGGTGTATCTGTAAATCTTTTGCTATTTTTCTCCTTCAACTTATCATTAGTATTAGTCAACAATTTTATTTTGATAATTGTTATCTGTCAAAGTTCTCTTAAACATATTGTGCCCTATTGAACCCGAGATCACATATGACAAATGGATCGCAAGTATGGAAATTTTGTGATATCCAATTTTGTAACAGATTATTCAATTTGACACATGCAAAAATTTAGATAACACATATTGATGGCACAAAAAATTTCACGAGAGATTTTTTTTTTCCACCCGAAGGCATGAATCATGATTGCTACATTTTCAATTTCAATATATTAGCAACTCAATATCACAAGACCAAATTCACTAGTCACTACCAAATAAATTTTGAATGTGTGTTAAAAGGGGTAATCCTAATTTATCCCTTGTAGTCATTGTATTGATCACACCGCCTTCTTACTTCTCCAAGCTTCCCCGTCTTCACATTCTTCTCACTAACTTTCTCCATAGCCTTCGCAAACGCGTCAAAGAACGCCGTTTCGTCCTCCGCGTAAAGATCCACCAGCGAGCGCGTCCTGTTGTCAAACGCAATCGCGTGATCGGACTGGAGCAACCCGTAACCGTGCTTCAAATTCTTGTAATACATATTATCAAATTTCCCTGGAGTAAAAACGTCATTAAACGCAGACATCTGTTCATCATTGGTGTAATTCGCACACAACTTCCTCAGCTCCGCCGCGTATTTCGGATTCATCTCCACCGGACCATTTTGATCAGACTTGTTAAAGATCCGACTCGCGAACTCTTTGCAATGAGAGAAACCAATGGTGTGAGCACCAACAAGAGCAACCATTTCTTGAACGGTCAGACCACTAGACTCGAAAATAGAAATGATATGATCCATAGTCATGTTAGGTCGAGCTAGTTTTCCTTCAACACGATTCATATCAGAGACAAGACTATCTTTCCGACCGAACTTAACGTTAACTCTCGGACCTCCGACCATTGAGATTAAACTACGTGTTGCACCAACGAGGATATCGGAGCAAGAAACAATGTTTGGACATTTTAGCTCGACGGCGGTTTTGATACGTGTGATTACGTCGAATGCGTCTCCAGGAAGAGAACGGTTGATATCGGCGTCACGTTCGGAGGTTTTACGTGGAGTAGAAGCAACGAGGATTGAGGCGTCGCAGCCATCAACCATGCAATCGTGGAAAAAGAGACGGAGTGTTCCGACAGCTGTTGTTGGAGCTGCAATTTGTTTATCGGTGACGATTTGTACGAGTGTTTCCTCGAATTCAGGACATGTTTTGGTGTAATAATCAGACGAGAGATTGGCTTGAAGGAGACATGGAGAAGATACGAGAATAAACAGACATAAACCAAAAGATTTCATTGAAAAAAAGAGGGAAAAATCTAATTAATATTATTTTCTCCTGATTTCAAATGATATTGGTTGATTTTCGATCTCTATTTTTTCTCTTCTATTGTTGTGGGCGTGTGTGTTATCTTTTAGCTGTTTGTGTCGTTGTTAATTCTAAAACGAAGGTGTTTTTGTTTAGAAAAATCTAAATTGAGAGTTTTTAGGAGAAACAGAAAACGATATTTTACCAAATTGTAAAACCCTTTTTTGGTCTCCACAATTATTAGAAACACTAGGAGATAAAAATAATCAAAATGTTGCTCCTAACAAAAATGTCATATGTATAAATTTTGTTTAATCGATTTGCCACACACACTCACTGTATTTACTAACGTCAAAGAGGTGTGACTTTCCAATCTTTCATATACTACAAATCACAATTATTTCGACATAATCTCTAAACAAAAACCTAAAAACTAGTTATTTATTTTTACATCACTTTCCTATAAATTGGTTATAGTTATTTCACAATAATTCAAAATTTTCATAATTTCGTGCTGATATACTACATTCCATTGTTCTTTACTAATTTTTATATCATTATTATGTTCTGTTATTTCATTGTTTTTTTAGTATTTTAGTTACACTTTTTTCAATTGAGAAAACTTCTAAAAAGAGAATAATACTATCCAACAACATTGAGGTTGGTGCCACCAACGCAAAACGTGAACAACGCGACATAATAGATCTGACTATATAATAAACCAAAATCAAATAACAAATGTCTTCAACACTTTATCATCTTCAATTGAAAAAAAAAAAAAAATTCAACCCAAAGCTCTGCTTCGTTGAGCTAAAACAATGGCGGAAACAACTCCCAAAGTGAAAGGCCACGTCGTAATCTTACCATACCCAGTTCAAGGCCACCTAAACCCAATGGTTCAATTCGCTAAACGTCTAGTCTCCAAAAACGTCAAAGTCACAATCGCCACCACTACCTACACCGCCTCCTCAATCACAACACCATCACTCTCCGTCGAACCAATCTCCGATGGATTCGATTTCATCCCCATAGGTATCCCCGGTTTCAGCGTCGATACTTACTCAGAATCCTTCAAGCTCAACGGATCCGAAACCCTAACTCTCCTAATCGAGAAATTCAAATCCACAGATTCACCAATCGATTGCTTAATCTACGATTCGTTTCTTCCTTGGGGACTTGAAGTTGCTAGATCTATGGAACTTTCAGCTGCTTCTTTCTTCACTAATAATCTCACTGTTTGTTCTGTGTTGCGTAAATTCTCTAACGGTGACTTTCCTCTTCCCGCTGATCCTAATTCGGCGCCGTTTCGTATCCGTGGCTTACCGTCTTTGAGCTACGATGAGTTACCTTCGTTTGTGGGACGTCATTGGTTGACTCATCCTGAGCATGGCAGAGTTCTTCTGAATCAGTTTCCTAACCATGAAAATGCTGATTGGTTATTCGTTAATGGCTTTGAAGGGTTAGAAGAAACACAAGTAAGAGTTTTGATTCTACTATAAAGTTTGAAACTTTATGTTACATTGTTGAATTGAAATTAGAACTGTTGTTTTGATTAGGATTGTGAAAATGGTGAGTCTGATGCAATGAAGGCGACGTTGATCGGACCGATGATTCCATCGGCTTATCTTGATGATCGGATGGAAGATGATAAAGACTATGGTGCGAGTCTGTTGAAACCGATATCGAAGGAGTGTATGGAGTGGCTTGAGACTAAGCAGGCTCAGTCAGTAGCATTTGTTTCGTTTGGTTCGTTTGGGATTCTCTTTGAGAAGCAACTTGCAGAGGTAGCTATTGCGCTACAAGAATCGGATTTGAACTTCTTGTGGGTGATTAAAGAAGCTCATATAGCGAAATTGCCTGAAGGGTTTGTGGAATCGACTAAAGATAGAGCCTTGTTGGTTTCTTGGTGTAACCAGCTTGAGGTTTTAGCTCATGAATCGATAGGTTGCTTTTTGACTCATTGTGGTTGGAACTCTACGTTGGAAGGGTTGAGTTTGGGAGTTCCGATGGTTGGTGTGCCTCAGTGGAGTGATCAGATGAATGATGCTAAGTTTGTGGAGGAAGTTTGGAAAGTTGGGTATAGAGCGAAAGAGGAAGCTGGGGAAGTAATCGTGAAGAGTGAAGAATTGGTGAGGTGTTTGAAAGGAGTGATGGAAGGAGAGAGTAGTGTGAAGATTAGAGAGAGTTCGAAGAAGTGGAAAGATTTGGCTGTGAAGGCAATGAGTGAAGGAGGAAGCTCTGATCGAAGCATTAACGAGTTTATAGAGAGTTTAGGGAAGTAACATTATTGATTCAACTTTGTAAATCATGAAATGTAAGTGTTTGTTGATGTTGTATAAGAGCATTGTACCACGATGACTGTGATTCAATAATAAACCAATTGTGATTGTGAACAAGTAAATTTATGTTGGAAGATGTATACCAAAGGAAAAGAAAACGAAAAAAGGTTGATTTCAAACTAGTAAATGTTGGGCCTTAAATACCCAAAAGGGCCGAAATGATAAAGCCTTTAAAGAAGGAACTTCAACTTCAAGTGTCCCACATCGGAAGACTGAGAGCATTTGATAGTGGAGACTTCAATATAAATAGACTTCAATCTCCTTGATTAAATTCACGCAGCCATGTAGTGAGCACAAAGCGAACTATTCTTTCGCCTTTTACTAAAGAATACCGTGTGCTCTCCACGCTAAGTGGCATACGCCTATTTTTGGAGGGATCTGCCTTCGGGTAGACTCAACAATTTACTAGTCTTAACTTTTTTTGTCACTCGATAATGAGAGATATCTCTTTCGCCTGTATGAAAGTTAATTGAATCCTCAAATTTTTACTCCAAATCACCTCGCTTTTATTTAGCAAAATTCAAACATTAATTATCTTTTTATATTGAGAGAGAATCTTATGAAATAATCAATTTGGAATTATTTTTTCGTGCCAAAAACTTACTGCTTTGTCTGAAGTAATTATAGAAGTAGCAAAGAAGATTATGCTGATTTAGCTTTGGAAGGTTGTTAAGCCCCTTGTGATTAGTGTTCAGAAACCTAACACAAACCTAATAAGCTTTGATACTTGGACAATTTCCTCTAGTTATATCCCTTTAGATCTCTATATTCAAACTCCAAATTGTTCAAAGGGTCGTCATTAGCTTCGATTAATGAGTTCATCTCGGTCTATAAACCTCTCCAACAGCTCTTTGTCATTCAGAACCAAGCAATCCTCAGCTTTTCCAAACCAGTCATAGCGATTCTTCGCCACATAGTCATACACCGAGTCTCTCAGAGGAGTGGGAACTATGGAGAACGCGTTCAATGCGGAATAAGGCAGAGGTAAGTATGATACCACTCTGAGTGCAGCTGCAGAGTCAAAAGATGCAGAATCAGAAGGTATAATAACATGTTAATTACGAAACAACTACATACTTAGTTATACTTAACTCTAGCTTAAAGTTAAAACTGATATCATTTGGAATCCATCTACCATAACTAACCAGTGGGGCATACTTAAACTAGGCAGACTCATCAATAACTTAAAATACTTACTTCTCAGTGCAGCAGATGTTTTCAGCTAAATCTTACCAAACTCTTAACTGTGAAACTTGAAAGCATTTTTGTAAAAAGAAGATGTACATACCGGTTGATGCCTGATGGTAAAAGCCGAGACCTTCAATGAAGAGAAATCGTTTCTGAACATCCTCTCTAGTGACACCACTCACTTCTAGATAAGGCTCAGCTGCTTTAGACTGAAGACAACAGAACTTTATCTTTCTGTACTTATCAGCTTTGATTATCCACTTCACACCTACATTGAACACAATTACTCAGATACAAATTAACAACAATTCAACCTAGAAACACAATCCTTCTTAGAAGACCTCAAATTCTCTAGCACAATGACTCCAACAAAGGACAATTACGAAAAGCAATTCCCACATTTTCTCTTCCACAATCTCTGGTTCATGACTTCAAGTCAAATCAATGTGACAAGAACAACGAATTACAAAAACTGCATAATCTTCTTCTTCTTCCAGAACTAGAAATAACAATCATTTCAATTGAATCGCAAACATCCCCAAATTTCGCTGAACAAGACTAAGAATCGACTAGAACCAAATCATTTCATCATACATAGCCAGATCAATAGACAGAATCGATCAATAAACCACTAAAGGATCCTTTTGAAAACGGAGTTGTTCTAAGCTAAAGAGAGAAATAGAAAAGCATTGTACCTCCATGGCAAAGATGACAGACTCCGTCGTACACGACGACACGTGGCTGAAGGTTACCAGGCATTATCACCGGAATCTTAGTCACCGATTCAGCTGGATCCAAGCACGCAGTAACTTCATCGGCGTCAATCTCAGCCGTCGTACGGGAAATAGCTCCGGTAGAAAACGCCGGCGACGGAGCTGAGAAACAAACCGATCGACGCTGTAGCAAACTTCCCAGAAATAACCTGGGTTTCAAAATCCGAAGCGCTCTCGTCAACATTCTAGAAATCTTCTTCGCATTTTGTTTAAAAAAAGAAGTATCAATTGCTTTTTTTTTCTGGGGAAAAGAGACGAGAGACTTTCAACGAAGAACTGTACTTTGCTTGAGCTCCAAGTCCGGCGAAAGGTTCAATGCAAATGATAATGGGCTCATTTTATCATCTATTGGGCCTAATTGACAGAAATCAAAGCCCACGACTGTTTCGATATAAAATTTCACGCGCTGACGGAAGCGCATGTTATTCACTTCCTAATGGTACAAAAGAATTTTTCAATATAACTGTTCTAGTGTAAGAGCAAAGCAAAATAAAACGTTAGAACGCCGGCAAAATATCATCTGAAGTAAAGAGAAGACAAATGATGAGTCAGTTTCTGCTGTTCTCTGTGAGATCTGACAGAGAATTCTCTGTGCTCATTCTGGTTCTTCACCAGTTTCTAGTGGCTAGTCGCTAGTGTGTAACTCTGCAAGAAAACAGAGATTTTAATCCAAGATGTTTTTTTTCCTAACGAACATGAGTACATTTGTTCAGGGCTCAGGCTATTTAGATCTGTATGTGGTGAGGAACAACAAACCCGGATCTTTATATTAGTTCATCGATAATTAGCCTTCACGCCACCTCAACTTCTCCTTCTGTAAAGGCAGCACAGAGTTGGTTAGTTTTCTGTATTATTTTGATCCGACATTGTCAAATGCAGAGAAAAGAGGAGACTAGGTTGTCTAACCGGGAAGACGGACAGCCAAGTTTGCCTGCTCATCCGCATCAGCATTTAAATTCTACAAAGAAAAATGCCAATAATGGCAGAAACTTGCATTAGTATCTTTCTCACAACTCACAAGCATGAGACGAGAAATATGTGATATCATTCATTTACACAGAGAGAGACACACATAGACATACCCTTAGTACATGACTGATCTCAAAAGAGACACATTTGTTGCAAAGTAGTTTTGCTTCCTTGTGGAGCTTTGCGAGTACCTCATGGTTTACCTTCCATTGACCTTTAATCTGTTGTTTCTCAGAAAGTGTTGAGAAAGTGAGAAGATAAAAGCGTATATGATTCATTAAACTTACCTAGTTGCACAAAAATATATAACGTTTTAATTGACGAACCTGCATACAGACCAGCTTGGAGTCACCTTTCACTTTAATATTCTTGTAACCTTTCTCAATAGCATACTTCAATCCTAGGATTAACGCATGGTATTCTGCTGCATTGTTTGTGGCAATTCCCAAACCTTGACGCACTCTACAAATCTATGTTGAAAATTGATACTTAGATACATCACTGCATTCTTTAATTAGTAACAGTGATTCAAAAGGATACATACCAAGCTCCCGTCCTCAGTTTTCAGTACCGCTGCTGCGCCGGAGAGACCGGGATTTCCCTTTGATGCACCGTCAAACTCGATAAAGCAAGTTTCCTAACACATGAGGAGATAAGAGAAACAGACCAACTTGAGCACAAAATTTTGCATCCAGTCCATTGAAACATGAGTAACGGTATATACAAACATAATCACAACTCACGTCTGATATATAAGCAGATGGCTCCACCTTTGAAAGCTTTTCCAAAGGATCATAAGATATAGAAGCTGAAGGAAGTTGATCCTGCGAAAAATGAATACTTAAGCAACGAGCTTAATCGCTTTGTCTCATAATCATTAAAATTCAGCTAAGCAACTCAATAAGATTCCAAAGAAACTTGTTCTTATAGCTTACTTTTTTGTCATCTTTTGACTTCGTCTCTGAGGTAGTCTCATCTTCAGATACTTTGACTGTACAAGGAGCTGGCTCCTAGTGAAGAAATTTAAAGAGAGATAGTTACTATTTCAGTTTAAAATCCCACATCACAAATCATGGCAGATGCAGATATTCTCCAAGAATGCATCATAGGAGAGAAGAGAAATACAGTGAAGGCCATTTTATGATCTTACCTGGAAAAGACATGGTGTAAGAGCACCAAACATATCATCTTTCAAATCTGAAGCTCTTAAACTATATAGTGGTTTCTTCAACCCAACAGAAGAGAGATATTCCTCAGTGTCTTTAGGCAAAGAGTATCCCTTATAAACACTAACCGGAAGATCAAACACCTACACCATTATTAAGAAAGCTCTTATATTCCCATCATAAAGAGAGTATCTATTATACACAACAGACTCTTAAGGCCAAAACATAATTACCGAAGATCCAACTTGAGCCTGACAATCACTCAAATCCTTATAAATTCCAATAACATCACCCTTCCGAACAACGAAAAAGGCGTCCTTTTCTTTATCCACAGCCGAAACAACGGTTGATGATAACATCTTTGATTTAACAGCCTTTGATCTTGAGGAATAAGAATGAACACTACAGATTCCAAACACACTACTCACAGCTACAGGCTTTAAACATGATTTTGAAGGCATATAGAAGAAACATTCATTCCACGGAATAGAACTGACATAGCTTGATCTCTTAAGCAGTCCCAAGGCAATGTATGAACGCGCATGAGACAGACAGTTCATTACAATGTAAGTCACCACACACTGAGATTTATCACACAAAAAAAAACACACGCACAACTTTAGATAAGCTTCAGAGATTCAAGAACAAATGTCAAATTACAAACATGAAATCAAAGTTGAAAAGTTTAACACTTTCGCAGAATTCGTAATCTGGGTATCTATGATTGAAGCGGATAAAGTGAAATTTCTCGACGGCGAAACAAAACAGAAAATGAAAACCAGAGGACTGATGAAAATGAGTAAAAAACTGATTAGTAGAGTCAAATTAAAATCTTACGAAGCACAGAGACGTGAATCTCTCGATTAATTTGTGAGAACTTGCCGGTGAAGAAGGAAGACGAACCCACTCGGTGGGTTTAAGCTGGGTTTTGGTCTCAATCCTCAAAAGTTAGGGTCAATGGGAGTTTTGAAGTACTATCAATTTCTAATTTAGGTTTAAGTATTTTGTAATGTTATCTATGTTCAGACAAGGTTTCGTGGTGTAGTTGGTTATCACGTCAGTCTAACACACTGAAGGTCTCCGGTTCGAACCCGGGCGAAGCCATATCTTTCGTTTTTTATCTTATATTTTTTATAATAATCAAAATGGGCTTTTAATGGACCTAAAATATTGACCCAATAAAAATGCAAATGCATGAGACACGTACGTTTTTAGTATCTAAAATCCATGGTCATTGTTGTTATCATTGTCGACGTTGACAAAAACCAGTACAATTGCAAAATTCATCACGTGATAATTACGGATGAAAAATATAGTGAGAGGAGTTAACAAAACTTTTTTGTTCTTTTTTGACAATGATTTGAAAAATGAAAACACTTTTTTTTTGGGTTCTTTTTCTCTTTTGTGTGGTTGGTTTAAAGTTGTGATATACTGCTCGTGAGTCATCAGCATCTTCTCCAAACAATCAGCAACGTACACTACACTATTAACGACAAGTCGAGAACCAACCAAACTAAAGAAAACCAACAAAAGGTCTCAACTAAAAAAAAACAAAAAACAAAATAAATCAATGTGCTAGCTTAAAGATGCAAATGCACCATTCAATCAGAGTCTCTCTTGAAGTTAGTCACTGATGAGCTTAAACTAGACAAAAAGAAAATGACTACGTTTCTGAAGTCACTCATCTTCTTACAAGATTCATGTCTTGCCTTCCTCTCTCTAATGGTAATTAACACCAGCATATCTTTCTTTCTCTATCACTCGCTCTGTTTCTCTGCTTTACGGATAATTTCTAATTTTGTCTATTTATTTATGCATGAGAAGTTCCATCGAGGGAGTTCTGAGGATGCAGCTGAAGCTCTCAAGAAGCTTGAAACATCCATAAATGGTGCGAGGATAAGCTTCGACACGACATGGACACGAGAATTTAGGAGCTTATTTATAGTTCCCTTATTCAAGTGTTTGGTGGCTTTTTGTTTGATAATCTCCCTCTTAGTTTTCATAGAGGGTATATACATGAACCTTGTAGTACTCTACGTCAAGGTGTTTGAGCGAAAACCCGAAAAAGTTTATAGATGGGAGGCGATGCAAGAGGACATTGAGCTTGGACATGAAACCTACCCCATGGTCCTTGTCCAAATTCCAATGTACAACGAAAAAGAGGTATATCTACATGTATTTTATAAATTATAGTATGGACGAATCATAAAGTTTATTTCAAAACTAATCGACAATAAATATAACGATTTAAGTTTCTTATAAACCACATTACATTGGAACATTTTATAGATGTGAGATTCATAACATATTAACATGTTCTTAACTTGCAGGTCCTTCAATTATCTATAGGTGCTGCATGTAGACTAATATGGCCATTGGACCGCCTAATTGTTCAAGTTTTAGATGATTCCACTGATCAAACCATCAAGGTCTTGCCGACCAAGTTTGTTGATTTATTTGAACACATATAATGTATTGTAAGATATTTAATGTGAGGAGGATTGAGTTTCAGGAGCTGGTGAACACAGAGTGTGCAAAATGGGAAAGCAAAGGTGTAAATATAAAGTGTGAGAGGAGAGACAACAGAAATGGCTACAAAGCCGGAGCTCTTAAAGAAGGCATGAAGCACAACTACGTGAAGCTATGCAATTATGTCGTCATCTTCGACGCAGACTTCCAACCGGAGCCTGATTACCTCCAACACTCTGTCCCCTTCCTCGTTCATAACCCCGAGGTCGCTCTGGTTCAAGCCCGATGGAGATTCAGTACGTACATTATGGTAGACAATTTTACGTACCTAAACATTTACAACTATTAACTTATATGAGACTATCAATATTTGTAAATTTTTACTCCATATCTAGGTTGTGATAAACTGAACTTATATCTTTCGTAACAATGCTATGTACATAATTAAGGATCCTAACAAAGTTTATTTTCAAACTGAGTGATTGTATGTGTGTGTGGGGTTCATTGCAGTGAACGCAAACAAGTGCTTGATGACGAGGATGCAAGAGATGTCCCTCAACTACCACTTTATGGCAGAGCAAGAATCTGGATCCACTAGACATGCCTTCTTTAGCTTCAATGGTGTATTTGGTTATCATTACATGTTTTGAATTTTTGATAAATTTTAGGTACTTATTTTATAAATATGGTTTTGGTATATCTCTTTCAGGAACTGCGGGTGTATGGAGAATGGCCGCGATGGAAGAAGCTGGAGGATGGCATGACCGGACTACTGTAGAGGACATGGACTTGGCCGTTCGTGCTGGTCTTCTCGGCTGGAAATTTGTCTTTCTCAATGACCTCACGGTACTTGATTTTATCCCTACCTATTAATTGCTGTAAATAAGCCCTCATTGCATCTTTCGTACATTATGTAACTGTTCCCATGTGGATTTAATATCCAACATTTACTAGTGCTTTCTTTACATAGACACTCCCACTTTTTTTTTGTATGCTTCCACTTTTGAAACTATAACTTTATTAAAGTCACATAGAAACTCCCCTTTTGAACTATAGTTATTGTGGTAGATTTTATAGAATTTGGTTATGGACATAGTTTCTGACTAGTGTGGCACTCTTGTCTTGATGTGCAATGATATCTATAATTCTATATATATATATAGTGATGCATTGCTATAAAATAATAATTACTAAATTATAATCATTACATTATGTATATGAACACTGAGTTTGTAGGTGAAAAGCGAGTTACCAAGCAAGTTTAAGGCCTTTAGATTCCAGCAACATCGATGGTCTTGTGGTCCAGCTAATCTCTTCAGGAAAATGATTATGGAGATTATTCGCAATAAGGTCCTTTTCTCAATCTACTTATTTAATCTTGACAAAAACGTGCCCACAATTTTTTTTGTCACACGTCCAATAACTACTTTGGTTTTTTGTTCATCTTGTTAATATGGAGAGACAAACAGGCCATGTGATGTGAGGCTGACGTACAATATTTTTTGTTTTGATTGGTCACTTCGATGGGGATTGATTTTTTCTTCTGTTTTGTTGTTTCTTTTATGCTTTAAGAAGATGCACACACACAAAAAAAATGTTGCATTTGATTTGGTAATCTGATGGGTTAGAAGACCGGTTTGGTTCAATCTAGTATTATTTGGTTCGGGTTTAGTTAAACCGAGTCGTATTAAAAGATTACTCTAAAACAAATAATTAATTCATGAGTAGATATCTAACCTTAATCTACAAATCTATGTAATAATGACTTAATGAGCAGAGAGTGACGATTTGGAAGAAGTTGTATCTGGTCTACAGCTTCTTTTTCTTACGGAAGATCATAGTCCACTGCTTCACTTTTATTTTCTACTGTGTTATTCTTCCTACAAGTGTCTTCTTTCCCGAAGTCAACATTCCAGCTTGGTCAACTTTTTACATTCCCTCTATGATCACTCTCTGCATTGTCATTGCGACACCAAGGTTAGTTACTACTTCCTAATTCATCTTGATCGATAAATATATCACCTAATTGTATATTGTATATCGTTATTTACAATGGATTATCTCATTTCCTAGATCATTCTACCTCGTGATATTTTGGATCTTGTTTGAAAACGTAATGTCTATGCACCGGACAAAAGGAACTTTCATCGGCATACTCGAAAGACAAAGAGTGAACGAATGGGTTGTCACTGAGAAATTAGGAGATGCTCTTAAGACTAAGCTACTTCCTAGGATTGGAAAACCTAGTAACATGTTTCTTGAAAGGTAACTAAATTAATCAACTAGTTAAAAAATAATATATCTACACTAATGTTTGCTAAAGAGTTTGGTTGGTTGCAGAGTAAACTCCAAGGAGATAATGGTGGGGATATACATCTTGTGTTGTGCTTGCTATGGACTTTTCTTTGGGAACACATTGTTATATCTCTATCTCTTCATGCAAGCGGTTGCTTTTCTCATATCTGGAGTTGGCTTTGTCGGCACTTAAATATCGATCACATTTAGACCTCAATTTTAGTGTCTAGCTCTTCAACAAGTTAGTTCATGCTTTGATTACTCAGTCTCAAGTTAATTGTGTAAATTTAGATTGATAATTTCTAGATGTTTTGTCTAGCTACGTTAGTTTTATATCTTGAATATCGAATAAGATGGTGTTAATTGTTATAATCGTTTTTTAAATTCTAACATGTACACAAAGCATACACCGTACTACAATGTTTTCTTATCCCTGCTTTGATAAATTAAGATAACCTTCTGTACTTTATGCATTGAAGCCTGAATTTAGCTCTAGTGCACACAAGATGTTAAATTCTATCGGAGAGCAAGTCTATCAAATTTTTTTTTTTTGGGTTCATCATTCAGAATAGTGCATAACCATGTTATTATGAATTTATTTGAGATCGATAATGGGTACTGGTTTAGCCACAATCGATGTGAAAAATGGTATATATATTTAACTGTTAAGTTGTGCATTAGTTTTATCCCTCAGTTGGTTTGGAGAAAAAAATAATTTGTCATCATCAAATGCTTCTTCCACAGAAGCCAGGTATGCAGACGCATTAACCTTAAGTAGCTCCGGGGATACGCTTGTGGAACCTATGGTTTGAGATTGGCATAATCCTTTGTTAGCCTCTGGAAGGAAGACATTAAGACCAGGAAGCAGCTGCGGGTGCGCTTTAATGAGTTTAATCATCCTTGCAATGCTACTATCTTTATTGTGTTGACATTTCTAAGACAAGAGTAGATTGATGCTCATTGAGCTTATTGAAAGAGAAATTGAATAGCTCATGAAGAGCTTTATTGTGCAAAGAATGTAAAGAGAGGAAGAAGCTTTAGGTTGTCACCAAGATCTAATTGATTCTTGGATTTGATATTTTATAAGATGAATGAGGAGAGTTGTTTCCAACTCTCAAAGTTACAGTCATAGTTCTCATTACATAACTATATATGAATCTTCTAACTTGCTAAAACCCTAGTTACATGGACATCACATTGGGCTTGGGCTTGGGCTTGCTTTAGTTGTGGACCCTAATATATTGATTTTACAAAGAGACTTTAGTAACATGATCATAATCAAAATCACATGTGTGTTAGTTGTGTAGATCAGGAGTGGAAGATGATTCATACCAAGGACCTTTAATATCAATCAAGAGCTTGAGAAATTCTTTAAATTTTGTAGGTTCATCAAGAAATGTCATTTTCACAGAATTGAGGTATGAAACAGAATCATCCATAGTTAGCTGCGGTGGTACTCTTCTTACAGCCATGGTCTGAACTTGGTCTAAACCCTTTGGTATCCTTAATTAGAAAGAGAAATTTTGTTCATTAAAACATATAAATTTTGATCATCACTGAATCTCTCTAGTATCTCAAAGCTATTACCACTTTAGGATCTTTCAAGAAATAGAACCTAGAGTGCATAAAAAACTTACAAATCGCATTTAATAGCAACTCAGAAGATATTACGACACCGATTAATTTGCTCTTCCAAAGTCAACAAAAAAAAGAAAGAAGAACATTCACCAATAAAAAGCTTGCCAGAGGATACGTTTTGGAGTTTAGTTTTACATTTGAGGGTTCAAGGTGATCAAACTTTCATCATTCGGATTTAATAATCAGCAGGTAAATTTTGTAGCAGATACAAAATTGTAGTCAAAAATCCAATTCAAACTTATGCCAGCAACTACAAAAGGAATTAAATACAAGCCTGAAAAACATTCCCATGCAGTGAACCAGAAAATACGAAATTGTTATCGAATTTTGGAGAAAAAAGAAGAAGCCTTGGAGGACAAGACACACGATCACGAAGAGAGAGAGAGACGAGTTGCTCGAAAAATCTCTTGAATTTAGGTTTTTATTTTGATTTTCAACAATACATATGTTTCTTAATAATGAGTTATCTAAATTTTCTTTTACTATAGATTGGCCACCAATCATGGAGTGACTTTTTAATTAAAATAATTTTACAATTAGATTAGAAAATTTTCTTAGATAAAAAAGTAGCTTGTTAGTAGAAGAGAGTTTATGAGATATAATAATATATAAAGTTAAGCTATGAGTTTCTAAGTTATCCAAAAATATATTTAAGCAAATATAATCCCTTTACATGCATCAAGATTAATTGACGATTAGATTAAGGCACTTTTTAAAATCTTAAAATAGTGTTGTCAACAAGAAAGAGTTTAAAAAATAAAGAAATTATATATAAATCATGGTTTTCTACTAATGATATTAACGGCATAATACATAAAGTGTGACTCCAAATCTAAGAGAATTAAAATATCAAATGTATAAATTTGTGTAGTATATTAGTGTTGAATATTCTAACTGAATAAATCAAACCATCAAAAGAAATAATGAATTAAGTACAAATCTTGAACAAAATATATTCTATGGAGAATTTTGAACATTAAGGAAGGATATGGGCTAGACACAACATATTGAATTTTGTTTGTCCAAGGATAATAGAAGAATTAATTTGATGAGATTAACAAATGATTTTGATCTTGTTTTTTTAGCCCATGGTTGGATGTGGACAAAGATGGACCTTTTGCAAACACGATCGTCTCTCCTTTGAATTCCCAAGTCTAAGAGAGTTCAAGATCTCAAAACACGATCGTCTGCAATCTTACAATCAATGAAGAAAGCTTTTGATAGAGAAGCCGGAAAATATGAAGCCTTTTTACCGATATTTGATCCTAAGTAATTAAATTTTCATTCTTTCCTTCTTTTTTTTCCTTCTGATTTTGTGATGATTGACCTAATTACTCTACTAATAAACTTGTAGGGAATGTGATGCCGATACTATGGCAAAAATGGTGTTTATTCTCCAAGGACACCAACAGCCTCTAAAGGATCTTAGCAACATTTTCGAAAGGTATGAGTTGTTTCAGGGTCTTCTCACTATTCCCGCTTAAGAAGATGTCGTTTCAGTGCATGATTTTCTCTCCTTTGAGATTCCAAAGGCTAAGAGAACTCCTAGAGTTCCCGTTGATGATCTCCTCTCATTCAACATTACCAAGTCTAAGAGAATTAAATTTCCCGAAGCCAAGAAGAGAAAGATATCTCACACCTAAGATGCTTAAGGTAAAAATGCTATAATGTTAAACTCCTCTCAAGAAAATACGAAAAAAAGAATCATGAATGTGAATGTTTGGATTTGCATGAAAAAGATGCAAATATTGCACATAGTTTTATGAAGGTCATGATGCACGTACGGTGCAAAAAGATGTCGATTCTCCAAGATCAAATTGAGGTAAGTGTCCATATTTTTAAACAATTTTTTTGGCAAGTCTTTTGATCATGATTTGACAATATTTTAAACAGTTTTTGTTTTGGCAATTGTAGGTGTCTTCCCTCCTAGATAAAGATCTCATGGACATTTATATGAAAATGCTATAATAAAAAGCCTTTATAGAGTTGTAAAAGACAGTTTAGCTCTTAAACAGAACATGAAATGAACATATGCTTCTATATTGAGTTGTAAAAAAAATGATTCGGATTTTTAAGAGACAAAATGACTGTATAGTTTTCTTTTGTGTACATGGTTCGCTTCTTCTGAAATGACCATATGTTCTTCTTCTTCTTTTCAGTTAAATGATTTTTATGGAAAAAATTATGAGATTAGTTAAATTGAAAAAACAATTTATGGAAATACAATCATCAAAAAATGATTTTTTGTTATTTGAGTTTTTTATAAACTGATGTATTTGTTGTATATAATAGTTTTTTTTGTATACCGCGGATCGACTTTTTTGTACCTAAAATTTTGAAATTTAAATTGTATTTATTTTGTTTAATGTTGAGGATTATATAATTATATTTTGATTGTAATTTTAGAATTTAACCGTAGCTTATTGTTCTATTTTAATATTGATCCAAACCCGTTCCATTATATAGCCCGTTTAATAAAATTAAACATCATTTTGTCATTTTTCTTTTCAATATTTTTTTTCCTTAAAAACATATAATTCAAGTCAATTTAAAAGTTTGCAAATGGTTTCCATTACATATATATATATACATAATTTGTATAGAGTTCATCTATATTATTAATATTATAAAATTTATATAGAATTTAAATATTATAAATACTTTAAACGTTTTTAAATTTTAAATATCTATAATAATTAAGGTTATAATGAATTAGTTTCCAAAAATATTTATCTATATTTTATTTAGGAAACAAATATGATTAGTATCGTTAGCATTATAATAGAAAACAACTTGATTGTCAAATATTCATTTGTTAGAATGATATATTCTTAAACTGGTTTATTTAAAGTTAATTTTGTTTAGTTTTTTTTGTAGGAATGAAAGTAATTATTGAAAGATCCGACTGATTCAATTTTGGGTCGAAAATTAAAAAAAAAGGTCTACCCAATTGGATTCCTTAAAATGTACTTCAAAAATGTTAGTATATGTTTCATATTTAATCAAAGTAAATTAATCTCTATCTTGAAAATATACAAATTGCCTTGGTTAGTTAAAATGAGCTCCTCCAAATTGATGATTAAATTCATTATTGTTGCTATGCTGGCCATTTCCTCTGACCTTTTCTGTGGTATAAGTTCTTTTTCAATACAGATTCATTTATTACATATACAATTTTGTATCATTCTCAAAAAACAAAAATCTTACATTTTCCGTTTACTGATTGATAGTTGAAACTGGAATCAACGTGCAAGCTTCGCCTCCCACTTGTGAACGAGACTGTACTAAGAAATTCTTGACACAAGAATGCGATAAATATTGTGTCAGTTTGTCTTATAAAAGAAGTGTGTGCATACTATCCGAAGGATTTCCTCCAAAAACTTCTACATATCGTCGTTGTTGTTAGTAAATAAAATATGTAATGTTTCATCCGCTTTGATCGAATATGTTCATGTTTATTATCCTTTAACTATACTAGAGAATTTTATTTTTCAAAACAAGAGTGTGTACTTTAAGAGGAAAAGTGTCTCATCGGAATTGAAGGAAGATCTACGAAGGTTTAACACATACTCAAACGAGTATTTGAATAAACCTTAAGCCTTTTCGATGTGGCTCATTGGCTCTCTGTTATATGCCCAACTAACTAAACCAATACAAATTGGAAGACGCTTGATGAAACAAATCAATTGAAATAGCATTAAACAGCTTACGAAAAGTGAAAACGATAGTTCGTTGTTAGTAGAAATTTCTTATGTAGCAAGTAAGCTAAGAATTGAATAAGTCAATCTAACTATAAAAAAATTGTTAATGTAGATTATGTGTCTTTTAAATTCGCAGTGCTATTATCACTAGATCTTCCTCTTAACATGATTGAACTTTGACCAAACAAATGATTTACCATTTGTTTTTTTTTGGGTCAAAGATTTAAATTTTTAGTTAAAAATCTACATTGATTATATTAACAAAAGTTATGGTAATGAACTTCTTCTGTAATTATAAATACATCATTTCATACTCAACTAATGTACATCAAACAAAATCTTCAAAGACGATAAATCCTGTTTTAATAAAAGCAAATCGAGTAAGAATTTGAAAATGGGTTCTTCTAAATTGTTGGTTGCACTCACTCTCGTTGTTATGATTACCATTTCCTATGACCTCTTCTCTGGTATGTTTCTTTAGATAATACAATTATTACAATATTTACTTATTCATAGTATTTTTTTTTGCAGTTTTAATTACTTCTTATATATGATGATATCGCAGAAATAGGAATAAGTGCGGCAACGCTTGTGATTCCAACATGCTTTGAAAATTGTAACGCGACATTTCAAGATCCAGAATGTAACAAATGGTGTGCATTATTGGCTTATAAAGATGGTAGCTGCCTATATCCTCCTTCTGAGGTTGATGATCTTCCCCCTATTAAACGACCTTACATTCCTCGTTGTTGTTGTAATCCTATTACTCTTTCACCTCCTTCTCCTTGATTAATATATATTTTATTTTATTTTACGTACCTACAATGAATAAAGAGATAAATAATCTTCTTTTGAATAGAAAAACCAAATATTCAATTCGGTTCAATTCAGAAACATTATGAAGTTCATAACCAGATCGAACCAAAATTTATTTTATGTTTTAATTCACACCAAAGTTAATCATCCACTTAAGTTATCAAAAATTTAAAACATAAAATAACTTGGAAGATCTAGATTTTAAGTTGCAAACACACAAAAAAATTGAATCTCTCCCTGGCATTATTATCAAAGTCTTCCTCCTAACCATGAATCTCTCCTTACCTTTAGAATTCTGCTAAACTTCAACTCGCAATTCTGCTAAACAACAAAACATCACATTATGAATTAACTCTGAAGTTACTAGTCTCTTTGTAGAGTTGATGAAGCTAGTCTCATTTCAAAGGTGTAGGGACTCATGAAAAAACACCCGAATCTTCTTCTTGGTTTCAGCGTCTACCTTTCAGCTGGGACTAAGCTAACCATCCCTCCCGAGGCTGAGCAACATACTGCGCCATCTGATAATAACAAACGAAAACGTGCTAAGTGTGATGATCCATCGATGATCAAGATTACGTCTGAAAATAACAAAAGAACACGTGCAACGTGTGATGATCCATGGATGATCACGATAACGTCTGATAATAACAAAAGAAAACGTGCTAAGTACTGTGATGATCCAGATTATGATCCGGATTATGTGAAGAAGCTTAAGGTATATAAAGTGCTCAAATTATAAACTAATCCAAAGAAAATACCATTTTGGTCATTCTTGTTTTGATAAGTACTTGTTGTGAGTCTCCATCGAAGAAGCGAAAGAGGAAAGGAAAGAATGTGTCTCCACCTAAGAAAAAGGGGAAACTTAGCAAGCGCACAATACATTGTAATAAATGTGGTCAAGCAGGGCACAATTCTCGTTCATGTGGTAAGAGAGCTCTTCAGGTTAGTCTCTTTTCATCTTGAGTTCAGTAATGTTACACTGTTGCTGTGGTGGTGTCTTCTTGCTGGTAAATGGTTGTGTTTTCAGGCTTGTGTTAGTAGTGGATTGCTAAAGAAAGCAACTCAATCTCAGCGAAATACTCAACAAGTAGAAGATTAGAAGCAAGTGTGTGGATTGTTTCCTTTGGCTTCTTAGTAGGGTTTTTGTTGCCTTCTTAATAATTTTTGTGGCTCATAGTTTAGTGGTGTTTTGCACTAAAGATAGGTTAAGGTTTTGGTGATAAGTATCTGTTAGAAGCAGAACTCTCGCGTCGATCTATGATACTTATAAGTTCCAATGTTGAATTAACACATTGTCTTACTAGTTTTTGGATTCAATTTACAACATTCTTAAAGCTTTGATTCAAATGATATCAAGCAACCTGAGTGATCATTGTTATATCTCCATCTCCTCATGCAAGCGCTTATCCAGAGTTAGCTTAGTCGTAACGTAAAATTTCATTCGCATGTAGCATCAATGTTGGTTTCTAATCAACAAGTTAGCTCACGCTTGATCACCCAAACGCAAAGTAGTTGTGTCCATAGTTGTATATGTTGTGTATCGAATAAGATGGTTTTATACATCACCACGGTCTATTATGATCATCATTGGAATCTATACACAGTTCAATACTAACAATCAACAGAAAAATATTTCTTATAACTTTTGCATTGATCAAGGAACTCAGTTCTAGAGCACACGAGATGTAAAAATCTACCGGAGAAGTCACTAAAAAGTAGTTCAACATTTCAGAATAGTTTACAGTTCCAGGCGATAAATAAACCAAGCCCTGGTAAAAAGTGGACAAGACAAGACCTCACTGTTCTTGTCAATAACCAGGGTGAAATTAGTCCAAATTTCAATCCCTGTAAGGCTGTAACTCAAGAAATCTCTAATCTGCTTTTACAAGGACAAGCAGATTCTAAGTAAAGACAACAACATGCGAAAAGCAAACATATCCGCTTTTCGCTGGTCGATCAGATCTATAGACGCCTTTCGGGTTAGTAGCAACGAACCCTTTCTCGCTATTTCACTGACCGACTCTTTTCACTAGCCTCATGTGCCAAAGAGTTGCAACCTTCGTCTTTCCAGCTCAAGCTGCGATAAAAGCAAAATTGCATTACTATCACACCCAAGGCTTGATCAACGTTACACGATTGAATGCAAATGACTAATATAACACCAGAGGCTTAATTGGCATTACACAATGAACTGAAAGTGACGCTTACCACTTTCTTGACTCGGTTGTTGGCAGCATCAGTTCCTCCAAAGACACAATCTGAAAGATACGGGCTACGAACGCGTACCTCTTTCATCACCAGAATGTCTGAGTTTTCCCATTGCACAGGAAGCCTAAAAGGAAAATAATTCACATGTGATTCATTCGAAAGAGAAAAAGCAAATTCAAACAAAGAAAGTTTAAGGATTTATGTAGTCTAAAACTATGTATCTAGACAGCTTCTTAACTGTATCAGTATCACAAAGAAGACTAAAGATACTTGACACTAGAGCCCACAACATATGTAATCTACAACAACCACAAACATAGAAACTTTACATATATATAGTTGCAAACTAGCATCACCGGAAACCAAGAGCAAAACAACACTAAATCATGTCCAGATCCTAACAATTTATCTTTGGGAATAACACATTAGACGCACAAAACAAAATCCTCCAACCCAAGCAATTGTTTACAAAGAACTAATAGTTCAACTAAACAACATTAGATTACGATCTCGTCCCACCTCTCTACCGTATACTCTAAGCTGTGTTTCCTTCTTAGAGATTAGCTTATTTTTCGATCCGAAAACGTATAAAAAGAGAAGATCCTTACGTCTTAGACAACGCGTCGAAGATGCTCTGAGCCTCAGCGGTAACACCAACTCCCATTCTTTCAGCATCTGCTTCCGCTTGCCTGTGCTCAATACGTTTTCCCAAGTAAGCTCAAAACAAGCAAATAGCAATAAAAATTGCATTTTGAAAGGATTCAACAACAAAATATCTTATCACCTGATAGCAAGTGCCTCTTTAGCTCGGAGACCATTAAGATCAACAGAAAAGTTGTCTGAATCAAGTGGATCTTCAGTTTTGCCTAAATACGAAAGCCCTGTAATAAAACTCGCATTCACCATCCGAGTGTTCTTCAAATGCCCAGGTCTAGGTTTTGTACCCTCTTGTAATAACCAATAACTCGTCAAGGATAACACAATTCAGGTCAAGACATTGAAAATACCTAAATCTCAAATTTTGATGAAACAAACAATTAAAGAAATTAAGGATATCAAAAAAGACGAAGTTGGGGATGGGGTCGTAAGCCATGACGATCCCTCTGAACTCATCTCCGGTGATCACCTTCACTGAATAAATATTCCCCACCGCGAATTTCTCTCCTTCTCCTCCGATTGCGCTGGCCACCGATGCTCCTGCTGGATCCATGGCGGCCGTCCTCGCTCCTCCTCCGTCTTCTGAAATCGCCGAACTTCGGAAAAATTAAAACTATATATATCGCAATATGGGCCTTAAGCCCAAATAGCTACTGGCTTATAACAGTTTCCTCATTTTTATATCAGTATATGGGCCATAAGGGCCCAATAACTACTGAGCTTCATGATTAGTTCAAAACGCGGCGTTTTAAAGATTAGTGTATGACTGTTACTTTATCCATTTTATTTCGTTATAAACAGATTAGCGAACACTGAACCACAATCAAATCGGAGAAAATCGTGTGTGTGTGTGTCAATGGCGGCTTTAAGCATCTCACTAGCTTTCTCTGTTGATTCTCTCAAACCAACCCAATCAACGAAGTTTGGCTTCTCGTCTTCTTCACATAGATATCCATTACTCTACTCGTGTAAATCTCACCGCTCCAATCTCAGATTCGCTTTCCCTCCTTCTTCAGTTTCGACAGCTACAGAAACTGGAGAAGAAAACTCTAAATCGACCGGGAATTACGCGTTTCTAGAGGAATCGTTTCGTACCGGGAGGTTTTTGAGTAACGATGAGTTAGAGAAGCTTAAAACTCTTGAAGGATTTGCGTATTTTCAAGAGCTTGAATCTGGATCGATGTGGGTTCGAGTTATGAGACATGAAGAGATGGATTCAACGGTGCATCTATTGGCTGAGTCATTTGGTGAATCGATGTTATTACCTTCTGGTTATCAGTCTGTGTTACGGTTTTTGATTAAGCAGTATTTGATTGAGAGAAGAGAAGTGTTGCCACACGCAGTTACTTTAGTTGGTTTCTTTAGGAAAAAAGTTGATGAGTTTAGTGATGATGGAGAGGAGGAGGCTGTGATGGCTGGAACTGTTGAGGTTTGTTTGGAGAAACGAGGCGCTAATGCTTCTCCTCCTTCTCCAACTCCTCCTAAGGAATCACCTTATATCTGTAACATGACTGTCAAAGAGGATCTTAGAAGGAGAGGAATTGGGTGGCATTTGTTGAAGGCGAGTGAGGAACTGATATCTCAGATTAGTCCATCAAAAGATGTATACTTGCATTGTAGGATGGTTGATGAGGCTCCTTTCAATATGTACAAGAAGGCAGGATACGAGGTTGTTAAGACAGATACAGTTTTGGTCCTTCTGATGTTACAGCGGCGTAAGCATTTGATGCGGAAGAAACTTCTTCCACTATGCACCAATCCTATAGTAGAAATGGTGGGGTCTGATAATGAGCTGACCTCCTCTGCAAATGTGTAAACATGGGTACAGTTTTTCCATCAGTGTACCAATTAGCTTTTAGTCTTCTTCTCAACCTTTTCTGAATTTATAACAAACATTGTGATTGGCTTTATTATGTAGGAGCTAAATGTGACATGACCAAGGGTCGGGTTGATAATCCCGTTTGCTTCGACCTATTGTTTATATGATCTTAGTAGAGGTACTCCACACACACTCTTATCTTTGTTATCTGCTTCCTGTATTGGCAGCGATTGTATTTCTTGTTCATAGACATGTGGTTAATTCTTTAGGCATTAGGCGAAAGAAGGAAAGAAAAAACAAGACTACACCCCTGAATTTATGTACTCATTTCTCTTAAAGCAAAACATTCATAGCAGCAAATACAACATACTATACGGATACATCTAGTGCTTGATTTTCTTAGTGAAATTATAGTATATATATCCAAATAATATCGCTTGATCAAAGTTTCCTAGCTGGAAGTTGAATTGAAATTATCCGGTAATTCATAATTAGTATTGTTTGTTTATATTTATCAAGTGTTTTTTTATCAGTGACCTCTCATTTTAGGAAAAATGACAGTAATCCATTTTACTTGTTTCGAAGAATTCAGTGTCTAGAGCCTTCTGAATGTAGGAATCGTCCCACCCAAACCACCCTTCGAGTTTGTGTAGATAATTAGTTGCAGTTCCTTAACACAATCCATCACTGAAGGTCGCTCTTTACTCTCTATACGGATGCACCGTGATGCTAGATCAGCAAACATGGTTATAGCTTCCATGCTGTATGAATTCCGAGGCAGCTCGACATCTATAACCTTACGCAATTTCTTTCTATCATTCAGTATATTCCTAACCTGAAACGTAGAGATAATTGATCAGTTTATTCCTATGTTAAGTTTCCTGATCTTTGAACTTTTTGTGTTTGTGAATCATAGAACCTAAAAGGTCCATTTTACCTGTAGCACCAGGTTCTGTTCATTTGGGCCCTGAGTTAAGTCAACTGCTCTGCGTCCAGTAAGTAGTTCTAGCAGCACAACCCCAAATGCATAAATGTCGCTTTGTAGAGTAAGTTTACCTGTCTGCCACAGAAGAAGGGAACAAAAATTATGCTAAAAATTGTCCTCCGTTGCCTATTGGCTCTGATATGTGAGTGTGATTAAAGTTCCTTTTCCAGGCTATTTTATGTCATTACTAGCAAGTTTTAATTTTTCTTAAGTAGTGTCTAGTTTACCCTATCGGAAGAGAATCATGTGTGAAATATAAGTAAGAATCTTTACCGATGTATATTCTGGGTCGAAATAGCCGAATGTTCCTAGAACTCTTGCTGTGACACAAGTATCCTTTCCTTCTGGCATCAACTTTGCTAGTCCAAAGTCGGATATCTGCAAGGATTACACTCACATCTTAGTTTTAGTCTATGCTTGGTATTAGTGCTGCATAAACCCTCCATTTCTATTAACTGTATAAGAACCTTTGCATTATAATTGGAGTCTAGTAGAACGTTGGTGGATTTGAAGTCTCTGTGAACAATTGGAATCCCAACAGAAGAACTTGAATGGAGATACGCGAGTCCTTTTGCTGCTCCTAGTGCAATTCTGAGCCTTATTGGCCAGCTTATTTTTGCTTCTTTGATTCCTGTGATAAAGACGCGGTTTAGTCGCCAATTGGTTTTAGTGGATTGGGCTCTTATTTTGTTGACTTACCATTCAAATGATCTTGCAGGTTTCCATTTTGCATATATTCATATACTAGGAACCGGTGTTTCCCATCTGCACAATAGCCGATCAAAGAGACCAGATTTGGGTGGTCGAGTCTGCTCAAGATATCCACCTCCACACGAAATTCTCTTTCTCCGTCAGCCTTTTTAAACGTAGGTAAATCCATCTTCTTGATTGCAACAACCTTCAAATAACAAGGGATTAAGATATGTATCCTACTCTAATAGCTCCTCTTCGATAGAAAAGTTTTTGTAACATTACAAAGCCTGTAAATCACATAAATGAAGCTATATAGTTCCTACCTCTCCTGTTTTTAAAGTGCCTTGGTAAACTCGGCCAAAGCCTCCTTTACCGAGGAGATTCTCATCACTGAAAGAACTTGTGGCCTCCTCCATCTCCTTGAGGGTATAAACTGATGACCCGAATCTTCGCTTCCTTGGCTGAGAAGCCTGATCTTCGATTTGCCAGCATTCTGCTGTTCTGTAGACCCCTGAGAAGAAGGTTAGTTTCAAACAGATGGTGATTCAGTTTTACCTAAACCCTTTATATTCAGTAGTAGTAATGTCGAAAAACAAAAACAGTAACATACTTTTATGCCATCTGGCGAAGATGATGGAGAAAAGGAACGTACATGGATCCGTATCATATGATTTGCTTCTCCTTCTCTTGTTCCAAGCCGAAACAAGTGGAAAATGCATAGCTTTAGTTTGGATTTGGTTTTTTCTTATCCTTTGTAGACCATTACAAAGCCGATAGAAGAAGCTTCTGGTCTCGTCCTTAAGACAGAAGGGTATGTGTCTTTCTAGTCGTGAAGATGTTCTTTGTAGTTAGTTGCTTCCAAAGAAACAGAAGATTGTTGTGGTTGAAGATGATAAATATAGAGTGCAATAAAGTTAATTGATTTTGAGGGTTAGGTTTCTGAAATACTCAACAGCAGTATTTCAACTACCGAAAGTTCAAGAGAGAGAGAAAGAGACGGTAGAGCTGAAGAATACGTAGATTACATGTACGTGAAGCAAAAGAAATTGAGAGCCATCTTGAGAAAGTAAAGACTTGATGTTTCCTTAACTTTTCTAAGCTCAAATTCTCGGTTTGGTTCTCTTGTCTGAATCTATCTCCTTCTAACCAGTTTGTGTACGTACGTATCTCTGTCGATCAAATAGAGATGGGAAGCTGCTTTCAGAGTGTTTCCTTACCCTTTTCGTCTCAACTTTTTTCTCTAGACTTCTATATTACTATTTACTAATGTTGTTTTCATAGTTCGTTGAGAGAGAGATTATAAAAGTTAAACTTTATAAGTGGAGAAAACCTATAATTTTCTTAAAGCAATCTTAGTTTTTTTTAATAAGATTGACAAATCCTAGGATACTGTAACTTTAACGTATCCAATTGTATATTAAGGATTTGGGTTCGGATGAACTTTTGCTTCGAATAGAAATGATGACTCATTCTTAGAACATTTTTATTTTACGATTGAAGAGTGGTTGTCGTTTTATATCAATGGAAACCAACATGCTGTTTTCTCGCACAATGGTGAAATCAAAGTACCTAACGATGAAGAAATTGTTTTGGCTTTATTGCATTGCACCTAACCATGCCAGTGCCACCAAGAAGATTATTGTAGAAAATAAAGAGGAAACATTCAGCTCTTTATGATTAGAAAGTTTTATTCTTATGAAATGCAATTTGCAATTATTAAGTTGTTATGTTTGACTAATTGTGTGACGTGAACGTTTACTGATTTATTTTTGATCAATGATAATACATTATTTATAACCATTTAAATCTCATCATGTTTCACATATTGGCCCACAGTTATTATGAGAGGTCGTAAATGAGAACCAATTATGTAAAATATGCTACTTCACTTACTTGGTTCTTCAGATCGATTGTGTGACATTACCATTGTTCAACAAAGAACCAAGTAAGTGATCTGAAAAAATGGTAATCTCACAAAATCGATCTGAAGAAATACGAACAAGGGATTAGTTTATCTCTAGGCCATAAACACTCTCTATGATAAATAGTTTTTCAAATAAATCAAACAATTGAAACTTTGATCTAAAAACCTTGAAAGAAGAGAAACCAATTAATCAAGTGTTAAAAAGGGTAGATATAATCATGAAAAGTTGAAATAATTTTGTTTCCTAAAAATTTAAATCCATAATAAGAAAAATATATATGTAGATGAGTGTAGCCATAAAAATAACGTGTATGAATATATGAAAAATATCTAGATTTTTTTTTTTTTTTTTTT
>Ga0041059_1000235_pt1 | contig 37219 bp, 32 predicted proteins | sample AraColnosormetaG_FD_56232 | JGI IMG/M metagenome (GOLD analysis project Ga0041059, IMG submission 56232) | Arabidopsis roots microbial communities from North Carolina, USA - Col MF nosort | ecosystem: Host-associated > Plants > Roots > Unclassified | place: USA: North Carolina | collected...
AAAATTGATTGTAAAAAAAAAAAAAAAAGGGTTGATTGTAAGTTCGTAACCTCTATGTGGACTGTGTGGCCCAAACCAATCGGTCGGAAGCTACAATACTGTGTCCGAATCCTAAAAGGCTAAAAACTGACTCGGACCAGCTTAGAGATCATATGAAATTATGGATAGCGGAATAGCTGGCAACTTCAATGAATTCTGAATTTAAAACATTTTTTTTTATATATATAGATGATTTGGCGATTTTCGAACTGGAATGGTGAAAAAGTGGTTGAGTACACTATTAGTTTATTTATTTAAAAAATAGAGGGAAATTCAAATGAAAAAAAAAGTTTCATCTACAGAAAAAAAAACACGTCAAAATTCCAAAAAACTTGAACGTCTTGAACAACGGTATAACCGTATAAGAAAGGGAACTTAAAACTTAAACGTCTACATGATTGAAAGGGTAAAAATATTCATATTACAATGGTATAAGAAAATGGAGAAGCCAGAGGAGCAACTCCAAAGAAGAAGATGCAGCAAGAGAGTGTACATTATTATAATTATAAGTTGGTATATATGTAGTTGCTAAAAAAAAAAAAGAGTGTACAATATTTTCTGAAGAAGCATCGAGCTGGTTAATATTTAAGACCCACCAAAACCTACCAACAATGTTATTCTCATCTCTAAGCAAAAGTTTGATCTCATCTTTTTTTTTAATTTTTTTTTTGATGGGTCCTCTTCTACCTCTGCATCTCCACGTGCTATACAAGTGGCCTCGCTGTATGTATTATTTACCACTCTCTTATTGTTACTAAAAACTTGAATGTCACTTGAATGTCACTTGAATGCAAACTATATATTTAGGTGAATACCAGATCAAATAGCAATAAATAAACCAACAATTTATGCTAATTAAAAACTTGAAAAAACACTTTCCATTACCTATGATTTTTTAATCCAATCTTGGGGTTTGATGCCCATAAAACGAAGTCGAAAAGAGAAAAGCGACCTTAATTGTAATAAATGCAGCTATTGACTTCTCTATCAACTTCAAGTCTTCAAGTAACTACAAATTTAATAATCTCCTTAGCTTATCTTAGAGAAGCACAAAACAAAAGGGTCTACGCTTAGTCTTCCTAGATTCTTGATTTGAGTCTTGATGGCCACTTGCTTTTTATGTCTCAATCCTAAGAGTTGATACTTACTTAGTATTAATCAGGTTTCACATTATCTCAGACCTAGCTTGCATTTTTGATACAAACATGTCATGCAATACACATAAGCAACACGTACCGAGTCATTGATTGAAAAACATGACCTAAATAGTAATACGGACTGAGAGAGAGTGATGAATCATTTCATATGGGAGACAGCTTTCTCATACGCGTCCATGCCTTTGCATGAAAGATTAAATAATTCAACTCTTTCACTTATCTTATTTTAATTTACTTTGCAGAATTCCAAGTTTTATTGCAATCACCAGGGGTATTAAATGGGATAGTGTAAATGCACCTGCAACACATCAACTAACCACACACTCCTCCACCTGTTTGTATTTACTTCAAAAACTTAATTCAAAAATCCCTTTGCTTCTTTCCTTCCCTCTATTTATAAACCCTAGTATCCGGTTTTTATTCTACCACACAATACCATTTGCAACAAACTTCTCTCTGAATCTCAGTGAATTCTCATAAAATGAGAGGGATGGTGAGTTTTGCCGTTTGGGCTCTCTTTGCTGCTTTACTCTCACAGCAGCTCTTTGCTTCTGTTGCTTCCGTAAGGTTTGAGGATGCCAAAACATACTACTTATCTCCTCCCTCTGGTAAGAAACCAAACATTGTAACTTTTTTTATTCGCTTGATGTAATAAGAATCTTCACTATGCTTCTTTCACTTAACTCATGCAGGCTCACATGGAACTCCTCCATCACACACGCCTCCTTCTTCTAACTGTGGAAGTCCACCTTACGACCCTTCTCCTTCAACTCCTTCTCACCCTTCACCTCCATCACATACTCCAACTCCTTCCACTCCATCACACACTCCAACTCCACACACTCCATCACACACGCCAACTCCACACACCCCTCCTTGTAACTGTGGAAGTCCACCTTCCCACCCTTCCACGCCTTCACACCCTTCCACTCCTTCGCACCCAACGCCATCACACCCTCCTTCTGGTGGATATTACTCATCTCCTCCACCAAGAACTCCGGTTGTTGTGACTCCACCATCACCCATTGTTGATCCAGGCACACCCATCATTGGAGGAAGCCCACCAACTCCTATCATTGACCCAGGCACTCCTGGAACTCCTTTCATTCCTGCTCCTTTCCCACCAATCACTGGAACATGCGAGTAAGTGTCAAAACATTCGCTCTTATACAAACATCATAAGACAGATGATGATATCAATTATCACACTTCATGTGTTTTGTTTATCTTTTGTGTAGTTACTGGAGAAACCACCCTACATTGATATGGGGCTTGCTTGGATGGTGGGGAACTGTTGGAGGAGCTTTTGGTACAGTCAGTATTCCCAGTAGCATTCCAGGGTTTGATCCTCACATGAACCTTCTTCAGGCACTTTCCAACACCCGCTCTGATCCCATTGGTGCTCTCTACCGTGAAGGCACAGCTTCTTGGTTAAACTCCATGGTCAACCATAAGTTCCCTTTCACAACCCCTCAAGTTAGAGACCACTTTGTTGCAGGACTTTCCTCAAACAAGGCAGCCACAAAGCAGGCCCATACCTTCAAGCTTGCTAATGAAGGTCGTCTAAAGCCTAGAGTCTGAAGTTAAGAGAGTTTCATTTCTCAGTTTGTTTGTTGGTTTATATCAAAAACAATCTTAATTAATTATCTTGTCATTTGTGTTGCTCAGTAGAATTTGAAGTGTCCTATAGTCTCTAGTAATATTTATGATGGATACTTCCTTTTATTTAATGTTGTTGTTTCAAAAAATTTCTTGATCTTAAATAAGATTTAGTAGTTCCTCTGTTTCTCAATCACTGTTCAAGAATGTCCAAAGAAATGAATCATATGCAAGTTTAACCCGAACAAGAAACTATAGATAGGATCATAAAACATCAATATTGAAAGAGATAACAGATAATTTAATGTATAGACCAAGGTACAGAGAAGTCAAAGTCCAAATCTAGATTAACATGCTCACAGACCAACACATTGTCATAACTGTTGCATTAAATTGTTCATGAGCATTTTTAAAATCATGCCTAAGAGGTGTGTCTATAAAGTGAAAACAACTGGATTAAACTCCAAAAACGACAAGGGCAGGAGAAAGAGAGAGAAGGAGCAAACATTATAGCATTAAAGAAGGAAGGAGTACATATCAAAAGTGTGGTGTTAGTGTAATAAACTCTGTGGAGTAAATATTGCAAGATGGTCTCCATGCATTCAAGTTTCAAACCCCAAGTTCTACCCACCAATGAAAATATCTTTAATGACTCTCTCTATTGGTGTCTGGAATTGCATTCATGATATTAAGTTGGTGTGTCATGGTTATGGAAACACGACATCTTTGGAGGTTGAGAAATATCTCTATCCAAGTTTATCTTCACCCAAGGCTGTTATTTTTTCCTACTTTATGATCTTATGACTGATTCTAACTTTTTAATAATGTCAACAAAATCCATACGAAAAATAATACTAATCCAGAAGTAATCAAACTTTGATCCACTGAATCTGTTTTAGCCATGGAGAGCTTTTTCAGAAGTAATGAAACTTTGAAGTAATTTGAACGAGTAAACTTTTTGAAATTGTGATATATGCTTGTCATGATCAATGTGTGAACAGAGGATGATGATTTATTTGGTTTGTGATGATAGCATTAAGTAGATTTTCTCAAGTTCTAGCTCTGCAGTTATTTTTCTTCAAGAATTTCAACTTTTTTTCCTTGCTAAGTTGGATGCATCGATTGAATATTCTAGGCTTGATTTGTTCATCAGCATGTGGAATTTTCGGAACATAGCTCACTAAGTGGTTTCTTATCATTTTGAATTGAAAGTGTTCTGTTTTCACCTAATCACATTCTATGTTAAGGAAACTAAACTTATTTTTTGGAGACAGTCACCTCAGATTAAGACAGATGCCAGAACACATGTAGCAGTAAACAAAATTTAGCTATGAGAGTTTTCACTAAATCAAACTGATAGGATATGTAGCTTGTTTGGTTGCTCTCTTGCAGTAAAAGTTAGGTCAAGACACTATGACAGGTTTTGGCCGTTATACTATAAATCATGGTGAGAAATGCATGAATGTATTAAGTCTTGCAGAAAGCTTGGGAGGAGCTGCTGACAATGGAATTGAGGAAGAAAAGTCTCGTTGAATTCATTAGAAAATGGTACATCTCTTAGCTCCATTTGTTTTCAAATATCTTCTGCCATTTCTGTTGTTGCAGGTTTTCGACGCAGAATGAGAATGATTAAAGGTCAAGGGTTCTAAAATCCAAAAACATTATGACACAAAGTTCTACTAATAGTTCCATCTTATGATGCAGCATGATGTCCTTTCATAGTTTTAGGTACTGGTAAAGCTGTGGATGTAGAGACTATCAATTTCTCACATCAAGCTTCCTTCTTGATACAGTCTCATATACTGCAGAGTGTTAATACAGGAACTTCTACAAGCAGGATTTATTGCTGTTGAAGATCTTACACATCTTCTTGTCCCTCTATGACATGACGCTGGGACTAAGATCCTGATCCACTGAACTTTAGCAAGACTCTCAAATTCACAAGGGTTTTCATTTCAGTTGCCTTGTCTTAGTAAACCTGAGGTACCATCTACGATCTCTTTCTTGTAAATTTATGCATTACCTTAGAAAGTGAAAAATCCTGAGCTGATTTAGAAGGATAAAGAGACTATATCCTCTGCAGTTTGAAAACAAAAGGGGGAAAAAGGTTTGGCCTATATATATCGCTTATATCTTCCATGTCCATGATTTAGAATTTAGAAAGATCTTAATTAGATGTAACTTGGGATCTATCTATGCATATGCAGCTTTTGCATCTCAAACTGCATCTCAATAGTCTTGTTGAAATTGCATATGCTTTTTTTACGTCACATCAACACATTTTGATTTGAATATGCAACACTAACTAGCAATAAATCCCATTTTATTTTTGGATCTCTTGTCTTAGCCTTAACTTACATAATCAAGATATATGTAAATTATTAGGTCCCTCTCAAATCGTTACCATCTGCATTTTAAGTTTTTTGACAGTAAGTGTAACATGAATATATATATGCATAAGATCGATCTCAGGCTGAGGAAAGAAGCTTATGTTAGACTGAATCAAACAAGTTGCAGAGGTGGTTGGTCTTGGTTGGAGGAATTCTGATTCGGTTCAAGAAGGTTAACCGCAATATAATTCCGGTTATACTGCCCCGACTGGTGAGAAGAAGTAACACCCGACTCGTAAACTGTCCCTTGATGTATCACACTCGATTCTTGTTGCTGTAGACCTGTTCTTTCAGTAATCTGCAGAGATATTTAGAATTTGCACATCAAGAGATTGTCTACCGGAAAAAAATGATGATCAAAAATGCCAAAAAGAGTTATGTATAAAACCTTGGAGCGGAGATACATGTTATCGTTTTGCAGCTCGATTTCCTACAATGCAAGCGACAACAGAAAATAAAAAAAGATGATCATCAGAAAGAGAAGTTGCTAATAAAGTAGGGGGTAAGTTACTTGTGAAGGAAGATAGGTTTTACTTTTACCCTTTTTTGCATGTATTCAATCTCTGCAACTAACATCTCGTGCTGGAGAGAAAAACCAAATATAACGGGCAAGAATCAGATGGATATATATTCAATGATAAGGAGATTGATGGAGAGTTAGTGATTGTACCTTCTTGGATCGGACACGACTGATTCCTTTCTCAAGCCTACTTTCAAGGTTCTTGAGTTCCTTAAAGTTCAAGGAACCAAGAGATTCACCAAGAATGTGTCTGTTCAAATTCTGAATGTCCCGAATCTGTCTCCGGAGTTTAGACGCCTCTTGCTGATAGTACTTCATCAATTTCGATCCCATCATTGTTACAAGAGGTGAAAAAAAGGTCAGATAACTAAAAGAAGAAGAAATTAAGTAATTAACGAACTAGCTAGCTAGGTGTATTAATTAAAAGCTAACCTGAGTATTAGCTTCGGTGATGGTCGGAGGGTTAACGGCGTCGGAGCAAGCTTTCTTGTACCTTTCTATTGTTCCTCTCACACTTCATCAACATTCACACAAAGGAAAAGATTTTAAAATGCAATCTTTTTTGTGGTAGCTATATATGTAAATAGATGCAATCGGTGAAAATCTCAAACTTAAACCACCACAAGTAAAACAAAGACACACGAAACTATAACTGTTGGATTCAAACACTAAAACCAGAAGAGAAAAAAATATATATATATGAAGTCGTTAAAGAAATTGATATTTTTATCTTCTGGATATACAAAACACACAGAAAGACGGATATTAAGGTTTTGAAAATAAAGTTTTGTCCGCCCAAAACCTTAAATTCAACCGACAAAATAGTGAATGGACCAGTACCATATAGTATATGATTTGTTTGCCCTTCTTTTTTTGGGATATTATTGTTATTGCCTATTATCTATTAACAGTGACATCTCACAAAGTTATATATATATATATATATGTATAATCAAAGTTCGAGAAGACCCTAATGTGTACTTCCCCAAAAAAGTGTAATCCTAATTTGAAAACATACAAAAGAAAGAAGTAGCAAATCGGAGAAGAAAATAAAAAGAATTTGAATTGCATATGCTCTTAGTTAATTGGAATTGGTCCCAATTTATGTACGACACAAAATCCAAATTATATTTTAGGCTAGTATATATTTTGGCCTAATTAGATTAAAAAATTCACTACTAGGCTTTAAGAAAAAGAAGTGATTTTCAGGTCAAGTCAATAGATTCCCTACTCTAGAAGCTAATTTTGCTTCTTCATTTGTTTTTCCTGAATTAATATTTGAACATTACATTTACATGCATATGTGGCTGAGGCAAGTATGTTTTTACCAAGAACATGATATTTGTAAATCTTTTGCAAAACAGAAAAAGAAAAGCTAGAAATCTTTGCATAACGTTATGCTTTCATATTCATATACAAGTAATTTACATTGTGCTGTTGTATAATGGAAAGCTGAAGTTGAGAAATGTCAAAAGTAAGATACTACTAAAGCATGAGGGTGTTTGAAATAAGAAAGTTAACTACACTTTTGATAATAGAAACATATATATATCACATGTTTCTACATACATAATGCATTCCTCTTTTGTTAATCAAATTAGTCATGTCCATTATAAACTTCAGATCAGTTCTTTAGTCGTTGTGAAAGTTCACATTGAAACTACAAATTTACTAGTTTTAACTTAGATCCATGATATGAGACTTGACTTATAGATTATAGTCATACATCAACCTCAATTATAGTATTAACTAGCCAAGCAAATAAAAACAATATTTTTGAAAACATTTATCTTTAAAAAGCAGACAAATAATCAAAATGGTGAAATGAACATGAGCTGTTAATAGCTGGAAACGTATAGAAAAACGGAAATGACAAGTCCCCAACTTGAAGTGGAGAAAATAACAATCAAAAATCAAAATTTTCTGTTTCGTTATTTTTCTTGATTGATGGATCGGATGATTAATTAAGTGACTCAACAATAAGCTTTGTCCCTGATTCATTTTCTTGATTTAACAAAAGGATTCACCAAAAGATTAGAGAAGTGTCAGAAGACAAACACCTACTAGTCTCTCCCTAGTGAATCAATTTTGAAGGAATCTACATAGCTTTTTTATATAGCCAAATAATATATATTATTATAATTTTATCAAGAACCCTACTTTTTCATTACTATGATGGAAACCTAATGATCAATCTGCAGAAATAAAACTTGATGGGTCATCAAATTGATCGAAGTGTCTTGTACAAACTGACATAAATAGATACATATATAGATACTGTTATAAGGATTTGTGGAGAAAAAGTGACTGGAACAAGGTATGGGGGATGCTAATTAATGATCAGAGAAGACCCTCACTGCTTTTTTACTAAGAGAAAGAAGTTAAAGTAGGGTTCCCTAGTTTTAAACAAACCCTAATTTTGGGGATTTTTAAAGAGATTTGAGCTTCAGAGAAACTAAGGAAAAAAACTATAAAGAGACCATAAAGATTGAAAAACCCACCAGAAGAGTCGAAACTTTATTCTAGAAAAAAAATTCAAGAAAATCAAGATCTAGCTAAAAGATGTGTACCTGTTGTTGGCGTACTCGTAGAGACGGCCTCGAGTGGAGAAGATGACAAGAGCAACCTCAGCGTCACACAAGACAGAGAGCTCATAAGCTTTCTTGAGTAAACCATTGCGTCGTTTGCAGAAAGTGACTTGACGATTCGTAGTGTTCTCTATCCTCTTTATCTCTATCTTCCCTCTCCCTATCTTCTTGCTGCTCTCTGCTACTTCATTACTCGCACCACCCTCCATTTCTATAAGCCCTAGCTGAAGTATAAACACAAGAGAAATAGATCAAATCCTTTTGCACTCAAACACCTTGGATTAAAAGAAATGGTTTATAAGGATTAACTGAAGAACCCTAATAATTTGATTGGAGAAAAGGAAGAAACTTTTAAAAAAAAGTGTAAATCATCAATAACCATACCTGGCTTAGCAAGATTAATTATGATCAGAAAGAAAGAGAAGTGAGGATGGGAAGATGAATTATGAGAGAGTTAATTTGTTCATTGGCCTAAAGATACTATTCTTATTATCTCAGTACCACTTAACTGCTGCTTCAACTTTATTTTTTGTTTTTGGTTTCTGTTTTGGTTTATAATTTCTTTTAGAGGAATATTTCTTTGGAAGTATTTAAAAACCCATTTGCAGAAAACAGAAGGTTTGGTAGTTTTTTTTCAAACTGAAGTGTTATAGAAGGAAAAAGAAAGAAAGAACATGGACCATTACTTCTAACATTTTCTCAAATATCACACACCTAATTCTTTTAATTAAATTCTATATGCATACATTTAGATTGAAATTTGAAATTGATTGGAATTAAGTGGTAGAAAATATCAAATTAGAAAGAAGAAAAAAGAAAGAAAGAAGACAGTTGGGTTTGGATTGGGTGGGGAGAGAGCATTGAAGGAGGACCATCCAATTTTTCTTTCATGTTTAGAGGAAAAAAGAGAGGTATGGGCTCTGTTTCTCATCAGAATCACCTTTTGGAAACTTTCCTTTTTTGGTAATCCCTTTTTATTCTCCTTTTCTTTTTATTGCCCTACTCCTATATACATTGCATGTCGTTAATATTTACCTGGCATTTTATATATAAAAAAAATATTTCCAATTAAACCAATATTTAGCTAATATGCTAAGAATTTGGGTGGTTTATATGAGTGTTCGTCGTCAACGTTAGAATGGGGTTATATGAATATGAGTGTTATAACTTGTCAACTACCAAGCGAGACAATGAATAAGATTTCAGTGTTCTTGCCAATTAAAAAAAACTGTAAATAGTATATATTATTATTTGGTTGTGTTCAGAAATGGCAATTTAAGAGTATATATTATAACTGGTTTAGTTTTTCCAAAATTCTTATGTTCAAGTCTTAATCTTGGACATTAGGTTAGTCCAACGGCAATTTGAATATTTATTTTGATAATTAATTACATCATATTACGTAATTTAGACAAAAGAACTACATCATATATGCGACAATATAATTAGAGAAGATGAAACTAATAAAGTAAATGAAAGCAGAGAGCCCACGGGGAATGACTAATCATGTGTGTAGTCATTATCCATGAACCCTTTCTCAGATTTGCATTAATTAATTGTAGTTACGAAAGGAAACTCTTTTGTGTTTTGCCCATTCCTCATCATTTTCATTGTACTTCTATTCAATTTTCTTAACGAGCAACACACATTTTCACATTCATGTCGAATTAATTAAGTTGGAAATTCTGCAAAATCATTTCAAGAAAGAACTTGATGAGAGCTGGTAGGTCTTTTGATTGACTTTCGTGGTCTATATTCTCAATATATAGTATATGCTTTGAAAGTTGAATATGCACTAGTTCTTGTTGTGTTAAGAGTTAATTAGCGTGAAGTAATATAATTCTCATATCGAGTGTTTAATTTACTAGCTTTATGACAAAATAATCATAATCAAATAGAATACTAATGAAGAAAAAGGTAATATATATATGTAAGAAAGATGAATTATGTAAAGATTGCTTTTACTAGCCCTGTGACAAAAAATGTTAAATCTTTATCAAATTGAACGATGATTGATAATTGAAATTTAATTTTAATGAAAAGAAGTAGTATATAAATGGGTAAGAAAGAGAGATTTCCAAATTAAAGGACAGGTGATTTTTACTCAAGTATCATAATCAAATTGTGTATACGTCCAATCTCATTAATTAGTGCATAAGTTATTGATCACTAACTCTTGTGAAAAAGAAAAGAATCTTTTGTTTTGACGAAAACATATTCCAAATACCATTCATAGGGATACTAAACCCAAGACTTTGGATTTCCCTTCATCAGAAATTTTCCAACGTTTACTTTGAGATATTTTTTTTCTTCTTAGAACATATAATAAATAGGTTCATGAAAACGTAACAATGCGTTGGAGATTCTTTACCTGGCTTGTTGCCTTAACTCCCACAAAGATTCTTTTGCTTGAAGAAATTTCAAGCTTTTGTGTATATATCCAACGTCACAGTGCTAAAGACGTTTGAGAAAGTTTCTGTTGAAAGAAGAGTAAAAACTCAAAAAGAAAATGGGTTTCATTATTGCGATTGCAAAACGTTTTGATGCTCTAGTTGGGTAGGATTTTATTCAAATTCTGTCTCATATAATAAAAATAAACACTATATTTGTCAAATTTTTAACATTATTTTCTTCCTTTTTCTTGTTGCATGCAGGCCTGGAGTCATGCTTCTCTATCCTCTGTAAGTGATATCAAATCTGAATTTAAATGTTTGGTTTTTACAAATGCAACTTGATAGTTAACTGAATAAATGATTAGGTATGCATCATTTCGAGCAATAGAGAGTCCAACAATGTTAGATGATCAACAATGGCTTACATATTGGATCATTTACTCTTTAATAACGATATTCGAGCTATCCGTTTGGAGAGTCCTTGCCTGGTAATTACAATATTATTCACTAAATTCTGTTACGAATTCAAAAATTTATGCCTATAAAGACAAAAAAATGGTGTTCTTTTGCATATTGTAGGCTACCATTTTGGCCATACTTGAAGCTTTTGTTCTGTATGTGGTTGGTGCTACCAATGTTCAGTGGTGCAGCTTACATTTACTCCAATTTTGTTAGACAATACGTCAAAATTGGGATGAATGTTGGAGGAGGAACGAATTATACAGACGAACAAAGAAGAGTTTTACAGATGATGAGTCTTGATGCTAGAAAATCGGTTCAAGACTACGTTGACCGGTTTGGATGGGATTCTGTTGAGAAAGCAATCAAAGCGGTATATGATTTCTCTTGTTGATCTTTAATATAGTTATGTATATATAATCCAATACATATATTCTGGGAGTTTAACTTCATTATTTGTGTTCAAATGTAGGCTGAAAAAGAAACTAGAAAGCATTGAGATGGAAGATCAAGAGTCAAGAAAAACATTACTCTTTGGTTTGTACATGTATGTACATAGATTGTATAGAGCAATACTATAATGAAAAAGATATATATGTTTGAAAGATTTATGGTGACAAATTTGTGTTCTAGTACTCTATGACCAAAGATACTATTAGAGAAGCCAGTCCAACTCTTTTTGACAACATACATTTGGATGGGTCTCAATTTGATTAAACAAAACATCAGGACACGATTCGAATTAAAATGAGAATACAACACTCTTTTTGACATAAAAATAAAAATAAAATTCAAGCTCGCGCTATATCACAATTGGTGTTTTGCTAATTTCCTAAATCTAATTTTATTCTAATTTAATTATGTAAAATAATAAAATCACATCTTTGGAAGTTTTTAAATGTAATTCATATAACGACAAAAAAAATGTAATTCATATGACGTAAAAAAAATGTGATTAATTTTGTTAGGGTCATTAATCTATATTCTATACTTTAATACTCTGAGATCCGTGATTATTATTATTTGTCCATCTCTATCCACAAACCATACATAAAAAATTGATATATGACGTCAGAAAAAGATAATACAAGTCTACATATCTCTTCGTCCATTTATTTAATTTAATTGGTAAAGAATTGAGTGCGCAAAATTAATAATTTCCAATTTATCAAAAAAAAACACATTAATAATTTTATTTTTTATTTTGTTCAACTTAAAAAAAGAAAAGAACACACATTAATAATTTCCAAAAACCCCTCTTTTCTCATAGATTGAAGCGTATACTCTAATTTGACCAATCTAATCTAGGGTTTCTAGTCACTTGAAGCTTCTCTTAAAAAACCTGTCTCACTCCTCGTCAACCTCTTCCTCTCCCGCTGTCGCCAAGATTGAATCTTTTTTCAGGTTTGAATCTATCTTTAGAGTAATGAGTTTCTCTGATTTCCCGACAAAACATGTCTTAAACGCTGGCTTCCTTCTGTTGTTGTCCAGTTCTGCTTTCCTCTTATCTGGGTTTTAATAGATCCTTTCACAGAATTTGTTTGTAAGTGATATATTTTTTCCACTTGTCACGGCCACGATTCTGATTATTCTTCTAATTCGTTGTTGAGCTGTTATGAAAACGATGCAGAATTTGAAAGTTCACAACTTTTTGCTTCTTATCTATTCGCTTAATGCTTTTTTATCTGTTATGTTTCGTGTTCTTAGCTGGATTTAGTTATGTGCGTTTTTCAAGTTCATTAATGTGTAGGAATGTTTTTCTGTGTGAATGACTTCTCTTCCTCCTATGTATCTCGTTGCATGACTAAAGTCAGTGGCTGTATTACGAAAAATCTATACTTTATTTAGGTTGAGTATAATTTCAATGTCTAAAGCTCTTAAACTAGCTCCCTGTTAAGTAGAAAACTTATTGATGAGGAATTGGCCAAGTGATTATGATTATTGCTATCGTGCATTTGGGCATGACTGAGATAAAACCTTAACTTTACATATTTTCTGTCAATCAGTTGTGGCTTCACCGGATAATAAGGAATTCAGTAAGAGATAAGTTCATCCTGACAACATGGAGACCAAGAATGAGAATTCTGATGTTTCACGGGCAGAGGAGTTTAAAAGTCAGGCCAACGAAGCTTTTAAAGGTGTGTAATTTATCATAAACCTTTACATAATCTTGTGGCATCAGTTTATTTCAACTCTTTTAGTGAGGTACTCCTATCTTTTTGCTTAATGTTGTTTGTTGCTTACAGGTCACAAATACTCCAGTGCTATTGATCTATATACAAAAGCTATTGAACTCAACAGCAACAACGCTGTGTATTGGGCAAATCGTGCATTTGCTCACACAAAACTGGAGGAATATGGCAGTGCAATACAGGATGCATCGAAGGCCATTGAAGTTGATTCAAGATACTCTAAGGTATCATCCTGTGACAAGATGTTCCTGTTTCTTCGTGTATTCAGCCATATTCACTGATTATCTACTGAATCACAGGGCTATTACAGGCGTGGTGCTGCGTATCTTGCCATGGGAAAATTTAAGGATGCCTTGAAGGACTTCCAACAGGTTAGTGTTTCTTGCACGAGCATTGTGCCATTTAAGTTGTTGTCTCTTTCGTTTATATTTGTTAGCTGCTGATCTGATAGTCCTCTTTCTAGTTTACTCTAAACTTTTTGAGTGAGGATCAGCTCAGTTGAGAAATGTCAAAATACTATAGATGAAATGTTGTAGGCTTGTATAGCTTGAACCCACCCAAATGGTCATAACTTGATTGTTTTGGTCTGATCAAGTGATTAGATCCTGGAAACTTGATAGAGTGATAGTTATCTGTCAAAATCTGGTTTGGTGGTCGACTGTCTTGATCTTTTAAGCAAGACTAGCGTGTATGGTATTGTTGACTTGGTCTGCTATATATATTTTAGGTAAAAAGGCTTTCTCCTAATGACCCTGATGCCACAAGAAAGCTAAAGGAATGTGAGAAAGCAGTGATGAAACTCAAATTTGAAGAAGCAATCTCTGTGCCAGTATCTGAAAGGCGTTCAGTAGCTGAGTCCATTGACTTCCATACAATAGGTATCCTTCATCTGTTTGCTTATTTTTTGGTTGTCTTATAGCTTGCAGTTTGTTGTGTCACCTGGTTCTTTCGTCTCTTGTTATGCCATGCCTTTGATTCAGTAGTTGAAAAATGGTTGAATGTAGCTTTAGACTAGTAATCATTCTTCTACCTATTGTCACATAATAGGGAACAAACCCAGATCATCATCCATGCCCACCAAAACGGCTTTAGCAGCAGTTGTTGCAGCAGTAATGGTGGTGGCGGTCCGGGGATTTGCCACAACTGAGATACTCATGGTGTTGGTTTCGGTGGTATTAGGGACATTTTGGTGGGGTAGCTTCAGTGGTAGTAGTGTCTTTTCTCTGGTTAAACCCTCATCCTAGGATCAATGTGGATTGTTTTCATGCATATCAAAACCTGGATAGTTTCCTTTCTTGGAGTCTCAGTTGAGAATTGACAAAGCTCAATGATATTGATGTCAAAAACATCTCAACAGGAGTGGAACATTTCATAGATTTACTAATATCTCTATTTTTGTTTTGTTATGATAGCATACCTCTTTTACTACATTGTAAAAAATGTGTATCCATGACTTGTAGCTTTTAATATTCATTGATAAATGGTGTTCACTGTTACAGAGTTCTTAACCTTTTGTCAATTTACTTATTCTTTTCAATTTTATTGTAGAGGTTGAGCCACAATATTCTGGTGCTAGAATTGAGGGAGAGGAAGTTACCTTAGATTTTGTGAAAACGATGATGGAGGATTTTAAGAACCAAAAAACATTGCATAAACGGTATGTATTGTTTTGGGGGTACTCAACTTAATTTACACAGTTACCATATGTTCATGCTTTGCGGGCACTTTATATGTAGGTATGCCTATCAAATCGTCTTACAGACTAGGCAAATCTTGCTAGCACTGCCTTCTCTTGTTGATATAAGTGTTCCACATGGCAAACATATCACTGTTTGCGGTGACGTTCATGGTCAGGTATGCTTTGGTTTCACCTACTCTCCGAACATAATATTTTAATGTCTCAAATGAATCTGCGAGGATCCACCATCTCCTGTTCTCTTGTTTATATATGTAGAAGTTTTCAATAAACCGGTTCCCATACTATATTTCTGGAATTGGATTTTATTATGAATCATTCTACTTTTCATATCTTGAATTTATTGGCTAACCTTCTACTCCCTCTTGCACTATTAAGGGCTGTATTGTGTTGTATTGGGTGTATGTTTGACACATTGTTTGCTTTTGCAGTTCTACGATCTTCTCAATATCTTTGAGCTTAATGGCCTCCCTTCGGAGGAGAACCCATACCTATTTAATGGCGACTTTGTGGACAGAGGCTCATTCTCCGTTGAGATCATCCTCACTTTGTTTGCTTTCAAGTGCATGTGCCCATCATGTAAGTTCTCTAAAACTTTGTTGTAATAATTCTTTGATGTTCATGTTTTAATTGCTTTTGCTATCACTGGCAAGGATTAAATTATTTACTATTGTCTGATGGGGTTAAAAGTTTCCATTTTAATTGTAAATCGCCATTTACACACCTTTGTACTGCAGCCATATATCTAGCCAGAGGAAACCATGAAAGCAAGAGCATGAACAAAATTTATGGTTTTGAGGGTGAGGTTCGGTCCAAGTTGAGTGAAAAATTCGTGGATCTCTTTGCTGAAGTTTTCTGTTACCTCCCGTTGGCTCATGTTATAAATGGGAAGGTCTTCGTGGTACATGGAGGTCTTTTCAGTGTTGACGGCGTGAAACTCTCAGACATCAGAGCCATTGACAGATTCTGTGAGCCACCAGAGGAAGGTATGTTTCATCATATACATCTTCTGTAAGATTACTTCTCATGTAATTGTGTTCTGTTTAATCATCTTATCTTGCTAATGGTTTATGCAGGACTAATGTGTGAACTATTGTGGAGTGATCCTCAACCTCTCCCTGGAAGAGGCCCAAGCAAGCGAGGAGTTGGTCTATCATTTGGTGGAGATGTGACAAAGAGGTTTTTGCAAGATAACAATTTAGGTTAGTTCACTGTCTTGTTATTATCGGGGTTTGGTTTCGCAAACTAATATTTACTTGAGATAGCTATTAACTTGCATTTTCATGATTGTGGCAGATTTGTTGGTCCGGTCACATGAAGTAAAAGATGAAGGTTATGAGGTTGAACATGACGGTAAACTCATAACTGTCTTCTCTGCGCCAAATTACTGTGATCAGGTAACTCAGACACTCCTGTCTTCTTATTTCAAAACAGCACCCAGTTACTTGATTCTTTACTTAACATGGACTGGTATTGTTGTAGATGGGTAATAAGGGAGCCTTCATTCGTTTTGAAGCTCCTGATATGAAGCCAAACATTGTTACATTCTCAGCAGTGGTGAGTGTAGTCCTCTTACATAGCATTGTTCTTATGAATGTTTCACAGAAGATAGTTCACGGTTTGATTTAGACTCATTCAAACACTCTTCTAATTTTCTGATATTGTTATTTCCCAGCCTCATCCGGATGTGAAGCCTATGGCATATGCAAACAACTTTCTCAGGATGTTCAACTAACCAGCAAAAAGCTTCTTCTACTCAAAATGCTATTCTAAAGACTCAAGACCAGAAGTGGTTCAGAAACATAATGATATAAGTTTTTTTTTCCCTTTATCTTCTGCAGTTTTTTCATGTTGTTCCAGAAAAGGGAGGCCATGATAATTAAAGGTACAGTATCCGGATTTGATCGTTTTTTTTCTTCTTCCTTCTTTTCTGATAAAGATTTTCACTCTTCCTTTAAGCTTATCCAGCAACTTTTGTCCCTTTTGTCTTATGTTGTAAGAGGGGGTAATGTATCATTCTTATTTTAGATGAAAATCTTGTGATTACTCAACAAAAGAGTGACCAAATGACCCCCCAAAACTTTGTACTTAAAATGGTTTCTTGAATCAAAAATCAAAAGGTGTTTCTTTAAAGCTTCTTGTCTGCTTCTTAGAGTCTTTTTGAATGGAGTTTAATTCAAATATTCAAGCAAAGACAGCAAACAAAAACAGAGAGGTCAATAGTGTTGAGTTCTTGCAACAGTTACTCTCGTGTAGATTCAGTTTTTCCCTTATTTGAGTTTGTACAAATGGTGTGACCTGTTTAAATACAACAGTCTAAAGAAAGTTAATAACACTATTGTTTTCCCCACTCTCTTACATGAGCTGTTTCAGATCAAAATACCTGCAGATTCTCCCATGAATTTTGCAGAGAATTTTGACAAAGTATGTGCTTTTGTTTAGCGATGACAAACCACTACTGAATCACAGAATCATAAACCTTGTTTTAGTCCATGCATGGATAGATAGATAGATACATGTACTAAAATGTGGAGAAAGCAAAAGTAGATGGAGTGGTGTCAAATCGTAAAGCACTGATGAAAGGCCTGAGAGATCGAGAAAGCATTACGTGGATTACATAAAAACAATTTACAAAAATTGTCAGATGTTTAAGGGAAGTAGCTAGAAATTTGGATTATGGTGTTGACCGGTTTTAAAGTCTTGTAACCAATCAAGTGAGTTTTATGGCCGTTGGATTTTTAATTTTGGTGTAGGGCATGCTTGAGCTAGATCCGTACGGTAAATAGTAGGTTCTGAATTTACCTCTTCAGACTCACAGTCCAGGCTTAAGATTAGATCCTTGACTACATATAATACACACCAGACCATATACATCACAATACATTGTACATTGTCTTACAAAACATCTGCTGCATATTGCCAAGTGTAGTACAATTTCTTAACGTTCAAATTTTAACCTCTTTTTTTACTTCTTACAAAATGATGTTTTCTCTGTTTTAAATAACCGTTATGTCGTAAGATATTCATAACATTCTAAGGTACAACAACAAAAATAATCCTAGGACAGAAACAAGTTTCTTTGAGTTTTTTTTGTTTGCAAAAGTCTTGATGGGGTTGTCAAATGTATTTCAATTCTTCTGTATTTAAGTTACAAATAACTATGATTTTGTCTGGATCAATTCAAACTATGAATAGTAAAACTTCAGAGAAATTTTGAAAAAAAGACATGAATAATTGAAGACAGTAAATAGAGAGACATACTATGCCCACCACTTTTCAAGAGTTTTTCCTTATTAGTAGTTTTTATTGATAACAAATATCTATAGAGAAAAGATGATTTGAAATAATAGAAAAAGAATGAAACTATTTTGTCAACAGTGAAGAAACTATTTTGGGTGATTTTTGAAACAGTTTGTACCAACTATACATTTTGATTGTCATGTGGTGTGTTCTCTTTTGAACCAACAACCAGATGGTCATCTTACATCAAATCTTGATTACGAATTGGTTTTCTTAAACTAGTTTTCTTCAAAGTTAATGTATAAGTTCTAACATGTCACATTGAGATGATGACTAATTATTCATCCAGAAAGAATCTCATTCTAGGATCAATATCGGATTGGATCAATCATAACAATTTCATATCGGTTTGAAGTAGTGTGTATTCAGATTCCAAAATTTAACACCAATTAATAAATAGATCCATGCGTTTACTATTTAAGATCGTTAGTCTCATCTTATTTCATACATGTGTGAGGACTATCTTCCTTTGCAATAGACTTGGATCATACAAAATCACATTCTTTATTGTACATTTTAATATAGAGTATGCAAAAATAGTACATGGTTAGAAACTAATACATATATATATATAGAGAGAGAGAGACATAAAACAGGAAAGCCGCTCCACAGAACCTGAGAGATTCGAGGAGCTAACGTATTCACGAGACTACCTCCCAACAAAGACAAGTCCTTCAAAATTTGGTTCGAAGAAAAGTGTTTTGAATAAAGAAGAAACATGTGTGTATGGCCTTACAAAACCCATCAAGTACTCTTTTTAATTTTGTGTCTTCTCTTTCTCTTCCCAATCTCATGACTTGAGTCCCTACCTCTTTGTCTCTCACTACCCCACACGTGTCACTTTCAGTCACTTCCATTTATAATTGCATCTCACACACTCAAAACCTATTCGTATTCTTTACTAGCTTTCTTCTAAGTCTTCACTCTTTTATCATACCTTGTTTAGATTCTGATTGTTCACGTGTCTCTGTCTTGTCTTGTCCCTAATCCTTAAACATTTCACTTAAACTCTTTTAACCTTTTCCTAAGTTTCTCTTTTGGGTTTTTGCTCCTCGATGATGATATAATCTCACTTTTTATACTTTTCCTCCTCAAAGATTCTAATTAACGTCACATCTCTCCATTTTCTTTTGCATTGGAGAATGAAGAACTTTTATGAATTCTCAGTATAATATCACCAAGAAACACACACACTCTCTCTTTCCTCTCTCTTACACCAAAACCTATGACGATGAAGAGAGCTTTACCATCTCCTTCCTCACTGCTCTTCTTCTTTCTCCTGATAACACCACTCTTCCTCTGCCAAGAAAACAGAGTCTCTGCCTCAATGCCTCCATCTGAGTCAGAAACTCTCTTCAAGATCATGGAATCAATGTCTTCTGATCAACAATGGCGTCAATCCCACCCAAACCCTTGTGCACCTGGCTCATCTTGGCCAGGCATTGAGTGCAAAACCGGTCCAGACCACTTATCACACGTCTCTCGACTCGATTTCGGCTCTGCTCCAAACCCCTCTTGTAAATCCTCTGCTTCTTTCCCTTCTTCAATCTTCACTCTCCCTTTTCTCCAATCAGTCTTCTTCTTCAACTGCTTCACTCACTTCCCAACCACAATCATGTTCCCTATAAAACTCATCCCTAACTCTTCTCTTCAACAACTTAGCCTCAGATCAAACCCTTCTCTCTCAGGTCAAATCCCTCCTCGCATTTCTTCTCTCAAATCTTTACAAATCCTCACTCTCTCACAAAACCGATTAACCGGAGATATCCCTCCGGCGATTTTCTCATTGAAAAGCCTCGTACACCTCGATCTCAGCTACAACAAGCTCACAGGTAAAATCCCTCTGCAATTAGGGAATCTAAATAACCTCGTTGGCTTAGATTTAAGCTACAATTCTTTAACCGGTACAATCCCTCCAACGATCTCTCAACTGGGTATGCTTCAGAAACTCGACTTGAGCTCAAATTCTCTCTTCGGAAGAATCCCGGAAGGTGTAGAAAAGCTTCGTTCGTTGTCTTTCATGGCGTTGAGCAACAACAAACTAAAGGGAGCTTTTCCAAAAGGAATCTCGAACCTTCAGAGTTTGCAGTACTTCATAATGGATAATAACCCAATGTTCGTTGCTCTCCCCGTTGAATTAGGGTTTCTTCCTAAACTTCAAGAGCTCCAGCTCGAGAATTCTGGATATTCCGGCGTAATCCCGGAGAGTTACACCAAATTGACGAACCTTAGCTCGTTGTCTCTTGCTAACAACAGATTAACCGGCGAAATCCCATCAGGGTTTGAGTCTCTGCCACACGTTTTCCATCTGAATCTCAGCAGGAACTTACTGATCGGCGTTGTTCCGTTTGATTCAAGTTTCTTAAGACGGTTGGGTAAGAACTTGGATTTGAGCGGGAACAGAGGATTGTGTCTGAATCCGGAGGATGAGTTTAGTGTTGTCAAGACCGGGGTTGATGTATGCGGGAAGAACGTTAGTAGTGGTGGAGGTTTATCGGTGCATTCATCGAAGAAGAAATCTCAAGCTTCTCGGTATTACAGATCTTGCTTCTTCGCCAATGCTCTGTTTCCGTTTGCTCTGTTTCTAGGTTTACATCAACGATGGGTTCTCTAAGAGTGAGATAAAGACAAAACAGACAGAGAATTAAATATTTATCAAATCCCTAAAAAAGAGAGAAGAATTGTGTTTGTTCCCAAAGTAGACCGATGATTTCTAGGGAAATAAATTAATAGAGTCGATTTTGATGTGTATTAGTTTCCTATTAAAGCAATGTACGTTAATGTTGTGTTTTTTTTTTAGTTTAATAATAATACTAGTATTTTCAGATTTTTATATGATTGTTAATAAAATTATTTCGAGTCATCCATAATGGTCCTGAACAACTTCATAGCCGTGTGTATAAATATGTGTTTGTATACAAAAGAGAAAATAACAAATGAAATGAAACGACGTTTTTGTTTTCTATTGGGTAAGAATTAAATTTCTAGTAAATCTGTTATAAAATTTACATACATAGAGTGTAATAAACAAAAATAAGGGAGCAGTTTGGACAAAGAGTTTGCAGTGAGTCTGATAAAACGACACAACCTGATTCAAGTCTAACCATGCAACTAAATTGAAGACCTAGAAAAATTAATGTTAATTGAGTTTCAACTAACCATTTCAAATTTGTGTTAAGCTAATTTATTTATCTTAATCAACTAACGTAATTTGTTTTTAAACTGCTATTTGCTAAATTCATTATGTAGGAGTAGCCGAGTAGGACCCTGAATGGTACGCTCAAAAGAGGTAGCAGCGTCATCGAACTTAACGTTAGGACACCCTATGATTGATCGTATCAAATGACCAAAATTAAAAAGATGATTGAGTAAACCAATTAATTTTGGTATATAAACAATCTTTTTATTATCGTACACATTTTTGGGATGTGATGTGACTAATGAAAGGTTTAAATATATTTAAACATGATAAACGCAGAAACCACCATATAGAGGAGAAACTAGAAAAATATAATTTGTCAGTCATGTGTCTAAATCCACACCTACTTTTTTCTCATGCTTTTTTTCTTCCTGCAAATATTGCATTTCCTTTGCCTCTCTCACACATTTCCTCTGTCACTTTCTTTTTTATATATTTTTATTTCGGAATTCCATTACCGTGAAAAAGCTTTGTTTACAACAGTAATTTTGTTTCAAATGCTTTCTTGTTGTCTATTTTTATCAATTACTATGCCTCTGCTTGAATAACTTAAAAACACAAGTGATGTTAATTGTGTTATTGTAGATCCTATGAACAAATTTAATTTATAGACGTGTGAAGTTATAAATGAAAGATATCATTGAGTGAGTGATCACCGTTGCAGATAATGTTTAAAGAAAAAAAAAAGGAACAGTTCCTTGTTCATGTCATCATGTGTTGAAAACGGAAGGAGGGAAAGAAAAATCTATCACTCTCAGATTCAGAGCCTCACGTGGGGTAAACTTAGAATTCTATTTTTAGGTACGAATCAAAATATACGACCCGTCGCTTTTAACATGTCATTTATTATACCTTTCACTCTCATTTCCTCCATGCTTTTTTTTTAAAACGTAATTAGACCTATTCATTCTCCATAATATAATACATAAATACAACTTATAAGATTAATAGCCTCGTACACTAACATTAAAGAGTAAATAACCGTTTGTATTTTCCATCTTTTGATTAATGATAACTATAATTTATGAAGAACATCCATAAACTCATGAGTTTTATTTTGAACGCAACATCCATATTTAGCTTTACATTCATTTTTTTAATAAGATTTCAGTCATAGTTCGAAAAATGAATGTTGGGTTGGTTCCGATGGTAAAGCGAGCCGTATCAACAAAAAAGGCCCAAATAAAAAGTGGTATACTGTTGGGCCTAAAGATGAATATACAGAAGCCCATATTAAGACAATTCGGCCCATTCAGCATTGCGTAGCAATCGAATTGATATTTAGCAAATCGAGGAAAGCAATTGACTAACTAGATAATACTGATAAGTGGGTCCCACATAATTCTGACAGCTTAGAGATGGAGAAGATCATCACCGTTAGTCCAAGTTGGGTCAATAAGGCTTACGCCGTTGGATATCAAGATATCCGTTAGATCGCATACACGTGGATACTGTTCAATACTCCTGACCGCAGGGGATAAGACACGTGTTATATTAACGAAGAGTAAGAATGGTTTCTAATAATTTCTTCGCTCCCTTTCTTCTTCTTCTCTCCTTCTTTGAATTTTGATTTTGGTTGAATGGAGATATCAGAGAGAGTTCGAGCTCGATTAGCTGTTCTCTCAGGTCATTTATCGGAAGGAAAACAGGATTCTCCAGCGATCGAGCGATGGTGCACGTCGGCGGATACGAGTGTCGCACCGCTTGGATCTTTGAAGGGAACACTGACGATCGTCGACGAACGCACCGGAAAAAATTATAAAGTTCCGGTCTCAGATGATGGTACCGTTAAAGCCGTTGATTTCAAAAAGGTTTAACCCTTTTTCTAAATGACCATTTTCCTATCACTGTGGGATTTTGAGCTGAGAATTTGCTTTGTTGCGTGTTGTTTGGCTTGCAGATAGTGACGGGGAAGGAAGACAAGGGGCTTAAGTTATACGATCCAGGTTACTTGAACACGGCTCCTGTTCGATCTTCGATTTCTTACATCGATGGAGATGAAGGGATCCTTCGTTACCGTGGCTACCCAATTGAGGAAATGGCTGAGAACAGTACTTTTCTGGAGGTGGCTTATCTTCTCAGTAAGTGTTTTACCTTTTAACCTTACTACACAATTTCAAGTGTTATGTGTATCGAATTGGACATTGATGAAAAGTTTTCTCCTTTACTATATTTTCTGGCAGTGTATGGGAATCTGCCCTCTGAAAGTCAGCTATCTGATTGGGAGTTTGCAGTTTCTCAGCATTCAGCTGTGCCACAAGGTGTATTAGTGAGTCTCTAATCCTTGGTTGATGGATTTCAATTTCGATTTGTAAAATGGAGTTAGCCTGTTCTTTACTAGTAGCCTATTTTCTTGTCTGGTCGAACAATAATTTGTCAAGACTGTTCTATACATGTTGTTCTGAGGATTGTGTGCTGTACTCAAAGCTATATATTTCTCATATCTAACTCCACTTACTTGATAACTTTTGTGCAGGATATTATACAGTCTATGCCTCATGATGCACACCCAATGGGAGTTCTTGTGAGTGCAATGAGTGCGCTTTCCATCTTTCATCCTGATGCTAATCCTGCTCTTAGGGTAGGTTTAACCTTATATTACTTCTCTAACAACATGTCAGGCCTTGTCACTCGCTAGTTTTAGCTCTTTTGAAATTGTCCGTATAAACATGTTGACTGATACTCTATTGGGTGCAGGGCCAGGATATTTACGATTCAAAACAAGTTAGAGATAAACAAATTATCCGCATTATTGGAAAGGTATTTTTTTGTTATCAGTGGTTACCTTACTTCTTCCTATATTGTGTCACGCATAAACATATTTGGACTCTGAATTTCATGAAGATCTGATGCAACTAAACGTGTTTGCGATTTGTGCAGGCACCAACAATTGCAGCAGCTGCTTATCTGAGGATGGCAGGAAGGCCTCCTGTTCTTCCTTCAGGAAACCTTCCTTATGCAGATAATTTCCTCTATATGCTTGATTCCCTGTATGTCTCTGCTATCTCTTTCTTCTTGAATTAGTTAGAAACTCAACTTTTAGATTTAGTTTTAGATCTTGACGCTTCAGAGAACTTGAAGCCTAGTTATTTTTTTACTGTGTACATAACTTGTAGCGTGCCATTAACACACTTCTTACAGGGGAAATAGATCCTACAAACCTAATCCTCGGCTGGCTCGGGTGTTGGACATCCTCTTCATACTGCATGCAGAGCATGAAATGAACTGCTCCACCGCTGCTGCTCGGCATCTTGCCTCTAGGTACTTATCTTTGGTTGGAATCTTAGTGACCTTGATAGGAGATATATTGATTAGGAAATGTCTTCTTGTAGCGGTGTTGATGTCTACACTGCTGTTGCTGGAGCTGTGGGAGCGCTTTATGGTCCACTTCATGGTGGTGCAAACGAGGTATGCTATTTATTCTCATGTCTTCATATGTTACATCTTCTGATGTATTTTCATGCTCCATGGTCTTTGAAATTCATGTCTTTGGTTCCATTAGGCTGTGCTTAAGATGTTGTCAGAGATTGGGACTGTTGAAAATATTCCAGAGTTCATTGAGGGTGTGAAGAACAGGTAAAATCAATTCTTGAAACTATATGCTTCCGTTTCCGAGGTTTGTGACAAGTCTTTTCATTAAAATTCTCATCCCTTTGACATCTTAGGAAGAGGAAGATGTCTGGTTTTGGACACCGTGTGTACAAAAACTATGACCCTCGAGCTAAAGTCATCAAGAACCTGGCTGATGAAGTATTTTCCATTGTTGGAAAGGATCCTCTAATTGAGGTACGCTATGTCCACGAAGTTCAAGCTTATACTACAACTTGATGCCCACCTTTTCGATTTAGTGTAATTTTTCATGTTTCCTTAAAGCCAATGTGTTTGATTCTGATGTCTGCAGGTTGCTGTTGCACTTGAGAAGGCAGCTCTCTCTGACGATTACTTTGTTAAGAGAAAGCTGTATCCAAATGTTGACTTCTACTCTGGATTAATATACAGGTAAAAGTTTGAATGCATGTGCAGTATCCATAACTTCCTCTCAACTTCATCTAAATCTGCAAACTTGGACCATTACAACAGGGCAATGGGATTTCCACCGGAGTTCTTCACGGTCTTATTCGCGATTCCTCGCATGGCTGGATACTTGTCACATTGGAAAGAGTCACTGGATGATCCTGACACCAAGATCATGAGACCACAACAGGTATAGTTAATCTCTTTCCAAGAATAATAAGAGAAAGATTTTTCTTTGGATCAATTTGAAACTTGGATGGTTCATTGGAATATTAAATGTTGCAGGTGTACACAGGCGTGTGGCTGAGGCATTACACACCAGTGAGAGAGAGAATAGTGACGGATGACTCGAAAGAGTCAGACAAATTGGGTCAAGTCGCGACTTCAAATGCATCAAGAAGACGTTTGGCTGGATCTTCAGTTTAGACGTAGGCCCTTTTAGGGTCCATACTATACATCAAACCACACCGCAAAGAATAAAAGAGATTGGTTTCTCTAGCCTAAAGCTAAGATACTTGATCATACTCGAAACTTAGATTTCTCATTTTGTAGGCACAATATAGACTTGATCTATATTTGCTTCAATCCATCTTCTAAGGGTGTTTGTCCGCCTTGTTTGTCTTCTTATCAGAACGTGTTTATTGTATAAAATGATTTATGGTTATGGATTATTACTCTAATTTCTATATCGAATGCTTCTGCAGAGACGTTTGTTGTGAAATATCTCGGCCAAAGCAACAAGTAGAAAACAAAGCACTTTATTAAATCATTGTAAAAACTTTTGAAGATCTATTGTTACAAACTAGGATATCATCAAGCCAGAGTTTCAAAACTCGGAGTTCTTGAAACTTGAAGTAGCCATGTAAATGATACACTCGAAGAAAAAATGATCTGTAAAAAAGCTATATAAGTTACATTACATGTTTTTGTCTGGTGGCTGCATTTTTTGAAGTTGAAGGAGCAGTCCCAGGAAGGCCGTTGATCCTCCTTGGAGGTAGCTTTTGTCCACCAGAAGGAACGCTTCTTGAAGTTGAAGGCGCATTAGCGGATAAGCCAGTCCTCTTTGGAGCAGATATACTATACAAGACATGATCCGTCAAACCGATCAAGTTTGGGGGATAAAGAAGTGGATCCATATAGATATATAGATACTGAGGACATGTTACCTGAAACTCTTCTGAATCGTGTTCTTTTTAGTTTCAGTAAGATTTCGTCCACCATAAGGAATGCTTCTTGAAGTTGAAGGCGAATTCGCAGATAAGCCAGTTTTCTTTGGAGTAGAAATACTAGACAAGACATGATCAATCAAACCGATCAGGTTTGGGGGATAACGAATGTGGGTTGATATAGCTAAATAGATGCTGGGGAGATGATACCTGAAACTCTTCTGAATGGTGTTCCTTTTAATCGCAGTAAGATTTTTCACTTCTTGACTGTAATCAAAACCATCAGAAGATTTGAATTAAGAAATAGATTGTTGCTATAAACCTTATAAGTAAGACTGGTGATTGTGCAACTTTGAAGTGTACCTCTTCAACAGATCTATTTTTGCCTTCTTCATGATGTTGCTCTTCACATGCCCAAGATTGTAACCTGATGCACTATTACCTGCAACAAAATCGTCCATATAACCATTAGATTACAAAAGCCAGAGGGAAAAAAAACTAATATATGCATGGAGCATTTGCATACTGTTTTTTGGCAAGATCTGACCAGATGCTGCAAGAAATCATTTAGATTAAAAAAATGTGTTACCCCAAAATGGTCTTTTGCTTGGAGGAGCTTTCGAGCAGACCTTAGTTTGTCGACTTTGTTTCCCTGACAAAAGGAAACTGAAAACGATTACAAGGGAACGAAAGAAGAAAATATTTTGGTCAAAGAACATGCTTCTCATCATTGAGCTAACGGCCATAACAAAAGACAGATTCGTAAAAAGTTATACTTTCATTTTCGTCCTTGTAACGTTCTTTCAGTCGACCACCAAGTTCCTTCTCCTTTTGTTGCACAGCTATAACCTTCAACTGCACGAAACCATGTGCATGTATATCTTAAATATTTCAACACTTAAATATGTATCAAGACTTGAAAAAAAAACCAACCTCATATAAGTTCCTCCATTTGAAATCATTTACTTTATTCCACTCCAGGTCCTCTATAAGATCCTTCATGTCCTCTTCTCCATAGTGCTTCTTATAGAATCCCTTCCAAAACTTATCGGTGATTGGACTAAGATCTGTGTCCTAGCAGAACAAAAACAACGAAAAAGCATAACTTACGATTAAAAAAACCCCCAGCAAAACATACAAAAGATTAATCGTGCCATATAATGAGAAAAGCTTGTTACGTCAGTAGCATCCTCTATGTGCTTCAGCTGTTCTAGTGTACAGTGTTGCAGAATCTGCTCAAGGAGCTGAAAATCAACCCCACCAACATATCCAATGTACTTTACATTATCAATCGCTTTCCTTACGCAAAGATCAACAAGCGAAGGTGGTTTCTTGGTAAGCCTCTCAAATAACATAGCAGCTTCCCAAAACCTACAAGAAAAAACACACTTTAAATATGAATTAACAAGGATACACACAAGTAGACTATATCACTAATGTACAAAGATACAGAATTCATCAGCTTATGAGAATATTCATATGAATAAATTTGAATTTTGCCTCAAAATTTAAACAAAACGTTAGCTTTGATCATTAAAGTAGGTTCCTTTACACTAAAAAATCCATCAATCATATAACTCATAAGAACGATGCAGATCTTCATAAACTCTAGAGCTTTCTAAATCTAAATTCAAAGGATTTGATTTATGAATTGAGATGATCCAATCAATCAAACCCTCAATTCCAATTCACAATTGAACCAATCTATTTCCAAATCGAAAACAGTAGATGCAGAGGAGGAGGTTACCAAAAAAATTAAAAGAGAGCTGAATCGAAGATTGAACCAGGAAGGAGGGGACTTGTCCAAAGAATCTCTTCGACGATCGAAGAAACCTTTTCCTCTTCCCGGAAGAATGATGATAGCGGTAAACAGACGCCGGAGTTTTTGGGTTTCTTTAATCGTATGTATACTCACCCCAACGATGATGACGATGATGATGATGAATACAATTGGCTAACGCAATTCTCGTAAACGCGCGTTCAAAACCACGATTATCGGCCCTAGTAACGAGTAAGTTATTAACTTATTTATTAACCACCGCGCCTGTCTGATCGCGCCTTCACCGGTTTCACGTGAACACATCGTTTTATGTACACTAAGCATAAAACCGAACCAAATCAAAATAAATGAACCGAATATTAACTCAAACTATAGATTAATTCTTATACCGAATCATATGGACTGAACAAAATAAATCGAAATTCAGTGAAATAAATATAGAGACCTCAAAAAGATATAATACTGATTAAAACCCAAGATCCAATAAATTGGTTTGATCCTTTCAGTTTGATAACATTCGTTCGGTTCAGAATTGGTTTGACTTTTGACCTGTTTCCGAAAACCCAAGATCCAATAAATTGGAATCGAACCAAACCGGAAAAAACAAATGGACAGGACTCATTTGCGATTTTTAAGATTTAGGCAAAACTCTTCTCTGTTTCGACGCAAAAGGAAGCATTTTTAATGGACGCATTGGGTGGTTGCGGCGGCGCTGGTGGTTTCTGGGGATGGAATGGCTTCGATCAACGGAGAAAGAAGAAGTCTTCCGGTGATAGAGGTAAGAAACGTAATTCTGGATCGTCGGATTCCGTCGATGTGAGCAGAGACGCCGGCGGTTATCGGTTTCCTTTGAAGCAAGCTGTGACGGCCGGAGCACTCACTTTCACCGGTGACACGATTGCTCAGCTATCAGGGAGATGGAAAAAGAGAACCGCTCTTAAACAATCATCTTCTGAGCTTGACGAGGTTTGTCTCTGACCAAGTTTTGGTTATTTTCGAGTCATAGATTTGAATTTTAGAGGTTTTAGTGAATGTTTTGATTGTTTGAAATATTACATGAATCAAGTTCCTAGTGTGGTATAGTGAGAATTCTACTGAAACTGGATCTTTGCATAACCAAAAATGTTGGTGAGTATGGTTGTTTAGTGAGTAGTGACAGTCTTTGGTTAGGTTATGTTTGATTTGAATTCTTGTTGGGGTGACTCATATTTACTCTCTTGCAAAATGGTCTCGTACATTGGTGGAACTTGGCTTGAGACTAAGGATTTATGATTGGATCGTTTTACTTAGGGGGAATTGTGGAACATTTTCTCAGAACATGACTGGATTCGTGCGCTGCGGATGAGTTCTTACGGGTTTCTCTTGTATGGTCCTGGTTCTTATGCGTGGTACCAATTCCTTGATCATTCTTTGCCTAAACCAACTGCGACAAATCTAGTGCTTAAGGTACAAATCTAGGCGTGTTTTGTTAATTTGTACTTGGAACACGTTGTGATATAGTTTTTACTGCTTATACTGATCCCATGTTAGGTTCTGCTTAACCAAGTAATCCTTGGTCCATCTGTGATTGCTGTTATATTTGCTTGGAACAACTTGTGGCTGGGAAAGCTCTCTGAGCTTGGAAACAAGTATCAGAAAGATGCTCTTCCTACGCTTCTTTATGGTGAGCTACCAATTACAGAGAGTAATTTTTTTACTATTACATAGCATCGTTCAAATATTTACTGTTCTTGGGATTACTGCAGGATTTCGCTTCTGGGTTCCCGTTAGCATACTTAACTTTTGGTATGGCTTTCTTTCTCTATCATTAAGTCATTTGGAGAGGGTCTTTATAGATTGTGTGATTATGTATAATAGGATTGAGGTCTGATGAAAGGTGAAATTTACAGGGTAGTCCCGCTTCAAGCTCGAGTAGCGTTCATGTCCATGGGTTCTGTGTTTTGGAACTTCTACTTATCTTCAACTATGAGCAAGTAGTTACATTTATATTTGTATTCTTCAGCCTCGCTGAGTGATAATATATCATTCTGAAAGGTTTCAAATACAAAATTACTGTTTACCAAGAGACTATGGAAGGCTCTTCTCATCCTCACTCCTTCCTTTCTTTGAGTATCGCACAACTAATGTGTTACTCTGATCAAACTCATGGAAAACTATCTCCTCTAAAAACTTTAGTTTGAGTGTTTTTCTTGAGTTCAACTACTTGTGGGTGTTGGGATTATTAGTTTCGAGAAGTTACTGTATAATTTTTGAATTTTTATCATTTTAACTCTCAGTAACAAATTACTTTAAACTTTTGAATCTTATGACTTAACCTTTTAATTTTATTCTCAGTGATTGGCCTGATTTTTCCACCATTTATTTTATGAATTCAAATGCCTTTATTTACCGTATTCCGTATTTTAGATATTATTGTTTTAATTTTAGGCTTAATAATGTTTAAATTGTATATTTGTTGTACTGAGAAACAACTTGATTTTTATGTTTTGAGATATATAGTACGGCTACTTTAATTTAAAAATAACCATTAAACCACTAGATTGATTTTTTACCCTATAAAAAATGATGAATCCCGACCCCGATAATCTGGTTTGCTACAATTATTATTTTCTTACAACCAAAGAACTAATTCCAAAAGAAAACTAATCTCCAGATATACTTTATATTGTGGACGCCTTGATTGACTGTATATGTGTTTCACTATTACATGTTGATAGATTACATATATGAAAGAGAAGTAGAGAATCGTATATGTACGTAAGACTAACCAACAACTCTTTTATTTTGTAAGTTGGTTTCGTGGTTGAGAGATATCAAATTAAGGTGCAGAGAGGTTGGTCACTTTTAGGTATAGGATGGAAATGTCTTACCACATGTTAAATATGAAAAGAATTGCTAAATAATTATAACGAGTTGCTTCTAAATATTAGTATTTGTTTATTTATGATGGCTCCACTCTTTTCCTACGCTCCCTTTGAGTCCACACGCATCTAAAGATATTCGAACCTTGGAAGAGCCAAAATGAACCTTGGAGTAATATGTATTTTTATCTACGTTGTAAATATATAAATGAATAATAAGAATAAATTTTGAATACATCATATACTTTACAGTGTACGCATCATATAAAAATTTCTTATTTATGAACAATTTGAATTGTATAACGGAAAGAACAAGTAATTAATCAACAATTCTAATGGTGTATTATGACTTTTATGAGTCTGACATTTGAATTTGATTGCACTTGTTACTTGTGTGTTAATGTGTGTTGTGCAGCAAAAGGGTCCACACGTAATTAGTCCAAAGATAAGGGTATTAAAGTAATTTATATATGTAGCTAATTACAAGGTTTAAATACCTAACCCAATTCCTTGTTCATCATCTTCTAACAAACACCAAAAAAACAGAGAAAACAAACTTTAAACAATGGCTGGAGAGGAGTTGTTGAAACTGTTCGAGCAAAACTGGTCAGAGAGGCCAATCTTCAAGAAAGACAAAGAGAATCTGAATGGAAAAAGTAGAGAGAAGCGTGGAGAAAAAGAGATTCTAGAGGAACGACGAGAAGAAGAAGCACTGAAGAATTTTCCGGTGAGCTTTCTTGTAGAGAGGGCTATGAGTGACGAGACGATGATGACGACGAGTTCCAAGACAAGTTTGTTTAGTTCTTCATCAGATGATTTGTTCTTGTCTCCTAGATCGGTCTTACCCGTTAAACCAACGCCGATGAAGCTTCAGACGATCCTCTCCGGAAAAGAAGTCAACGCGTTCACGATTGCGGAAAGAGAGAGACTACTTTCAGAGAAGGAAGAGCAGAGGAAGAAGAAGAAGAAGAAGAGTAATGTGAGAACAAGAAAGGGAAAGAGTATGTCGGATTTGGAGTACGAGGAGCTTAAAGGGTTTATGGATCTAGGTTTTGTCTTTTCCGAGGATGACCATAAAGACTCCGATCTAGTTTCGATTCTTCCTGGGTTACAGAGATTGGTGAAGAAAGATGATGGAGTAACAAAAGAAGAAGAAGAAGAAGAAGAAGAAGACAAAATCGGTGGAAACAGAGCAGCGAGACCGTATTTGTCGGAAGCGTGGGATCATTGTGGAGGAAGAAAAGGAAAAAAACAAATCACGCCGGAGATTAAGTGGAGAGTTCCGGCGCCGGCGGCGGCTAGCGAAGTTGACTTAAAAGATAATCTAAGGCTTTGGGCTCATGCTGTGGCCTCGACTATTCGAAGTTAATACAAAAGCTTGGATTCTAAAAATGCATGCCAAACTTTTTCTGTATCTATACTTTTTGGTCATTATGGTTTTCAAATTCATGTGAATTAAAAGAAAAAATCTGTTCACAAGAATTCGATTTTTGTTTGGTGAGAGAGATCTCTGATACGACCATTGACCCAGAACAAAAGTGTCCTTGTCGGAGAAGAGAATCTATAATGAGGTTTTTGAGTGGTGGGCCAATCATATCCAATAATGCTCAACACTTGTCATATGGTTTATTGCCACGTCACTATCACATAATTCTCACACAATTGTTGTGCATAATCACGTTGATAACGACTTATTAGTGTATTATCTATCAAGAAACTAGTGTTTTACTATTTATTTTGTCTAGGCATAATAATTGATGAAATTACGTAATAATGAACTAATTTTTTTGAACATAAATTAACTGTTTTGCAAATGTTATATAAGATCCACCCTCTCTCTCTCTCTCTTTGTAATTTCATCGTTGCGTTCTATACTTTTCACAGACCAATATTCACTTAATTAATGTAGAATAATATTTAAAAACCTTATTAATCGTGGATGATTTATAACTTGCGTGAATAATTGTTCAGGATTCCTATATATATCGAGAATTAATACTTTAAGGGGTAAACCATAAGTATGTATGTTCACATTCATACGCTCTTGAAATCGTTTGTAAGGAAATAATTGACACGAACAATCTCAATGATCACGAGCATATTACATAACTAATGTATTTTAATTTTATCTAGGCGTTGCAAACTTTTTTTTTAAATAGTATAATACAGAAATCGAAAACGTTAAATACACTTGTTTTTTTCTTCCTTAATCGATGTGAGAACAAAGCTATACAGGTCTAGAACGCGACATGACATTTACATATATAGATATATAATCTAGTAAGAAACCTGCTTACCTATATAAACTATAAGTGATTTCTGTCTATGGTTTCAGTTGTCTCCTCTGGAGGCGGAGTCTGGGAGTTTGAAGGTGGGGCGCTTATCCACGCCTCTTCGTGAGTATTCCCTCCATCTCCTGGCTGCTGCGGCGGCTCGCTGTGCTCGTTCTTGTACTTCTTCCTCTGTCACATGACATACACCGAAATGAGTAAATATGTAATGTTGTATGATCATTAGCCAAAGAGGAAGGAGAGTTTACTATCATCAATTTTACCGCTTTTCTGGTATTCATTCTGTTTGCCCCAGAGGTTATCCCAATAGGAAGGTGTTTCATCTGTGTTTTTCCTCTTCATCATTCTACTTCTAGCTTGATTCTGAAACATAGGTAAGCACGAGGTGATGTTTAGATATTATGTTGCAAATAGTTTTCCAAGGATTTCAAAGGTGATGAAAGTTCATACCAAAACTTTTGCTTGCCTCTTTTCCCATCGAGATCTCGCCTGAAACAGGATTCAAAGACTTATCAGTTAGATGAAAATTAAAGAACAATAGGCTACATTGTTGCCAATTTGTATGTGGGAATAAAAAATGACTAAGAACATTTCAGCTTTGATCAGCTACCGAACCGAGCGGGTTTTATTTCCTTCTTACCATTCTGAAAACATCAACTGCTCCTGACCCCATTCCAGAAAGCATCAGAGCAACCTGATCAATCAATGACAATTCCAAGAGCTTAAATGCAGCAGTTCAGCAACAAATATACAATCAAGAAACCTCAGCAATGTCTTCTGTTTCTAATCAATGAACAACAAGATAGCTACAAGGGAAATGCTCGTCTTACATTCACTCTTTCAACCCTTCGCATTTCATCTTCAAGCAATGACAACTGTGCAGCAGAAGTCTGATGGATACAATCAACCGGGCTGAAAACAAAACCAAAAGCATCTCCTAATCAGTTCTCTGAAATTGCCCACCAGAAGTAACTATAACAATCAGTTGCATCTACAGAATATAAACCTACCATGTTTCAACTGCTTGCTGAACCAAATCTGGGTTGCCACGCTGATTACAAGCCCTTGCTCTACCAAAGTCTTCCTCAATTTGAAATATATCTGGAGCCACATTGGCACAATTTTTGCAGCCTGTTAAACACCAAACGCAAATGTAGTCACTTTCCAGATCATCAAAGCACGCAGCCTCTAAATTGAAGAAAGAATACCTATACAAGCAAACTCATCAACAAAAACATGATCCCTTGGGGTGGAGTCATCAAGAAAAGGATTGATGGCAGTCACTGTATACCCATGAATTTCATCGTAAACCATACGCTGTACAGGGTCACTGAGAATCTGCAATGCAACGGTAAATCATTAAACGAAAAAGCATATGGACCTTACTAAACGCTTACAAAAATCTATAAGGAAGTCAAGTAAAAAACTCACCTCATAGATATCGTTAATGAACATGCAGAAATTTGTGGTTTCGGGGTCATTGCCACTCAAGTCTGGATGGCACGATTTCATACAGTTATAGTAAGCTTTCTTAATCTCCTCCTGCGTAGCATCTGGAAGCTATTGACATAGCAAAGGAGAGTTATTAAAGTCACAATCTTTGATCTTAATGATTGTAACCTGTCAAAGGCTTCACAATTTCGACAAAGATGAATCTAGCTACAACCATATGAAATGCAGAGTATTTTTCCATGATACACAAGAAGTTTCAATCATAAGCAAACAACTTAAACCAAAAAAAAAAATCATCACTTCAAAATCCCTATATGCATATATCAAATCGGATTGAAATAGCCTTGGTTCTTACGAGTCCGAGAACGGCATAGTAATCATCGGCGACATCACCGGTGGAAAGAGAAGAAGCATCCTCAGTTGCAACTCTCAATCTTCCGATTGAATCGGTTCGCCTCTTTCCTGCGTACCGAGGTAAGTACCAAGATGAAGAAGCACCGGTGGTCTTCGCCGAGAACCGCGGCGACGCACCTGATCTGGAGCTAAGAGCTGAGTTCTGGAACTTCAAAAGATCCGTACAAACAGGGGAAAGTATCTGCGCCATTGAAGAACTTCAAAAGATCCGACCCGATCCTGTTCCGATCGCTCAAATTAATTTCAATTTCATTCGTAGGAGAAGATGAACATTTATTTGAATTAATATTTTTATTATTTTTGTGAAGAATTTAAGGCGTACGAGGGAGAAATGCTGACGTGGCAAGATAAGAACCAGGGAAGCTTATTTGGAGGAATCCGAGATGAATCTAGCGGCGATCGGCGATCGGCGAAAGCGTGCTTAGCCGTCCGTGGCACGTGTCAGCTAGTGGATTTATATGTCTCCACACGCTTCAACTACCCGCCAAAATTTTCTTATCTTGCTTATCCTCACACGAAATTAGATACTTAAATAACTGAAACTAAAGCCAATAATGCATATAAAGTACAAAGATTAAGATTCAGACAAGTAAACAAAACTGAGACAGGGTTTTCTAAAACAGAAGAAAGAGTTAGGAGGAATTGTTTTAGCCAGTGATGTTCTGGGACTTGTTGAGAATGACTCCTTCGTATTTCACCTGGAACCATTTCATTGCATCGTCTTTAGTTACTCTGTGTTGGATACCAACACGAGCCTTGCACCTTCTGCGACGTGCTACACGGTAGCCAGGACGTTCTAGGACCACATAGAAGTCCATACCATAGATTCCAGTTGATGGATCGTACCTTTATAAGAAGTGAAACAAAGATCAATGAGTATCACCAAGAATGTGGTGAACCCCAAGTGTTATGACAGGATGATTTAAGGGGATTGACTTACTTGATACCCAAATCAATGTGTTCTTGAATACCAAAACCGAAGCAACCAGTGTCACTGAAGTTTCTTCTGAGAAGTTCGTATTCCTTGACTTTCAATCCACTTTCAAGTAGTTGCATTGCCTTCTCACCTCTGACGGTTACATAGCATGCGATCTTCTCGTTACGTCTGATACCAAAAGAACGAACAGTGTATCTAGCTGCAAAAGCCACACATAACAAGGGTTCTTGAAAATTGCAATGGAAGAAGCTAAACCAAATCATGTCTCTCAGAGCAAACCAAAAGCGATGCATATAAAACAGAGTGCACAACGCAACTATATCAGAAGCGGGGAAACGAACAGCTCCTAATTTGGACTGGTAGGCTTATCAAGTTATCACAAACCACCAGATAAGGGACTTACTGGATTCCAAAATCTCAAATTCATCATCAAACCATGCACCCATTCATAGACTTAACTAAACTATGTTTCCCAAATTCTTCTAGATTACTAAATCTATCAACCAGACTATTTGTAAGCTTTCAAATATGAGAAAAAATCTAACCTTTGGAGAAAACAGGAGTCTGACCACTCAATTGTTCCAAAACCTACCAAGTAACCACGAATCAATCGATTATAACCAAGTGACAACAAGAGTGAAAACCACAGAGAATGGGTAAAAAACAGGAGGAACCTTGGAGGCTCTGGTGAGACGATCTCCACTCTCACCAACGGAGATGTTGAGAACCAGCTTCTGCACTTTAATGTCCCTCATTGGGTTCGATAGCTTCT